>Ga0247770_1000032_pt1 | contig 104643 bp, 125 predicted proteins | sample UWRJL136409B6_FD_179943 | JGI IMG/M metagenome (GOLD analysis project Ga0247770, IMG submission 179943) | Plant litter microbial communities from Arlington Agricultural Research Station in Wisconsin, United States - UWRJ-L136-409B-6 | ecosystem: Environmental > Terrestrial > Plant litter >...
GGTGTGAGGGATTTGAGGGTTGGGTATGGGGTTGTTAAGTATTCGGCGGGTGGGGGTGAGCATGGTGATAGTATACTCGAAGAGGGAGACGGGGGTTTGCGGACGTCGACTTGGTGGGATGGGAAGAAGTATGGCTTTGGGTTGGAGGGGGAGGTCAGGCAAGTTAGAGGGGAGGGGGGGATTTGAAAGTTGAAGATGGTGTCGAACGGAGACTTGAGTTAGTTCGGGCTTGGGTATTGGGTTTGGATGGGAGTTGGGATACAGGTAGTTATAATAATGAGGGCATTTGAAAGGGAGATATGAACCGGAGTTAGCTGCTGGATTTAGTGGTATATGATTGCGAGTTGGGATACATGTTGGCCTTGGGTTTGGGGGCTGTGGGGGCATATACGAGTGGCTTTTCGTCAGGGAGTTTTGTCATTTTCGTAGCAGGCGGGATACTCGGTGCTGTCTGAACAAACGCCCCGAGTCAGTAGTTTCTTCCCTGTTACATCACCGCACCAGTTTAATATTAAGGTTTTAAAATTAACAGTTAACACCTTTTATATACCAATAGCCCTTATAATTATAAAGGGGGCCAGATTAAAGGATTATATTCCTACAGATGGGCCTATTTAGACCCTTTAAAAAGTAAGAGATTTACAAAACTTACTAGCTGAAGTTAAAACTAACCACCTTATATAAAGGAGGTTATTTTAGAAGGTGAGTAAGGCTTATAATGAAAAAGACTTTAAATTAATAATATCTAAACGCAGGATTAAAGAGCTGGAGGCCTAGATTAAGTGAAATAAAGGAACTTAAAGGAGGAAGGCGGTCTTAGACCTAAATAGCTTATTCCCTAATATCAGGTAAATAAGAAAGGCGTAACGAAAGGCTGGCAAAGAGGTAGATAATTCTACAGATAGTTTTTTAACTACTTTATCTGGTTCAGAAGACGAGGAGGTAGAAGAGTGTATGCGGAGATATAGGTAATTAAGATAAGGGGGTGGTGTTGACCCCTCGTTGGGAAGACCCCCCTTTGACTTATGCACCACCAAACACAGCTTTCGGATCCTTTGTACACGGCCACTTTGAAGAGGGTATGTATGTTGACGACCATTGGGATGAGTTGAGGGACATACTGGGGGATCCGGAGGTATTGTTACTCGAGTAGCTTTCTATTTGTTTGTGTCTCGTAGTCCCTATTGAAGGATGTGAACTATTCAGGATGGTTGACAGCCTAGGCTATGTCATCAAATCCTATTTGTTCTTTTTACACTGAAATCAATGCCCAGCTCAGAACACTTCAAATCCCCTGGTTCTATGGTCTATTGAATTCGAGTATTAGCGGGTCCTGTCTGTGCCTCTAGTGGCTGCATCTGACCGTTCCAGTGCAAGGGTTTATTTTGATGTGCTGGATTCTGCAACAGAGTCATTATTGTCTAATGATGAACTTTGTCTCAACTATTGGTAGAAATGCTATCGAGTAGAGAACAACGCCGTTTGTCCCACTCATTACTCAACCCCCCTTTCCCCCCGGCCATGCAAGGACTATTTCTTGACATCAAACTCATAAGCCCAGCCCGTATGATTCGCCGTCTGTCGCACCACAATAGTGATAGCGTCATCGACAACACGATAGCTCGTCGTTCCGCGACGGGCCGGCTCTCCCGCAATCTTCTTGGTCGAGTCGCCATCAAACGTCAAGGTTGTAATATCGACAGCAGCGCCAGAGGCGTATCCAGCTGCGCTGAGGTTGCTTACCAAGACGGAATACGTGCCCGTATGCACCTTCACGCCGGCAAGGATGCGCACCTTGTCCCCAATGGTAGCATACACGTCCAGCCAGCGGTCCGTTGAGCCAGTCGTGTTAGCGCGGAGACCGGTCATCGAGGATCCGTAATACTTGTAGACGGGGTATCCAGCGGTACCTGCGTAGTCTGTGGCTGTATAATTCCCTGGATCACGCTTCTTGGTCAAGAGGCCGCCGAACAAATCGTGCAGCTGCGTGCCGCCGAGCCAGTTGGCGAGCATGCCGAAGAGCTGGTGGCGCTCGAGCCGGCTAATCCACCAGATGTAGCTGCTCGGCACCATCTCGTTCGCGGCGGCATACTCGTTGACGAAGATCTGGCGCGAAGGGGCGCCGTATTTCTTCAGCAGACTATTCAGCGATACAGTGGCGTACTGGGGGTCGTAGGCGATGTCCCCTAGGCCGCCCAGGAGATGCATCGTGTAATAGTCCGGGATGGTGTTGTTGGCCACGGCCTGGGGCAGCCAGGTTGTCCAGTAGGCGTTGTTGGGCCCCGGTGCGAAGCCGATGGCGGGACCGCTGATTTTCATTTTGTCGAGGGCGTGGTTGGCACGGATGGCCTTGTGGGTGCGCACGTACAGGTCAACCCACTGCTGGGCGCTGCGAACCCAGAAGTAGGGCTGGATGTCGGGCTCGTTCCAGATGTCCCAGACGACGTGGTCTAGATCCATGTTTGCCGCGACGTCGGTCATGAGCTGCTTGACGAACTTGTCGTAGTCGGAGAAGTTGCCGTTGTCTCCTGGCCACTTGCCGCCCTTGCCGCCGGCATGATCGGTGCCCCAGAGGTCGTGCACGTAGATGTGGAAGTCGGCGCCCACAGCGCGGCATGTCTTGTAGTTGGCCAGGGTCGATGCGAAGCGGCCCTTGTAGTCGTCCAGGCTCACAACCCATCCGCGCTGTCCCGGGTTGCCCAGCTGGCCGCCGCCACCCTTTCCCCAGCGGAAGCCGATGTCAGTGTACCAGCTGCTGGGGATTTGGTTGGGGAAGGTGTCCGGGATGCCGTAGATCCAGCCCGATGCCAGGTGCTCGGGCTTGCCCAGTGTGACACCCAGGTCGACATATGCCGTTTGGCCAGCAACTGTCTGTCTCGGTTCTACGGCTGATTGCGGAGTCCCCCTCACTAGCGGAAGCGCCGCGCAGACGAAGAGGAGTGAAAGATTCTTCATGGTGGCTGTGGCTGCCGAGGAGAAGGATCAACAGTCCGCTGCGGCTTGCTAGTGGCATGAGGCATCACAGGAAAGGATTTTATATTTTAGATACCTCATTGTTGTTGTGGCGTGCAGAGTCGATCAACGCAACCGTGACATTGCGCGATAATTACTCCGTGGAAGATGCCGCCGGGTATACATCCGGGTGAACGTCCCCAGTCCGAGTCCGAATGGGGCCATGCCGCACCCAGGCCGACAGGCGGAATCCCCGTGCGCCGCCGAAAGCCACCAATCTGGGAGATACCGACGTCGCCGTCGCCAAATTTTTAAGTTCACCCCTTCCTTGAAAACTTCGGGACGAGTGCGAGGATCGCGTGATCGGTGTGGTATGCCAGCATGAGTGGTGCGCTTGTAGACTCGCGTGCGCTGCAAACACCACAACTAAAGAACGCAAGACGAAGTCTCCCGCACGAAAGATCGGTGATAGCTGACGGTGTGAGGACCCTATGTGCGAGAAGGTGGCCTGGGATGTCAGGCCCTAGGTGGGGCCTGGGGCCGATAGCAGCAGCACTGCCGGTTCAATTGGACAGCGCCTTGAACACCAACCTCAGCAGACGGCCGGCATCAGCCGGTGACGCTCGTTCAAATGAAGCAGGCGGAAAGCAGCTATCGGTGCCTTGAGGAAATGGCGGCGAGCGAGACATCTGAGGCCAACTTGTCGGGGAGTCTCAGCGCCCAAGATCTTATCTCGTCAGCAACCTTTCCTCGAGCCAGTTTATCCTACGCGCTTTTCTCGGTCGACTCAAAATGCTGTCTCGATCGTGTGCCTGCTCTACGACGAAAAGAAGAAACTGGCTTAACGGCCATGTACTTCCACTTCACGCCATCCCCTCATGCGCCTGAGACGTCGACGAGCGAGCTAAACTCGACTCTGATTTCTGTCGCAGCAAGTGGTTTACCGGAGGCTGGCTAGCCGAAAGCTGATCGCGCGCCCCAAACCGCAATGTTCTTCAATGCCACCCGGCAGCCCGCCGGCCACAAGCGCCTCTCGTGTGTCGGCACCAGAGAGAGCTGTTTCCGCTACCTCCTCGAGAGCATCACCGACGTGCTCTACAGCATTTTGAGAGTGGTTATGCAGCCGTCGCAAGTCATCGTGGCGGCGAGGATGACATGGACGACCAAACGGCAGATGACAGACGACCAGACGAGAGTACCCGGCCTACTGTCTGATGGGCATCTTCGGCATCAACATTACCACGCTGTACGTGGAGGGCGGGCTTTCATGCGGCTGCTGGGGGAAACCATCCGCACCTCTGACGATGGTTCCATCTTCGCCTGGGGATTCGGTCACAGCGCCAGCGACACCCGCATCCGCGTCATGCCCACCACCAGCACAACAGGATTCCGCCGCGTAGTCCGCGAAAGCAGACTCATTGCTGTCTCGCCAATCGACTGAAGGCTGTCACAACATCCAGCTCCTCTCCCCCGCCGAGCGGCTTGAGCATGTCAAGTGCCACTTGATGCATGGCTCCGTCACAAACAATGGCTTGCTAATTGAGAGGCCGTTCTTTGTTCTTCCGCATTCTTTCAATTCAGTGCTTGCGCCGCTCAATTGCTCTGGCAAATCATCGCCCCATTGTTTTTCCTTCCCCTCCATTATGTCAAGCAACCTGCCAACCTGAATCACGGCCGCTTTGTTGTTTGCTGGACATTGGTACTGACAAGAACATCGCAGATGGAGCAACTTCAACAACCTACGATCTCAGGCGGATACCAGCAACCCAGAACGGAGCAGGAGTTTCCCCGAAAGATTCCGCGTGAGCAGAAATGCCACCGACCTGGCCCCTTCCACCCGGAGGTTGTGTGGTTTCGCCTCTGAATCCGAGGTTGGTGTCGGCTGTGCTGCCCAGCCGCCGCATGCGAAGAGGGAAGCTGGGGCAGATGAGCTGTAATGGGGGGCGTTTGATGTGGGATGTTGTGTAGATAAATGTTTGCTTGAGGTTGATTCCCCGTGTCCACTGGGAGATGCAAGGCCCTCCATCTCGTCATCGTGATCCCTACATGGTTTGACCTTGACCGCCTTCCTGCTTCCCCGTAAGAGTCAGTCAGGTTTGATGCAGTGGCGTATTTTGAAGAGCGTCTAAGTGTTAATTCACTGCCCGCCCACGCGGATATATATTGAGGTGAGCACCGTCGTTCTGAGTTTTCTTTGGACTGGGCGAGCAAGATGTCGTAGATTTGGCAGAGCCAAGGAACCTGCTAGGCGAGCAGGAACGGGGTTCGTTGCGCCCCGGACGACACACTCTGTCACCATGCTTCCATACCTAGACTGCAATGAGAATGATGGATTGAGGTGCCAGATGGTGATGGTGATGGTTTCTTCCTAAGAGTTGCGTGCCATCCTCCTCTCCATCATTCTGGGTCGGCCCAGTTCTGCCAATCAGAATTTTCCTTCGACTAACTCTGCCGTGGTGGCCTGACCCGCAAACTCTCCCTTTTTTCACGATTCTCAACACAAGGGTTCCTTTTACCTTTTAGCTACATATACTTATTATTACGGCATTTCCATTTCAATAGATGTCCCTCTCCATCCTTAGGCCTTCCACACAACGCGCCTGTCGCGACATTTCGCGTCCTGCTTATCAGGCGCAATCACCAAACAGGAGTTCGGAGATCAGTTGAAAAGCTCACCACTGAATCACTCAATGGGCGGTAAGGAACAATAGCAGCCTCTCAGGTGAATAGCAACGACCCACACCAGTGAATAACACACATTCACCATGAGGAGAATAGAGATGGGATGAAGTTGCCGCTCTCGTCGGTGAAATCTTCTTGATAAACTTGACCCAAGGCTAGTTCTGCCCCTCCTCCTCCTTCTCTCTTGCTCCTCAGGCTTCGCACATACCACTCCGTCACTGCAGCCAACAATGTGCCTCATTGTTTTCTCCGAGTTGCCGGCGTGTCTTGGCCGGGCACAAGCTCCCGCAGAACCACTTTACACGGCATTCTGGTAAGCCGCCGTTGGCAGTATCTTTCTCCGCAAACATTCAAGTTTTCCCCGTGATTTCCGGCTTCTCGGACATCTTCCTCGACTCCCCTCCATTGCACCTCACGCCAGGCACAGCGCGCCGGCTAACCTTTCACCTACTTCTAGCAAGAACCAACTTATTGAACAATTCGCCATGCTCAAAGAGCGCGACGCACAGGGAAGAGAGCCTCTGAAGAAACGGCACTTCCTGCCTTGTGCGGACTTCATGGAAGTTAGCGTGGAACACATCGACTTAGAAAATGTCGGTCAGGACGGCAACCCCGTTGTCAAAGCGCATGCATGCCGTCATCTCTTAACCGAGACAGAGTGAGTACCTACCTACCTACCTAGCTTACATCAGGGATACTGCAAGTACCTATCTGGGCAAGAGTTGGCGTGGTGACTAACATTCTACATTCTAGAAACGAGAAAATCGCCAACCTGCACGCCGTGTATAGCCTGGAAGCTGACAACGATGCCGACATCTCTGAGGGCGACGACGTCGAGGGTGACGACTTCGAAGGTGACGATTTCGAGGGAGAGGACGTTGAGGACGAGGGGGATACTCGTCCTCCCTCAGCTGAACCAGCTGTCGGTGCCCGTGTGCTGAGTCCGCATGCTTGGACGGCGGACGAGGATGCGAAATTACTCGCGCTTCATAGCCAGAGGCCTAAACTGGGCTCTGGTGAGATTGGGCGCGTAAGTATCTACAGACAATCTTGGTTATTTGGGAGAATGGTTAAGCTAATAGCGGGGTTTGAACAGCAAATGGCACTAAGGACAAAAAGTGCCTGCACTTCACGGCTTTATCGCCTGACCAAGCGTGGTGACGAGTACCTAGAATAGGGGCATAGAAATCGGCCCCAAGGAAAGGAACTAGTAGAGTGAGGTCAGGAATGGCGGGGATGTTAGGCTTAGGGTTTACAAATTTGTTACCATTTTTAGATCCCGTGGTCTTGGAGCTGTTTGGGAAGTTGGAGGGGTTCGTTTATGGAGAGGGCTCGCGGGGTAGACATGGATGTGAGTGACAGTGGAGGGGAGAAAGGAGGGAGAGTGGGGGCTGGCTGAGGGTTCGAGGCCGGATCACTACTAGTATATTACAGTTACAGAGGGGATGACCTGCCTGGTCGTCATGAGGGGACACTGATTTGTTTCAAGGAGTCATAAATGAATTGCAATGCAAACCTCAGAGAAGTAGCAACCCGAAAATAATTACTCCTTCTCTAGTCACCCGTGGTAGCCGAGTACCACGACTCGAACGAATCCACCCTCTTTCTTTTCGTAGCCCATGCTGGGCTTGCGCTGCCCGACGCTCCGTTCCGTTCTTTCACTTCCAGTCTCTCATGAAACAGCCCTGTATCATAGCCTTCCCCTTCAAACTCAGCCATGGATTCCAAGCACGCCTTTTTTCTGGCGTGCGGTGATATTGACCCTCCCGCCCCAATCAAAATCTTGCACATATCATATCTTCGCTGACAATTCCACGCCTTGGGTTTAACCATGTACGAAGGGAAGTCCAGCAGCCAGTCGAGAGCAGTCCGATCGCGTTCATCCAGACAGTCAGGATCCCCGCCATATTGTAGAACCTGCTCAGCGAGGGCAGGCAGACCGATATGTAATTCACTGACATTTATAAATGTCGAGTTGAGGTTGTCAGCACAGTCGTCAAAAACCTCCAGTTCTACTTTCGCATTAGCGTCTTGTCCGTGTTTGAGAATCAAGGCCGCCGCCTCCAGGAGAGTCGACTGATGAATAACTCCGGGGCCTTTCCGGAACTCGGAATCCCACAAAGCAGCGCAGGTTAGAGGAAAGAAATGGCGATCAGCGCTAATGTGAAAGCCGTTTTCTAATAGCATGCGAAAAATCTTGATGTGCCCAGTATAAAATCCGGACAGTACCGGCGCGAAAAAGGTCGAGCTGAACAAGGGAAACTCGAGGTCGGACGAACTGCGTGTCAGTCGCTCTAGCTCTCCAGGATTTCTCGCGATCCAGTCGCGGGTGCCCAGTTTGAGCCCGCCCCCAACAATGGCAAAGAGTAAGAAGAGCAAGGCCATGTCGTCGGAGCCGGGATGGTGGAGGGTTGCGAGACTGTCGAAGTAGCCAAATTGGCTTTTGCCCGTGGTGTCCTCGGCTCGCTCGCCATGGTACGCAAGCTGGTGGACTTCCTTGGCACCAACCGTCTCGCTATCAAAGTACAAGTGTTTGGAAGCGCGGGATCTGATCGAGAGATTTCTCTTGGCAAAAGACCAACTGAGATTTTCCCAGTTCTTTCGCGACGCCCAGTACTTGGCGTGGAACGAATGTCCGTTCTCGCTGACGAATTCGGCCCGATCGCCCAGGACAATTTTTTTGAAATCCAAGTCCAATCCCAGGATGAATTCTAGAACGGTTTGGTGCATCAGCTCGGGACGGTCTCTTTTGCCAATCTCGACGAGGCCTCCGCCCCATGTGGCGAGATCGATTCTTGCTTGTTCGGCTGTGTTCGCCGCGTGCGCTGCCTTGAGGATCTCTTCTGCGTCTTGGAAGTCAGTGCATTCTGAGACAAGAACAGCCTCTCGTATTTGAGCAGCCGTGGGCGGAGGAACATTGGGGTTGCGGCGAGCGAGCAGCTCAAGCAAAGCGAATGTCCGGTGACGATTCGACCGGCCAATACGCTCAATGATAAGCTGGTAAAACTCAGATAGGTCGTTCGGGAGCTGTGAGAGCTGTGTCTCCAATTGCTCGAGCGTAGCCGGGTTTCCGTCAGGTTTGAGCGACCTCGATAAGACCCCGACGGCGAGCCTAACCCACAGGAACACTCCGTTCGCCCTGGTCAAAATGGCTGAGACCAGCTGGTTAACGAAGGGCATGGTGCTTCTCCAGCCTTTCACGGATCCCGTCACGTAATCTTCGATGTCGACTTTGGTGTGCATTTCGAGGGCGATTTGGGGATATGCTGAAAAATGGTCCTGGAGAGCCTTCCACGGGCGACTGGACAGACAGATTTTGACCTTGGTCTTTGACCGTGCTGACCCCTGAACCAAGCCCTTGATAAACCGACATATAACATCGGGGTGCCCATCGAACTCATCAAGTGCGTCGAAAAAGAGGACCAAGTTCATCTTTAGCATCTCCTGGTTCAAGATTTGGCGAACGATTCTTCCAAGCTTGGTTTCTGGTCTGGAATGCAGCTTTTCAAAGTCGCCCACAATTTGACTCAGAAAACTCCTTATAGGGACATCCTCCTCCTTGCGGAGTTCAATCGCAACGTCATGTATGTCTTGCACTTTGCTCTGTAGCACTCCAATCAGCTCGGGTACCGCAACTCGACTTTTGGCATACTCCTTTTGCAAGTCTTTCAAAGCGCTCTGGGCGGCGTCCAGGGCCTCGGTCATGGACTTTCTGTCGTCTCCGTCATCATCCCCCTTCTCAAGCTTGGTCCTGAGTTGATTAATCTTTTCTTTGATCTCCGGGATTTGTTCTTCTGCCGTTCCCATCACTGCATGTGCCTCTCGGATACGGCCCTTGAGCTCATTGCACTGCTTCTTCATTTGCTGATACCAAATTCGCGTTCTCTGGTACCTTTCCCGATAACTTTCACTATATGGCGAAACCACCTGGATGATCAGGCTTCGTAAAACACCCTCAAATGATTTTTGTGCCGCACTGCCTCGATAATGAAAGAAGAATCCGGCTTTAATCTCGCGGGCGTCGCTCTCCCAAAAGTCATAGAGGAGCTGCCACGTACAGGGGCTCTTGAATAAGAACTTCATGAAGGTAGATTTCCCGGAACCGGGCTTGCCGTGAATCCAGAAAAGCTTCGCGTCAAACCTTTGATGTAACCAGTTTGTCAATATAGGCAGATCGAAAGCCCATTCAAAAGTATTTTAAAACGGATTCTCAATCTGCTGGAAACGGAGGTCCAACTCTGGTGAATATAGCTGGTGATGCATATCTAAGACACGGTCACGATTATAAGTTAGCAACCCTCGGGGACGTAAAAATAAACGAAGGGTCTCATATACGTACTCTCGAGCGATTGCAGAAGATTTACCAGCTCCTCAAGTGTCCGTATTGCTTACAGCTCTTCATTTGTTTCGGTGAAGTCCGCCTTTAGGGATTTTGGTAAGAGGCGATCTCGCTACCCGGAACGTCCATCGGGGGGAAGGCTCGCGTTAATTTCGACAGGGTCACTGGTGTTGATATTTTGAAGGACATCAACAGTGCCCCGTTCCCTGATGAAGTCTGTGATCACTTCCAGGTTTGGGTCTCCCCTGGAAAATTTAACCATGTTAGAATGGTCCTCGTTTATGGGGATGGTCACGGCTTTGTTGTTCCGGTAGTGATGGCATGTGGCGGACTCGGGGCTTACTAGGACCTCGGGCGGCCCTGTCCTCGCCCACTTTGTGCTATTATTCAGTTTCTATAAGATGGTGGGTCAGTGAACGGGAACGACTATGTCAGGGATAATGGGGATACTTACCACAACTGTGGGCGATTCACGTGTCTCATATGCCCAGAGCACCTCTGCTGTTCGCAAAAAAGACAGCCCCTCGAACCTGGCGTTCAAATCACGTAGGTACCTCCCAGTTTGCCATGAAAGATCTTCAACAAGAAACTCGTTTAGCTGGCCCTCCACCATAGCCATGAGGTGACATTGCTGCATGCCCAGTGAGGGAACGCCAAACATGACGGCCCCCGAGATATTGTCGAGAATACCAGAAAAGCTCTTATCTCGACCAGCCATCTGAACTATTGCTTCTTTCAGAACCAAACCGCCCAAACTGTGCGCGAGAAAGACGACAGGTTTTGACGATGGAAGACACCAACCACCGAGCTTCAATTGACGGGCCAGAGTCTGCGCAATGTCGCTGATGGACTGAAATGAACTGCTCCGTCCAAGTGAGGACTCATAACCATAGACAATAGCTCGCAACCCAGGTACGGAAATGGGAAGGGCATCCCTAATCCACATAAAGGCCTTATCTGCGCCGTGGGGCTGCCAGGATCCAAATGGATGGCTGCCCAGGCCCGAGATGGCAATAGAACTGGGAAATAAGTCAGCCTTAAAAGAACTGATAGCCGGGTCAAGATATGTTGCTCACTCAGCGTGATGCTTATCCGGGGGAGGACTACTAAGAACTGTCATGCCTTTGAAATGAGTGTCGAGAATCATCATCTCATTGGGCTTGCCGCGAGGAATCTGAATCGACCATTCCGAAGTGTCGTTGGCCTTCGTATCGCCCAGACATTCGGGCCTGCACTTTAGTTGGAGAGTGAGTACCTTGGACGGCGGGTCCTCCCATCTGTCTAGCGTGTCTGCAAGCGAGAAGATAGTAATTTGATCCGTGGGGACAGAGAAGGCTTGGCTGAGCAGCGAAGCAGCATCGCGCGGATCCGAAATGCAGCTCGGCAGCTTGCGCAGCCGATACACCACCTTGCTGCTCCACCCTTCGGACATCGCTACCCGGGACGGATAATGGACGGTCTAAAACTTGCGGTCCCTCGTGGCGAGGAAGGCGAGCGCGCGGAAAACGCGTCGTGAGGGAAAGTCGGACTGCCCAGCGACTATTACCCCGCATCCTGGGTTGGCTGCAATGATTGTTAGGCTGTCGCCGCGCTTATTTCAAGCGCGGGGGGCTGGGCGTTGCTGGCAAGAAGTAGACGTCAGTCCAGCTGCATGCGTGTCCTAATTCACAGCCAAGCGAGTAAGCGAAGACTATTGGCTCTGCCCAGAGCCTGTCTGGCTGCGACTGCCAGCCGCTCTCAGCGGGCGTCGTTCGACGCCGCATCTTATCGCCTCGAAATCTCGAAACCTCGTCAAAGCCACAGGGTTGGACAGACTGAGACGAACAGCTCTGCGCACAACATCCCAATCGGCGAGTTTCCGCTATGAGCCGTTCCAGGATAAAGGGTTGCGAGCGAAGTGAAGTGGAGTTGAACGGAGCACTCCCAGTCCCTTAATGTGGCTGCTGCTAGTCCCGTCGCACCCTCCTTTACCTGAATCCTGATGAGGCGTTCGAACATCTTTGACTCGTGGTTTGCATAGATTTTCAACCCAGTGTTTCTCTTCTATCCGGGTTGCCTATGAGGAAGGGCAGTGAACCGCAGAACGGTATCCGCATCTATTAGCTCAGGTTATGTTTTTGCTCGACGAGGGTTTGCTAAGGCTGGATTCTTTGACTCGCTGAGAGATACTGGATATCTTGAGTTCAATCAGGTGGAAGCCACCGAGGTCTCTCGACCGATTCATAGTACCTGTCCGGTTATCACGGTAACTTTAGCATCAATCAACTCTGCTCTGATACTCGATATCAGATGGGCATGTTCCGAGCACACCTGCAGCACCACGCTTCCCGAAGGGGGGGCTGGTGACTGCGTGAGTCCCGATCAAGCCCCGAGCACAAATATCGCGGATGCTGTTTTCTGTCCTTTGCATGTCTCACGAGAAGTGAGGGGTCAATCAATCTCTTACCCAATGGCGCAGACATCGGCTGGCAGATCATCGAGGGGGTGAGACATGAATGCGGGCACATCGGGAGCCTGATACCGCTGCCCGGGGCATGGCGAAAGTGAGATTCCCGAGGTATAAGAGCGCGAGGTCTTGCCCTGCTCCTGGCACGCACAGTCCCAACCACCTTTACTCACGAACAGACACCACAACTCGTAGGACCACTACAGGTACACACACATAGGTAACAATGCGTTTCTCCGCCCTCATCACCACACTAGCCGCCCTCACGGCGACAGCAGCCCTCTCCGCCCCTAACATCGCCGACGAAATCATCCACTACCTCTTCCTCCTCGAAAATCACTCCTCGATCCTCGCTAGCTTCACCAGACCACTCAACGAGGTCAACGCCATCCTCTTCCCGACATCGGGCCCCTAGGTGGCGCTATACAGCAAGCTTCAGGAATTCAACGAAATCGGAGCCACAGCCCAGGACTACGCTCGCGAGAACGTCAGCGATGCGGAATTCCAAGGTGAACACGCCAAGGATATCGAGAAGGGATTCGTGCTGTTCTCGGAAGCAAATGTCAAGTTTTTGGATGTCTTGGGTACCAAGGCTACGCGCTATACTGCGCCGATGGTGGGTCGGGAGTATGGGGAGAGGCTTACGGGGGTTAGGGATGGGGCGAATGTGAGTGTCCCTTGATCCGCTTTATTTTTCTTTTCGGGTTCTTCCCTTGCGAGACGCGATGTTGATTAATGTGATAGGTCCTTGCAAATATGTTACTGCGCAGGATTCTGGAGGAGAAATTCTCGTCGCCGCTGAACAGTTCTCTGGTCTTGTTCGATGCAGCCATTGTCAAGACCATCGCCGGGTTTACGCCCGGGGCTGAAGCGGTCGGCGATCTTTGATAGATACTTACCTGAACAGACAGGCATGTAGTGTCGGTGAAAACCTTTTACCTCTACAATCAGCTATCCCAGTGTACTCTCGTGCCCCTTTGTAACTGAGCAGCAACCACACCCAACTGTCCAAGCCAAAAGCGCCCGCCCGCCTAGTTACCCGCGTGGCAAAGCAGGAGCACTGCACATCGTTTGGGGCTTGACAGAATAAGAGAAGCAGCAAAGCTCTCTCAATGCTGGCCTCGAGATGCGATAATTGTACCACGACTTCGCCAAGCGCTGGGCTGATACCCGTCCGACCATATAATCAGCGAAGAGAGGCCCTGGACAGTGGGCTTGCAGATCCCCTCGATATCAAGTCGGGAAAGAGCTGGAGATTGACGGCCGTCTTGGTGTCGCGGAACGCCGGTATCTCGCAAATGGTAGCAGTCTCGAGTCGTGGACTACATTGCACCTCATCACAACCTTGCCGGGTGGTGAGACAGTCCGGATCACGATCGGGTGTGACGATGCTGGGCACGAGGCAGCAAACCTGTGGTTTTCGCCCCGGAAGGAGGGATCGGTGTCGGTGGGGGCGGCATCGTGGGTGAAGTCGAAAGGGGGGGAGTGGCTTGAGGTTCTCGTTCCAGGAGAGCCGGGGACCATGCAGGAATATGAGACCGCCACGACGTCGACGACGGATGACAGTGTGACGCCGGTCTTTGAGATGTGGAAACCGAGCTGAAGGGGGGGTCATCTCAGTGCAGGACGCGAAGGATAATACGAGATACCTGGACACATTGTCAGAAATACGGCACACTGGTTGGTGGACTGAACCAGTAGTTGTAACACTCCGTAATAGCATCTTTCGTGACTTCCCCAAAGCAGTCTGCCCTTGGATGGCTCCGTAATTCTTTGGTGACTCGGGAAGTATGATATCGTGGCGTTGCCGTGTCTCACTCTACCACTTCGACTTCCGAAGCCGCTGGCAACACCGGGATGCCTCGGCATGAGCTGGCATTGGCATCGGGCAACCCGACGGGCGTATTCCTAGATCACAGGTAGTTAGAGAAATACTTAAGAGGGTGCTCCCAGTCCACCCCTACCTGTCCTCCAACCCCTCAACACCAACACCTCATCCACAACATCCATCAAGATGCGTCTCTCCGCCTCAGTCGTCATGCTGTCCGCGGCCCTCTCCGCAGCCCTGACCCGCGAACAAGTCGTCAACCCCCTCATCTCCATCGCCACCAAGTCCAACGCCCTCATCCCAAAGGTCAAGCAAGTCAACGCAATCAACACCCCCCTCAGAATCATCGGCCAGGGCCCCTGGCCTTCCATCCTCACGGGTCTCGACGAAACCATCACGACAGAAAAAACCCTCGCCTTAGTGCTCGACGACCAGGAACCCTATTTCCCAGGCTTCAACATCGCATACGCGGTGCAGGCCTTCAGCGACGAGCTGTGTGAAAGGCAGCGTGACCTGCTGATGAATCTGACGGAGAAGGCAAACACGATTCTAGATGTCAGTTTGGTGGTGGAAAAAGAAGTAAGCGAGAAGCTCAGGAGTACTGAGGGCTACATTGATGTGTGTGCTGTTTCTAAGTCCCGTGTCCCGTTGCTATTCGTTACTGTTTCCGTATGTCGGTGTCATGCGCTCCCGCCTTTGCCCCTTCTTCTGAACTTCCTAGCCGGGTACGTGGAATTTGTACGCTGGCTGACTTGGCTGGATGTCTCACCTTCAGGCTATCTTCGACTGGTTAGAGATCGCAGCGATGGACAGAAATCTCGCGGCTGACCTCAGACTGGGCTATTTCCGCTGGGATCTGGCTATGAAAGCTGCCCTGAGCACCTACGGTTTCTGACCGTGAGAGCATGGAACAGGAGACACTCACCTAATATTCGAAAGACCCCATTCCTTGAATCCATTGAAACTTCCTCCTGTCTTGATCGTCCGATACAGCATCCCGTGTGTCTCAGTCCCTCCCCTTTTCATTGACACATACATGTCTCACACAACATGCCAGTGACACAACACCCTCGGCAGGTAAAACATTGATGCCATAACCAACCTAGGCTCCCAAATACATAAAGCAGACCAGCGCCCGGCGAAGTCTATCAATGCCGCTTATTATGTACAAGAAATGAAATCTCACCCACGCTACCTTGAAAACCTATTCCAGAACTCAAAAGTCCAAGAAAGCTTGTATCGCGTAAAGCGCCCCGGCGCACGTCAGCGCGATGACGGATTCAGCTCCAATCCTCCCGTTACTCACCGCGCCGGACTTTCCACCCCCAGCGGGACTACTCGTCGCACCCGCCCCCCCACCCATAGTTGTCGTCGTCGGCCCCGGGAACCCCCCCGAGCTCGTCGCCGACTGCGCCAGCTTCGCATACGATGCATACTCCGGCGACCTCGCGCCATCTAAATCGACTCCAAACCTCCCATACCGTTCCTGATGTTCTGACAACACCGTATCCGCACTCCCCGGAGTGACCACCGTCTTCGACGAATACGCCCACGCAAACTGCCCCGTCTGCGACGTCTTCGGGTCAAACGAATCCGCATTAATGCACCCCTCGCACACAAAGGTGGCTGTGACGTGCGACCCATTGGCGAATGTCCCCTTCGCGATCTGCCTCAGCTTGATGGGCTGGGCTGTGTAGACGGTTACTCTATCGGGATTTTTCCCGTGTGCTTGGCGCGGGGAGATCATCACACTGTTGGCGGCGTCGCCGGCGGGCCAGGCGACTATCAGGAGGGGTCCGACCATCCTGTTGCCGAAATCAATGCCCGCCCAGCCGCCGCCCTCCTCATTAAGGGGGCCGGTGAGCTGGCCGATAAGATCTGAGGTGTCGCCTTGGGGCATAACGATGCCGAAGCGGTAGCCGTCGCCGGGCGAGAAGCTTTGAAAGGTGAAGCCTGTCATGGGGTCGATGTATTGCTTGGTGGTTTGTTGGCTGGAGACGGCCGTCGCCATGGCGGCGGCGGCGAGGACGGTGTTTGCGGCGCGCATTATCGCGGCAATGTGGTGCTGGTGGTAGGGGAATGCGCGGCGCTAAATGCGCTTTGTGTGTGCGGTGTACGGATTTGTGTCTGGGCGTTCTCCTATTGTTGAGATATGCGAATCTCGGAGACAGAAATGAGGTCGGTTGGTCGTTTGGTTGATGATATTAAGATAAATCAGCCGGCCGAAGCGAGGCGGTCGAGCCGCTGTCACGCTTTATGGGCGCTGGAGTGGCAGTGAATGAGGGAGCTCGCGCGCAAAACTGGCGGTGACTACCCACACCTCAGCTTTATGGCCGATCGGTCCTTTTCTGGGATGGAGGAAGGAGGGACGGAGCGACGGCGAAAGCGGCAACTACGGAACTGCGGCTTCGTCAAGGTCACGGAAGGGTAACCCGGGTCATTTGGCGTCGATGCGATTGCGAGTGCCAGCTCATCCTGATTTTTTGGTTGTCGATCGGATAAAGTGGCATGCAAAGCGACGCAGGGACGGGCCAAGCAATATCGTGACGGACGGGTGAGCATTCAATTGGCTCATCAACAATGCGGCGTAAAAAAAGCACAGGGTGATAACAAAGCCTTGGCTAAACAGAGGGGGCTGTGTTTCAGCGCTGCATCTGGTTCATTGCAGCGGACGCTAACCCTCTATTGCTTCGTGGTGTGGTGATGCCATCGCCAACTCAGCACGTGGTGTTGAGGAGGACTGTTTGCCAACATCACCCGGCTGCCAGCTTCAGATTAAACTTTGTACGACAAATGCGTGGCATCAACAAACACTTGAAGTGACTTTTCCCATATTCGCCAAGATTCGCCAACCACCCCCATTATCCCGTCCAGATTCGCATCAGGTCATTCACATCATACAAGTACTCAGTCCACCAACCCGATCCCAAACTCCAGAAGCAAACAAACCCAGAAAACCGGCAACACCTCAGGCGCTGCTCCCAAAGAAATTTGTGATCTTCTGACTCCCGTCTGCCTTCCCCTTCTTCTTCGCGGGACTTTTCCCAGAATTGCTTGTCGCGCTGATCTTTGCGCGCCCGTGCGGCTTACCCTTGGCAGGGGACGGCGACATCTTGACGGGCGATGTCGCATGCGCCAGCTTCTTCACCGGCGGTTCCCCGTCCCCCGGCGAAGACGTAGCTTCCCGCTTGACCCCCGCCCTAGGCGAGCCCATCCCGCCATCATCGGCTGTCTTCTCCAGCTCGTCCACCCCAACAGTCTCGGCCTCCGTCTCCATCTCCCCCTCCTCCTTCTTAACAACAACCTCCACCTCCGGCTTGACCTTCCCCTCATCCTTCAGCTCCCCCTTCTTCGTCCCCTTGGCAAAGAAATTCGCAATATTGTTCCTATTCTCCCTGCTCGCCACCGGTATCACAAAGCTCGGCGAGTTATTCCCCACCTTCCCAACCTCCTTGCTGACCGGATACACCTCCAACTCGCCCTCATACGGCTTCAACAAGCCCTGCAGCTCCTTATTCCACTCATACCGCCCGGGATCCAACCACGTCCTCAACCCCTCCGACCCCTGGTCCAGAATAACGGGCATGCGGTCATCTGTGGTAAATATTAGCGAAAATTCACCAGTTCTGGAGGACTTCTTTTCTGTCCGAGGAGGAGTAACAGTCTCAGGACTCCCCGGACAAGAGGAAAAAGGACAAAACGGGAAGAAAATATCACCGACTGAGTACTCACGTAGAAACTTCAACTGCTTATTACTATCCGTCGTAATAACCGTATACGTATAATGCCTCCCCTCCTCCCCCTCATAAGCAACGCAATCCCATAGCCCCGCAAAGCACATGAGCTTTCCGTCCTTGCGCTTCACAAAATGCGGGACCTTCTCCTTCGTTCCCGGGCTCCCAGGGCGCAACCACTCGTAAAACCCCTGTGCGACGACGATGCACCGCTTGCGCGCCTTCATGGTCGCCCACATACCGCCGGGGTTGGCCAGCGAGTCGTCGCGGCAGTTGATGGTTTTGAGCATGGAGGCGTAGTCGGGGTTGCGCTTGGTCCAGAAGGGGATGAGGCCCCATTTCATGGATTGGAGCTTGTAGTGGGTTGTGTCCTGGCTGGTGGTGGTGTTGTCGCCGTCTTCGGCGTTTGCGTCTGCGTCTGTGTCTGCGCCCGCTTCTGTAACTGTAGCGGAGGCTTCATTAGCTTTGCTTCGCGAAGTGGTCTTCCCTCCGGCGGGGCGCTCGCGACTCGGCCCGGCGCCGCGGTCAGGGACATCGGCGCGGTAGACGATGCCGTAGTTCCCTGGTGCGAAATTGTAGGTGTGTCGCGGGCCACCTTCGCCTTCGTCCTCAGGTGCGTCGTCGACGGGCATGTCATCGTCTTCTAGCATGCGCCGGACCTGTGAGAGTCGCTGTGATAGATACGGTCAGTTGCCATCGTCTGACGCAGGCAGCTGCAGGAGTGGGATAATGGTACGGCTTACCAAAGCGAGTGCGTATCTGCCGCACATGATTGCAATGCTTGAGAGGAGTCAGCCGGGTGTTCTTCTCGCAGGCGCGATGGCGCTGAGCTTCTGCGTTGAACTCCAAAGCATGGGCCCCACTATGACGCAGTATTTTCCCGCACAAACGCGACGCACCAGATCACGAAGTGCATCACCAAGTCAGGTGATATGTCAAAGAGGTATTAGGTAAGCGACTTATCCAGCTCCCCAAGCCTCTGGCTCTGACAGCGACCAACACCTCAGCATATGGCCCCAGACTCCTTCATTCACCTAACATACATCGCTAAAGCAGATAAACCGTCCCCAACCCATCATATCGCCATAAGGTAGTCCCTGCACGCCCGCACTTGCGACTTATGCGACCGCTACAGCCCTATGGTTCTGCATCGCAAAAGCCCCACTCTTGCGCTTCTCGAACTTGGCCTTCCTCCTGGCCAGATCGTCCGCTCTCCAAGCAGTCTCAAACGGCGTCGGCTTCGGTACAACCTGGTAGTCCCTGACGCCAAGCCTGCGCACCACCTGGAACGCCCCGGTTCCTATCGACATGGACTGTCCCATGATGATGCACTCGCTCACGCCCTCGATGCGGTCCGTCTTCATGCCGGCCGCCGCGTCGAACAAGTGATCCGGCGTCTTCTCGAACGATGCAAGCTGCAGCACGCTGTCGCGCATCTTCGCTAGGCCGAATCGAGTGATACCCAGGACCTCGCCCTTGTATGTCATCACGTCCGCCAGAAGGTCCATGTGGCGAGGATCGATGCCCATGTCACCCATGACGCTACCGATTTCTTTGGCGATGGTCGTCCGGGCAGCCTCAATTCCAAGCACGTCACGGCATTCCATGACCGAGTTAGAATATGCCTTGGTGCCAACCACGCCGACCGTCGTCATGCATGCACGCAGGCCATAGCCCTCGACTAGAACCTTGTTCGTGTAACTGCCCTTGTTCTCCGGGTCTTCGGTCGTCTGGATAACAGCTCTGGCAGCCTCGGGGTATCCAGAAACGGGGACCTGCGGTAGTAGCCGCTTCAGGAAGTTAACCCGAAGCTGGAAGTCGGCGGCCGACTCGTCCCCGGTAGACATGGACACACCCTTCTCAATGGCCGCGGCTCGTACTCTCGCCATCTTCTTGGCGCCAGCAGCATCGTGCCAGGTATTTCGGACAATAACCTCGATCGAGTCCGGTCCGATGCGCAAGTCGTCCTGCTCGATTTTGAGCTTGAGCTTCTTCGCCTTGACGATGGCGTCTGCAATATCTTTCATCGAGATACCCAGCTCCATCTCCTTGAGCGCATCCAAGTCGAGCCTCATCGTGATCTTGGCCACATCGGGCAGCCACTCATCGTCGATGTACTTGATGATGTCTGAGATGTATGTCTTCTCGATCTTAGCTTTGACAACTTTGGCCGCCTTGATGTCTTTGTTGTTATCTAGCGTACATGTGATGACGGGGGTGCTGATCGTTTTGGACGCGTTGATGATTTCCTTGATACGTGGCACACCCTGGGTAATACTCATACCAGCAACACCGGCGAAATGGAAAGTCTTCAGTGTCATTTGTGTACCGGGCTCACCAATTGACTGCGCACCGACGGCTCCCACGGCGTGGCCAGGCTCCGTCTGCGCCTTTCGATACTTATGCAGACATGTCTGGATGAAGCTCCGCAGTGTGGATTCCGAAACCTTTGCGACTCGGTCCATATGAAGCTGCTGGGCTTCCGCCTCGGCAGGGCCCAGGCCAGATGGAAGCTTTCGGCCCTGCTTCTTCTGCGCGGCTTCCCAGTTAGCGAAGCCATTTAGCACCTTCGGGTCGTTGGTCGGAAGACGAGGGTCTAATCCAACTGCCTTTCGTGCTGTCGCTAGCTTCAAGGCACGCTCCCCAATATATTGCTGGATTGAGCTGAGGAACAGCCTGGCACCCTCATGCTCATCGATCGCTACCATGACATCGTAGTCGCCACTGTTGTGGATCTTGTCCTCTTCATAGTAAAGCTCCTCGCCCGTCACGAGATGCCGCCGGACGTACTTGTTCCTCTCCTTTTGAAGAATTTCCATGCACGTCTCACTCATCTGGTCCGGAAGGAGAGAAGGATCCGCGTTTTTCCATGTAAGATTTTCAACGTGGTTCCATGTCCTGTCGAAGTTGACGGGCTTGGCTTCGCCCTCCATATCCACGGGGTCGAGTCTGTCGGCGCCGAACTGAAACTGGACGATACCCCCGCCAGACGTGCGGACCGTGTCGTCGTACTGGGTAGATAGATCCTCCAAAGACTTCATCAGACGTCTCGACATGTAGCCCGTCTCGGCTGTTTTGACGGCAGTATCGACGAGACCTTCTCTTCCCGAGATAGCGTGAAACAGGAATTCTGTTGGCAGTAGGCCTGTGTAGAAGCTGTTCCGGACGAAGCCCTTGGAAGGTGGCTGGCGTGAGTTCTTGTGGAAATGCGGAAGCGTGCGGTCCTGAAAGCCGTCCGCAACACGCTTGCCACCGATAATCTGCTGCCCGACACAAGCGACCATCTGAGCGACATTGATATCGGAACCTTTGGAACCTGACTTCGCCATGATCAGGGGTGCGTTGTACATACTCAGTGTATCAACACAGTAGTTTCCTGCCTGTTGGCGAACTCCGCTGAGAATTCCGGAGATCTTGTTCTCCAATGTCTCCTCGACGTTGCATCCTGCGGCCTTTTCGAGCTTCCCCCTGTTGAAAGTATCGATAAGTTTGTCGCACTTGTCATATGCCTCGTTGACCAAACCCATCTTGGCAGCAGTCAGGGTGTGCGATGGGAACACATCGCCAACGCCAATAGAGAAGCCACACAAAGATAGATGGCGAGCACAGAGTTTTGCAAGACGGTTCATGGCAGCAGCAGCTTCGTCCGGGCCAAAGTCTCGGAGTATGACGTAGAACACAGAGTTCTTCTTGCCGCCACCGACGGTCGACTTGTCCATCCTGCCGCACATCACCTCGGAGTTGCGGACGACGAGGTAGCTGTCGTTGATATCCATGTCCGGTATCTCGTTCCCTTGTTTCTTGTAAACCTTGTTCTTGCACTCGAGGTTGACGAGAACCTTGCACTGCTTGTTGGGACGCATGAGGACGTTGAACACCTGTTTGCCCGTCCAGAGCATCTTGGGCTTCAAGATCGCTGGTTCTGGGAGGTCCAAATGCTCGTCGCCGAGCAGCATGTGCGTGCAGATATAGGTAAAGGTCTTGCGGTCGTAGAACTGGTCTTTGCTGGTAATCACGTAAGCGGCTGTGATGAAATCTTGGGTCGCTGCAATAATAGGCTCGCCATTCTTGGGAGTCGCGAGGTTGTGCTTTACACCCATCAGTTGCATCGCCTCCGCGCGTGCCTCCTCCGTCTGCGGGACGTGAAGGTTCATCTCGTCGCCGTCGAAATCGGCGTTGTAGGGAGTGCAAACACACTCGTTCAGGCGGAAGGTTCTCCAAGGTCTGATCTTGGCGAAATGCGCCATGATACTGAGCTTATGGAGAGAGGGCTGACGATTGAAGAGAACCACATCGCCGTCTTCGAGGTGTCGTTCAACGATATCGCCGAACTGGAGCTCCCGGGCACGGTCTTCCCGCACATACTTGCCACCAAACTTCAGGTTGAATTTGACGCCGTCTTTCTTGATTACGTGTTGAGCTCCAGGCCAAACGGTTGGTCCATTGAGGATGCATTGTCTCAACTTCTCGATGTTTTGACGGTTGACACGCTCGGGGAATGTCAGGTTCTTGGCCACCAGCTGTGGGACGGCGACTTGCTCAATACTCAGATTGGGATCAGGGGAAATAACTGTCCGGCCGGAAAAGTCTACACGCTTGCCCGACAGGTTGCCACGGAAGCGGCCCTGCTTGCCCTTGAGGCGTTGGCAGAAGCCGCGAATCGGCTTTCCGAATCCGGGCTGCTGGAGACCTGGCACCTCGCTATTGACGTACAGGCCGACCTGCAGCTGCAGAAACTCCCACTGCTCCATGATGTTAGATAGAGTGGTGCCTTTATGGAGGGAGTCGCGCAAGATTCCTGCGTATAAAATGATCTCAGAGAGTTTGCTCGTGATGTCGTCTTCGTTACTTGCATTCTCCTGTGCGACAGACGGTCGGATGCAAATAGGCGGTGCCGGGACGTACTGCCAGAGAAACATCTCGGGTCGCCCCTCGGCGGGATTGAGGCCGAGCAGCTCGCAATCGGTTGGGCTAATGGCCTGGAAGAGCTTCAAAACTTTCAGAGGATTGAGATCATCCATTGCCTTCTTGGTGTGCTTGTCCAAGTCCGGCAGGAACCTCTTCGCATGCTCGAAAGACGAGTCGAAGGCAACCTTGCTCTCCGGGGCAACCTTCTTTTGTGCTGTCGACTTGTTATAGGAAGCAAACTTGTCGTGCACAAGCTTCATGACGCTCAGCTTCCTGATGACACCTTGGACCTCCCCACAGTAGGGGCATGTCTTCGCTTTCCGACATTGCTCGTTGACTCTTTTGAGAATTTGTGTCCGCTTAAGATTATCGATTCCCGGGCGACGTAGCTCCTTCAGGGTGGTGCGACGTTCGGTCTCTTCGAGAAGAACCCTGGAGCAGTCTTTGCATATGTTCTGAAGCGTAGACTGGATGTACTTGAGGTATCCAATGTGGAAGACGGGAAGCGGAAGTCGAACATGTCCGAAGTGGCCCATGCAATCCGCCAAAGGGAGTAAACATGTCGCGCAGGTCCCAGTCTTGCTTGAAGTTCCCTGTCGAGATGTCAGCTGTGTTCATTGCGCCACCGCGGAAGTCCACGCCATACCATGCGAGGGTCGAGAGGGCCGTGGGGGAAGGTCGTTCGCCCCTTGTCAACATCGTAAAGCAGGTTGTCCGAGACTTCTAGCACGCCCTGGCTAACAATGTCCTGATGCGATCTACCCAGATAGGACGTCAGCTTCTGGACCGTGTCCGTCGCCGCAAATGAACTGGTTCCTTACTGGATACCGAACTTGAGAGCCTTGAACCGCTTTGGCAGCTGGTCAACCAGCTGCTGCTTGACGGGAGGCCCTCTGACCTCGGGCGCCATTTCGCTGATGTTTCTGCCTGGGCAGGTTCGGATAACTCAAAGTTGGAGACAAATCGGTCGCGCGGTGTTTCGCGCGGTCGTGAGGTGGAACAGATGCCCCTCGATGCCAATGCGCTACCGGTTCATAGCGGTCAGCCCAAACTGATGGATGATTATTCTTGGTGACTCAAGCTTCGCGAAGTTCGTAATTGTGATTTGAAGTGACCAGAGGCGGTTGGGGCGGTTGGCGACGAGTCGAGCAATACAGACTTTCGGCTCGCAGGAGATGGATGCGATGGAATAATTTTGTCTTGTGGCGGGGCATTCAGCGGATGACTCCAATTCGGTCGTACCCCACCATTGAATTCGATGCAGGCCAGAGTCCTTGGCGCCGCGCTAGTCGAAGATCCCCACACTTGAGACTGGATACTTTATCCTACCGGAAAGGACTTCGCAGTGGGGCAGCCAATGGTGCGTTGCAGAGGACCAGCAAGTACCCTGTGGCTGGGAAAGGTACCTGGCGTTGCCGGCAGCTTGCCGGGAAAGCAAGCTCCCGCCAATCAAGCGCTAGTGGTGATAACCACTCCGTCATCGTTGCCGACGGGATTCCTCACCGCTTTCACAAACGCGCCGCGTCAGGACAGCGAACTTGAACCTGAAGCTGGAAGCTTGAGCCAGCTAGATCCTTGATCACTTTATACCCCCAAGTTCTAGATGACCTGTTCTTATAACCAATATCTGCTCAACCTTTGACGAGCTCGGCTCACCGATTCATTACCGCGGCTCGCGACAAGAAAGCAGCCCAACCTCGGTCTCCCGCTTCTCCCGCTTCGTGTCCTAACCACCACACAATCCTGCAAGCCTCCCGCCACAACACCAGACCACAACGAGTTGGCGCTCCTTGCGACGATAGGAGGGTGCCGCGGACTTGGACGGTGTACCCTCCGGCAACGCTGCCTTTATCCACGCAAGCCGAGAACTTCCTGCGGCGCACTCGCCGCGCTCGGTTGGCCGCTGGGTCATACCGGACCCATGGCTTCCGGAACTGCCGAGCGCAAGGCTGAGAAGTCATATCTTGCCTCCGCCGTCGATTCCATCAATCCGTGGGCCGGAAGTCGAACCTCAACCCCCCTGCCGAAAGACCCCCAGCCGAGCTCCCCGCTGCCCAGCACCATGGACCACGCAGTCAATCCGTTCTATGGTCACAGCTTCAAGAAATACCCTCCAGACTGCCCGCCGCTGAAGGTGCAATGGTTTCATGCTGTAGATGTGAGTGTTGCTTGGTCCCGGTACCCCCTTCTGCGTTTGCACATGCTGATGTCTTGTGAAGGTCCCGAAGCGCAAGCCCAAATTCCTCAGAGGAAAGGACGAGAAGGACGATGACCCCAAGAAGCTCACCGTGCTACCGAAGAAGTTCGCTACATTCTCCCCTGCCGATTCGCGATCTCTTGAAGCCGCATACCAAAAGAAATTGGAGGAGATGGAGGAGGAGAGGGCATCCGGCACGGCTGTGGTTAGTGTGCGTGCCGGCTCAAAGCGACCGAGGGTTGTCTCCGCCGCGGATATGGCAAATACCAATGGTCCAGAGGATGAGGTTGGGAAGCCGGGTGGAATCAAGGTCCCTGTCAATGAAGACTTTCTCTTCGACGTGGATATTGATGAACGCGAGCTGGGCCCCGTATACTGGGAAGGTGCGGTATATGAGGTCCGTCGCGGCAGTTGGTTCTATTCAGAGGGTTCAACTGTCCGCCCATGTGAGGAGAACCTGGCCGCTCAACTCGAGGAGGGATATTTGAAAATCAAGCCCTGGACCTACCCGCCCAGGGTTCGAAGCAACTCAGGGACTCGTACCGTCACTCCCAAGTCATCCCTCGACAATCTCAGAGCTACTGCGGCTGTCCAGGCTGAAATGGCGAAGACTAATTCCCCTGTCTCGCCACACCAGCCACAAACCCACCGCCTGTTTGGCGCACACATCAACAGCATTGCGACATACCAGGATGCCTCCGTAGCGTGGCTGTCATCTGAGGGTATGCTGTCCTGGGTGACATCCACTGTTTATGAAAGATTCGCAGGTGGTGGCTACATGAGCGGCGTGAAACTTGTTCGCGGATACACGGAGCCGAAGAAAACCAAGGAAGAAAAGCGGCCCACGACTCCCATGACTCCCACAGGAACCACATCAACCTCTTTAGAGCAAGATGAAAAACTTCAGAGGGCTCTCAAAAGACGTTCTGCCCCGCCAAGTACGCGAGCTGCGCCTGAGTCACTCGGTGATGGTTCCACGGAAAACCAACCAATCGAAGTCGATAGCACCACAAATCGCCTCACTCGGCAGTTGTCAAACATGCTCGAGGGGACAGATGACCCAGAGGCAGAGCAGGAGGCCATTCGCAAGCGGGAGGAGAAAGAGATGCTAGATGACTACAACGCGAGAGCTGGAGAGAGCCAGGGTCGGGAGATTGAGCATGTTGTTCTTGTCACTCATGGTATCGGACAGCTTTTGGGGAAAAGGTTCGTTGCGCGCGCCCCTATCCTTCCATTATTTGGCGCTGACTTGTCACAGGATGGAGAGCGTGAACTTTGTACATGATGTGAATACGCTTCGGAAGACTATCAAGTCAGTTTATTCCTTCTCTGATGATCTTCGAAGTCTCAATTCCGAGATTGGCGAGAAGGGGCCCGGCAATTGTCGTGTTCAAGTTCTTCCCGTTGTCTGGCGGCATCTACTGGACTTTCCGAAACGCAGACAGAAAAGAGGGGAGCATGATCTTGGACAGGCGTTGAACGAGGAAGACGAATGTTGGTATTTCCCACATATCCCCACCCAGCCATGTCGCTAACCCCCTCCAGATCCCTCACTTCAAGACATTACCATTGAGGGCATGGCGTTTGCCCGGTCACTCATTTCGGATCTTGCGTTGGACGTTCTCCTCTACCAAAGCGGATACCGGGAGCAGATCACAGAGATCGTTCTGAAGGAGTCTAATCGGATCTTTAGACAGTTCAAGGAGCGGAACCCTGAATTCAAGGGCAAGGTTCACATCATGGGCCACTCCTTGGGGTCTGCAATCATGTTCGACATTCTCTGTAGGCAGCGGGAGAAATTCCAACCAGCACAGCAGTCCAGGAACCCCCTCCGCTTCTGGCCATCCCAGGATCGATATGAGCCGAAAGACCACAATAAGAACTTGGAGTTTGAGTTCGACGTCGAGGGTCTCTACTGTGTTGGTTCGCCCATTGGCCTGTTCCAGATGCTCAAGGGCCGCACCATCGCTGCCCGCAGTCTGCCAGATGCCGCGCCATCAATGAGCCCCCTCAATCCGGAGTACATGGAGGATCCGTTCCTCTCCGTTACACAGCCCAACGCCTACACTGATGAGCGCGTCTCGCCCGTTACTGGGCTTCCGTTCAGTGTGTCATCGCCTAAGGTCTCGCAGCTCTTCAATATTTTCCACCCGTCGGACCCAATTGCCTACCGACTTGAGCCCCTGGTCTCAACCGCCATGTCGGCCCTAAAGCCGCAGCAGCTGCCATACACGAAGAAAAGCTTCCTCGGTTCCGTCACCCCCCAAGGCCTCACCGGCATCGGAGCCAAAGTCGGCCAAAGCGTCAGCGGCTTGTGGAGCAATCTTAGCGCCGGGATAGCCACCAGCCTGCTCAACCGCAGTCTGGGGCTCAGCCAAGAAGACGTGGCCCGGATCAACGCGCAGCAACACCACCATGATCCCAGCCCTGGCGCGGGAACTAACATTGCCGGAGGTGTCATCTCGGACAAGAACCTCTCCGACGTGATGAAGAGTGAAAAGACAGCCGAGCGTCAGCGGCAGCTGGCGGATGGCAAACGTGGCGTTACAGAAAGTGGCAACGAGCAGACGCTAATTGACGACGAGCTTGAGACGCTGTACAGCAAATTCCAGAAGAATCGGCTGGCTATCGCCAAGGAAAAGGGGCTCAATACCGAGACGGCCATCAATGTGGATGCTATCGTGGAAGAGGAAGAGAAGGCTGCGAAGATGCGGAGGGAGGAGATCAAGGCCAGAGCGCTGAATCGCAACGGGAGGATTGACTATTGCATACAGGAGTGAGTGACCTGGGACTGGAGAGCGTTGATGATGAGTGGTGCTAATTTGTGATACAGGAGCGTTTTGGATTTTAATCCCATCAATACTATTGCGTCACATATGAGCTACTGGGCTGATGAGGATGTTAGTCACTTTGTGCTTTCACAGATGCTGGCGAACAAGGCGAAGACACCAAGGGCTTGAGGGAGCGGTGTTGTGCGGTTTCATAGAGGGTAGAGTAGAGGGCAGACGGATATAAATGTACACGTCAGTGGTGTTTGGGGCGTTGGTGTTTTGGCTTCGATAAGTGAGTGCCTGGCATAGATATGAGGGCGTAAATATGGGCGTGGTACAGGCTAGATGTGAATATCAAGAATGTTTGCTTGTGCTCGGTTAGGATTACACTGTCGCTGTCAAGTGAGGTTACCCCCTTGCGCGTCCATTATCGCAACACATATGAACTTTAAGGCTCTGTATCAAAAGACACAAGACACCACCACTCTTACACCACAATCAACAACCTCAACCTTCCCAACCCACCTACAAACCCCCGAGTTTCCAAACCCCCCAGCTCCAGAACAGCCCCACCCATCAACTCAACTCCATCCATACCCTCCCTCCCCTCCCCTGCCCCGTCCCATCCACCCCCTGACTCGCCCACAACCCCCAACCCACCCTTGAGCCACGAAAATCCACCCCGCAATATCAACAAACAGGTGAAATGGCCGAGCGGTCTAAGGCGCTACGTTAAGGATATTCCCTAATAACATCATCTCCATCATCATCTTGGTGTGGAGACCGATTCCGTAGTCCGAAAGGGCGTGGGTTCGAATCCCACTTTCATCATTGGTTTACTTTTTGCTGTCTGGGTGTTCGTTTTCGGGTCTTGGGCTGCTTGTTGTTGTTTTTTGGAGGGGTAGTTTAGGGAATTTGTAGGTGGTGGTGACGCTTGGTGTTAGTAGCCAAGATCTAGAGAAAAAGGGGGTATCCGGTGATGAGAGACTGGATTTGGAGAAACGGGTGGGCTCCCACGGGGAATCAATTTGGAAGCCGTAATATGCCTGTTGACAGACATAAAGAACTCTCAGGCGTTAAAATTTCCTCATTTCCTCTCATGTTTTCAGTGACTACATGTACCAAAGCAGAAATGTTGCACGTTGCATGCCGCAAACTGAAGAAAACGATATCTCGTTTGTCAGCTCATAACTTTTTTCTTCCTTTTTGCCTAGATCTTAGCCAGCCGCAGCGTAGCTCAAGAGGGTATCAATTCCCCAACCTTCAACCTCCCACCCCTCACGCAACGCTCGGAAACAGCCAATCCTCCACATACAAACTCCAAGGCGGCCCCATCCCCTCCAACAAATCCCTCGGCCTCCGCCCCTCTCCATCCGCAATAAACCTCAAGTCCTCCTCCTCCGCAACCTCCGTCCTCGGCAAGCCAACCTGCCTCATCTCCTCGGGGAAGAAATCCCCCTTCATCCCGCTCCCTAGCCACAGCAACAACCAAAACGGCTCCTCCTGCCTCGCCTCAATGGCCACGTGCAGCGCGCTCTTCCCGCCGTTGAGCGGGTCCGTCCAGCGCAGGAGCTGCTTTGCGTCAGTGTCGACATCGGCGTCGGAATCAACGTCCATGAGGAGCTCGACGATGCCGTTTACGTCGCCTTCGGAGATCATGGTGTGCATTGCGCGCGCGGGGCGGGCTTCAGGGTGCACGGCGAGGTAGGACTCCTCGATGAGGGTGGGGAGGATGTCCAGGTTGTCTTCAGCGCCGCCTTCGTTGGTGTACCGGGTGGGGATGCTGTTGGTGGTTTGGGAGGGGGCGGAGGACGAGGAAGAGGAAGAGGCGCCTGCTGGGGGCGCGGAGGTGCTGGTTACCAGGAGGTAGGTCGCGCAGGAGGGGCATTTGAGATCTGTGGCGACCTCAGAGGCCTGGTCGAGCAGACATTGCCAGTGGAAGTGGCAGCCGCAGGAGAGGAGGAGGTCATCGGGGACCGTTTCTTGGGTGGTCTCTTCGTGGTCTGAGTCTTCTAGGTCCAGAGACAGGACGAGAGGGTCCTCGCACACCTTGCAGACGTCTGCCATGGTGAGGGGGGGGTGGTGGTTAAAGTTTGGCTGGTAAGGGGTTGGTGTTTTTTGGGTCCTGGAACGAGTTAGCCGCTGGGAAACGGGTGGTGCAGTATTTTCGGATGAGGACGAGCGAGTGCTTTACCTGATCAACCCCTGACAACCGCGTGTTTACGACGGCTATTGTTTCGGTTTCGCCGCTTATTTCAAGGCAACGGGATTCCGATAGGTCAATTGAGAATTTTTATGATTGGTTTTTTTTCGTCTGAATTGAGTGCTTGGGTTTTCTTGAGCTGAGTGCGTCACTGTGGTGGCGTGGTGAATGTTGGGCGTGAAAGACGAAGAGGGAGTATTTTGCTAGCGTGTTAGCAAGAAACTAGAATTCTGCAGTGGAGCTGGTGGCCGGCAAGGTTCTGCTTTAACATTCTCCTGCGAAACAAGGAGGCAGCCGGACGGGTTGTGGACTCTGAGAATTTCGGCTGCCTGAACGTGCGATTGGGCCGTTACGCAAGCCCCTTGCGCCTCGTCAAGCGACCAGGGAGGGGGGATTACATCAGACTGCGTGTGCAGCCCGCTAGCAGCCAGGGCCTGGGAACTCCCCGCCCCCGCCAACGGAAGTTACGTCTGTGGTCGAACAGCTTCCATTGCAGGACCGATACAAAGCTCACACCAATACGACTCCATCGCCCACCGAGTCTGCCTTGTGACCACACCGTCTTGCTTCGCGCGCCTCTTTGGCTTTCTTGCCAGAGAATCATCGCCGCGAGTGCTTTCACTCTCTGCATCACTCGAGCATCTCCATTCCATCCGCAACCGTTTTGCTTGGCTCCACGAGCTCGTTCCCGGTTTACCCCGCGCGATCATGAACGTCCTCAAGCTTCAGAGGTACGCGAGAACCAGGCCACCCACGCGATGCCTCTGGCTGTTTTCTGCTGCGTATTCCAGTAGATATTGACCTGCTTCTAGGAAATTTCCTCAGTTTCAGCAAAGCGATATCTTCGGCCTCACCGACGCCTTTCGCAAACTCGATGTGGATGACAAGGGGTACATCGACGAGGCGACAGCAATCAAGGCTACACAGGCGAGCGAGCGCCAGCCTTACGATGCTGTGCGCCAGGCGCTAAAGGAGGTCGAGCTTGACTCTTCACGGCGTGTTGAGCTGGAGGATTATGTCGGCGTAAGTCCCGCGTTCTCGGCCATGCGCGCCTGCTCCACATCCCCGCAGATGACTCGGGTCGGGGCACATACAACGGGAAACTGACGATTTTTGGCACCTTTTAGTTGATCGCAAAGGTTCGCGGCGGTGCTGTGGCACCAGCGGGGAGAGCCCCTGGTGCCTCTATGGCTTCGCCGACAGCAGTTATCTCGCAACGGACAGGTGGCGGGCACCAGCCCAAGGGGAGCGTCGGGAAGATCCACGTCCAGGGCTCGAACGCTAACACCACTCACACCATCAACGAGGATGAGCGCACCGAGTTCACGCGCCACATCAACGCTGTCCTTGCCGGCGACCCCGACATTGGCAGCCGCATACCCTTCGCGACTGACACATTTGAGATGTTCGACGAGTGCAAGGATGGTCTTGTGCTGGCCAAGCTCATCAACGACAGTGTTCCCGACACCATCGACGAGCGTGTCTTGAACGTGCCCGGGCGCAAGATCAAGACTCTCAACGCCTTCCACATGACAGAGAACAACAACATCGTCATCGAATCGGCAAAGGGCATAGGCTGCTCGGTTGTCAATATCGGAAGTGGGGATATCATCGAGGTCCGCGAGCATCTCATTCTCGGCCTTATCTGGCAGATTATCCGCCGCGGACTGTTGGGTAAGATCGATATCAAGCTTCATCCTGAACTGTACAGGCTGCTTGACGAAGATGAGACTCTGGAGCAGTTCTTGAGACTGCCCCCAGAGCAGATCCTCCTGCGGTGGTTCAACTACCACCTCAAGGCTGCCAACTGGCCACGAAGGGTAAACAACTTCTCGACCGACGTCAAGGATGCTGAGAACTACACGGTTCTTCTGGCGCAGATCGGATCAGAGTATGGCTGCACTCGGGGGCCTTTGCAGACTAAGGACACCCTTCAACGGGCTGAGCAAGTGCTCCAGAACGCGGATCTCCTCGGGTGCAGAAAGTTCCTCACTCCCAGCTCTCTCGTTGCCGGTAATCCCAGACTTAACCTCGCCTTCGTCGCCAATCTCTTCAACACGCATCCGGCACTCGACCCGATCACGGAGGAAGAGAAGCTCGAGGTCGAAGATTTTGACGCTGAGGGCGAGCGTGAGGCCCGTGTCTTCACTCTGTGGCTCAACAGTCTCGATGTCCAGCCCGCTGTTCACTCACTGTTCGACGATCTGCGTGACGGTACCATTTTGTTGCAAGCATACGACAAGGTTATCAAGGGCTCCGTCAACTGGCGGCATGTCAACAAGCAGCCCGCACACGGAGGTGAGATGTCGCGCTTCAAGGCTGTAGAGAACACCAACTACGCCATTGAGCTCGGGAAGCAGAACGGCTTCTCGTTGGTTGGCATCCAGGGTGCAGACATCACGGACGGGCAGCGCATGCTGACTCTGGGTCTGGTATGGCAGCTGATGCGCAAGGACATCACGCTTACGCTGAAGGGACTGGCTCAACGTCTGGGCAAGCGCGAAATTACGGACATGGAGATGGTGAAATGGGCAAACGAGATGAGCCGTAAGGGAGGACGGAACTCCAGCATCCGGTCCTTCAAGGACCCAGCGATCGGCTCGGGTATCTTCTTGCTCGACGTGCTTAACGGCATGAAGAGCAGCTACGTCGACTACGATCTCGTCACAGCTGGCCGCTCGGATGATGAGGCGTACCTGAACGCCAAGCTCAGCATCAGTATTGCGAGAAAGCTGGGGGCGACGATTTGGCTGGTACCGGAGGACATTTGCCAGGTTCGCAGCAGATTGGTGACGACGTTTATCGGTGAGTACTCCCTGCAACAGCTGAACCTATGGAGAGCTTGGAATTAACATAATTTAGGTTCATTGATGGCGACACACGAGAAGATGCGGTAGACGGCGTGATTTGGTTGCGTTTCGGCGGACATTGTGGCAGGCAGGCAGGTCTCGGAAAAGTCGATGGACAACTGGTTTATGTTTCTTCTGCAGCCGTGTTTGAATGATTGTTCTAGTAGTCTCATTTCTACCCAGTAGTTGGTTGAGACAGATCAAATTTAGCAATTTGCCCACTACGGTACTCAAGGGAGAGGAGCCCAGCGCTATGGATTCTCACAGGACCCCTGGACACATACGCCGAAGAGATCGCCACCCCTGCAGCCCTGTATGGGACCCATACTGACCCGCTCAAATCGACTCTGACATCACCTTTCGGCCGACAATCCGGCGTCATGCGGACGCGGAGCCGGAATGGCGAGGCTTCTTTGTTCCTTTCCGCGCGTCTTACGGCTCCCATGGCCAAGGAAATGGCCGCCTATAGTTTAACTGCCATTGAAAGTCTCGGAATTGTCGGTAAAGCTGCGCTGCTTATTTGCATGTTTTTGACGTGGCGTTAAGCTGCGCGCTGCCCGCAGGGCTGACTGACATGACTCTGCGGCTCGTTTGGTGCCTTTGGTTGGTCAACGACATCCATGGATTCTCGCCTACCTTCCGAGCTGCCTTGCACTTGCCGTGTATTCCGTGCCTGCCACCTACCTTATTTTCCAGCTTGGGATGGATTATTCCATCACTTTTCTCGCCCACTCCACCATGATGTCTGCCAACCTGTCAATCTTGGATCCAGAGGAACAAATCGAGTCGGCATCCCGCTCTGTGCAGACGGCCGGCCAGAATCCCGGAATTGGGAAAAAGGTGCCGCTCGGTGCTAAGGTGACACAGCATAGTCACCGCGCTGGCCAATAAATCGTCGTCCCCGCTCGCTCACTCACAGCTCATCACCTCGGTCGGAATCATTGTTGTGGCTGGGTTTTGATGAGTTTGGGAGGCATTCCCACTGCGGAAACGGCCAATTCGACCTGTGGACTCGGGTTGAACTTCTCTTTTTGTTTTTTGGAGATTGGTGAGAGGTATCAGTGCTGACTGGTTACGATGAGCTCCAGCGAGAAGGGGCATGTTTTGGTGGGGGAGGATGTCTCCATGGTGGCAAGCGGCGATGAGCTCTTGCGCAACAGCATGAGCACAAAAGAGTGCATGAAGATGATTGCCGATGACCCCGCGTCTGGGACCACCAGCGAGGAAGACTTCGACAACATGACCAGCTCGCCGGCCGCGATGGTCGTTCGGCACAGAAAAGGGGTTTCTACCAACCCCCTTGACGAAGCATCACAGCTACGAAACCACGACCAGGACTCACCACAACGACCCTCTCCCGCTCCTCTGAAGATACAAACCACCGCTACCGCCAAACCCGCTCCCAACGGCATCATCATCACCTCCCCCAACAACCCCGCCATCCGCGACGCAGTCCGCCACTCCCTCCAGCACATCTCTCACGCCTCTTCATCCAACCCCCCGACTACCAACACCCGTGCCACCCGCCGCGGCTCCCGCCCCAAATTCAGCGACCTGGTCTTCACACGCAAATTCTCCGCTTTCGATCGCCAAAACCATGACGCGGCCAACAGTCCCTTCCACGGCTTCTTCACACTGTTCTGGATGGCCGTGTTCTTCTTCGTAGTGAAGATTGGGCTGGACAACTGGAAGAGCTATGGGAGCCCGCTGGGGACGAATGAGATTATGAGGAGCATGTTTCGGAGGGATGTGTTGGTGTTGCTGGTTGCGGATGGGGTCATGTGTGGGGTTACGGGGGTTAGTTGGGTTTTGCAGAGGGTTGTGAGGAGGGGGTGGTTTGATTGGGATGGTGTGGGGTGGGTTGTGCAGAATGTGAGTTTACTTCTTGTTATTTTATTGGTGTTGCTTTTGGTGTTGTTTTTCATGGAGTGGGGATGAAGTGATATTGGTGTTGTGGACGTGCTGACGAGATGGCAGATTTGGCAAACAGTGTTTATCGGGGCCGTCGTGCAATTGACGCTGTACCGGGACTGGCCTTGGACGCATACCGTGTTCTTCGTGATGCATGGTATCGTCATGCTCATGAAGCAGCATTCATATGCCTTTTACAACGGTTATCTCTCCTCGGCGTACAAGAAAAGGGGCCATCTTCTTTCCAAACTGAAGGAGCTGGAAAATGTCTCGCCCATTGGGTCCCCTTCGCACACGGAGCCCATGGCTTCTGCGATTTCCACGACGCATCTGACTCGGGTTCCTTCAGCTCATGAGTATCGGGAGAGGCGGATGTCGATTTCGTTCGAGCGGGTTCCGGACATCGATAAGATCGCGGCAGCCATCAGCTCAGGCGAGCCCCTCGACGAGGAACAGGTTCATGTCTTCGAGCGGATCCTCAAATGGGAAATTGATGCCCTCTCGGACGAGCTCAAAGGCAAGGCAACAACACCTGAACGAGCTTACCCAAATAATCTCACTTTTCTCAATCACTACGAGTTCATCGTTTTGCCGACGTTGGTTTATGAGCTCGAATACCCCAGGTCAGAGCGCATCAACCTATACTACGCCGCCGAAAAGATAGCAGCTTGCTTTGGCGTCATCTTCGTTATGATCATGATCTCTCAGGCCTTCATCTACCCCGTGGTCATGGACACGGTCCGCATGAAGGAGCAGGGCGTGTCTCTCGCCGGGCGCTTCCAGGCCTTCCCCTGGATGCTGTCGGAATTAATCTTCCCCTTCATGATGGAGTACCTGCTGGTGTGGTACCTGATCTGGGAGACCATCCTCAACTTTCTGGCAGAAATAACATACTTTGCCGATCGCAGCTTTTACGACGCATGGTGGAATTCTGTCTCATGGGATCAGTTTGCGCGCGACTGGAACAGACCGGTGCACAACTTCCTCCTGCGCCATGTTTACCACAGCTCTATCTCGGTGATGAAGGTCGACAAACATACGGCGACGCTGATTACCTTCTTTCTGTCGGCGTGCGTGCATGAGTTGGTGATGTGGTGCATCTTCAAGAAGCTCAGGGGATATTTGCTGTTTTTGCAGATGTGCCAGCTTCCGGTGAGTCTCATTGCATTCTTTCCCATATCGGTGAACTTGCACGGAATTTACAGGGAAAATTTTCTCGCTAATGACGGAACAGTTGGTGCGGTTGAGCAGGACGAAGTGGCTTCGCCACCAAGCAACATTGGGGAACATGATGTTTTGGCTTGGCATATTCACTGGCCCAAGCATACTGTGTAGCTTGTACCTGATCCTTTGATAACTAGCGATTGTAAATAGCTCTAGTGAATCGTGACTTCCCTGAACATGGGTAATTGAATGCCTGGAAGAAACCAATATTGTGATGCATGCTTCGGCGTGCTGTTTGCTGAACTGGAGCTCGAAACTTGAGACACCCCGAGATCAAATGTTAGTGCACTGACGCAAATTCCAAGCTCCCTGCCGACGGTGGGGCTTGCACCTTGCCCACAAAACGGGCCGATCCAATTGGCGCAAGGTGAAGAAACAGTGGGCCGCTCACGCCGCCTTCGAAGCCTTTCTTTGCTTGCAACCTTCTTCCTTCTTTCGCTGCTTCATCGCCAACCACCCATCTCCACCTGCCTTGAACTATCAGTTCCTCGGCATCTCGACGGCGGGTGTCTTCTCTTGCTCTATTGCCAAGCACACTATTTTAACTGAATTGCTCCGCGCAACAAGTTACTCGGCCAAGATTGCTGATTCGCCACTGTCGCGCTCGGCAAATTGACAACCGACGTTCCGTCAATTTTTGAGGCTGGGAAGCTTAAGCATCAACCATCACCATGTCTTCTCGCAGCGGCACCACCCTTTACGTGTCCGGCTTCAGCCACGGCACTCGCGCGCGCGACCTCGCGTACGAATTCGAGCGGTACGTCTACGTCTAGCACCACACGGCGATGACTCGAATCGTCGGCTTCGGGTCCGGTCCTCGAACCTCCTCTATTCTCCTCCGTCCCCCTCCTCGTCCAGACCCTCCTCCAATCCCGTCGCCGAGTCCTCCCCTCGCCCTCCTCGCGGCGTCTTCTTATTTTTATATCTACCTCGCGCTCCTACGTCCTGCGTCCTCGTACCTTCGTCGCCCCTCGCCTTCTCAGCCACTGCGCACCCCCCGTGATCCGCTCGAGGCTCTCCCGATCGCGCCCTCGTCCCCCTCCCTTCGATCGAGCGGTCGGCGATGACACGTTTCCCCCTCGTTACCCCGGGCGAGTCGCCTGCCAATCGTGGCTTCGGTTTCGAGAGAGCCTGATTGTGTGCGCCAGCGAAGAGACGTCTTTTTTATCCACATTCTGTGCGCCCGGAGTATGCGCTGACTCTGTTGGTATAGCTATGGCAGACTGGTGCGTTGCGACATCCCTGCTCCGCGCTCAGCATCGAGCAGATTGTAAGTTATTCCCCTCTTTCTCTGCGGCGGCTGCCGTTTGGTCGTATTAACCCGCTTGCCGCAGGTTCGCATTCGTTGAGTATGAGGACCGTCGTGACGCTGATGAGGCGTACCACGACATGCATAACAAGCGCCTTGGTCGTGATGATATCTTGAAGATTGAGGTGAGCTAGCTGAGTTCTCTTTTGGGTCATGTTTGTAGCTGACCACTGGCTAGTGGGCTCGCACCCCGCCGTCTGCTTCCTGGCGCTTCGATCGCAGTGACCGCGACCGTGGTGACCGCGGTGGCGATCGTGGTAGCGATCGTGGAGATCGCGGCGCCCGTCGCTCTCCTCGCCGCCGTACGCCCAGTCCTCGACGCAGCACTCGCGATTATTCTCCTCGTAAGGACGACCGTCGTGACCGCGATCGTGACTACGACCGTGAGCGCCGCGACACCCGCGACCGCTCTCGCAGCCCCGATCGGTATGCTACCCAGTACAATATCGGTGGAAGAGTTGCTAACAAGCACACAGTGAACGTGATCGTGACGTCAAGGACGACCGGGATCGAAGCGATAGGGAAAGGGACGACCCGCGCGACCGTCGCGAGAACGGCACTAACGGTGACGAGAGGAAGAGTATGGACCTTGATTAGGCAACGCGTCCCATCGCCACCCTTCTGACACCCTTTCAGCAGCTCTCGATAGTCCCGAACGGCCAGCGCACGATGATCTCGACGTCGCCGAGTAGATAAAATCCCCAGGAAAGGATTTTTCCTTACGATAATCTCACGGTACCGGGTGTAAGAGTGTTTGGCTGCATGAATGGTTTTGTCCTTCCTCGTCTCTGGTGGAGTACTGATATTGCGCGTTTTTGCGCAACCAACCCTTGTCATCATCGTCTTTTAGTGCGAGCCGGTCGAGTCCAGGTTCCCAAGCGGATATCCTTCATTGTCCTTGTCCGAGACTACGGCGATAGACAAAAGGATATCGGGAGCTGCGAAGCACTACAACGTAGATTTTCTGCGACGATTCTCTGGCCTCCTGATTTGCTACAGGAAAAAAAGTATTTAGAGTGGTTCTAGGTAGCAAAGAAAGTACTGATCTCGTGAATTGCGGGCGAGCTGAAGACTGGAGACTGTGATCCGGACGCAGCTTGTTTGATAGGACGTTGCCAACCGCTGTGCTGACGCGTGACTCGACCCGCGTGATGGAACGCTCGTAAAACTAGCCCTACGGAGTACAAGTGAACCGCCCAAAGCACAGCTAGTGCTCCTGGTTTGGCACCGTCTTATGGGGTACAGTTTCGTCTTTTGGAGACTTGGGATACTCAGTGATGCGCCAGAGCCAAGCATGGTCATATTCGTGATAAAGCTTCAAGATGAGAAATCCCGCAAGTTCTCCTGGAGGGTTGCGATTTCGGACTCGGGAGTTCAAGGGATGACACAGAGATAAGGTTCCCTTCTTCAAGGGATCAGGGAGGGTGCCAGATTGTCACGGGAAGGAAGCGCAGAAGGTGGGCAAGCCATCGCGGCCTACGGACTACCCTGTAATGTATAGAGCCGACGATAAGCTCACCTGTCGTCAACTGGCGATGACATGCATGCAACGAGTGTTAGAAGAGAGACTGTCTTGCCTGGGAGCCTAGGCGGCAGATGATCGCCAATAAATCCATGTCATGCAGTTAAACCTCTACGCCTCTTGTGCTCATGTCTAGTTGGCTCCTCGCGAGTCATCAGCAAACCATCAGCTTCGTTGATCCTCTGTCGCATCACATGTCCTAACTGCGGCGGTTGGGCTGGCTTGTCGAGCAATTGAGAAACGATGCAAGGGGAACAGCGCAGCGTCCACCAGCACGCTGCGGCTGGCTGGCTGCAGAGGATCAGAGCGAGGAACTCGACGGCGGATGTGTTGTCAGTACACTAGGCAGGGCGTTGACGTGCATTGGTGACCGATGGAGGGGCGATTAGCAACCCGCCAAATAAGACCGGTGAAGTGCGAATAAAGTAGCTGTGCCCCGTCAGCCATCCCAAGCCAAACGGGCACTTCAGGTCAAAGCCTGTTTTGTTGTGTGGTCTTTCAGCTCGATCGCCTTGGACTTCGTATCGGCGCCTCTTGAAACGTGGAGGCAGAGACAAAGACCCTTTCTTCATCTTCGGCGATCCATTGATTGCCAGGAATTGCAGCGCCTTGTTCCAGCCCGCGGGAACCTGTATTGCTTGCTGGCAGCCTACCCTTGTCAAGTTTTTTCGTCATTCGGGACTGGGGTGTGGAGGCACTGGAGCCAACCAATCTCCGCAAGCCACACGGTCCTTCTCTCTTCAAACTGCCAGACCGAGAGCTGTGACAGCTGGTTCCATCCAAAAACTCCGCCCTCGAAAACACATTCCACTTGCAAAGCGATCCCATATGTCGCCTTGTCCGCCGCCGCGTCTGCCTAACCCTCAGCTTCGCGAAGCCTGACCCCCTTTTCCGGACAGCAACAGCAAAGCACTAAGGTAGCGCCATCCGCGCGAGCGACACGCACCGGCAGCTAGGCCAACTACGACGCCACACCTATGCGATCCAGCGAAGAGGTACACGTTCGGCTCCTGCTTCCTCGACATGTCGGCCTCTCTGACAAAACCGCTTCTATTCTGAACGCCCGACTGATCGAATACCCGACCTCTTTTCCCCGATAGACACTCGCTATAGCTCGGTTTCTCCACACGAATCAAACTTGTGGAATGCGAGCAACTTCGACACAGAAATATCTCTCTTTCTGCGTTGCTACGCCCCACGTGCGCCTCGCCGTCTCTCGACATAAATTGAGCTTCCGGAGGGACAGGGACGTTTCTCTGCCGGGCCTTTCATCATGGCGGCTGTACGTGCTGTCTTTCTTTCACGGTCAATTGGTAGATCGGGGGTGGTCGCGCTGAGGAGCACTTGAGAGGCATGTAGCTGGGTGAAGCAGTTTGCTAACACCTCGGTGCTCTAGACACAGCAGGAAATATTGAAGGGGCAGTCGCCGAAGCCCATGGACGGATGTGAACCACAGCTCGACGAAGATGCGCGTCAACAACAACCCGATATGACGCCGCCACCTTTGCCTCCCGCCGAGAGGTACAGCGCCATAGTAAGGCTCGAAGCCATCGTCTCGCAACCCGTCATAGCTGCCTTTTGCGCTGGCGGCGTTGCAGGCGCTGTATCCCGGACGGTCGTGTCGCCGCTGGAGCGCCTCAAGATTCTGCTCCAGGTCCAGAGCGCAGGGCGCCAGGCGTACCAGCTCAGCGTGGGCAAGGCATTGGCGAAAATGTGGAGGGAGGAGGGATGGCGTGGTTTGATGAGAGGCAACGGCACCAACTGCATTCGAATCGTCCCGTACTCTGCGGTCCAGTTTGGGAGCTACAATTTCTACAAAAGGAATTTCTTCGAGCGGCACTCGGGAGATTCTCTCACGCCTTTGTCGCGCCTGACGTGCGGTGGCTTGGCCGGCATCACATCCGTCACTTTCACCTATCCGCTGGATATTGTGCGCACCCGACTTTCCATCCAGTCGGCATCGTTTGCCGAGCTAGGAGACAGACCGAAGAGACTCCCTGGGATGTGGCAGACAATGGTTGCGATGTACAAGACCGAGGGAGGAGTCAAAGCGCTGTACCGGGGGATAGTTCCTACGGTTGCAGGTGTTGCACCTTACGTATGTCATGATGAGAATATGGGTGTCTGAAAGTGCGATGTGGCTAACTAAGTTCTAGGTCGGCCTGAACTTCATGACTTATGAATACGTACGGCAGTACTTGACGCCAGACGGAGAGCAAAACCCCAACGCGGTTAGAAAGTTGGCAGCCGGTGCGATTAGTGGAGCCGTGGCGCAAACTTGTACCTACCCATTGTGAGAAGCCGTTGCCCCTCAACGAGACGTTGTGGATGCTAATCCACGGTGACAGTGACGTATTACGCCGCCGATTCCAGATCAACACCATGTCTGGGATGGGCTACCAGTACAAGTCTATACCAGACGCAGTCCGCGTTATCGTGACGCAGGAAGGAGTCAAGGGGCTGTACAAGGGGATTGTACCCAATCTCCTCAAGGTTGCGCCTAGCATGGCCTCTAGTTGGCTGAGCTTTGAGATATGTCGCGATTTCCTGGTCAGCCTGAAGCCGGAGGAGGAGACATTATTACACTAAGGGAGGCCGGTCGACTCGGATCTTGCCATACACGGGACTGGTCTGAGATACACGGCGGCAGGCATTGCGAGAAAGCGGAGAGCGGAAAGCGACTTTGATATTCTTGGATCTTCTGGGGTCAACCAGAGGTGAGATACACGGTCTGGCTCGTTTAACAGCGCACAATCCGTGATCTGCAGCCTCTCAGTGGCTGGTTTCCTTGGCTAAAGAGAGGCAATTGGGAGGACAGATACATGTACATAGATGCTACGATTCTCACGAATTGTACCCAGGCGCCGATTGGACAGGAGAGACTTGTGTCAGGAAGTCCTGATTCTCTCCTGCCGTCTTGATTTTCCCCTGCGCCGCCCGCTGAGCATAATACACTGGGGAGGGAAGGAATACCCGTACGCATAGCATACAGCATTTCATAGAATTCTTGGGAATTGAGGTAACAATTCAATCAGCGCAGTGATTTCTCCGGTTTTTTTTGGCAGCTCCTGTGAAGCTTTGCCTCGTGTTGATGGTGGAGCTGTGGAGCAATCGCAATCGCAATCACCAGCCTCCAACGACGCACATACCAAGCGTGCTGCCCTTGCTCACCGCCTGCGCACAAATCACCCCACAGTCGGGCGCAACCAAAATTGCACACCTTTTTTTTCGGCCTCCGATCTTGGACTTCTCAACCAACGAACTTTTCGCCCATCACTCCGGATTTGTCGACAATCCGCAGTCACCTTCAAGATGGGTACGTAAACGAACAACGCGACGAGGCTTCTTCTCGAAGATGCCCATATTGTGTGCGAGTGGACGAGATTCTGAAATATGAATCGAATCTGCGAATCATGGCAATTTTTCTCTCTCGCTCCCGACGAGGAGTGCAAGTTCATGTGCCGACGCCAGCAGCAGCCTCTTTGCCCTCTCTTCGGAGAGAGCGAGGGACTGTGTCACACTGGCGTCGGAATGACTGCACTTCGCGTTTGGTTGAGCGGGACGAGGCCAATATGAGCATACCAGGACCAAAGGCTGACTTGGATTCCCTTCTTTTTTCTGCTCTACAGGTATCGATCTCCGCGCCCACCACGTCCGGACTACGCACCGCAAGGCCCCCAAGAGCGACAATGTGTACCTCAAGCTCCTGGTGAAGCTTTACCGCTTCCTGGCTCGTAAGTCTTTTGCCCCGGTGATTCTCGGTGGTTATTGCGGAGAACGAAACTGACTTTTCGACCACAGGCCGTACCGACTCTGCCTTCAACAAGGTCGTGCTCCGTCGCCTCTTCATGTCGCGCATCAACCGCCCTCCCATCTCCCTCTCCCGCATTGCCGCCAACCTCAAGAACGGCAACGAGAAGAAGACCGTCGTTGTTGTCGGTACCGTCACCGATGACAACCGCCTCCTCCAGGTCCCCAAGGTCGATGTCGCTGCTCTGCGCTTCACCGCCACCGCCCGTGCTCGCATCGTTGCTGCCGGCGGCAAGGCCCAGACCCTTGATCAGCTCGCTCTTGAGAAGCCCACCGGTGCCAACACCCTGTTGCTCCGTGGCCCCAAGAACGCTCGTGAGGCCTTCAAGCATTTCGGCTTCGGTCCCCACAAGCACAAGAAGCCTTATGTCGCTTCCAAGGGCCGCAAGTTCGAGAAGGCCCGTGGTCGCCGCAGGTCGCGTGGTTTCAAGGTATAAAGAGATATACCCGGTGGAAATGGTTGGCAATGGCGTGGCTGGGATGGGTCTTTTCTCAATGGCAGATGGATATTGGAGCAATATGCTTTCTCTTATCGCCAAGGCGTGGTCTGGGTTCAGGCAGGGGATTTTGCATGGTCCGGCGTGCAGTGGCATATCCAAAAGTCTTTTAGCGACGAAGTGACAGGCAATCAGCGCCTGAGAATGACACACATTCCAGCCGCATGGCGTTTGATGTTGCAAGTGGTGCTATGTCTATGTTACAGTTACAGTGACATACATGTTTATACAGTTATGTCTTTACAGCTTGTTCTGTTATCTTTAGGTCCCATGATTACCCTGTTTGAGCCGGATTCCTCAGCTTGACTCAGCATCCTCCATCGTAACACCACCCTTCCTCCTCAAGGCGACAAAGAAGGCCTCTCTCGATTCCTGGCGCAAGTTAGTAAACTACGGTCCATTTGTCAGTAGAGCACACAAATTGTAACTCACACTCCGTGAAGACTCGGGCTTCTCCCGATGAACCTTGGCAAACATCTTCTTCAGCAACTTCTCAAAGGCCTTGTCCTCGGCGCCCTGGTAGAACTTGCAGACGAAGTGGCCGCCGGTCTTGAGTGTGTCGCTGGCGAAGGACAGGGCGGCGCGGCAGAGGTCCTGTCCGGCAAAGTTAGTGTGCTCTGTTAGGCATGTTTGTTTTTGGTAGCCGCCGTGAGTGAGGCAGGGAAAAAAGGGGGTGGGTTACCATGCTCCCGACGTGGTCCTTGAAGGGAATGCCGCTCGTGTTCATCATCCTGCGATAGGGGTTACTTAAACTGTTGATGGAAAACCCGTGGGTCTGGGGCCAGGGTTCTGACATGTCGCTGAGGACTACCTGTAAGGGGTGAGTTTGTGAGGTTAGCTAGCGTCATCACCATCGCCATCACCAGGGAAATGTGAAGGAAAAAGAATCCGTCACGAACATCTACCAACCGTAGTTCCTTCGCCTTCGCCGCCGCGTCCTTCTCAACCCTCTGCTCAACAGCCTCCACCTCAGCCTCCACCTTCGCCTCCTCCTTCACCGCCATCCTCTCTATCTCAATATAGCTCGCCCTCTCCTCGAGCTTCCCCTCCTCCTCTCCCTCCCCTTCCACCTCCTTCCCCTCCCTCCTCGCCCGCTCCCCCTCAACCAACCACCGCTTCACCATCCCCTGCACCCCCGGTGCCAGGAAATTCCCCTGAATCGCACTCACTCCCTTCGGCGGCTGCGCGGGGATGAGATCGATCCCGACAATGCGCCCATTGGGCTTGGTGCGCTCTAGCGCGACCTGCGACCAGCTCCCGGGGGCGTAGCCGAGATCGACGACGGTCTGCCGCGCCTTGAAGAGGTGGTAGCGCGCATCGATCTCGAGGAGCTTGAATGCGGCGCGGGACTTGAGGCCTTGGACTTTTGCTTCGCGCGCGAAGATGTCAGTGCCTTGGCGGGCTTTCCAGCGGGAGTTCGAGGAGGAGGGGCGGGATTGGGATTGGTGCTGGTGGGGGGAGAGGGGAGTGTAAATTTGGGAGGGACAGGAGAGGAGAGAGGCTGTGAGTTGTGGTCGGAGATGTGATTTAGAGAGGGTTGCGAGGGCCAGTCGACATGAGGGCGTGCAGCCGGTCCATGGAGCCGACATGGCGAGATGGGTGTGGCGGAGATCAGTGCATGAGAGTTCGGGTCGTCGGTTTGAGCCTTAATTCGGTTTGGGGACGGGTGCGTGAGGTTAGCGGTGGGTGGTGAGATCATTCGTGTGAACGCGCGAGGTGAGTGAGTCCGGGGGCAGTTGAAAACATCAAATTTCGTTGTAGCGGTGTGATGCGCCAAAGCATCATAGCGGGCATCTTTCCCATCCCACTCAATACTGGACGTTTTGACACAATCGTAGCAGATATGGAGCGCCTGGGATCGTCCAAGTCGGATTGGTCTAGTATGTCTAGGATTTTCGCACGCTGTTGCAAAGGTCGAATTGCCCGGGTGGCTTCGAGGAGACCGAATCGCGAGTTCGGTAGTCGCAGTTTCGCTTTTGATGCATACATTACGATAACATCAAATCAGTTCAACCGTTACGACACCACAACTGAAAGACAATGTCACGAAGGTCAACGACGGGAGTATCATGATTCCATTCGTCAAGAAGCCCAAAAGGTAACCACACTCATCCAGACATCCTAACCTCACCAACTACCCAAGCCAAACCCAATCCATTCCGAACCCAAACACCGATTATGCAGATCATCAGCTCTCATTCCCCACAATATCTTACAGTCCCAAGAACGGCCGTCATTATGCCAGGAAACTCGCACCAACACCCCTCCGGTCCCTCTTCAACGGAGAAAACGACGCGCCAGCAAAGGCATTCTTAGCGCCTCCGCCCATCCCGACCTTCGTCCTCCCAACAACTGTCTTAGGCGGCCGCTTGGCCACCACCCGCTCGCCCTCGTCCTCCTCCAAGATGATGGGTTTATTAGACGCCCCGAGAAGCTTGCGTTTCTTTTTCTTGGGCTCCGCCTCAGCACCGGCAGAGAGGGCGCCACTTGTGCGCTCCTCCGAGGTGTTCGCATGGGAGTCGAGGCTCTTAGTCGTCCCGGTGCTCTCCATCGAACGATTCTCCTGCTCCTGGGGCTCGTCGTCGGGCTCCTCTGTCACCTTTTCGAGTGAGGACTCCGTAAGAGGATTCTTGCGAGCCCGCGCGGTGAGGTTCTTCTTGGAGGGTGCCGAGTCGGCGAGAGGCTTGGCCTTTGGTCGTCCGCGGGGCTTCTTCTCTACGAGGGCGTTGGTGGCTTTTGGTGGTGGTGGCCCCATTGGCTCTGTGTTGCTGGGCTCGTTATCCATTGACATCGGGATGGTTGTGGTGGTCTCTTCAGCTGCCCGGAGTTGGAGAGTAGATACAGTTCGGGTGGCGTCGTCTCCGCTTAGTTTCATTGTCTCCTCGCTCAAGTTGACCGTCTTGTTGAGGAATGGCGTGATAGAGAAGGTAGACTTCTCTACGACGGACGGGTCAAACCCCCTCTTCTTAAGCGGGCGCTTTGACCGGTCGTCCTGGCCGGGAGTCTGGAGGATTGACTCTTCCAGCAGGGCAGCAGGCCTCTTCTTCGGGGCTACTTTCACAGCCGGTTTCTTAATCGGGACTGTGCTCGTCGTGACCCTGGGAATCGTGACTGTCTGCTCCCGAGCCCTCTCCAGGTCTGCGCGGCAAATCCTGAGCTCTTCTTGTGTCTCGCGGAGCTTGGTTCTCAGCTTCTCCACCTTCGCGTCCACTACTTGTTGCCGGTCCTCAACTTCAGTAGCGAGCTGCTCCTGCTCTTTCCGGAGCTGAAGGCCGCGTTTCCTCTCGGCCTCGAGAGTCCTCTCCGCCTCGCTGAGCTTCTCCGTCAGTTCGGCTACTTCAGCCTCAGAAGCATTCGCTCCGCTTTGGGCCTTAGCCTGCCGCTGAGCAGCACGCTTTTCCGCTGCAAGCGCCTTCTCTGCGTCTGCTACCGCTTGGCGAGCCTCTTCTAGCTCTTCCTCCACAGCACTCCTCTTCTCATTCTCAGCAGCGACACGCTTCTCCATCGTCGCCAATTGTTTTCGGAGCGACTCTAGATCACTCTCGATCTCGCTATCCTTGTTCTCTCGGCTTTGCAGATTCTTCTGGGCGGCCTTCTTCTCCTTGGCAAGCTGCTTCTCCAGGTCTTGTACCTGTTTCCTGAGCTCTGCTTCCTCTTGGCTCTCCTCGTCTTGCCTTCGTGCGACCTTCTGTGCCACCCGCTTCTCGTTGGCAAGTTCGACTTCCAGCGCGTTAAGCTGGCGCTCGAGGGCCAGTTTCTCGGCCAAAACATCCTTTTGGTGCGCTAACTGCGACCGGAGATGCTCGATCTCTGGCTTCAGAATGGCGACCTCTCGCGAGAGCGCGAGCTTTTCGGACAGGAGCTTTGCGGAGTCTTGGGATACGCTGCCCAGATTGGACATTTCCTCCTGGCAACATGTTAGAACAAGGCAGCACGCAAGCACGCCGCCATTTGGATAGACTCACCTTGAGATTGGAGATTTCGCGCGACTGCGTTTGCATCAGCTTTTCCTGCCTACGGCACTTCTCCTGCGCGCTCTGCAGCTGACTGCGCACATCGTCGATCTGTTCGGTGAGCGCCTTGATGCGTGCGCTCCTCGACGAGACCTTGTCTTTCAGCGAGACGGTCTCATCCGCGAGCACCATGCTCCGCAACTTCATCCTCCGCGTGTCCTCGTCCTTGACCAACAGCTCGGTCTGGTGGCTAATATGATGATATTTCATGTCGAGATCATGCAGAACATCAGTCCTCTGCATCAGAAATCGTGGTTAGCAAGTTCTTGCGCGGATTGATGGCGTCTCGGCGGTTGCGCACCTTTGTAGAGTCCATGTTTACACATATGGACGCGCTTTTTCGCGGCATAAGGATGCGAGACACGTTGCGATGGGGAAATATGCTGTTCCGTAAGGCTTCGTTGCCAGCAGCTGGCGAGAGATAATCGTATAGCACCTGTCGCGAATGGATTTGCAATTGACTTGATGGGCGGCGATTGCGATTGCAGAGCAGTTGTGAATGTGGAGGAGCGACGCAGACCTGCCCGCACCAACCGTTGCAAGTAAACAATGTGCCGAAAACAGCCTAGCGGGGCTCCTAGCTAGGTCCCACCTCAAGGCCCGTGCATCTATCCCTGTCCACCGGCCCCTCGGTCGGTCCGTAAAGGCCAGGGATTGGCTGGCGGCTTTGCGGCCACGCAGCGTCACTGCAAGAGCTGAGGACAGATTTGGAGATCTGGGGAAGCTGTGAGTTGGTCGCCAAGCTCACTTCTCCCGGCGACGACGACGAACACGACGACGAGCAGACGGCCGCACAGAGCAATTGGCCTCCTCAACGCACACTTCGACCGACGCTCCTTTTCCCAGTTTACTTCTCCGTACCGAAAGTCAAGATGCGCTGGCTGCCTGCTTTCGTCTCGGCGCTCTGCGCAACGGGGACTCTTGCCCAGAAGAAGTCGACCGAGAAGCGATTCACCGAATTCCACACCAAGTCTCTCTCTGGGGCCCCCATCAAGCTCGACGATGCGGGCTACAGGTCGCTGACATCGACGCCCCGCGACTACACTGCCGCTATTGTGTTGACGGCGCTGGATCCTAGGTACGCGTGTCAGCTCTGCAGAGAGTTCCAGCCCGAATGGGACTTGCTGTCGAAGAGCTGGGTCAAGGGCGACAAGAAGGGCGAGTCGCGCCTCATTCTTGCGAGTCTCGACTTCGACGTTGGAAAAGATATCTTCATGAGCGTATGTGCTGCTTCCCCCTGGATGGTCTATCATGCCTGTGCTAACGCTTCGTCTAGCTTGGTCTGCAAACAGCCCCAGTCCTGTTCCTCTTCCCTCCCACCATCGGCCCCCACGCCGCCGCCTCGCCCGACCCGATCCGATATGACTTTGTGAATGGGTAAGTGGAAAGACAACAATGGGACCGAGCGTACCGGCTGACAGTATCCACAGACCACAGAGCGCCGAGCAGGTCCACGCCTGGCTCAGCCGCCACCTCCCCGGCCGCCCGCATCCCGCCATTAAGCGGCCGATCAACTGGATGAAGTGGATTTTCACCACCGTCATGCTGTCTGGCTCCTTGACAGCCGCAGTTGTCGCCTGGCCATACGTCCTCCCAATTGTCCAGAGCCGCAATGTCTGGGCCGCCATCAGCCTCATCTCTATCCTCCTGTTCACGAGCGGCCACATGTTCAACCGCATTCGGGGAGTCCCGTACGTTTCTGGCGATGGAAAGGGAGGGATTTCTTACTTTGCTTCCGGCTTCCAGAACCAGTTCGGCATGGAGACCCAAATCGTGGCGGCTATGTGTAAGTTTCTGTGCCCGTGGGGATGATGGACTACAACTGACAACATGCAGATGGTGTCTTGAGCTTTGCAGCTATTGCCCTCACTGTCAAGGTCCCCAGAATTTCCGACCCGAAGGCCCAGGGTGTCGCTGTTCTCGCATGGGGCGGTGCTTTGTTCATCATGTATAGCTTCCTCCTCAGCATCTTCCGCGTCAAGAATGCAGGCTATCCCTTCTCCCTTCCTCCTTTCATGTAAGCCGCATGACTCGCGAAACGGACGGGGTAGGTCCAGAAACAACGGAATGGAGCCTCGATGAGCATCAAGAGCGTCCCAGAGCGAGGTTGAATTGAAGGTTGGATGTACAAATAGAGATTCGGGCGGCATCTTAGAGGACAGGAAAAGTTGGTTTGGTATTGAGGTGCCATGTACTGGAGGCGTGTTAAAAATGATCTATCGAAACTTCGTTCACGAAGACCTAACCGCGGTGCGGTCTTGTACGGATACAATGTGATGTCTCCCTTGAAGCTGTACCTGTGGCACCTAGTGTGTGAGACGAGAATACAGATGGCCTGTCCTATCGACCAAGGCTTCTTCGAGAATGAGAATCAAAGAATGCCTAGGCACTTAACGGTTTGCGGCTCATGCAGTTTGGCGGGGTTATTTGACATCATGGCAGCGTGGTGTCTTGTGGAAGGGCTAGAATCGGATGCTGGAAAGCAAAGCAGGTAGTTAGGAAATAGGCAACCTGGGACTAAGGAAAGGGTTGCACTCAAGCCATTTTTTTGGTCTTTCACTTCGAAAACATCCATTAGTCCGCGTCAGATTGTCTTTGCAAGAGTCGAAGAAATATCGATTTTGAAGCTATCCACGTCCTTCGTACTCAAAGTACTTATTCTACCTTAGGCAAGAATTTCACTCGGATAGTGAGCATTTGAGAGACTCGGAAACTGCCAAGGTTCTCCATAGTATATATTGTCGTTTGGAAGAGATCCCCTTCAACCCTGATGATGAGACGGAGAAAACTACAAGAGAAACTAGAGCTTGGGCACTCCGTATGACTTCTACTCGATGCATTCTCTGGTGTCCCTGATTGTGGTCCGGTGTCCCGGATCCTATAGACTTACTCACTCAGGACGCTAAGACGCTAACTACCCTCTCTGCCGCTTCTCCCGCGACATGGCCGGCTCGGGCGCCTCCTCTGCCTTCCTCAGGAGAGTGCGGCCTAATCCAATTGATACTAGGTCCAGCGCCTTGGGTTGAAGGTGGAACCCGCGGAGGGCCTGCTAGCGGGCGTCCGATTTGCTGCGGCGAAAAGGCCTTGAGTGGCGACTCTGAAGGCGATTCTCCTATGGGCACGAACGACGAGGCATGTTTGGGGTAGGGGTTCGAGTCCCTCTCATGATGCATTGAGTGATGCTGTGTACCATTGTGGTAGTGGTGATAGTTGCTCATCTGGACCGGACTACCCTCGTAGCTTGGCGTGTTGGTACTATGGGACACGTCATCGGCACCACCAAGTCGATGCTCGTTGGACTTGGGCCCAAACTGTGACGAAGGGTTAGCTGACATGTGTTCTTGGGTAATGACAAGAGCTTGCCTCTCGTCCTGTCCGGGAAAGGGGAGGACGTGGATCACCGAGATATACATACAAAGCAGTACTTGTTAACAAGCTCTTCGTACGAAGACGATGAGATGCCTGGTGAATCATTCCCAGCCACTGTATTAGGCCTGCTGGGTGCTGATGTGGAGTTCTGTGCGCCGGTGACTGCATTGTTGGCCGCGGACTTGGAGGCATTGAAGCTGGAACTGGCAGCCTTCCTGGAAGGCTTCATGTATAGGCCGTCGGGCTTATCCGAAAGTTGGTCCTTGGCGTTCTGGATGGCAGCGGTGAGTGAAGCACCGAAGTCATACCTGTTGGCGAAAGCCTGGCCACTTGGGGTTGACAGACGGTTCGGCAAGTTGTCAGTCGGGAGACTGGAGGAAGACTTGACACCCTTGAGCCTAATGATACCCGGAGCGGATTCTCCGAGATAGTCGTGGATTGACTGGTCGAAGATGGGCATCGACTTGGGTCTCTGGCTAGTAGGTGGATTAGCGCGACGGTTGCTCTTTGGCAGGCCGTTAGCCGGTCGAGAAGCAGCGCCAATAACACCCTTCTTGCCGTTCTGCGGCAGGCTCTTCTTGCGGAAGTCTGCCTGGAAGTTCATGCCACCGTTGTTGTCCCAGTACTCCTGCCCACTGATATTGTAGCGGATGCAGAAATATAGCGTCTTGGACTCAAGATTGGCCAGGTCCGACAGCTTGATCGTAAAGTTGAACCTCTCGCGGTTGACAGGCCTTTCGACTGGCCGCATCTCGCTCATGTATTCGGCAGTAACCTCTGACATGGTTTTCCAATAGTCGAACGTGAATCTGCAAGCAACATATTTCTGGAACGCAAGATTGGCCACTACAACCGACCCAATGAGACACTTCTGATCGGTCGACAACCACACCCGCTCCAGCCGAACCGGTTGGGCTGTTCGGTCCGGGCTATCCACAGGAAAGTTGTTTACAACGATCTCCCACTCAAACGGAGGAGAGCGGGGAGCACTCCCATCATCTCCATTGAATGGGTATTCCGTGTCGCTCTCATAATTTTCCACAGGTGACGACCCTGCGCTGACAGCAAGTGGACGGTCGACCTGAAGGAAGTGCCGGACGTGCTCAAGGTGGGAGTCGAATTGTACTGCCTTGGAGAACGTGGGTGTGCCGGGCATGCTCGAGGGTCTTCTGCGCGATGACGGTCGGAGCGCAGATCGGACGAGTTCCCCAGACTTCTTCCATATCATCTGGGGTTTTCGTTGGATATCTTCATCAGAATCCTCTTCTGATCCTGTTAATGAGGTTTCGGAAGACTTGGTGATTAGGAAGTTGGGCTTTATGGCTAATCTCGCGTGGGAGAATCTGCATGCGATCCCAGATGGGAGGTCGTCAAGCGAGCCTGTGCTGAGACTGTGGTGCATACCTTCGGAAATGGTACTCGTCCGTGACTGCAACACGAGCCGATCCCCCATGTCTGACACAAGCTTTTCCGCCCCGTTGTCCTTGCTCGGGGAACTTGACTTACGCAGCGGTATTTGGCCAATGGCGTCTTGCAGCTCCTTTATAACCTCAACAGGCCTTCCATGACCCTGTACGCGGACTTCTGGCAAATCATCCTCATCGCTGGACGGGTCCGGTGTCCAGATGATGGCGCCGTTTGGCATGCCACGGCCGCCCATCATTGGGGGTAGTGACTGCCGCACGCTGGGGCTCGTAATTATGCCATGAAGATCCTCCGATGTTGCTCCGGCCGACGGTTCGCTCGTGTGTCGGGGGGCTGTCGTAGGTGCCGACGGTGTCCGCCTATGTTTTGCCAAATATGGGGCCGAGCGAGGAAGTGCGGGTGGTGTGTTGTGACGGTCTAGGTTGGCGGACCAACTAAAGGCTATCTTATTTGGTGCATTCCGGAGGGTGGGGGGGCCGGACGTCTCTTCCGCTGTCGAGATTGCCCCCTGGGATCTCACCTCCCGAACCTCGAAGGCGGCAAGAGCATCGGCGAAGACCCTAGCTGCGGGTATCAAGAGAATCAATCCCGTTGTAGGACTCCCGGCAATGACATGACCAAAGAGCTTGCCGGTGACGGCGTTCTTAACCCAGCTTCCGCAGTCTCCTGGCACCAGCGGTTGGTTTAGCATAGCGACGTAGACTTTTTGGAAGATTTTAGAGCCAGGTAGACGAACAAACGAAGGCGTCCCTGAGAGCGTACCGCCAATGGTTCCGTTCGGTGTTGTCGTTTTGATCGCAGCGTCGCTTAGTGCGGCTTCGATGTGCTCCTGGTATGATTCCAGGGGAATGGCCGGGTTCTGAAGCTGTGGAACGTCTCCTCCATGGTGGATTTGCACGAATGCGGAGTCCAGTAGAGTCGATCTCAGGACTACTTGCCCGACCTTCACTGGGACTCCACTCCTGGGAGGTGATTCGGGTAAGGGCTGTTCCGATACCCTGAGCATTTCGAGCCGGGATTGTAGGGCATACATATGTACATCCTGGTCTTTGAAACTCCCATGCGAGAATACCGAGCCTTCTTGTGCCTCAGACTCTAATAGGCTGTCGGAGGTCGAACCAGAGTCGTTAATAATTGGGCTTGCGCTCCCGCGGCTGGTAATATCGAGAAGTTCATCGTCTTCGTCCTCATCATTACTCCAACCCATGACCTCGTACTCATCTTCACCTTCATGGGAAGCGAGTGATTGACCTCCAATACCGACATCTTGGACCGTTTGTGGTGCCCGCAGGATGTGATCGGCGGTATGCCAGAAATAAGACCCCTTATAAGTGATCACTCCACCAGCAACAGCCGAGCTAGTGTTTATAGTCCACCCGTTCTGGGTAAACACCTCTAGACGTGGTGCGCCAAATGAACCGGTCTCAGCCGCGAAGACCTCGACTAACTCCTCGGGTGCGAAAAAGGATGCCGATTCCGGATCAACGGTTGCCACAGTCTCGGACTGGGAACCAAGAGGACGAAGGTTCTCAAACTCGGCCTTCAGTTCCATCTCGCCAAGGCCAAAGCCAGGGTACTCTTCCATGATGCCGCTATGCTTTATCATTCGAAAGGCTTCCTTCCGGGCTTGTTTGTCATCGGAGACAAACATGACCATAGGCTTGGTTCGGTCCGGCAATTTGCCCATCATGAACAGCGACAGGTCCACGAAGCTAGCTGAATCCTGCTGCTTGTCGCTATTGTCGTTCAGGTAGGTGATAATGGCTGGGCCAAGCTTGTCCCTGAAAACTGCTCTTGCTGGGCCGATGGCTTCGGAAACCTGGACACGGCCAAACCCCGTGCCGAGATTCAACGTGCCGCGTGACCGCCCTGTCGAGTTGACGGCGTACGGTCGAGGCTTCAGCTTGCGCTGCATAAAGGCCATTGCGGATACCTGTCAAGGTAACCTTTGGCAACTTCTGTTCGAAAGCTCTCGCCTACTGAGTCATGGGATCGAACAAATAAAAATGTCGGGTGATGACGAAAAACAAGAAAGGAACGGACAAAAGTAGGAGTGTTGGGCGCATATCGCGCAGTTTATGGGCAGCGGGGCGGAGCAGCGACGTGGCTGCAGATTTGCAATGCTCTGCCACCACCATCACGAAGAAGTCGGGCAAATAATTGGACATGAAAACAAGCCTGAATTTCTGTTGGCCAACCAAATACCGCATGGTACTCGAAAATAAAGAAAAATGGCCGAACGGGCCCACAACCAAGGGTGCCCTCCTGGAAGAAGGTAGTTACCTTGACCAGAAGGCGCGAGGGAGAGCAACGATTTCATGCTTTGTTGCAGTAGAGCACTATAGGCACTGATCTGCGGCCCACAGCTCATCTTGCGTGCCTTGGCTCTCCTGTCCTTATAACAAGCTGCAGCCCAGCACTTTTGGCACAGTTCTTTCTCTTGGACAAGACATCTTTTTCCCCATAGAGTAGAATATACAGTGTTCTCCAACATGTTTTCAATGAGATTCAGGGCCTCGGAGAGAAACACACCATCCTGGAACGGAACCCACGATCTCCTGTCCTCCGTGAAAAGCACGCCACGGTACTTGAGTCGGTCGAAATACCTGATGCTGCTGTTCTTGATCAAGCGAAAAGCTTCGACGCGGGCTGCCTTATCGTCGGATACAAACATGACGACGGGCTTTGTCCGGTCGAGCGATTTACCCATCATGAAAAGTGACAAGTCCACAAAACTAGCTGAGTCTTGCAGCTTGTCGCTGTTGTCGAAGTGGGTGACAAGGGTGAAGGTGAATGAAGAATGATGCAACGAGCATTGAAAAAATGGCTGGGAACAAAGGGGATTGGGTAGCATTGTGGCTGCAGATTTGAAGCACTTCGCCTCCACAACGGAAAGCCGCCAGCGAATTAGGCTCGCCCAAACAAGACAGACCGCGTTGGCACAGCCCGCCGAAAATGCTACCGCGAGTCCAGAGTATTAATTCCAATAAAAAAAAAGGTGTCCAGGCTTGACGGGTTGCCTCACAACCGTTCCGTCAACCGCAATGTCACGACCTTTGGATCCAACCCTCACTTACCCAGCTTGCTCGCGCAAGCCGGGCCAGACAGCGGACATGAACAGGCCACTGCAAGAGTATCCAATATCTGCAATATCGGACGAACTGCAGAATTGGTTGCTTGTACAGCTCTGGAAGCCATGCGGCGCGTTCTTGAAGCCAGCGAGCGTCGACATGACACCCTATTTCAACTACTACACGAAACAGTGCCAGCGCTTTTCCCGTGAGGGCGGCATCCACATATGTATCAAGTCACATCAGGACCTAGTCAGCATCTGCGAGAATATCCTGACAGAGAAGAATTTGACAGACGCAACCAGAGATGATGTTTCTTCTTATATCCGGACCCAGCTAACCGGTGTCAACGCGGACTCGGTAAAAAAAGTTAACGCTACCGTCGACTTGTGTGCGAGCCTGCTCGTCATGGCCAAAATCGGGGTCCCTGAGTTTAGCTACTCGGGATCCAATCACCTGACCTGGTCTAGTCCGCAAACGCTCAGGCAGGCCATCGAGCGGCATTTTCAACCAGAAAGGCAGTTGCAACCTGATAACCCACGCCTCGGACGGCACTTCACGGCTCGGAACCTCAGCTCTATGTGCGGTATCAAGATCGCGTGGACCTCCAATATCATAGATCATCTTCTCCTGTCGGACGACGACCAAACCGTCTTCATCTTTCACCAATGCGACTTTCTACGTTACCAACAGTGGTATGGTCCCTCTCTATACCTCGTAGCTGATAACCTGACCTCCTTACTCAGCTTCACAAACCCTATCTTCCCCGATTTATTTATCGATGAGACGCTCCGTACAATCGCCCTCCTCTTCCCGCAAAACGACGGGAAATCCCGCCGCTGGCTCCGCGGCCAGATCTCCAAGCAAAGCCTAGACCCAAGTATTGCTCAGTGCGGCAACTTGAGGGCGCAAAACAGGCGGTTTGCCCAGTTTTGCTTTTGGCACGACCGGCTCATTATCTTGAAGCAGGCCTTTGATGAGTCCAAGCCACGGGAGCTTACTCATTGGTGGAACGACCAGCGTAATTCAGTGCAGTGGTATACTTTCTGGGTGGCCATCCTGGTGTTTGTCATGACCTTGTTTTTTGGGTTAGTCCAGAGTATTGAGGGAGCGTTGCAGGTGTATCTGAGCTGGAAGGCACTGGCTCGGGAGGGATCGTGACCATACCTCACAGAAGCACTGTGCTACGGAGGTTCCTAGGAACGTGCGTGGCGTTGTTATTGCAGGAGCAATACCCGTCGTAGGGCTAACTGTAGTTGAAGCTAGTAATACAGAGTTTAAACTGCGCAGAGTTGACCACAAACTCGGCGCAGAATGCCCCCCGGGGGATTCCCCTGAAGATATTGTCAATAGTTCCAGCCCGAGGTATATTCTCCCGTAATGTCGGCTGCAACAGGCTTATCGTTGCGCATGTTTCCACCACCAGCAGGTTCCTGGACGGCGGTCGAGGGTGCCAAAACCAGTAGGTTTGAGCCAGAAAAACTGGATCGTGTGACGGACGACTGGAGTTGAGGGTGCTTCACCAATGCGCTGCTTGCCCGCTCCTCCGCAACTGTTTTTTGGCACATCTGCCAAGTAACCATGACACGACAACTCTCCGCCCTATCTGCTCTGGCCTCCTCCACATTGGGAACGGGGGGAACTCAACTCGCTATGTCTCTAGAGTGCAAGACCCTCATCATTAAGGACCCCAACACACTGGACACCATCGCGCGGCGGGCTGTTTCTGGCTAACTGAGCACCTAGTTAGCCCGAATAATCGTATATGAATTAACTACCTCTCCTGGGAGTAAGAAAATCGGATGTGCGTAATGGTGATGATAGTGATGATGGTGATAGTTATATATGGCTGCAGTGATGTGGTTATATAGTGAGGGTAGGGTTTATGCTCGGAGTCATAGTGCAAATAGACATTCTCATAACAAGGGATATTCGGAGGTCGATCAGCAGCAGTACTAATGCGGGTTAGGTGAGTGAGCGAGGGAGCTCAGAGGCACATGCATAAAGACGGATCTCTCGTCTGATTGGAGGCAATCAATCAGTGTTTCCTGCCCCTACAGCCACATGAACCTTGGTTTCACCAAGAATGGAGAAGCGCTGAACGCCAAAGTGAGGAAGTTTGGTGGAGATTGTCGAATGGAAGACAAAGGGGAAGAACATGCTATTTTCGATGGGACGCGGCAAGTGGGCTCGTTATGGTTTGATGTTACAGATCAGATCTATCTCAAAGACTGCAATTGTGTTGCTGTTAGCATGGTTAGGGACTACAGGAAGGAAGACGCTCGGAAGACTTACCACGTCCTTGTTGGGAGGGGGAAAGGCCGGAGGCGGGGGATATGAAAGGGTAGGGGTTGGAAAGGTGGAAGCACAGTATGTCTCTAGAGATTGCATTGCTGGAACGCTGTGGTGAGGTTCTTTGTTTCAGTCGGACAGTTTCCTAACGAGACCATGAGGAATCGAGTTTGTCTTGAGAAATTTCAGTTTGTTCATCTTTTTTCATGTTTGTGCGTACCAAATGTTGGGAGAAAGTCAAGACGGGGGCCTTTCTCAGCGTCGCCGCCAAATTGGCCAGCCGCACAGTTGCTACGAATTGTCTAGCCCTTCGGGTCCTTGGCCTCGCCTACTTACAGAAACCGAACTCCGGGACCGCAGCGCCATCCCCAATTACAACGCCGCCTTTGGAGCGATCACGCTGGTATGGCCATAGCTCACATCCGGTTTTAACTAGAGTTCGCCATCTCCGAAAATTTGCACCACTTCTGTCTCTTTTCTTTATTAGCTTAGGTAGTGGGTGGCTTGCCACATCCTTGGGTTGGATTTCTGGTGTAGTTCGAGGTATCAGCTGACTACAAGTAGATGACAAAAAGTCACAAGAAGAAAGGTTGGAGATTCATTCATGCACCCCCGCAACTACAAAGGGATTCTTCTGAAAGTTAGAAAAAAGCGCCTCTAGTTTTCTCAACTCGATGCATTTGTCCTGCTGGGTCTGTCTTTCAGCCTCCAATCTTGACGTCCGCTCGCGCGACGCTAAAAGTGCAGTGATGAATTGGCTCTTGGCGGCTGCACTTTCAATGCCACACACATTGAACTACCCAACCACAATGCGTCTCAGCCCACCCTCCTGAATGCAAGCCAAGGCAGCCTGCCTCGTCCAACCCCATCCACCCAATCAATACCATCCCCTCATCCAACCCCCAGCCCCTTTCCTCTCCTCTCAGCAAAATCAAGGAATCTCCGTATCCCTTCCACTCCAAACGTGAACAATCAAAAGAAATATGCCCATATGAGCCAACACCGACACCAGCAGCCCCAAGCACACACAATCCGCCACGCTCATCTCCTGATCCCTGTACCTCGGCCCACCATAGCGCGTTCGGCTCCTCGCACCGGGAGCACCAATGCGATACCCTCCCTCTGTCGCCAAGGGCGCAAACGTCTGATATGCCATTGTCCAGTGCTGACGCTGGGCCCGCTGTGTGCCTGAAGATCGGTGGGCTGCATTGTTAGACCTGCTTGAAGGGACAGCAGGTATCTCCTCCGACGATGCGGGTGCTGCTTCGATTCCACCAGACTCCAGATCGAAAGTGCGAGGGGTGCTGAGCCCGCTTTCGTCTGAGGTCGAGAGTGGGGTGAGGTGAAGGCCGGATTCGATATCTACGTCGTCGTAGATCACGATGTCATATTCAAGGTCGTTGGAATGCGTTGCCACTGATACGTGTAACAGGGGCGTTGTGTCGTCTGGTGTGGCTCGCATCGTACCTGTACCTATGATCTGCGGCGGCTGCAACATCGAAAGAGAGCTTGTAAAATTTGCGACAAGAGTTGAGAAGGCATACAAAATAACATTCCCAACAGAAATGGTAAACTCCCGTTTCTGATCTTTCTAGGTTCAACTTTGAGTCTACGCGGCCTAGCAACTTTTTGAGTCACCGAGGTTCTCAGGGCGCAGCCTTGCGCACCTCCGCCGCAAACCTCTGCATCTTACCAACAAGCCACCGCCCGAAACATGAGGAACTTGGTGCCCGGCATCACAGCGGGACAGTATGGAACAAAATTTGAAGTACCGAGTTGGATTCATTCTTGTTCTGACTAAACTTCAAGTTGAGCTCACCAGAGTACTGCATTCCGCTATCAATACCTCAAATCTAGAAATTAACTCCAGCCCCAGCAAAAACATAGCAAACCATATGTAGTAGTTATCGATTACACTACCTTTTCTGAGTTTCTCCCCCAAATGCCAAATGCCGAAGTGCTCAAATAGCACCGCCCTCAAATTGCATCACGCCCGTAGCCTCCAAAGCCTGCGTCAGCCCTTTCAGCCCCAGCGGCCTCGTCAAAAACAAATCAACCCCGCTCACAAACGCATCCTCTTGAATATCGGCCCCTGAAAGCCCAGTAAGCGTGATAACTGTGACAGGATCAAGCTTATTATCCCTTTCAAACTCCCTGATCCTTCGCGTCGACTCGAGACCATCCATGATAGGCATCGAAATGTCTTCAATTCATCAGCACACATTTCTCCAACATTTCACGGCCGAAATGCTCACCTGTCAAAATACACCTAAAATCCGTCGGCGCCTTTGTGTACATCTCTACCGCTTCAAGTCCATTCAGAGCCGTCGAATGGGGGTGGTGTAATTTCGCCATATATGCCGTCAGAATCTTTGTTTCAAATTAACATCCTGATTAAAAGCCCATCCTCATAACTCGGCTTACCTTGATATTGATAGGGTTGTCATCAACAATCAAAATTGACGGACCCGGGGCTACAACGGCCGCTTCGACACCCTCGTCCACAGCCTCTGGCACCACCGGCATCAGCGACGCATTCAACGAGATGTTCGGACGGCCCAAGGCAATAGGACTGAATGGCTCGGTATCTGGGCCGATTAACGGCGGTGAGCGCAGACCTTCACCCGGGTACGTCTCGAAGTCCGTCTCAGAATGCACAGTCTCTTGAAACCGAAGGCGGCTCACCACCAGCGCATCTGCCAATTTCCTTGGTCCAACCCTGAAATCTCATCATTAGTATTTCAACACACAACAACTTGCACAAGAGACTTACGGAGGCGTAAGAAAACAAGCCCTTTCGCTAGCAGGACGCCGATGGTGACATGTAACAGCACTCGGATCTTGCCGGATAAAAATGTGCGGACAATCCGCCAGCTCCGTCAGCTTGAAGAGCGTATCGTCAGTCGAGTGACTCTGGCTGCAGATGACAAAGTCCAGCCGCTCGGGGTCCACGGCGTTGACCTCGGTGAACACCTCCATTTTCAGCCACTGACGACATATTTCCTCCATCAAGCGCAATTGTGACTTTTGCCTCCTATCTGTTCGGCGGAAGCCCTCCCTGATCGGAACAGAGGTATCAAACCCATGAAGGAGAACCCGGCTGCCCGCAATGTCTTTGATGTTCTGCTGAAATGTGGGCTCCTCTTCATCTGCTCCCTGCGTTCGCGGGAGGGGTACTGAGACAGTGACAGTCGTCCCATGGCCAGCGCGGCTCGCAACATCGATATTGCCGCCGAGGGTAATCGCCATCTGCCGGACGAGACTCAACCCCAGCCCAGTCCCCGGCTCAAAGGAGTCCTCTTGCGAAAATGGCGTAAACAGCTGATGTTTCAGGTAGTCTTGGCCCATGCCCTTCCCAGAATCCGACACAGCAAGCACCGCTGTTCGAGTTCCGCTTCCATCACAACCAGAGTCACTCTCGGGCTCCTGATAGAGCTTTACCCTGATGAATCCAGATTTCGTGAACTTGAGCGAGTTTCCAAGGAGGTTCATCACGGTCCTGCGAAACGCGCCAGGATGGGTCCGGCAAGACCAGTCTCCAGGCTCAATATCCAAGAGAACCTGCACCGGCTTCGATGATCTCGACACATGACCCTGTCTCTGCCTCTTTTTCGTCGACTCATACGTCTTTTTTGGACTCTGAGAGCCATTGATGAGCGTGCTCCAGGCCGCGAAGTGGATGTCCGACCTGTTGCGATAGCTCCACCCCGCAAGGATACTCTCCACAACCTCTTCCGCAAGACGGTCCAAGTGAACATTGAAGTTTGGCATGTTCGGCGAGGAGGGTGACGCGCTCTTAGATGGCTCCATAACAGACCCTCTTCGTTCCGCTTTCGCACGAATTTGGTTGCTGATTCTGCTATAGTCTAATAACTAGACTCCAACCGTTAGTATGCCAAATAATGCGAACGGGGGGCCATCACTTGCATGATCAATGGTATCGAGGAGGGTCCTCCCTGATGTCTCGATGGTCCGGAGGATATTCTCCTGCGCCCTGTCCAGCGACGTGTTACGCAGCAGATCCACGGCTCCAACGACGCCATGGAGGGGAGACCTCAACTCATGGCTGATGGAACCGAGAATATCTGTCTTCGTCTTTTCAGCGGCTTTGGTATTCAGCCGCGCCACCTCAGCCATGGCCGTCAGCGCAAACACTCGAAGGTAGCTGAGCTCGTTCTCCACCGTGAAGATCCGCGTCGGCGTCTTGGTCCAGACAAATCCTCCGGCAAACCACCTATTCTTCTGCCCGTCAAACAGTGGGATGAATGCCACACTCTTTGCGCCAGGAAACATCTGCTGCAGCGTTGATGCGATATCGCGCCGCCTCCGCACCCGCTGGGAAATCTCCTTCAGCTTTGGGATATCGTCCCCGTCGCCGCTGAAGTATGTCCTCTTCGGCCAAGGGGACGTCGGTGATGGCTCGTCCATATCTGGGCTGGGAAAGTCCAAGATAGAGCCATCCGTCTCAAAGTTGAAGATATGGCCGTGATGATATCGCTGAAGCAGACGGCGAAGAAGCTTCTCAGGGATCGCCCCGTAGTGCGACTCCAGCGCGTCGCCATTTATTGAAGAATTCGAAGACGTCGAGAACCCCAGGATCTTGCACGTGCTGTGATCAGCAACCCTTTTGTTGCCCACAGGAGCTGCCGGGCTACTCTCATCGCTGCTAGACTGGCTGGACGGCAGCCTTGTCAAAATCGGCGGTTCCTTCACCTCCTTCCCGATCAGCCCCCCGAACGCCCTCACACTGGCGTCCAGAAACACCACGCCTTCTACCTCCACTGCCTCCCGTATAACGTTCGACGCCTTAGAAAACACCATTTCCACATCCGCCTGCAACTGTCCCGCAGCAGTGAGACTCGGCAGCCTCTCCGGCGCAGGTCTCACCCTCGGGGACGCGCCACCAACCCCTCCCCACCCCCTAGGCAGAGAGGGAACTCCGGCCTCCGCCACTGGTGAGTCTCCGGGAGCCTCCTGCAACCTCTTATTAAGCACCCCCTCCTTCACGCCCGGAATATCCCTGAAGAAGCTCTTATTCGGATCACCAGACCAGTTACTCAACGTGGCCTGGCCCTCCACAAAACTCCCCAGCCCGCGCACCATCCTCTCGCCGCGGCGATACCACTCGCTCGACCTCTTTGCCTCCAAATAGTCCATGATAGTCTTCGATATATCCCTCACAAACTGGACCTGGTCACTGGTGAGTCCCTCCGGTCTCGGCTTATTATCCACCACGCAATACACCCCGATATTCACCCCAGTTGGAGAGCGGATGGGCACCCCGGCGTAGAATTGGCGGTTTTTGTCGTGGATATGGCAGAAGCGCGAGTCTTTGTCGAGATCGGGTATGACGCTCACGGGGAGGTTCGCCGGGGCGAAACCCTCGGTCGTGCCGGGAATAGAAGCCAGTTCGGCCGCACCGGTGAGGACATGTTCGCAGAGGGAGTTGACGCGCGGGATGGCGGTGCCGCAGTAGACGATCTGGCCGCCGCAAGAGATGTCGCCGGCGTGGCAGAGGGGCGGACAGCGAATAGCCTCGGCGACGAAATGCTGGTAGGTGCGGTCGAAGAGGGAGACGATCGAGTGGGTTGCATTGAGGCGGTAGAGGCCGAGCTGGGCGAAGGCGGTAAGACATGGGTCGGGCGTGGACGAAAGAACCGAAGTAGGGAAGGCCTTGTAGGGTGTTCCTGGAGGTGTTGGGCTGCGCAGAGCGGCAGTGGAGATACCGAGATCATCGTACCTGGTGTTGGTAATCAGTTGGTGTCGCAGGCATTGGCGGCGAGCATTGTCCCAAGGCCGCAAAGAAGGAAAGGGGTGACGCAGAATTGCTTGACTCACTTGAACGTCTCGCGCTCGCGGACTGGCTCGGGGACAGGCAGAGGACTGGCAGTGCTCATGCTGCCGTGGTGGTGGTGTTGTTGCATTTTCTTCTATTGTCAGCGCCTCAAGCGCTGGTTATGTCGCGTTCGAACTTGAGGAGCATCGCAAGGTTGTTGGAAGACAAAAGAAATCCATCGCTCGTCCGCCTGAGCTCTGGAGGTCTTGTCCGAAGGAGAGGGGAGACATTGCAAACTCAAATCGCAAGCTAGCACTGATTCGGGTCCGACCGTTCGATGTTTAGGCGGACATGGAAGGAGCGAAGTTGCCCGACTACGCTGACGAGCTGAGAGATAGAGTTTAAGCTCGTCCTAGAAGCCCGCCCCAAGCGCGCGCCCCTCGCGACTGGGGCCACAGAACCTGAGCTAAATCCAAGTGCAAACTCTCCTTATTGGCAAAGGCGCTGCCCCCCTCACCTGATGCTGCCGGTTGCCCCTTCATTGCTGTCCCAGGAAGAGTCTGGATGCAGCACCCCCTCACAGGGGCGAAACTCGTCTGCGGGTCATCGAGGGTGCTACGGTTGTTGCAGGACCTCAAATAAGGCCTGGGCCATGGCGAAAAAAACGGGCCTTGAACATGCGTGGCACGAGGCACTGGTTCGCTCATTATACAGCAGGTTGTGTGTCGGCGGTAAGGCCTTCATACAAATCAGCAAAATAGGGCTATCTTCCTGACATTATCAATATACACATTGGAAACTATAACATATATATGTGTGATTGTTCCGGACACCGGTAAGGCTGAAACGGAGATCCCTTTCTTTTGTTCCTGTCCCGCTGCCGCCCTTTTTCCAGGGGAAGTAAATAGCAACCCCTCTCACAATGGACACGATTACTTCAAGGCCAGGATCTTCTGAGCCGCCTGCTCGGCAGCGATCACAATGGCAGCCGAAGGGTTTCCGGTGGTCATTCCAGGGAAGATGGAAGCGTCAACAACGAACAGGTTGTCGGTTCCGTAAACCTTGGTGTTGGTGTCAACGACGGCAGTGCCGCCATTCTTGCGACCATCATCAGTACCGAGCTTGGCGGTACCCATCCAGTGGTTGGAGCGGCGGTTGGAGGGGGACACAAGCATCTGGGGTTAAGTGTTAGCAAGTCATCCGACTGTCAAAAAGCGGATGTGAGTAACGGCATACCTTGTTGACGAAGTCATCGACGGTGGTGCCGGGCGGGGGTAGGATGAAGGTGAGGTTCTTGATGGTGCTCAGAGACGCAACAAGGTTCTTGATGCCCTTGATGACGGCCTCCTTGTCACCGGCGTCGTGGAGGTAAGGGTGCTCAGCGACGGCGGTATCGAGGTTTCCAGTGATGGTGGAGCGACCGCGAGACACAACACCACGGCCGAGGTACTGGCTGAGGGTCATGGAGAGCTTGGACGGGAAAACGTTGTCGTTGCCTTCAACGCGGGCAGTCCACTGGAACTGACGAGGCTTGCCGTCGGAAGGAGTGATGACCTCCCAGATCAAGGGGCCGATGTTGGGGGCAGCCTGGGCGAGGATGCCGCTGCGCTGCTTGAGGTACGCCTCACGGTCGCCGACGTTGGGCGAAGTCCAGGCCTCGTAGAAGTCATAGAAGACGACATCGGGGTGGTCGACGATCAAGTCAGTGTTGAGATGATCAATCAGGTTGTAGCCGACGGGCAGGTTAATCCACGACTCCTTGGCAATGAAGTCCTTCTTGTCCTTGGATTCAGCAACAACCGCGAGCTGATCAGCCGGGCCAATACCGCCTGATGTCATGGTTAGCTTCTGCGGAGCGACATGATGGACAGACGCAAAGACTTACTTCGGAGAAGGAGCTTCTGGGAGCCAAAAGTACCAGAAGAGAAGATGACACCGCCACCGGGGTTGATGTTGATAGTACCGCTGTAGCCACCGGTGGACATGCACTCAAGCTCGACGCCGGTGACCTTGCTGCCGGTACGGACGGCACGCCTGACGGCGCTGTTGACCCAGAGGTTGAAGTTGGGGCGAGCGAGCGCAGAAACGAGGTAGGTGGCCAGGGGGCCGCCACGCTCGCCATTCTCAAACATAAAGGTGCTGTGGCCGAAAGTGCGGTTCTTCTGTGCGGGGACATCGTTGGCAACGACCTCGGTGTATCCGGTCTGGTTAAGGCCGCTCGCGAGCACGTGGAAACCCTCTTGGCGGTAGAGCTTGCCGTCCTTGCTGGGGGTGTACGTGCCAGGGATTCTCTTGAACACCCTGTCGGCAGCAGCAGAGATGTCGGAGTTCTTCCAGCCGGCGGGGAAGTTCTCATCCCAATCAGCCGGGGGAGGCTAGAAAACGGTTAGCATGGCAAAAAACCTGACGAAGGTAAGGGGGAAAACCAACCTTCCACCAGAGACCGGCGTTGACGGCAGTTCCGCCACCGAGCACGCAACCGGCCATCTGGTCGGTATCAGTGCAGGCAATACCAGCCGAGTCAACCCAGATCTGGTTGCAGAGGCCGGGAACGTCGAAGCGGGTGAGGTTGGTGCCAACGAGCCACTCGGGCTTCATGGTGCCAGCATAACGACCGGAGGACGGGGGTCCCTTCTCGATCAGCAGAACGCTCTTGCCAGCCTCGCTGAGCTTATCGGCGAGCGGGATACCACCGGCACCAGCACCGACAATGATGTAGTCGTAGGTCTTGGAAGGTGCGGCAGAGCAGACCGGCTTGTACTCCTCGCCCTCACCAGGGGGTGTCTCGAGGCTGAGGAAGTTATTAGAGAGTGGAAGTTGGGGTGCTAGCGGAGCTACTACTTACTTGGTGCATACGGGAGCCGCGGCGGCAGCCCCGAGGGTGGCAGCCTTAGCGTAGTTGGCGTTAACGGCACCCTTGAGCTCAGCACCGAACTGGCCGAAGCCGTTGTCGTGGAAGCCAAAGAAGGCCTTGTCGGGGCAAGACGGGTTCCGCAGGTTGGTCTTAGCGGCGACATAGCCCAAAACGAGGTTCCCGGTCTTGGTGGAAACACTTCCGACGGCACCGCCCTGGTTCCACGACAGGCAGTTCTGGCAGCGGTAGATGAGCTCGAACGAGCCGGCCTTGAAGGTGGACGAGATCTGCGTCAAGGTGGCATTGCCGGTGTAGGGGAGGGGCATGTTGTAGCCCGTGGTGTAGCGGAACGAGGTGTGGACAGTCCCATTGAATGGCCATGCCATGAGCAGGAGAGCCTGGGTCATCTGTCCGGACAAGCCGTGGGAGAGACCGCAGTAGCCGGGCACGGCATTGTTGGCGATTTGGCAACGCTAAGGGCTGTGAGCAAAGAACCTGGCACATTCGACGGGCATGCGACCTACCAGGAGACCGATGTACTCGGTGGCGTCCTTCTCGAGAGCATCCGAGGGCAGAGACAGACCGAAGGTGAACGGCGCAACGTTGGCACCGGTGGACCAGGTCTTGAAGGTGATACCGCTCTCAGCATCGGTGTAAGGCTTAGCATCGGCCGTTTGCGCCGCAGTTTGTTGCAGGCCTATGATTGTTAGAACACTTCTTGATCTACGCGAGATCATAGACAATGGGCAAGGGGCCACTCACACAGTGACGCCGTGAGGGCGGTCGCCCCAAGACGGCTGAAGAACTTCATGATTCCAGAACGGCCAAGCACGGCGAATTGGTTCCAGGGTCAGTACTGATCCAGAAAGACAAGACAAGCAACCCCTGGAGACTGCCAACGGGAGGAGGGAGCACAAGCATAATATAACAAGCTCCTCGAGCGGCACCGTAAGGCGTCGGAACCCCGTCGTTCCATGCTGGCCTCCACGGGCCATCTCATCTCATCCCAGGAACGAGCCGCGGAAGCGCAGTCCGGGATAGGAAGCGATGGAGCGACACGCCACCGGCAGCATGGATCCTGCGGCAGAATGGGGGAGCCGACCACATGGGGCCGCTGGAGCAACATAGATTGGCCCCATGTGGGGATTATAGCCTTCGTAAGATGGAATATGGAATTAGCATGCTGGCAGAAAGAGATGGATATGAAGGGTGGTCGCTAAATTGGAGAAGGATGCCCAGGGCCGTTTCCTGGGTGGGGATTCCCCAAGAGTTCTCCAGGGACAGGAGCGGGGGGCGGAAGATGTCGATCTCGATTGGCGGGAAGCGCTGCAGCGGCATGACGGCGCGACTCAGGGAAGTAAGGCACAGCACGGAGCGGTTCAGGGGCCGCTGCTCGTCGCAGCTGTGGCCAATATGGCAGGCCGGCCAGGGAGCCAGGGCAGCACGATGCCGAGCCCAGGACGCTGTCGGCGAGGACACCATCCCAGGGGTAATCTCCGTTTCGGGACATCACATAACAAATGCGCGGCACATGGTTGGTCAATCCCCGCGCTCTTGGCGGACACTTTCCTCGTGTCGCGCTGTAACCGAGCCGGCGGGCGACGAGATCCGCGATGCTTAGGGCTCGATGCTCGATGCTGGTGGATGGGCGGCCTCGGTTGCGACGGACGGATGCACGATTCGGCGAGAGGGGGTGAGATGTCAACCGCGGGGCGGTGCCTGGCGCCTAGGCTGAACCCGACGGTGAGGAGAAGTCGAGCAGTCTGGTGGCGTCTGAGCCCGTGTTGGTGGTCTGGGCCCAGCCTGTGGCATCGCTCACCGTTCTCCTGGGAGCGGCGCACACGGCTTGGGAGCTGGCTGGAGGCGGGAGGCGATTCGGCTCGATGCACGCTGGAGCGGGCTGACAGTGGTCGTCTTGCCCGGGCTGGGGGCAAACGCTTCAGCGCCAGCACTGCTGTTCGCAGGGTCCTTTGGGGTCCTTCCTGCCTGGCTTGGCGCTCTCCGCGGGGCGGTTCTAGAAAAACAACCGCTGGAGCCGTAGGCAGTTTGTCCACAGCAATCTCTCCCCACTTTGGATAAAGCTCTCAGCCAATGCTCCCTGCCGTATTTCGCATGCTACCCCGTCCGCCCCGTTGGTCCCATCCGGGTCTCATCTATCCCCGACCGCGACGATTGCTGACTGCCCGCCAAGTCGAGGCGACCGCACCAATCAGCCTATATCATGACAACTTTTCTATAGTAGACTTGCGGTCCGGCGGCCCAGCTCCAGCGAGCGATCCTTAGTCAAGTTTGCCTCGTGCTTGATCATGGTCGGAAAATCTCGTGAAGGCCCGGTCGCTGGGTCCGTCGTAAGAAGGCGCCAATGGGAGGCTCGCTCGGTTCGTCGGGATCCAATGTGTTTGCTTACGAAGGGGAGGCAGGCAGTCCGTGTCGGTAAATTTTCGTCGCGAAGGTACACAAATGGACAGGCTTCCCCGTGAAGTTTGTCCGGGTGTTTTTACGGGAAGTTGTGGAGAGCAGAGGGCGAGCTGAGGACGAGGTGAAGTCTGGGCGCGCCAGACTGGAGCCTGGCGCTTCGGAACTCGGAATGGCAGCGTCTCCACCAGGCGACCAACCAAATCGGCAGTCGCCGAAGCAGCAGCGACCCTACACCTCGACTGCCGATGATTTGCGACTACCGATTTTGTTTGCTCGCGACCCAGCGGCAGATTTGCTACCCTACCTAGGGATGCAGCGGTTTGTTGGATGTGCAAGTAGCTGGGCACTGGGCAGCTGCGGCTCACAGACAGGGCAGCGGGCGAAAACTGGGGAACCCCTGTCCTCCATGCATTTCCGTTTTGGGACGCGGCGCTGCTCCCTCCGCCCTTTTGGCGTCTTTGTTGATGTCAGTGGTCAGAAACACCAAAAGTTCATTGAAGATGATGCTCAAAAATGATTTTCGAGGAGTTGAATATGGGAACATATGTGAGCGCCGAGGATTCGGGTGAGTATATGAGCAAAGATGCTATGACGTGGGCGCCTTGCGGTGTGCTCCCATTTTCTCTTGACCGGGCGTAAATCGTAGCCAGATTCCCAACTTTGCGCCTTATTTTATTGCCTTTGAGCTGTATTTCGGTATCCTCCCTGTAGGCAAGATGAAGCTTCTTTTAGTTGAAGTTACTATCGCCGTCGCCTGCCAGTGGGCATCCTTGGCATCAGCCCACACGATATTTGCTCAGTTGACGGTTGATGGCAAGACATATGGTGATTCGACCCAAGCTGCGTTTGTTTGATGAGATCACTAATTCTTCACAGCTGTCTCTCACGGTATTCGTACGCCTTCATATGATGGTGTGAGTTTCCCGACAGCGATGATCGAAAGAGTTGCTACCTCGATGCTGAACCTGCGAAAGCCCCAAACAAACGTGATGGCCAACAATATGGCATGCAACGGAGCACCAAACCCGACTACCCCGTCAGACAAAATCATTCCCGTGAAGGCGGGAACGAACGTGTCAGCTGTCTGGCGACACACCCTTGAATGTGGGTCTAGTTTGTGTACTAGTATCTCCAGCGCATTATCTGATTTTGGCTTGAACAGCTGGACCGAATGATGTGATGGACCCTGGACACAAGGTAAGAGTATCTGCGCCTCCCGCCTGCCTCAAACTTGAAGGCTAACTATTATCACTTAGGGCCCCGTGATGGCATATCTCAAGAAAGTTAACAACGCCAAGACCGATTCTGGTGTAGGTGATGGCTGGTGCGTTGTGCGACACCTGGACTCAATTCTCGAGCTACCCAGCTAAAATTTCCGAAAAGGTTCAAAATTCAAGAGGGCGGATACAGCAACGGAAAATGGGCGACAAATGTTGTGATCGACAACAAGGGCAATCAGGTCATCCACATCCCACAGTGCATCGCCGATGGCCAGTATCTCCTCCGAGCTGAAATGGTTGCCTTGCACGGCGCCCGCTCTGCCAGTGGAGCGCAGCTCTACATGGAATGCGCACAGATTGAAATCACTGGGGGTGGTGGAACTGCCAAGCCGAAGACATACAGTATTCCTGGGGTTTACAAGGTGGGCGCAATCATCATGTTGCACTCAGAGGTCTCTTCCATGCTGACCATGACGTCTACCGCTTCCACTGCAGTCGAACGACCCAGGGCTTCTCATTGATATCTACTCGATGAAGACGACTTCGAATTACGTCATTCCGGGTGAGCAACCGATCCCCATCGGGCGATTTGCCCCCAGCTAACGGCATCAAGGACCACCGATGTTTACTTGCCCATAGATGCTGCGCGTCTCAGATTTATGGCATGAAGGCGTTACATGCGAACTCGAGGGACAAGTTGCTCCACCAGGTCGCCAGGTCACGGTTCAGCCCGCAACCTGGAAAGCGTTTGGACGAACCCGAGCCGCACTTTCTCAATGTCATGTGCGCTATACAGAATACTACCATCTTGATCATTGGCACGGATAGCGTGGCGCCGGATCGTGAGCGGACTGTGACACTGAATATACAACGCCGCCATGGCGAATCCAGGTTGGCTCAGATGAAGTCTCTTGGCACTCAAGGCTGCGAATGGTGGGGTCTTAGCGCCAGTCCACCAAAACAATGCGGGGTGGTGTTAGTGTGCCATCTAACTAGCGTGGGGAGACATTCCGGCCCCATCTTTCTAGAACTCTGGGGTTGCGTGCGCCCATGGTTGAGCACATTTCACCCCGGCACTTGCCAACGGGTGCACTCGAGGCGTTCCGCGTCTGGCCAGTTAGAGGCGCGGGAGATGGTGGCATGGACGCGGATTGGACACGGCATCGCTGCTTCCCCGGCTCGATATTGCGGAGGGGATGCACCTAACCCCACAATTGGGCCGCATGACGGAGGTCTCGGCTCCCATTCGATGTGCAATCTAGCGGCCCACGCAACTTCATCTCTGCTCTCTTTCTTGCCTTCGCATTCCCTGGCTGGCATCACTTGACGGCGCAGTCATGGCAGCATTGCGCGGCGTTGTTGCGCCTCCGATGAGGCCAAGAGAAGCGCTCGCTGGGCCTTCCGGCCCGTTTCATATACAAATCACACCCTGCGTACCCCGGCATTTTCGGCAGAGCGCTGTCCGGGTCCGCCGTTGCCCAGGCCTTATAAGCCGCAACCTTGGACGTCGCCTTCAAAAAGAACCTGGATGCCCACATTACCTCCACACGTAAAGCAACCCAAGAAGCTATCATCACCGCAAGATCAGCAACAAGATCAGCAACAAGCACAACAAAAACATCACAATGAAGACTCTAACCCTCGTCGCCGCGTTGTCGCTGGCCGTGACCGAAGTCTCGGGCCACTACATTTTCCAGCAGCTGACCGTCAACAACAAGAAGTTCGGCGTATACGAGCACCTGCGGAAAAACACCAACAACAACTCCCCTGTCACCAGTCTCTCGTCCAATGACTTGCGATGCAACGTCGGTGGGGCCTCCGGAGCCAACACAGTTACGCTCCCCGTAACAGCTGGCGACGCTTTCACATTCACCTCGGATCAGGCCGTGTATCACCAAGGTCCCATTTCGCTGTAAGCTACCCATGAAAGCAGCATGTGGCGTGAGCTGTGCTGACCCCTACCCAGCTACATGTCGAAGGCGCCAGGTTCTGTTAACGATTACGACGGATCCGGAGACTGGTTCAAGTTCCAAGACTTCGGCCCGACTTTCACCGGCGGACAGGCACAGTGGCCCCTGCGCAGTATGTCTATTTCTCCCCCTTTTCCATGCCTGCCGATTCTGACAAGGTTGCAGCAACATACACCGGCAACATCCCCAAGTGCATTCCGAATGGCGAATATCTCCTCCGTATCCAGCAGCTAGGAATCCACAACCCCGGTAGCCCGCCGCAGTTTTACATCAGCTGCGCACAAGTCAACGTGACTGGTGGTGGTGGCAAGACACCGAGCCCAACGGTCAAGATCCCGGGAGCTTTCAAGGCCACGGATCCTGGATATACTGCCAACGTGAGTTTCCTTTTCGCTGCTGAGGTTCCTCTCAATAATGTTAATGTGCTGCATCTAGATCTACAACAACTTTAAGTCATATATTGTTCCTGGCCCTGCCGTGTTTTCGTGCTAGACGGAGATAGAAAAGGCTTGCGGGACTACCTGGATAGGTAGCACTCGGTGGACGGAGGGAAACCCAATTCTTGTACATACTACCACTTTGAGTTGCATACAATGAGACACAATGACACATCAACTATGCATGCTACCACGTTTCGATGTAGCAACCCACGCGAGAAGCCCGCCGATGGTCTTGATGTTGCGTTCCTCCTCCTCTATCAGGAAACAAGTCAAGTCTCCTGAACGGGCGTTGGATTTGGGGTGCAATGCAAAAATCCACGGGCGACCCGGTGGCGCGGAGGGAGCCCAGGCAGGATTTGCATCCCGCGTTGATCCATCATGCACGTAAACTGTTGCATGAACAAACCAAAATCTGCCCTGGTTACTATGTTTCGAACAAACAGCTTCGGTGGCAATCCAATATCATTTTTTCGAGCGTGGCGTGAGCAGGCTGGGTCCTCGGAAGCCTTGCATCCTATCTAGCTTTTACTGAGCTGATGCGTGGAGATTGTTGCCGTTCGTGTCGAAAGTGGCCACTGGCGATAGGCGCAGGTTCTCGAATGTTTGTTAGGCTCATAGCCGAGATGTATCCTAAGCTTGGCAATATCTGTACATCGCAGGCAAAGCTCGCACATGTCCAGAAGGGAAAGTCAAATTTCGTCAATGGTGCTAGAAATTCTCACTGTCAAAGCCAGCCGGTTCAGGAAGTCGCGATAGCTTCATGAATCAAGCTGGGTTACGTAAGCCAAATGCTTGTAACCCCGGCTCCAACATCACTGACGCTGTTTTCGTTGGCCGGGGCTGGTAAATTCCTCAGATGCCTCAGGCAGCAATCTGAACCTCGTCTCAACTATTTCGCCGGTTTCCCCTCCTGATTGACTCGAAATGCAAGAATATCGGAAGACGGTACAAGATTTGATCGTTCTGCGGATAGGCTCACCGACAACTTAGGAGGATCTCGGCGCTGCCGCGATCTCGGAGCCTTGCGAATATGGACCCGATCTCGATTATCGGAACAGCTGGCGTGATTCTCAACGTCATTTGCACCTTGGGGAAGACCATCAACGCCGTCTCCGAGCTGAGGAGCCAATGGAGCGATGCTGAGATGACTTTAGCCACGTTCGAAACGCAGCTGATAGCGTTCAAGGCTGCCTTGGTGAAGATCGAGGAATGGGCGGAAGCGAACTTCGAGGACTCCTACCATCAGCTGGTGATTGATTTGAGTCGCTGCGTGTCGCACTGCACGCTGTGATTGACAAAATTGATGCAGGGCTAGCAACTCTCCGGACGGCAGAAGATGGGCGCCTTGATGTCCCGAGCAAACTCCGCCTGCTGTTTAAGACGAGAGATATGGGTGACGTTCAGAAAATGGTAAAGCATTTGACCAGCGCGCTGACGCTTCTTTTGACGGCCTGCAATTGGTAAGAGATGATGTCCAGGTTTGGTAACCAACAAGACTGACCTTTTGCTACCTAGCCAATCACTATCACAACAGAAAGATTTCCTCGAGGGACGAGGCACTCGACGGACGCTAGAGAAATTGTATGATTCTGCGTCTTTGATGGTTCACCGAGATGTGGACTCCCTGCAGACCTTCTTCAGCGGGACATCGATTACATCGTCGAAACGATCAGTTGTTTTTGACTTTGACCGAGAACTATTCTCGAGCCGCATTTACGAGAGATGGATTCGAGGATCTGTGAGAGAACATCTACAGAAGCAACAAAACCATTTCTTGGCCTCGACGTCGGCCAATCGCCTTGGGGTACCTCTCCTTCGCGGTTTTATGGGTCCTGCGCCGAAGCCTCAGTTAAGGCCGCAAGGACACGTCTACGAGCCGCTCAAGGGATCTTGCAACATTCGTCTTTGGTGCTCTTTGCGGGAGCCGGAGATAACCCTCTACAAGGAGAACTCACCGAGGTAGTTTTGAACGAACCTAGAGAGTACGTTGCGTTGTCATACAACTGGGATCGCATCGAGATGCAACCAAGTCAACGTTATTTGCAAACACCTATAGGGATATTCGGCCTCCCTGCATCGTTACACTCCGCCCTCCATTGTCTCAGAGACCCTTTCCAGCATCGAATGATTTGGGTTGCCGCCATTTGCGTACCACATGACAATCGTATGGAATGGGAGGAACTATTCAAAGCACTTCAAATTTGCGTCAGGGCGAGACCGAGGCTCGTGGGGGATCGAGATGGTTCAACAGAAAACTGCGAATGTGCTATCGCCGCCTATACACTTGGGGTACTCCGAGAGGCGTACAGAACAACCCCTCCAGGGATACAGTACAGTTTGCTTCAGCTTCTCGATATTTGCTGGTACTCGTCCAGCAGCCCCCTAGACAAGCTATATTCCCTCCTTCACCTCGCCTCCGATGGCGAACAAGCTGCACTCCAGCCCAACTACACACAACCTCTCGAGGCCGTGATTTTCAGATATGCTGCGTCGTTTGTGGATCGAGGTGATGCTCTCTATCTTCTCTACCGAGCGGGAACCGGCAAGTCGTTCGCCTTCTAGTCTTGGATTCTAAACTGGACGCAGAGGAAACGAATCTGAACCATATCTACATGGCTAAGAACGAGAGACGTCTTCTGCGCCTCCGATCATACTATCACCCAGCATCGCACCAATATTATGCCAAATATAGACAAAGCACAGCCTAATATCCGCAAGTTCAGGGGGCGTCTCAATGTATGCGGGTTGCGCATCGATCGCATTATTAAAGTCGAGAACATTTTGTTTCAGCCTAGGGAAGATGCGAAAGCCTATGTGGGAGCATTGTGGGATGCTGTGAATAGTCTCCCCTCTTATCCCACAGGAGAATCTCTCGATGAGGTAAAACGGCGATTTCCAATAGGTGACGCAACTGCGCGGGTATATTTGGACCCCCTGCCAGACTTCATATCTCACGGGGCACACATCCCACCTCCGCCACGACCAGAAGAAGATGACATGCGGGAAAATACTGGCAGTTGCGTGGACTACTTTGAGACGATCTCACCTAGGATGGCACCCCAAGACGATTTTGATGGTCAAACTCGCCATGAAGCGGCTGAGGACCCAGCCAGTCTTACGGTTTGGGATGATTATGACGCTACTGCTAGCGCCTTCTCTGCGCATCTTTCAGGTGCATGGCTCTGCGTCACGGAGAAGGGGTATGTAGGGCTCGTGCCGCCAAACACAGCCATCGGCGATTCCATCGTGCTGATCCGAGGTGCTGTGGTGCCGTTTATCCTGCGGGACAGTAAAGACAAAGAGAGCCAGAGTTTCAACACGCTTGTCGGGGAGTGTTATGTTCATGGGATAATGCATGGGGAGGCTTGGAGTTGGGATAGTGATGGCACAAAAGATGAGGTGTTTGCTTTGAGGTAGTATTTAATGAGGAGGATGTGGTGGCTTTGGCGGAGCATAACTGGTCACATTGGATTGCTGGGGCTTGGATATATACCTGGGTATGGTCTTTGGAGGGCGCTGTTGCATCTCTTTCGCATTTCCGTGTGGGACCTTGTGATCTCCTCAAACGGGGGGCGGTGACAAAACTGCTCGCGCGTTGTTGCGCTTGAGACTTCACCTGAAAACCTAACTGGTGGCGAAAACACTAAACATGAAGTGACCGCCTAATAGGTACCTTACCTAGGTAGGTAGCTCAACTCGAGTGTAAGATATGTGGGAGTGTTCGTGTTACGTTCGGAACTTGAAGCCTTGCTCATTGGTAACTTTCCACTCCAAGACTGATGAGGATGCAGCTGAGAAGCACGCTGAACTGATCCAACACGCTCCAGCGCTGTTCAATTTCTTCTTCTTGCCAGACACTTGAGCAGACACCTGAATCTTTTGGTAAGCCCATCTAGATCGTGTAGGTACCCCACAGTTACTTCATCTGAAGTTGCACCATCATTTCCGCTTTTGATCTGAAGGGCTCCAACAACGATAGGCAACCAACTCGACCGTTTCGCGCACAAAACAACAGCGAGCGAGGGCACTGGAAACGCTCCTCCGGTAAAATTTGTCTCTCCTCCGCCATAACTATTCTACCCCAAGGTTTCTTCCCTTTCATCTCGATCGTCACCAAGCCTCAGTTCTCTCTGCCAAGACATTTCTCATTGTCTTCCCACACTCTGTCTACCTATCATCAGGATGGCGGATCGGGGCGGTCATCAACTCCCCGTCGGTGAGATCATCGGGAAGTTCGAGCTCATCCTTTTCAGCATCAATTTGGGCGACAAGTGGGAGGAGGAATTTGTCCCGATCACTGCACTCGGAGACATCACGTGCGAGCGCCTGACATCTGCGTGTCACGATGTTTGGACTTTACTTCCCGCACTCGACCAGGAGGGTCATTTGGGCGAAGCGACTAGCCTTTGGAATCTCGTATTTGCAGACGGCTGGACGTCCACCGATGTCCTTGGCGTTATCCCCACCGTGGCAGAGCGCCCAGTGAAGCAGTCGATGTTCCTTTGCGGCGAATTCGAGGAAGATTCGTCTATCTCCGTGTGTCTCCCTCCCATCTCAACCTACATCACATACTCCCCGATGCTCCAATGATGATGATTGACACCCTATAGGTAGATGCAGACCACAAGATCCAGAAGCGCGAGGTGAAGCGCAAGGATGCTTTTGTCAAGATCCACGTCCAGAGCTCATCTCTGATGCCATTCGCCTTCTCAGTTTGCGACTCGTCCGGACTTAATATTTCCAGAGCCACCGTCAGCTTTACCGATGGAAAGCCTGCTACGTACTTCGTCGAACGCGCCATTCGTCAGTACGACCGCATGGAGCGCGCTCGTGTGCGAGCCTACAATACCGAGCTGGCTGTTTATCTAGTGCGCCAGCGCCTGAATGCTTGGTCGACATTTCGAAACTCTCTGCCGGAGGAGAGAGAACTGATGTCGAAATTCGAGGGGGTTGTTCTGGCAGACGATGCGCGAAAGCGGTTGACTGATATGATGGGGAGTCTGGACACTTCGATGGATCAGCGTCCAGTGAAATGGGCTCGAGTACTGAGCTCGTGGGGAGGGGCTCGAGGGGCACAATGGGTTAGTCGGGAAGTCTTGATCAATGGACGATTTGTGCTCTGAGATGGCGTATTTGCCCGAGCCGAGGGCCTGGTTAAACAGTTTGCAGCTCAATAAGAGGCCTGCTTCAGTCTCTATTACCCTGTGACAGCAGACTGGAATTGGTACCTAGGAATCAGACATCCCTTGCTCCTGTTGTTGGTCATGTCGATTCCTGCACCGAAAATTGCAAAATTGCCACAACTACGTGAGGTTCTGGCTACAACTCTCTTGCATCAGATCAAGAGAAGGCCGGATTTGACGTTAAAACTTACCCCTCCTCTGGCGCTCCGGAATCTGCCAGCGTATTGCCGTCAGCGTGACCTTGTTTCCGTTGGGTCGGGGGCGGGTCGAATACTTTTGCATTCTTCTCTCTTGCCCTCCAAAGACGAAACAGTTTTGCAACAGGGGTCTTCCAGAAACTGAAGATAATGACTCGTTTTCGCGCTTATCTGATGCTTCTCGGTCTTTATCTCTTGCTCGAAGGAAGCTCGCAGCATTTCCCAACATGGCCATCATTGTTCCATAATTCTCCTCCTCGCCGCATTCCCAACCCCATCGACGGGCCTGTCCCTCGCCATTACCAATGTTCTACCCCGTACCAGGGCAGAGCTGCACTGTTGCTGAACTGTTTTCTCGCAGCTGTCGTCTCTAGGCCCTCTCCTCGAGCCACTCCCAAGGCGTTATGCAATCCATGTCGTAGCAAAATTGATACGACCCGATATCATCGCGAATCATGCTCTCGTTCTCCAATCGCTCCTTCTCCATCGCGTCCCTCACCCTCACCAGCCCCTCTGTATCCAACATGACGTCAGTATCGGCGTTCGCAACGATCTGGTCGACCAGCTCTTGCGGCAGGCGGCCAAACGCTTCAGGGGCCTTCCTGGCCACGTCGTAGGCCCACCAGTCCCGACGTTGCGGCGGGACGTTCCTCGTCGAACAGACACGGTAGTTCGGGTCGACGAGATAGAGCGCCAAATAGCGCGCGCGGCCCGGCTTCGAGGCATCGGCGAGCTTGATCGGATCAAAGCAATAGCTCACCGGGCCAGGGAACGATATCATCCGCCCCTCCCTTGCAATCACTCCGCCCAGTTCCTGGACCCGAGGGTACGCACTGGGCTGGCATAGATCCCGTCTCCAGTCCCAGTGGTCTTGGTCTTGAAGGTCAAAGACCGCCTCGATGCTTGGGAAGTCACGGTGCTCGTCCTCGGAGAAGTCCACTCCGTAGAGATGCGCAGCCTGCTGGAACTGGATGCTTATGGGGTCCAAATTTTCAAGGTCGAAGAAGACAATGGCGATGGCAATGATGTAGTCCGTCACTAAACCGTCGGCGGCGTGCCACGCCTTGCATTTCCACCGCCACTCGTCCGCGGCTAATTTGTCCTCGAAACTCGGCCTCTCCGGCGTTAGCTCGATGCTGTCGATGCGAACAACAACCTGCAACCCGCGATCTCGGAATTCGTCTTGTAGCGAGACGGAATAGTACTCGTGATCGATGTCCGGCCCCTCTTCGTTGCGCCTTGGAACGAGAGCATGGGTGACGTTGCGACCTGTCTTCCACTCTTGGTAAGAAAACGAGACTCCCGGTTCGGGCTGGATGAGACTGCTCAACGGTTCGTAGCGGGAAGCATAGGGAGTCTCGTTGGAATAGACTTGGGCTCGGCTGCCCACCATGCCCTTTGATACCTGCTCCTCTACCAACCGGAGATTCGCGGCCAGGTCTGCTTGGGATGCAGCATCTGGAGTAGTCGAGTCTGGGTCTTTCGGCCATTTGATTTCACTAAATCTTGCCTCCAAAGAGGGAAGTCCAAAGGGGTACTGCACACCATACGTTTTGATACGCGCAGGAGTCCTTCCGGTTAACGGCTCCTGAATAGGCAACTTGTGAGAGAGAACGAGAACGTCGTTCCACGACTCGATGACGGCTGCGATTGTCTTTTCAATGGTAGCGTAGGCAGACGCTTGCTTATGTGGGTGTAGGTCGTTGATATAAGACGTGATCTGCACCTTGGGGCGTTTCTGCCATGGCGAATCTTCGCGGGTGAAGGCCACCTCACAAGGCAGCCACTGAAACTCCGGCGACAAGCTACCTAGAGCATCCCATCTACGAAATACCGCGTCTTCCCCTGGATTGCCCATTGCGCCTATCGGCGATGGTGGGTTGAACTTCATATCTTCGTTCCGGGCGGAGGGAGAGCCCCGGCCGTACCAGTTGTCCATGTCCTCCAGCCCGACCACACCGCCATCCAACAAGACCCTTGTCTGGCCGTACGCCAAAGGAGCAAGATGAGGATCGACGATGCGCGCAACGCTGTTGGGGCGGGGACGCCCCTTTGCCGGTTCGGTGTCCACGACTTCTTCGACGACCCTCTTCAGCAGACTCGGGAGTTCATCATGGCTTAGCAGGTCCACCTTGCATATGCCCCCTGACCCGTAGTCAAAGACCACCGTCCGGCCCGTTTTGATGAACCGCCTCGCTTTGTCTCGCAGTTCCAGGACGCACCACGCCCAGGCCCTGTCACTGATTCGCCGGTCGACACTTTTCGCCTCCTCCTTCCATTCAGAGACCTTGTCGTCGGAGAAGACGTCCTCATGCCAGTTCGGTCGGTCCGTGACCTTGTCCATGCACCTCAGCATGGCAATCTCTCGCCCGGTCGCACGCATCGGCCAGTGGTATTCGTCTTCAAAGGCGTGTGCAAAGCGTGGTTTCCCGACGTTGGCCTCGACATAGAGAGGCATGCCTGAGAAGCCGGGTACGAGGAGGGGACCGGAACCCGAGTTGTCGAACTTGGATACGGCGATGCCGGGCATCTCACTGTCACCTCCTTGACCTGGCATTGCGGACTTTGGGGGCCTCAGTACGTTGCCTGTAGGTGGTATGGTGTGGGCTGGTAAGTCGTGTTGTGTTGGTGTCTGGTCCCGAGATTGGAGTGCCTGGGCCCCAAAACTGCGGCTCGCTTTGATAAGCCTGTGGGTGGTCTCGGGTAAATCAGTGCCGGCCATGTGCATTACCTCAACCTACCTATGAGCCTGAGGCATGTCTGGGGCGCAGCGGATAGGCGCGGGAATCAGCCGCTGGTATGTAGCAGCATGGACGGCATGAAGAGTAGGCGTTGCGGCACAGTCGCACGCGGCTGATTGGTACGCAATAATAGGTTGAGAAACACATTATGTTTTAGCGTCACACCGGGGTTCGGAAATTGTGCCTTATACATGCGTCGACGCCGTTCGGAGTCAAATCGTCGGAAAAAACATCATCACGGGAATACGCAGCTACAGGCGCAGCTGTAGCGCGAGGGCTGCACGGAGCCGTCTTACACCTTCGAGGCCATTGGAGCCAAAAAAGAGTCCGCTGCTGTTAAGGGATGCTGCGGAGTACATGAACCTCAAGCTTGGCGGCACGTCCGACTGGGCTGTTGATCTGTCTCTCGGCGGCCTCTCCTTCAGCGAGGCGGATGAACAAGAGTACTACAAGGAGTCCGAGTCACTCTGCATGAGACCCTTAATTTCCTGTTGGATTCAATGTTGTTCTGCTTGCAGGCTTTGCTTGTTTCTTTGTTACTCTGTTGAGAACCGGGGGCGGCGTATCTGGATAAGGGCTTCCAGGTTATAAACGTGGTAATTGGGGTAAACAACCTTGAAGTTCAGCAAAGCCCGAGAAAAGATGTCTGTCGAACTGCAGCGGCAGTTCTTGGCGCTCAGGCGCGCAGGCGCCTTACCGCTCCAGGCTTGCCTGGAGCGCAGGGGCCTTGGATCATGTGCTCTCCCCACACACAGGGAGCTTCCATTTGTATATAACTGGGGAGTGCTTCGCACTCCCCTTTTCTACCAAATCAAGTCACTTTGCAACTGCACTTCCGCTGCTCCTGAGCCCCTCGTTCCTCAGCCAAAACGTTCCACAATGTCATTTCTCTGCCCTTTCTATTCCGGGCCCTGCACCAATACTATTCATTCATCAGAGCCCAGCCCGGAGGCGGGCTGACCTCGGCGCCCGCTCCCGCTCACAGTCTCGGCCAGCTCATCCCACGCGTCCCGCGCCAGAAACAGCATCTCCATCTTATCAAGCAGTTTGGCCTCCCCAACCAGGTAGCTCACCAAGTCTGAATGCGGTGTGTGCCACAAGCGTCGACATATAATGTTAACGGCTAGCTCAAGATTATACGCCCGCACGCGAGCGACTTCCATGCGGTCGTAGTAGAGGACGGCGCGATCGATGAAGTGTTTGATGTTGTTCTGGCCGCTGCCGGCGAAGGCAACGCACGCTTTGGGCGCCTCACGTCCGAATGAGTCGCAAATCCCAGGTTTTGCCACACAGAGCCGCAAGGCTATCAGGGATGTCGTGGCGGCTGGCGATTTCGAAGCCACTCATGCGCGGCATTTTCAGGGTGCCGGTGAGGAAGGGGTTGAGGAAGTCTGTGATGTGGTTGAAGTAGTGGTCGATGGCGTGGATGTCTAGGTAGCGGTGGGGGAGGGCCATGTTGGGGGTGTTGAAGACTTGGAACGGAGGGGAGGCTATGAGTCTGAGGGAGGGAGGGAGCGTTTTGTTGGAGTTGAGAAGGAAAGGGAAGAGGAAGAGGAAGAGGACGGAGCCGGGCTTTGATCATCATGATGGGGGCACGAAATTCCACGGACCGGTGGGCGTTTTGAAGAGTGCTCGCTGCGACTGCTTTACAAGCAAACGAGCGTGCTTCATCCCGTGGCTTTTGAAGGGAAGAAATACGAAATACTGAAGGGAAATTTTGCTACCTACCCTCAATGGGACGATATTCCCCGGAGCCAAGCTACTGGGGACACCAGGACGATCCATGAAGATGGGTATTGTGGTGTATCGGTTCTGTTACGATTCGGCGTAGGTAGTAGGCTCATGGGACTGGCTGTCGGATACCGACTAGAGAGGGCAGCTTTGCGGAACCAATTCCGCAATCACATGGGGCCTTCACTTGATCTGGTGCGAGAGGGTTGTGGCCAGCATCTCACGCAACGTACCTACCTACTTAACTAACCATCAACCCTCCGCAACCTAATATAACAATCTACCGGCTCCCTCGCAAACCTCTGCACAGCCTCATACCCGCCCAGCGCCTCAGGCACCTTCTCCAGATAGAAATGCCACACAATCAGCGCAAACTGAATCTTCAACTCGAGCAGGGCAAACCTCTTCCCGAAGCACGCTCTCGGCCCCAGCCCAAACGGTAATGTCGGTCCCGCCATAGGATCAAATTGCATACCTTTCCCCTTCCCCTCCTCGCCCTTTGCAGTCAGCCACCTCTCCGGCTTAAACGCGCCGATATCTGCGTCGTCCCATAGGCCCGTGAGACCCTTTCTCCTCTCCCCATCTTTGTCTCTATCATCCCCGGCCCCCCTAGCACCAGAACTCCTCTCCCCCTCATCCACCGCCAGCCTCGGCTCTAGATACCCCGGCCCGTTCGCCACAAGAAACACATCCGTCCCCTTCGGCACCCGCCGTCCCAACACCACCGCATCAACCTGCGCCCGCCTCACCACAAACGCAATCGTATTCGCATGTCGTAACACCTCTTCGACCACCGCATCCAAATACGGTAGCAGCCCCGCATGTAGACTAACCAACTCAACATACGTTGGCGCGCGCTTCTCAGATACTGCTGAAGGCAGGGCGGAGCGCAGAGCCGTACGCAGTTTGTCTTGCACGCGAGGGTTGTCCGACAGGAGCTTCACGCCCCATGCGAGGGTTGTAGCGGAGGTGTCGTGCCCTGCGAGCATGAAGCCGAAGAATTCGTCGGCGATAGCGCGGCTGTGGTACGCGGGGGCGCGGGATTCCTTGGTGGCGAGGGAGCGCTCGCGAAGGAGGACGGAGTGCAGGGCGGTACGGGACTGAGATTCCAAGTCGCTGTTGGGTTTTTCGCTCATAAGAGAGAGAGATTCGTCAACCTTGGAGCGGATGTAGGCGTCTTTGATGGCGGTGGCTTTCTTCATGAAGGGGAACTTGCGGAGGACCCAGGAGGTGAGACGCGGGGCGGGCGAGAGCTGGGTGTCGGTGACGGAGTTGGCGAGGGTGAGAGCTGCGGCGAATATTTCTGGAACCTCGCCGTCGGGGAAGGGCACCGGGGTGTCGATAGGGCGGAGATCCTCCGCTGTCCACTTGGAGATGGTGTGGATGCGCCGGGTGGTGATGCTCTCTTCTTCCGGGTGGCCGAACATGGCGGCGAAGATGGTATCAAGCGCCATGTATGTAATGTCGTGGTGTGCGGTGAAGGGTCGTCCCTTGGCAGCGGCGCATTTGAGATCCCACAGGCGAACCATATTCGCGGCGGACTTGTAGATCTCGGGGCCGCTGACCTGGTTGATGAAGGCCGGGGCCATTAGATGGTTGATGAGGTTACGGTTATTCTTGAACCGCGAGTCGGTGGATAGAAACTGAATATGCTGCTCGGGGAGGATACCGCCGATGAGGTCGCCAAAGAAGCCGCTGCGATCAAACTCTTTGGTGCGTCGCAGCAGGATATCCTGGCTCTCAAAGGGGTCCGTCACGACGACCCACGGGAGACCAAAGGGCGTGACAAAGGCCTGCACAATAGCGCTTTGGTGTCGCGTCGTTAGCGATGTCAGCCAGCAAAAGATGCGCTTGGTGCGCATCACGTAGCCCATCAGCTCCGGGACGTCGCCGAAGAGCTTGCCGGCAGCAGCCTGGTTGTACGGAATTCCGGGGAGCGGCTTCGGCAGCGCCGCCCGGTATCCCGCATACGCGGCAACGAGGACCGCCGCGACGATAAACGTCCCTGGCAGAGATGAGAAGAGAGCACCCATTTGGTCAGCGTGGTAAGCTTCGGGGTGGGAGAGCGTCGTGGAAAACCAAAAAAAAGAGAAGAGCGGGGCGATGACAGAGCTTTTGGAAACTCCGGCTTGTTTCCCCGCCTCCGAGGCTTTGAGCATGGTACGTCTGCCGAGGGGTTTCTTGGCGGCCTGCAGGTTGCTGCGGGAGCCCTGGCTGGTGGGGGGTTGGGTCTCATTTGAACCTCTCGTTCAGCTTGCTCACCCTCCACCTTTGGAGACTTTCCTTGGTCCTGCATTGAGGTCTGTGAGCCGGTTCCCGTCTGAGTGGTCGCGTGTCTTGGTGGGAAGCAAGCAAGCAAGCAAATAGCGCAGATGCTTAACCCAAGGATCCCACCGCCTCTTCCTATCCCCGTCAACATTTTCAAGCTAAATACATTTCCGGCCCTGGTCCGTTGTCACATCCCAAAACCCAAATGCCGCTCGCCAAGAGATGATGACAGTCAGGACTGTTTTCAGGGTGTACGTTTCCCACATGACCAACCGACCAGACCACAAAATATTACCTAGGGGCAAATGCCATAACCTCCGACACAAGGTCTCGCATCTAGTCCAAATCAGCAACAGGCACCGCAGTATCTCGAGAAGCCAAGACATAGGTTTTCTGTACTCGTCCTAGCCACCACCACCTCCGCTTGCCTGCCCTCCGTCCTTCACCTTAGCGGACTTACGCCCCAACTTGGCGAATGCGGTCGAGATGATTTCCTCTATTCGAGCTTTCCTCAGGTCCGCGTCGTTCGACCCACCTTCCCGCATATGGCTGGCAGACGTACTTGCTGAAGCTATGCCGTCTCGAAGCTTTCTACGGGCGGGAGCCGACAACTTGTGATTCGTGTCGACGGCTTCGTAGACCATGGCTAGTTGATCCGCGTCAAATGGCGTCTCTCTCGGTTCCAAGACCAGCATCCTGACTGCCTCGGGTGCCTCTCCATCATTCGCTGCTGCCCTCACTAGCACCTCAACTGTTATGACTGAGTCCAGGTGCGTGTCGTCGCATTCGTTGAGAAGTAACCGGAGCATCTCAGGTGCGAAGGCTAGGTTCCCGGCCGCCATCTTAAGGAGGCTCGCCGAGACGGTGATTTGTTTGTCTGTCCACTGGTAGCGCTTGAGCAGAAATCTGGCCATCTCGAGGCCATGCCGATTCCGGGCCGCGGCGCGGACGAGATCCTCGACGTCGCTGCTGTTATCTGGCTCCCTGGCTAGGCGCAGATCGCAAGCCTTACGTAGGGTGCTAGATTGTCTGCAGTTTTCTGCAATAACGAGACCTAGACTGTTGGAAACGACCGGCTGCGACCTGTTTCGGTGACTGACCAGGCACTCAAACGCCACGTCCGAGTTCCCTGCTGCGGCCTCTAATTCCTCAAGCCCGATGGAATCGCTGCTGATGCGGCGATACAGAAATTCGACGACAGATACATCTGAGTTTCTTGCCGCAGCGAGTCTGAAAGCCTTGCTGTAGGTTCCCAGCGGGTATGGGTCAAAAAAGAAGTAGATGGTCCGGATATCCCCATACCCAGCAGCGGCCTGCAACACGTCATCCTCGACAAAATGTTCCTGGTTTTCACTACGCCCCTCAAGAAAGGGAAGGAGTTCGTGTCCGTACATTGTATTTTTTGCCGCCTTGACCACCACCGCACCGGATACGGCAGGACCAGCAGTGCCGCCCGCACCATTGGCGACATCAAAGAGGACTTTGAGCACCCTAGGGCCCCAGAAGGACACTAGCCTGTCGGCCAGGTCGTGAGCATCTTGATGCCAACTTTTGGTAGAATCTCGCCAGCTCGGTGGTTTGTCTTTGAGTATCATTTCTAGACAGTTTGCCGTCCACTCGTCCACTATCTTGTCGGACAGTTCTGGCTTGCGCACGCTGTCTGTGGGTGACACAGCAGAGGAATGCGTTTCAGAACTGACGTGCGCAAGTTAGGCGTTCGGGCCAAGGCCGAGGTGCGTAGGGGGTTCGAGAGACATGCTCAACAGCGGCCAAAAGCCCAACTGGGGGATCTCAAGGTTCATCCTGATGAGTAAGAACTCGATAAGCACCTTGTTACTGTTGATAGGCGCCTCCCTGAAAACGCGCGAGGTTGCCTGCACGTCGCCCTTGACCATGTTGTCTGTGCCAAACTTCGATATGAGATCGAGCATGTCAGCGCCGAGTTTCCCACGCTGTGCGGCGGCAAGCACCATATTCTCCGTGAGCTTCACATCTGGGTGCATAATGTCGCGAAGCTTCAAGACCAGAGACGTGTCGGCATTGGGATTTCCAATGGCCCTTTCCAGCACGCTCTCTCGAATCTGAGGGGTTTCGCGGCTATGCCTGAGCAAGATGTCTATCAGATTTTCCGGTCGGCGTCTGCTGGATGCTCCTGCTTCGAATAAGGAATTGGGATTTCTGCAGGCGGTGCTCCGGCTCCACTTGACCGACCTAGTAGATCAGTTCCGCTAGCTTCGCATCGCCAGCCTCGAGGGCAGCAACCAAGATAGCCCAATATGTCTCTGGCTGAGGATAATGCCCCATGAGCCAGGTCCAGGTGCTTTTTTTCTCGGACCATTCGATGGCTTGTCCGTTTTCCGAGCGCGCCACCTCGGTCAGTACCTCAGAGGTGATCTTTTTTCGATCGACGACGGCCTTGACAAGCTTCCGCGTGCTGAACGGACAAGTCAATACCGCGACACTCAACTCGCGTTTCTGTGGAGCGCGCATCCCTCTCATGTTTATCGTGCGTTCAGCACTCCCATCGCGGCTAGTCCTCAACCGAGTCACGAGGTCCCTTCCGCACTTAGAATTCTTGATTGCTGCCAGGAGGAGGCTCCCGCTAATATATTTACCCTCGGGGAAGGGATAGATGTCAATCAGCTTGTCATCAAGAGCCGACTCGAGGGCATAGTCAAGTGGCGTCTTTATGGCCTTGTCAGGAGACGAAAAGGCGTCGGGATCCTTGGAGATGATTGAAAGGTAATCGACCGTCTTTTGGTGGCGTCGGACGGTGCGATCAACTCTTGTAGGGTCCAGCCGCGCGTGAACCAGCGGCACGAGTCCAGATGTTGCCGAAACTCGGCCGTACCAGCCTCCCGTGCTCCACCCGGAAGATCCTCAAGAAACACAAAACAAACAGCAGCGGCCTTGTACCATGAAAACATGCTGTTAATTGCCTCTGTGAGCTTGGCGCTACTGGTCTTATCGATGCAGCAGGTATCGACCCAGGTGTAGTCAAGACCGAACTCGGAGCGAGTGATGCGGCAGGTTGAGGCAATTTTGGGCCAGCCTTTCTTCGTGGGCACGGAGGATTCCATCAAGGCGTGCATCTCCTAGAAATTGGCCTCGTCGTCTCCCCAGGTGTGGGAGAGGATTCCATATTTGAGACCGTAGCTGCTCGGGAAGAATTGAAGGCGGAATGTTGATGTGTTGATGGGCCACATTGTGTCGTGTCGAGGCGAAGCGGGGAACATGCCCCTGACCGACATCCAATGACCGGGGGCCGTGAATCGCAGCAGTGTCTTCCCCACTTCCATTGGGCCTTGAAATCAGGGTAGACAGCTTCCAGCCAATCAATATCCTCACAATCACCATTCAATGAGTCCGACATGCATGTGGTTATTTTGGGTCACGAAAGCCAGACATATTCACTGCGCAGAAAGACTATCAAAATCTGGTTATACGATTCTATCGTTGGCTGCTATTAGTAGGCGGCTCCGTCGCACATGTCGAACTCTCACACTCAAAGAGAACATTCAAAATATTTGCCCATGCAGCCTTCGCCCTCGCAAGCATAGTGTAAGGAAGTAGTGGAGGTGACGAGGCAATGTTGCCCACTTGTGGCCAGCTCAGTGAGTGAATGGAACGAAGTGGCTGGTTCACCCGACGACAATTGTCCAGTATGTGTCAGTCAGGTTTACCAAGCTCCATGATCTCCTGCGGCGAAGTCGGCATCATCGGCCCAGACACTTATGCTACCGTTCCAGTTGACCTCAATGGCGAGTCCAAAATTGACGGGCACGTGTTCGCTATCCTCGCCAACGTTCGCGAGTAGCGGAACTCTCTATTGTGACTGAGCAACACCAGCAGGATGCAGAGAGTGCGCTCCGAGGCCGACGCCTGAGGCATGTGAAGGTAAGCTCGCATCGAGATGTTACTTTTCACTGATATCCTGGATATGACATTACAGTAATGGACAGAGATAGAAATGTGGTTTAAACCACTAGCGCTGTATTAGTCAGCCGTAACCCGCTTGGCGGCCATGGGCGTGTAAGTGTACAAGCGACCCGTCCAGAGTGCCCTGTCCGCACAAGCAAGACACGTCTTATGCTTAGCGGGACGGGCGTGTAAGATATTCGAACAGGCCTGCAACATCCCCGGACAGGCCTGTAACATCCCCGGACAGGCCTACAATATCCCCAGACAGGCCTGCAACATCCCCAGATAGGCTTACAACATACCCAGACAGGCTTACAACATCCCTAGACAGGTCTGCAACATTCCCGGACAGGCCTCATGATTTTTATAAGAGGCATGATCGTTACGACACCACGCCTGCTTATCCCCAAGGAATCGTTGTGGGAGATGTCTCAAGCGGTTTCTGGCCTGAGCTGAGGGGTGGTGGTGATAGCCAGCACGCCTCCGGGAGTGGTTCCAACACCCCGAAGCGTTGAGGGGGCGAGTGTTAAGTCTTCGGCGGGGAGTACCCGCAGGCCTATGGTGCCAGCAGTTAGGCCCACTAGGTCCATCACTCATTCACCGCCCTACTCCCGAATGGCCTCCCATAGCTTCACAGCCTCCTCAATGAGGCACAGATCCCCATCGCTACAAACCGGACTAAAGCAGTACTTGAGAATAGTCCGAGCAATGCGATAAACCGGATCATACGCAAAGCGCAAATACACCGGCCCCGCAGCGTCTTCAAACAACCGCTTGATCTCCCTCTGCTCCGGATCATCATCTGGGACATCACCGGCCTTGCTCTCATCCTCATACTCACTTTCAACCCCCTCCTCACTCCACAGCCACTGCGGCGGAACGCAGGTCATAAACGCCGGAGCTAGAACCGTCCCGTCCCAATCGATGATGGCCGAGAGGACCGGATCGCCAGGGAAAGGGTTCTCATTCACCATGACGTTCCAGCTCTGGAGGTCTGTGTGAACGAGAGTGTACGGGACGTTGTCGAAGTGACCCTTTGCATTGAGCTGCTTCGCGAGAGAGAAGAGCTGGTCATAGAGGCCGAACTCGAAGGCGGGGTCGTCGGTGTCGGTGTGCGAGGTTGCCTTGCGGTGGGAGAACATCGAGGAGATGAAGTCCAGGATAGGAATGGGCTCACCGGTCTGGCAGGCTGAGTAGGGGAGAGATTGGTAGGGATCGCCGGCGGGGAGGGGCGCGACGAGGACTTCGGTCTGAAGGAGGGGCGCGTTGGTCAGGTCGGTTGGGGGGAAGACCGGGACGCCGGGGATCTGGGTTTGCGTAGAGAGGATTTGGCGGAAGGAGGTTCCCAGCTCGGTGGCGAGTTGGCATCGGATCTGGTGGCTGAAGTCGCCATAGACGCTAAGCGCCTTTTCCCCCTTGAGAAACCGCTGAATAGTGTGGGGCTGGCCGATCGCATTGTCGTTACTTGAGGTGAGGCGTACGACAGCCGGCACAGGGATGGAGGTGCACTGCCTCACGAATTGGAGAGCGGCGACATCCGCGGTAATGTTTTCGGCATCGTCGTCAAATCGGGGAATGCGGATGATGAACTTCTTCCCGACTTGGCGGCCCTTGGGCGTGATCCGGGAGACGCCAACAATGCGATTGAACCCGCCGCCTTTCATTTGGGTGACGACGATGCTGGCTGGGTCGGCCGTCGGCCATAGCGTTTGATGGGCGCAGACGGAGATTTTATGCTGGAAGGTTGAGAAGGGCTCGTGCTCAAACACGACGGTCGAGTTCGACGCGGTGGACGAGCTGTCATCATCGCCATCCTCGTCGTCGTCAGAAGATAAGTACTCCGAGCTGGGATCGAGCTCGCGCTCATCCAAGGGTGGGTGATCAGCTTGCATCTCGCGAGCTTGAAGGTCAGTTGACGAAGTGGTGGAATGTATACCCATTTTTCTCGTGTTGGCGATGGATGTTTGTAGAGAGCGAGATCATGTAATGAGACGGTTGGGGCATTCTTTCTTTTAAATCCTGAGACGATTTTTTTGCAGAGAACAATCGTGTTTGTTCAAAATTGGGAATTGTGGGTCAATGACACTGTCTTGACAGTTCACAGCCAAAACCAGCCTACCTCAGTTGTTCAAATAATTAATTTTGGCGGCTTACTGTTGGGTCAATTGTTTCGGATCAGGCGCTCAGGTACCCAGTACTCTGATCGTTGTCTTTTGAACAACTCGGCTCAGACTTTGACAATCGCATAGTTCCCAAAGCAGCCCCAGCGTCACCCAGCTGTTCGCCTTCATCATCATGCCTGATGAACAGGAGCCAAACAGACAGAAAGTGTATATATAAAGCCACCCACCTTGCCAAAATGAAGCTCTACATCTTCATCCTCGTCACCGAGAACCCTTCTTGCTACACCCAAGCATCAACAACCCCATCACGCCCTTCTACGAACCCACAAAGTAACTTAGTCCCTTCCGCACTAACACCCAGCATCTCACAATGGCTCGTGACCCGCAAGTCGCCTCCAAGACCCACCATTGCCCGAAGTCTTCTAAGGGCGGGTGCCGGTTTAACAAGAAGCTCAAGTACTGCACAGAGCACAATATGAAGTGCCAGGGGGAAGGCTGCAAATGGATCCACCTGAAGAACCAAGAGTGTTCGAGGTGCACTAACAAAAGGGCGTATGCTGAGAAGCGGATTGAGGAGGAGGAAGAGGAGGGTTAGAGGGGGAAAACGAAGCTGCTGGGCGGCTTTGACTTCAAGTTCAATATGTGAACGAAGTACATTGAGGTAAGGAGTGTAGATCTTGGCTGTCTTGATGGTGAGAAAATTGTCGGCTTTGATGAACCCATCTGATGTAGATCGGCACTCGTTGTCTCACATCCCTTGTAGTCAGCCTCATGAACAGAAGACGGTTGAGTGAGCTAGATAGTAGAGAAAATCTCTACTGAAAGACCAAAAAAAAAGAGAATTAAACCAAACTGCTTTAGACCCTTTTAGACCCTTTGTGTGAATGTGATCAGATTCGATAGAAAAGAAAGTCCACTTCAAGGTACTGGAAAGATGAAGCGAAAACATCTACCTAGGTAACCTTGCATCAGACCCTTTGTGTGAAAGCAATCGATCAGACTGGTGTATCTGCTATATCAATGTCATTGTGTGCATATCATAACATCCATGGCTCGAGAAAATAGCCCCCTTCAAAAGCAACAACCTGAGTCAATGTTTACTTCATCAAGGGCAAGGTAAACTGCGTGAGAAAGAAGAAGCCTAAGCTCTGCAGAACGCACCAGATGAAATGTCCAACCGAAAATTGCGGATGGGTTCACCTCAAGACAGAGCCTTGTCCCAAGTGCGCTACCCGCGGGGAGTATGAGAGGAATCGCCAGGGGAAGAATACTAATGGGATCCAGGCCAAGATGACGAAGAAAGACAAGAGGAAGAGGAAGAAAAAGGGGTAAGAACTGAGCTGCTAGCTTCGTTCGGCTTTGATACATCCCTGAGATGTAATTTGGTAAGATTGGTGGCCTTGATGGCCCATTAAAACCTTGGCCGTCGTGCAAAGCTTGTAGGTAGGTGGGTCTTGATGACCGTTCTCACCTCGGCTGGCCTGGATAGCTTCGATTCAACCAGCTCTTGTCGAGAATGCCGTCGTGATGCCTGATTTTGAGCAGAAGAGACCGGGCAGAAGATAGGGCGAATGTATGTGAAAGAATATAACACAATGAATTGAACATTGTTGTCCAAACTAGCATGATGAATGTCCAGTTGCGTCCCAAAAGCCTCTGTGATGGATTCAATTTCTTGAATCGGCATAATACTACTCCACGTAACTGATGATAATGTCTTTGTCTCCGGTGCCCTTGTTACATCTACGTAAATACACGAATATGGTGGCTGCATTCACCTTGCAATAGAGAGGGCTCAGTCTCGTGGGCTAGTAAGCTTTGCTTACACCTTGGTCCACCATATGTGCTCTGGCCCGTGAGAACACTCAAAGCGACTACTAGCACTCCAACTAGTAGGTAGCGTTACTTGGACGACGCCATCCCTGACGCCTGAACTCCTTCCCGGACCAGGTAAACCATAGCCGTAGTCAATCTTTCTGTAATCGATACCAGTAAGTGAGCGTAGCTGCAACTCACAGGTAGTCAGAAAGTTTGAACTACCTAGGTTTTATGTTTGCCGCTGCTAGACAATCCTTTGTATCAGCGCAAACTTCGCCTGCCAATGTCTAATGTTAGCGAATGTCTATGGCATCATTATAAGTATGCGGGAGATGCATGGCAGCTCCAAGGCAGGCTCATACGATAGCCCAACCCCCTGTCACTATACTGGGCGTTCCAGTCGTATTGCCCCGTGTCACACACTGGAATCGTCCAGGTGCCTGACCAAGCGGCCCCTCGACGAACAGATCAAGCGCTTTCACACTCGTCATGGCGCGCTCCAAATCGTCCGCTTGGCTCTCATATGTATAGTTGAACTTCCCCGCTCGGAAAGACATCGCCGAGGACCTGGTAATATCCTGACCCAAGACCCTGAAATTCGGGGTATTCGTCAAGTCGTCTAACCCTTCCGGTTTGTCGAGAGATATCCCCTGCCCAGCCATTTTTTATTAGTAGCTCGGAGTTGAGAGCAATAATAGAGGGCCTGATACCTAACACATGTACTCGTACACATAGTACACGCCCTGTCCCCTCTGGAATAATATTTTGTTTCGCTCGGCCCGGAGGTCGTGCCCTCGTCAAGCGTCTTCCTAAACATGAAAAACACCAGTCTCGTCCTCCACTGCGCATTGATCGTCCTTGACGCCATCTACAGCTTGTAAAACGACTCAACCGACTTCGAAGCCGGTATGACGCTCGCATCCACAAAGGCGCCGCCGGCCATGTAGTCTAGGATCGTGCGGTTGGAGCTGTCTTTGCGTCCCTGGAATGGGGTATTTGCCCAGTCTGCTAGTGTCAGAATCTAGCACTTTGGGGCCAATAATGGTGATGACTGTGAAATTGATTGCGTTGTTCTTGTTGTCAACTACTGTGGAAATCTCTGGCTTCCAGGGGCCTCTGTTGCCAAGCCGGCTGCTTCTGTTGAATTCAACGCAGTCAACCAAGAACACAGTAATTGCCGCCGTCAAGTCGTGTTCTATTCAGGGAGCGGTCTTCTCAGCCAAGCGAAGCTCTGGTGCTCGGCCGTGCTGCGGTTCCGTGGCGCCAAGGCGCGATTACGTAATTTGACAGCTTCCGCTGATGGCCCCAATTGCTTATATAAGCTGACAGCTAGCACCTGGCGCGTACGTTCGCCATACAGACCTGCGTAGCTCTGCATCTCCGCGACGGAGAGGGTGTTGGACGTCGGGAGCGGCTTGAGCTGGTCGCTGATGGTGGTGAATGATCCGATCGGCAAGGCTCCGACGGCGCTGCTGGCGAATCCGAACGCTGGCCCGGCGAGGAGCGGGATTGCGAAAATTATGGAGAGGATGGCGACGATCTAATTCTGCGAGTTGCCGAGGGGATTGAAGGTTTGCTCGTATTGAGGGAGGAATGTCTCGGCGGTTTCGGGGATGATGTTTGTGTATCCAAGCTGGCCGGTGACGACCCCGTCGAAGATGACGTTGAAATGCACGCTGAGGTTCATGACGGACACGAGCGCCTGGTACGACCAAGCCGGGTCCTTGGCCTTGGTAAAAGCTGCAATTGATCAACATTAATTCTCGTTGCGCCAGGCTGTTGGGAAAGGGCTATTCAGGCACTTACCATCGCAGCCCGCAACTGTGCACGAGGCCTGCTTCTTGATGCCGCATTCGAAATAGGCGCGTTTATCTGCAAAGGAGCTCCCAAGCGCCCTCGCGAATGATGCGTCCTACCTACCTAGGCTTCGGGCACCGTCGCCCATGACGAGTCCTTGGCGCAAGACATTATCGAGGGGGCACCACAAACCCTTGCCGACCTCTAGAAAGGGAGCCACACTGCGACGTCGCGTTCGGCACCGACCTGCGGCAGAATTTCGACACTGTCGCAGCCTGCCTCAACGCGAGGGAGCCCGCTGCGGTGACCGGACAATCGATTGGATTGGAGCTGCCCACATGGCCACACCGCTATCTTGATTCCCAGCATTGGCTACGGTACCTATAGGAAAATAACAGTAAGGCATACAGCGGGGCTTCTGAGCTGCACTGCAGCCAGGCCTTGGCGAAGGAGGTTCGGTTAGACCCGCAGACGTACCTAACTGCTCAGCTTAAACCCCATGCAGCAATGCCACCTCCACTGAAGGCAAACAACTCGTTATCCTGAGCGCCCACTTTGAGGCAGTCCCGGACACTCGGTTCCTGTTAGGGTAATTCCACCCTATTGGGCCGATAAGAAGACACAGGCCCCGGCCAGACATCTGGCACAGTGATTGGCTTCACGGCTGACCGGTCATGTTGGTTTGCTCCTTGCAGTACCAGTAGTTTAGCTTCCAAATGTTGGCCAGAGACGCCACGTACGGCGAGCGCAGGCTAATCACGAAGTGGCCAGGGATTCTCTGTATTTTGAACTGGTAAGGTAGATTGCCAACTTAACTCTCACAAAGGTCGAGCTCTGGAACTCCTGAGAAGCCATCCTTAGTCTTCTAAGGCAGCATCGAGGTACCAAGCGCATTATAGGTGTTGTGGTTGTAGCGACAGACAAAGAAAGAGCAAAATCACACAGAAAAAAGTATGTGTCAAAGATTCAGTTTTAGTTTTGTTTTAGTTTAGTCTATTGTATGGTCCTGATAGATTCTTATCCATCATGGTATCCTGATTGACTGGGCCCTATATGCGCCTTCAGAGTCAGAAACTTTCCAGAAAGTATTCCTCTAGGCCACTTAGTCCACTTAAAGGCTCGCAAGCCCCTCCGTCTCTTCACGCCACTCACCCATCCCCTTCTCGCTAACCATCTCATTCCACTCCTCCATAGTATCCCTCAGCATATCGCGATCCCACGAATGCCTAGTAGGAAACAGGGCACCCCTGAAAACGCCCCTCGCGAGGTGGTAGAAAGGGTCATACGCAAAGCGTCTGTAAAGGGGCCCTGCCGCATCCTCAAAGATCCGCTTGATCTTCTGATTCTGCGGGTCCTCGGGGGCATCATTAGCGTGAGTCTCATCGTCCTCGTCGTCATCTGAGCCGTCTTCATCGCTCCACATCCACAACCAGCGCGGGGGATTGGCGGCCATGAAAGCGGGCATGAAGCACGCCCAGTCTCAGTCGATGATGCCTGTTAGGCGGCGATCGTCTGGGGCGGCGTGCTCCTTGGCGAGGACGTTGCGCGGGCTGAGGTCGATGTGGTAAAGTGAGTAGGGGACGTTGTCGAAGTGGCCGGCTGCAGCCTTGCCGCGCGCGACGTTGATGAGGCCGTCGTACTGCGCCTTGATAGTGGCCATCTCATGGCCCCGAGAGCGCAGTGATATGAGGGTGGCTAGCTTTTGCTTCTCGAGCATCTCCTCAGCGAGTTGGAGCAAAGGGATGGGCTCGGTGGTGTTGCCGGCGTGGCAGTAGTCGATGGCCTTGGCGGGGCCGGCGCTCGGGAAGGGGGCGATGCGCAGTGGGCCGTTGCCGGCGGGGAGCGCAGGGATGCCGGCGATTCGGCTTTGTTGAGGAGCTGCCGGTAGATGCCGCCGAGCTCGGAGGCGATCTTGCACCGAACTTCGGGGCCGAGGCGGTCGTAGAAATTCAGGATGGGCTCGCCGCGAAGACGGGTCTGCACCATGTGCTTACGACCGAACTCGTTCCCGTGGGTCATGTCATATTGGACGACTCGAGGGGCGGGAATGGGGGTCCGCTGGTCGATGAAGTTGAGCAGTGCGACGTCCTTGTCAAGCTCGATCATGCCGCCCAAGTCTTCAGCCCGGTCTTCCCGGGGAATGCGGATGATGAGGTGCTCGGCCGGCACGAACTCGGCGTAGAAGCCTTGCTTCCGGAACGAAGCCGTGAGGATGCGGTTGTACGACCCGCCAGGGAGTCGCCCAACTGTAATCTCAGATGGCTTGGCTCCAGGCCACAAAACGCGCTGGACAAAGGCCTGAACCTTGTTCTGGAAAGTAGCGAACGACTCGTAGTCATTCTCGACTGTCGAGCAGTTTGAGACCGCGTTGGAATCGCTCTCATGGCCAGAACCAGTAACCGACGCAATGTCAGCCACGTTGACGTCTTCCTGACGAACGTCGGGGTCGCGCTCGGCTGAATGCGAGGTGGTAGAAATGGTCTTCATTCTGCTGGAAATGGCGTGTGTTTCAAGTCAGGTTTCGGTTCTGTGAAAGGTCGAGGATGGCTGAACTCACAGAGGACAGACGATGCTGAATGGAAAGTTGTCATCCGAAGTCGATGGCAAACACCTTTAAATATGACCGAATGAAATCCTCCATCTTGAAAACATCTTTATGCAACGAGATGTTTGGGAGAGGAACAGGCGCCTTGTCCAGAGGTCGCTGCTGCTTGTTTGATTCCAGGCCCCAAAAGGCAATGGCCCCACTTGACTTACACAGCGCCTTTATCTCAAGCCAATGACAGCAAATGTCTTAAACCGCTTCTGCGGGTTAGGGTTATCAGCCATGAACAATGCTCTGCCCTGACCACAAGTGTAAGTCATGACATCTATGTAGGAACAACTGAGCCTGTAAGTAAACAATCGTCTTGAGGATCATCAAGTCCCTCTGAACAGAGAATACACACCTGGAAATCATGGCCAGAATCCCACTGCAATTTTCTCATCCCCTTCACAAACCCCCTGGCCAAAGCCAAAATGCCCAACATGGACAGCCGCACCATCCACCACTGCCCCGAGAGGAGCAAAGGTGGTTGCGTCAAGAAGGGTGGCTTTTGCGTTACACATCATATCCTATGCACCACCCACAACGAGTCGCACTTGCTGACCGAGCTCCGCGTGAAGTGGGAGCTCGACTACGAGGCCGCTCAGAACGCTAATGACGACGACGACGAGAATGGTGAGGGCCAGTCTAAGGAGGAGGACAAGAAGAAGAGCAAGAAGAGGACTAAGAAGTATACACTAACAAGTATAACTAGCTGGGGGACTGGTTGGGTTAACTTGGGTGTAGGTCCGTCTTTTGACGGATGATGACTGGATGATGATGATGATACCCGAGATGTTGGTCGCACTATGACTTGATCAACACCCATGAAATGCATGCCCTGTAAACTGCCTCAGTGTAGGATTGTCTTGGTGATGCTAACGTCCCCAGTGGGGGACAAACGAATAGACAGAAAAGAGAGTAATAATCTCACGAAAACACCCAAAAAAGAACTGTAAACCAAACTAGATCCGACTTATGTGTCTGTGCCTGCATTATGCTTAAGTATGCCAGGCTATGCCGTGTGACCATCCAATGTATATACCCAACAAGATTTTATGAGTCGGCTTGACTTGTTCTCGGCGCCCATTTGTCCCTCCCTCATTCTGACCCAGAATCTTTTTCCGTGAAACCCCGGCCACGTTGACAGGTGCCGAGTATTGATCTCATCCAGACAATCCCAGTTGTCCACGTCACCTCGCCCCTGAAGGCTCCAGAACGCCTAGCAATGACACCGTTTGTTCTCTCGAGAAAAAAGACGGCACCACGTCCAACAATTCCGACAGGTCCCAACTGCATCTTGCACCAGCCACTAGAATCTCCCTCGTGATGCGGAACAACCGCTGCCTGACAGCATTCTCGCCCCGGGCACCAGCAATCTTGCGGACTGGCATCTCTCTCAGGCCGTGGCAAAACTCCTTGGCTATTGTCGTCGACCCCTTGGAACCCAGAGGATACCATGGCATCTCCTCAGAGCCTCCAAACCCATAACGCAAGAGGATCCTATCGTTAAAATCGGCGCCGGTGGCCAGGAACTCCCTCAACAAGGTGATGTACCGGTCTTCCGTTTCGCGGTCCATAACCGGCTCGCCGAAATGCAGCAGGAGGAACCACGCAAACGCTGACAGGTGGCATCTCTCACCGACCCCAGAGAGGGTTCTTCCTCCCGCCCAGGTAGAGAACCATATCCTGCCGTCCTCGTCCTCCTCCTCCATGACACCCTGACTACTTTCGGTCTCGTAAACCGTCTCACCGGTGTCCATCCTCTCGGACCAACACATGGTATTAGCGTTCGGATCTGCGCCATGGGCGAGATACACTGACAAAACTCCGCTCCTTAACGTCTCCCGCCGTTCCCCCAGTCCTTGCTCCCAAAGCAGTCTCACTACCAGCGCCCATCCGGACAAGAACTGAGTATCATAGGCCGTCAAGTTCGGGTCGTGGCCGTGCTCCAGAAGCACCCGCTGTACGCGGCGAGCGTACGGCTCGAACGGACCCATCGGCAGCACCTTGCACAGCAGTGGCGTCCCGGGCCTGAGCTGGTACGTATGTCCGTCGTTCAGCTTTCGGGCCAAGTACCCCGCGTTGTCTGTTTGGAGAACCATCTCGCGAAAGGTCGTCCGGGCATCAAAGTCACCTGGATGGCGCCGCGGGCCGCGAAGTTTCCTGTAGACTTTGACAAGTGAGTCTTCCAGATCATCGATCAGCTCGACGACTGAGTCAAGGTCCCTTGCCGTCACCAGAGCCGTGGCCTTGAGGGTAGGGGTTAGTGCATGGACAAGGTTGCTGCCTGTAGGATCAGGGATTAATAAATTCCGGACAGTGTCTACGCCTGTGACGGAGTTTAGGTGTAGACCCGTTTTCGCCCACACGCTGTAGGCTTTGGCGATGCGGAGGGATGGGTCAGCGGCCCTCTCACCGAGTTTGGAGTGCAGGTACTCGGTCATCTCCTTGCCCTGGAGAAAGTCGCGGACTGTGCGGTGGATGAACGACACTCGGTCCCCAAACGGCGACTCTGGTTTAACATCTAACAAACCGCCAGTTCTAGCGTTAATCCAGCGCTTGGTCTGTTCTTGGATTCTGGCACGGTATGGTTCCGCGATTGGCCCAGGGGGTAGCGCGAGGGAATAGCCAGGTCGCTCGAGCTCGAGGTCTTGGTGGTAGTATAGCTCGAGCGACATATACTTATCCTGTAGGGTGCTTTGTAGCATTGCCGCCATTTTCTCGTGGTATATCGGATTGACACCGTCGAGGATATTCTTGAAGAGCCGTTCGAGGTCCACCGGGAGGCTTTCTAGCCGTCTCATCAGACCCTCAATCGATTCATCGTCAGTCAGCCCCTCGCGCAAAGACCGCGTCACCAAAAACACCCATAGAAACACTCCTTCCGCACGATTAGATATTCCGTTAACAATGGAATCCCTCGCGGAATCACTTAGCGAGCAATGGCTCCATCTAGGATGCCCTTCCAGACGGATCTGGGCGAAGTGGCGGATATCTTTCTTAGTGAAGTCATCGACTTTCAGCGTCTTGTCTGTGTTTTCTCCAAAAGCGTTGCGGAAGACATTCAATGGCCGGCTGGAGACACAAAGCTTGATGTGTGGCGACTGGGAGAGGTCATAAATAAGCTGACAGAGGTCCAGATGGTCACCCGAATACTCATCCAGGCCGTCGATGAAAATACACAAGCAGACAGGGAGCTCCGGGGCATCGGCTATGGCTCTGATGGCCGCAAAAAGCTCCTGGATAGTCCAGCTTGCTTCAAAAACGCCTGGTCGATCCGATTCCCATCGCTTTGGACACGCTCGCGGCATCAACGAAGGACACTGGCGGAGAAAGTCAAAAATCAAGCTCTGCAGCAGGCCCCGCTGAGACTTTTGCATATCCGTTCCCGAAGACCTAATACGTAGTAAGGCTTAGCCATCCATGATGGTGGCTTTGTTAAGCACCTGACTACAATCACGCGATACACTGTTGACGTTACCAAACGGAAGAAAAATTCGGAAACGTACCAGAAAAAGTGGCTCACCACAGATACATCCCGCGGCGCCACCCACTTGGAGAGAAGCCCAACCAACTTATCGTGATCAACAATATACTTCATCAGCGTCGACTTCCCGGACCCCGGCTTGCCCGCAATCCAGAACACCCTACTGGAACTCCTGGACTCCAACCACTGCGACAGACCAGACTGCCAAATCCACTCAAACGTCCCGCCAGCGGCGTCCCCAACCGTGGCATGGCGCGACCTCATCGTCTCGTCCGCTAGGCTAGACAAAAAGGCAACTTCCTTTGTCGTCTCCCGACTCCGTGTCATGAGGCCTACCATGCGCGCGGCCAGGTCTACCACTTGGTCGGTCGCTGCACTTTGGCGCTGGCTGTCTCGCTGTAGTTGAGTAATACATTCTCGGAGCTGGTCGAGTCTCTGGCCTTGCTGGAGGCTGGCCTGATTGTTCGTCTGAGATGAGGCGTTCAGCTGGATTTGGATCATTTCGATTTGCCGACTGGGCATGATTCGGTCAGAATTCTACTACCCTCTTCTTCTAGATGGCTCCCCCGGTGGGTGGGTACATGTTCCTACCCGATAATCCTCTGAGTCTGCAGCGATATCGCCGCCTGCGCCATCCCGATTGTCGTCTGCATGGTGGCCAGCTTCTTCGCGCCTATGGCGTTTTTTAACGCCGCCTTGAAGCTGCCGTAATGGGAACGGCCGCTGCCTGTTGCCTTGACGGAGCGGATCGCGTAGAGCAACGCTGCGCACTCGTCTCGACAGAGCGATGCCAGGTCTCTCAGTGCCGCGGCCTCAGTTTCGGGTATCGTAGCTCCGGACGGCTCCGGGGCGCTCGGAGCTGCGAGAGCCTCGCTGAGTTGTTGGACATGGCTAACAATGCTCTCCGTCTTCAAAGCCTCCGCTGTTGCGCCATCGGTAGACTGGACGATCTCGGCTGTGCTGGACAGCAACCGGTGTGAATAATCGACGAACTGCGCGACGGCTGCCACGAGACTTATGGCGGCGAGTGCTTCCATTGGTGGCGACACAAATCTGCTTCGGGGTGGGGGGTTGACTCGGAATGTTTGCTGAAGCGATGAAGCGGGGTAAGAATTCGGAGCGGAACATCAAATGCGTTGCCGAGCCTCGCCGAGCTTCGCCGCGCCCAATGGTGTCCGAGGATCTTGTTCGTTGGGCAATCGGAAGTTACTGCCTTGGCTGCCTGACGAAACCAACCCACCTGTGCCACCACTGTTGAGCAGCCGCCCTGAACCCCGCAATCGAGCATCCGCTGCGCAACTTGAACTTCAATACCAGCTCCAAAAGGATGCATATGAATTCATTGAGAGTTTCGGAGATGATCGGTGAGATGCGGCACCTGTGCTTGGGGCCGACTCTGCCCACATGGACCTGAACAATCCGTTAGCTACGTGTTTCGAGTAGTGGTGTGATCCGAGTGAGGGGTCAAGGCTCTTTAACGCTCTCTCAAACGTTGGGAGATCTTTCTGTACTCATCCTTCATTGCCTCTTCTATTCTCCTATGTCCAACGCATCCGAGGCCCAAGTCCGTGGCTGCCATGGAGAGAAAATCAAATTGGATCGCATGGATCTGTGCCGACGCGCCATCTTTTTTGGCTGCTCAGGTTTTAATCCAGCAGCAAGAGCATAGAGTGCCACATACCGAATTACCAGAGGCAGATGCCGGTGTTCGAGGCCGTCTTGGGCCATTCACAGCCACTGTCAACCAGCTGTTGCCACGAGCCAATTCCGAAGGGGAAAATGGCCCATTCAAATTGCCTGGAAGCCAGCTTGCCGCCGCCAGTGGCCTCATTCTGACCGGAATTGCTGACGGGAGTAAAACCGAAGACTTGGGATTGGGCGACATGGTTATCTGCCCAGCGACACCGAACCAACAAACCTTGGGGAAGAGGACAACACTTTGCCTTCTTGGCAGTATGTTGCTCGAAAAGCTTTTCCCAAGTTCGCTTTGGACTACCAACCCAAAACCACCAGATGCCGAGGACGATTAAAGTCGCCGGCACTGCCGAAGCACCATAGATCCAAATTTTGTCAGATGCTTCCCAGCCATCATCATGAAAGGAGAAGAAGGTAGTACTGAAGAACGCCTAATTCTTGTCAGCCATCTAGATATCAAACTCTTCTTTAGTAACATACTCAGGTTAGCACCTACCGAGATAAAAGTTGCCGGGAGCACTCCCATTGTGAGAAACGCAATAGACTTCATGATTGCATTGTCTTGTCTCGAAATCATATTGTAGGCCTTTTCTGGTCGGTTTCTCTCGGGATAATAGCATTGTCATGGAAAACGTCTTACCAGGGCGATCTCACCCTCGAGTCTTTTGCTGTTGGACTCTGAGCGTCTCTTCAGTGCCTGGAGCATTGTAATCTGAAATGCCATGTAGGCCTGCATTTCCTCGACATAGGCTAGACCTAGGTAGCTATCGATTCTTTCTCCTTTTCAACTTATCCTCTAAGATCTACCTTCCTACCTACCTACCCAACTACCCGACCTTCACCCACCAACCCGCACCACAGCCTTGTCAACAATGAAGAAGGCGGCGACACACTCGAAGTCCAAGGCAGAGCTCAAAAAAAACCTGCGAAACCTTCGAGACCGTGCAATCTGCATCATTACTGCACGATCCGGAGAGGCGCAGGGGCTGGCCGAGGCTCTCGGGATTGACCATAATATTCTCAAAGGCCATGCCGTCTGGGATGTCGACAATGGCTTTTCTTTCTACCTCGGGTCGTTTGATCTCGAGGAAGGTCATCTCGACTACTACATTACAAGCGGTCGACATATGGGCGTCCAGTCCTTTGCTATCGACTGCGGGTTGCTTATGCATATTCTGAGGCCGCGCTTCATCGTTCACGCCGGAGTATGCGCTGGCTTCAAGGACAACGAGAGCACCCCCTTGATCAAGTTAGTTTCCTGTGTACTACTCTCATAAACCTTCTCCCAGAGGGTCTCACTGACAAGCAACCTCGCAACTTTGCGAGCGTCAGGCTCGGAGATGTGATCTTTGGCGAGAAAGCCGTCAACTATACTGAAGGTAAGTTTGTTCATGTTGACGGTCTAGGGATGGTATTTCGCCCGGATTTCGAGACGGAAATGGTCCGGGCAGGCGACATGCAAGGATACATCGAGTTTGGTGACAAGCCGGAGTACCATTATGGAAGCTTCCTCACCGGTACAGCTGTTCGAGGCGGCGACGCCCAAGATATTTTCAGACAGCAACGTGAGAATGTGAGTTCTTTGTTGAAGACTAGCCGTGCTAACTGCGGTTTTCTGACGAAAAAATCGGACAGTTCGATCGGAATGCAATTGGCTTGGACATGGAAGCCAGTGCATTCCTCCAGCTCTGTGGCTGTTTCCCTGGCATCGCCTCTCTTGGCGTTGTGAAAGGGGTCTTGGATTACGGCGATAAACATAAGACTTCAGATAACAGAACGGCGTTTTCTCTTACCCTGACACACACAGCTGAAGCATTAAAAGGGTGGATTGCCCACAACGTCCCAGAGATTACATGGGACCCAGACTATTATATAAGCGCTCCCCCCCAGCCGCATACATTACAGAAGAATTCATCGGGGCTAACATAATTAAACTTTAAAGCCAACAAGCCGGCGGCAGATCTTATCCCAGGTTATTACCGTAACTTTATCGAAGTTATCTTACAGAACATTAAATCGGGCTGGGTGGCTACCTTCAAGGAGCACTCGGACCGACCACCCGTCAGTGCTCCCTGTTTCCCGCCTGACAGCGAAATGCTGGCTAACGGTTGCACAGATTCCAAAAGACAAAATCCATGGGCTCAAGTGCATTATGCCCCCTTGAGCTCTCCACATTTCTTCATGAACGTCGAAGCCCGGGTTCGAGAGCTCAAGAAACATCACGACATCGAATACGTAAACGTAGGCACTGTAAGTAAAAGCTGAAATTGTCTCGGTGAAACTCGGGAATGGGTTAACTAATCCTGATTTGTAACAACAGGGAGGCGGCAAGGGGTGTGATCTGTACTACTGTAACGGCTACCTGATCGACTTTGTTCGCACCATCAACTAGCTGAATCGGCCGGATGATGACGGCGAGTTCCAGACCTTCGTTTTCGCTATTCTCCTTACAGAGTTGCCCCTTTTCGAATCTGCTGACCCGGAGAGCGAGCCTCGCGCTCAGCTACTCACTTGGGAGGAGTTCAAAGAGTTTCTGGAGAAAACCAAAGGACTTGTGGGGTATGGCGAAAAGCAGAAATCGGATTTGGTCCCTGATGTGCCGCCGACTGGCAACGGAGCGGTTTCGTGTGACTAGGCGCGGGCGTGATGGCTTGATCGATTTGGTTTTGGAAATGCTGAGCCAAGCGGTTAACAAGATTGTATACTTTACAGTGCATCTCAACACTGACAGACGTCTATGAAAGTCTATCATGTACCGCATTCACAGTTCTAGTTGCAAAGACCATGGATTGTGCAAAGGTGTTAGAAAATCGGTAGGAGCAGTTGTTAGGATTGGGCCGTAATCCACTCTGAATACCTTGACTCGCACAGACGGGTGCACTGTTAGGCAACGCAATCACAGCGCAGGCGGGCGGCCAGGCGGACGGCCAGACGGTGAACAAAGACGAAGCAGACAGCAGGAATGGCAGGTGGTTCACAGCCGAACTTCTGCAAGAGCATTCATGGCGATTCCAGAGTGGCGTGAAAATGGCATGGTGGGATACGGGACGGTCGTATGATGGCTG
>Ga0247770_1000034_pt1 | contig 103218 bp, 81 predicted proteins | sample UWRJL136409B6_FD_179943 | JGI IMG/M metagenome (GOLD analysis project Ga0247770, IMG submission 179943) | Plant litter microbial communities from Arlington Agricultural Research Station in Wisconsin, United States - UWRJ-L136-409B-6 | ecosystem: Environmental > Terrestrial > Plant litter >...
CGCGCGCTGGAGAAGCCGGTGGAGGGCACCATGATCACCATCATGCGCGCCATCGCCGACGAGGCCGAGCGGCTGCAGCACTCGGACTTCGTGGTCCTCTTCGAGCGGCTGCTGGTGAAGGCGCGCGAGGCGCTGGCCAACACGCCCGAGCTCCTTCCCGTGCTCAAGACGGCGGGGGTGGTGGACGCGGGCGCCAAGGGCTTCGTGCACCTGCTGGAGGGGATCTCCAGCTACATGGCGGGCGATCCCCTGGTGGCGCTGGACTCCGCGCCCGAGTGGGAGTCGGCCGGGCTGGCGTTCGCGGCGGCGGCCATGGAGTATCCCACGGACGCGGAGACATTCCGCTTCTGCACCGAGGCGCTGGTGCGCGGGAGCGAGATCCCCGAGGCGGACGTGGTGCGCGGGGTGCTGCGCGAGCACGGCGACTCGCTGGTGGTCATCCGCGCCGCCAACCTCCTCAAGGTGCACATCCACACCGACGATCCCGAAGAGGTGTTCGACTACCTGCGCGGGCTGGGGAACCTGGCCACGCACAAGGCCGAGGACATGCAGGCGCAGCACGCCGCCGTGGGGCGCGCCGCCGCCTCCGGGCACCTGACGCTGGCGCGCCGCCCCATCTCCATCGTGGCCGACACCGCCTGCGACCTCCCGGAAGAGGTGGTGCGCGCGCACGGGATGCACCTGGTGCCCCTCTCGCTGATCTACGGCGACAAGGTGCTCCGCGACCGGCTGGACATCACCGCCGAGGAGTTCGCGGCGCAGCTCAAGGGCGGCGCGCACCCCAGCACCTCGCAGCCCACGCCGGCCGCCTTCCAGGAGGCCTTCCGCCGCGCCTCGGACGAGGGGGAGGCGGTGGTGGCGGTCCTCCTCTCCTCCGGCCTCTCCGGCACCTTCGCCTCGGCGCAGGCGGCGGTGAAGATGCGCACCGAGGGCGAGCCGCCGGTGCACCTCTTCGACTCGCGCGGGGGGACGGTGCTGCAGGGGCTGCTGGCGCTCAAGGCCACGGAGCTGGGCGAGCTGGGGTGGGCGCCGGAGCGCATCGTGGCGGAGCTGACGCGCATCCGCGACCGCTCGGGGATCATCGTGGTGCTGGACACCTTCGAGCGGGCGCTGGCGTCGGGGCGGGTGGGGCGCGGGAAGGCGTGGCTGGGGAGCCTGCTGGACATCAAGCCGGTGCTGGAGGTGGACGCCGCCGGGAAGCTGGTCCCCATCGACCGGGTCCGCGGCCGCAAGGGGATGCTCCCCAAGATGCTGGAGACGCTGGAGAAGCGCGTGCCCAGCGGCGTCCGCAGGGTGCGCTTCGGCATCTTCCACATCGCCGCGCCGGAGATCGTGGACGAGGTGAGCCGCGAGATCCGCGCGCGGTGGGGCTCCGTGGAGATCCTCTCCGCCGCCGGCACGCCCATCATCGGCACGCACGCGGGGGAGGGAGCGTGGGGGATCGCCTGGATGGTGGAGGATTGACCGCCATCGCCCTGCCATATGCGATGGCCCGGAGGGTGCGGATGCGCGGCGTGGGGTGACCCGCGCGGCGGGCCCCTCGTCAGCGAACGGGTGCGCGTTGCGCGGGGAGCGGATGCGGAGGTGAGCGATGTACGTCCTGGTGCAGCACTACGTGAGCGATCCCCGGCGGTTCTGGCCCGACGTGCAGTCGGCGCTCCCGGCGCTTCCGCCGAACATGGCGCTCCACCACTGCTTCCCCACGCCGGACGGCACCCACGCCGTCTGCGTGTGGGAGGCGGAGTCCATCCGCGACCTGCGCGCCTTCCTGGAGACGTACGTGGGCCACGCCAGCCGCAACCTCTACTTCCAGGTGGAGAACGAGACCGGCATCGGGCTTCCGAGCGCGATGGCGGCGGCGGAGCCGGAAGTCGCGCGGCTCTCGCGGCAGTGATCGGGATCGGGGCGGCGGGATCGGCGGGCGGTGGGCGATGGGCGATGGGTGGTGGGTGGTGGTGCTCGCTCCGGCGGCCCTCACCTCTCGCGTGATGGTCCGCGAAAACTGCCTCGCGGACGCATCACGCTTTCCCCTCTCCCGATAACGACCCGATAACGGGAGAGGGGAACACCTCGGCGCTTCGCGCTTCAATCGACTGCATTCCTCTATCTCTTCGCAGTCGCCGTAAATCTTTTTCAGTTCGCAGTTGAGCCGTCATTCCAGGGCCGGTCGCATGACCCTCACCCCGCACCATCGTCGGCAGGCCCGTGGAATCCAGCCCGCCAGCGAGAGGCCTGGGCGCGGCAGCGGCGAGACAACCGCGGCCTCGGCACCCGCGGCTCGAGCGGATCCGGCCGAACGCGAAAGGAGCAGAGCAGCGGAATCGAACGCTGTCTCTGCTCCTCGTCTTTTTGCGGTCGATCGGCGATCGGGGTCAGTCGCGGTCGCGGTCTCCATCGTCCGACCACTCGCGGCGCGCGGTGGTGCCTTCGTGCTTCATCTCCTGCATCAGGAAGAAGTTGAGCAGGGTGCGGATTCCGGCGATTGCGGCCAGCTTGCCGATCTGGTCCCAGGTGGGGGAGATGGCCGTGGCCAGGACATCCGCGGCCAGGAGGAACTCCAGCGCCAGCGCCAGGTAGTGCGCCAGCGTCAGCCGCACCCGCTGGTGGTCGGCGCGGGCGCCGCGGGGAACGGCCCGCGCGAACTCCCAGATGGCCAGCAGCACGCCCAGCGCGATCACCACGGCGCCCAGCCCCTCCACGACCAGCTCCAGCCAGTCGGTGGCGCCGCGCACCCACTCCTCCACCATCGCGAACGTCTCCACCCGCATCGGTCCTCCCCCGTCCCCAGGCTCCGGCGGCCCCCGGGGGCACACGTTTCGCAAGCCTCGCACCGCCACCAGTTTCGCCGCGCTGAACCCCGGATGTTGGCTGGATGAATCGACCTCCCTGGCTGGACCGACGCCGCCTGCTCCTGATCGCTCCCGTGCTCCTGGTTCCCCTCCTGATCTGGGGGCTGCTCCGCCTGACGTCACCCGGCGGGACGCCGGTGGGGGAGGCGCACGAGCTGCCGCGCTCGGCGGGGCCGGCCATCGTGGCGCCGGACGGGCGTCTCCCGTGGCCGCCGGAGGTGCCGGCGGACGTGCGCGAGCTGCTGCGGCAGGGCCGGAACTGGCGCGCCGCCCGCCGCCTCCGCGACCTGGTGCGCGCGGACTCGGATCCGGAGCTGGTGCTGGCGGCCGCCCGTGCGGAGGCGGGATGGGGCGGGTGGAGCCAGGCGCGCGCGCTGCTGGACGGGAAGCCGTGGCTGGACACGGCGGGCGGGGGGATCGGCTGGTACCTGCTGGGGCGCGCGCGCGGCGAGGCGGGACAGTGGCAGGCCGCGGCGGACGCCTACGCCCGCTACCTCCGCGCCTCCCCCTCGGGCCGCCCGGAGGCGGGGCACGCGGTGGCGGAGCTTCGCCACGCGCTGGCGCTGCTGCGCGCGGGGCAGACGGACGCGGGGGTGCAGGCGCTGGAGCGCAGCCGCGGCGCCGTTCCGGAGGCGTCGGGGTGGCTGGGCGTGCTGGCGGCGGAGGCGATCGCGCCGCGCGGGGACACGGCGCGCGTGCGGTCGCTGGTGGAGGCGGGCGGGCGCACGGCCGAGCCCGCGGCGCGCGCCTACCGCGCCCGCGTGGCCGCCTACAAGGCCGCCCGCGACCCGCGCGGCGCCCGCGCCGTGGCGCTCGCGTACGCGCGGCAGGCCACGGCGCCCGAGGGACGCGCGGAGATGATCGTGGCGGCGGCGAAGGCGGCGCTGGAGACGGGCGACACGGCGTCGGCGCGGCGGGAGCTGCCGGCGGCGCTGGCGGACACCGCGACCGTGGCCGCCGTGGACGCGGCGTGGCTGATCACCGCGCTGGGGCGCGTGGACCCGCCGGTGCAGCTGGCGATCGCGGCGGTGTACGAGCGGCACGGGAACCGGACGCGCGCGGCGGCGGCGTACCGCGCGTGGCTGGCGTCGTCCGCCGGGTCGCCGCAGGAGCGGGCGGAGGCGCGGCTGCGGATGGGCCGCGCCCTCTTCGCCGCCGGCCAGCACGCCGACGCCGAGGCCGCGCTCCGCCCGCTGATCGACGGCGGCGACCCCGCCGCGGCGGCGGAGGCGTCGTACCTCACCGGGCGGGCGATGTACCGGCGCGGCGTCCGGGGTCCGGCCATCGCGCAGATGGTTGGCACGGCCAACCGCTTCCGTGGGCAGCCGTTCGCGGGCGAGGCGCTGTACATGGCGGCCGACCTGACGGACGACGCGGGGCCGGAGGCGGAGGCGGTCGCCCTCTACCGCCGCGTGGCGAACGAATTCCCGGGGAGCACGCCGGCGGGGCGCGCGCTGATGCGGCTGGGGGGACGCGCCTTCCTGGCGCGCGACTACGCCGCCGCCGCGACCGCCTTCGAGCAGTACCGGTCCACGGCGCCGAAGGGCGACCTGTCGCTGCAGGCCACCTACTGGGCCGGCCGCGCCGCCGCCGCACGCGGCGACACGGCCACGGCGCGGGCGCGCTGGCGCGAGGTCCGCGAGCGCGAGGCGCTCTCCTACTACGCCGTGAAGGCGGCCGAGCGGCTGGGCGGCCGCTACTGGCCCGTCGCCCTGGCCCCGTCCCCCGCCGCCGACAGCGCCGCCGAGGAGCGCGTGGCCGGGTGGATGCGCGCGCTGGACCTGCTGCGCGCCGCCGGCCTGGACGAGCCCGCCGGCGAGGAGATCGCCCGCCGCGCCCGCGAGGCCGGCGACAGCGCCACCCTCCTGTATCCCCTGGCCGAGGCGCTGCACGAGCGCGGCTTCGCGCCGCAGGGGATCCGCATCGGCCTGGCGATGCGGAAGGCGGGGCGACCGTACGACGCGCGGCTGGTGCGCATCCTCTACCCCTTCCCCTACCGCGAGATGGTCTCGGCCGAGGCGCGCGAGCGGGAGCTGGACCCGTTCATGGTGGCCGCGCTCATCCGCCAGGAGTCGTCGTTCATGGCGCGCGCGCGCTCCGGCCCGGGGGCGATGGGGCTGATGCAGGTGATGCCGTCCACCGGCGCCGGGCTGGCGGCGGGCGCGGGGATCCGCGGATGGGAGAGCGAGATGCTCTTCAACCCGGAGATCAACGTGCACCTGGGAACGCGCTACCTGGCCGCGCAGATGCGCAGCTACGGCGGCGACCTCCCCAACGTCTTCATCGCCTACAACGCCGGCCCCGGCCGCGTCACCCGCTGGCGCACCTTCCCCGAAGCCCGCGACCGTGAGCTCTTCACCGAGCGCATCCCCTTCGAGGAGACCCGCGACTACGTGAAGATCCTCACGCGCAACATCGAGATCTACCGCGGCCTCTACGGCGGAGCGGCGGCGGCGGGAGACTGAGCGTCGCGTCGGCGGCTGGAGGATCCGCGTCTTCGCCGGGCGCGATGGAGCCAGCCGTCCGGCGCGGAGATGGGATGGGGAGCGGACTTCGCGCAGAGCATGAGTAGTGGCGTGAACGGGTTGACAGGCAGGCCCGGACAGCCTATCTTCGGACGACGGCAAGAGCACAGGGACGCGTCGACGCCCCCGCCCGGTACAGCACCGGGGCGGGGGCGTTCTGCGTTCCGGGGAAACGTGGAGATGGGCAATGGCAGGCCCACCGGCAGAGCGCCGGAACGCGGACGAGCGATCCGCGTGGAAGACGGATCTCCGCGGCGGCCGGGACGAGACTCCCGGAGCGGGAGAGGAGAAGGACGGCCCGACGGCCATTCCCGGGCGCGGATGCGCTCGGACGGGTGCCATGCACGCCGCACCGCGGCACGCACGCACATGCAGGGAGGGCATCGCCATGCCCAAGGCACACACGCTCGTTGACAACTTCAACGACAACAGCATCGACCCCGCGCTGTGGTCCGTCTACGGCGGCACGCGCGAGGTCAACCAGCGGATCGAGATCCGCATCCCCGGAAGCGCCAGCGGCTCCAGCTACGCCGGCGCCCAGTCGGTGGCCACGTACGACCTGACCGGCTCGGAGGTCTGGGTGGAGCTGGTGCAGCCGTTCAGCGCGCGCGTCGGGGGCGAGGCGTACCTCCAGGCGACGGCCAGCGCGGGGAACGTGGTGGCCGCCACCGTCTCCGAGGGGAACCTGATCGCCGTGCAGGGCGTCGGCGGGACGTTCACGCACCTGGTGACGGAGCCGTACGATCCCGCGCGCCACCGCTGGCTCCGCCTCCGCGAGCGCGGCGGCACCACCTACTGGGAGACGTCGCCCGACGGGTGCGAGTGGGAGCTGCTCCACGGCAGGGCCAACCCCGTCGCCCTCACGGCGGTGACGCTGGAGATCGGCGCCGGCACCTGGGAGGGGACGGCGGCGCCGGGGGTGGTGGTGTTCGACAGCTTCAACGTGCGCGACACCTCCCGCGCCCGCCGCGTGGAGGAGCGCCGCCTCTCCGCCCGCGGGGTGCGCGACCAGGCGTCCGACGTGGCCGCCGCGCGTCGCCACGACGAGCACGCCAACAACAACGACGAGGTCAACTATCCCGGCACGCCGCTGGTGGGGAACTACTCCAAGAGCCTGCGGCACGACTCGCTGGGCGACCCCATCCCCGCCTCGTACGCCACCCTCCTCCGCGCGCTGCAGAGCGAGGACCCGGCGGACTTCGAGGAGATCCTCCTGGCGACCGGCACCCCCATCAAGCTCACCAACCCGCAGAGCGGGCTGACGTTCGAGATCGCGGGCCCGGACACGCAGGAGCGGACGATGCCCCCCGCGCCTCGCTTCGACAGCGACGTGGCGGCGCACGAGGCGGGGGAGCTGTACTGGATGGCGGTGGCGCGCGACGTGTCGTTCACCGACTACGCCTCCAGCGCCGTCGTCACGGCCGCCGTCACCTCGCTGAACGGCGAGTTCCCGCAGTTCGGCGGGACGCGCCCGGTCACCGCCCAGAACGTCTTCCGCGGGATCTACCCCGGCGAGCAGGTGGGGCCGTACGTGTCGCAGTTCCTGCTCAAGGGGAACAACGACCAGCGCAAGCCGGACGGGCAGGGGCGCGACGCCAACGAGGGGTTCATCTCCTACGGCTCGCGGGTGATCGACCAGCGCCTCTACCCGGCGGCGGCGAACACCGACTATCTCACGTCGTTCGCCACCTGGCTGGACGTGCAGAACGGGGTGGACAAGCGCGGCCAGGACGCCTTCGACGCGACGAAGCGCTTCATCCGCAGCCTGCGCGACGGCACCACCTTCGTGCACTTCGACCAGGTGCTCGACGCCTACTACAACACGGCGTGGACCCTGATGTCGGAGCCCACGGGGAACCAGCTGGCCTTCCAGGCGGGGACCACGGGGCGGCCGCAGGTCGACCTGGAGTTCCCCAAGAACGAGGGAAACCCGTACGACCCGCCCGGGACGGCGATGGACTCGAAGACGCAGGTGGGCTTCGGCACCTTCGGTCCACCCCACCTCCTCCAGGCGCTCAGCGAGGTGCTGGGGCGGGCGCTGCGCGCCGTGTGGTACCAGAAGTGGTTCGTGCACCGGCGCCTGCGCCCCGAGGAGTACGGCGGGCGCGTGCACAACCAGGTCCTGTACAACTCCAACGGCGGGGCGCTGGGACGCTCGTACCCGCTGCACTCCAGCATCACCACCTCGCTCTTCACCGGCGGGCTGGCGCCGTACTTCGGGCAGACGGGGGACAAGTTCCCCTCCTCGTACCTCCTCCCGCAGGCGTATCCCGAGGGCGCGCCGACGCACCCGGCGTACGGCGCGGGGCACGCGACGGGCTCCGGCGCGCTGGTCACCATCCTCAAGGCCTTCTTCGACGAGAGCAAGGCCATCGAGAACCCCGTGGTGCCCGACGCCGCCGGCGGCACCCTGGTCGCCTACACCGGCGCCGACGCCGCGCAGATGACCGTCGGCGGCGAGCTGAACAAGCTGGCCGGCAACATCGCCCTCTTCCGCAACGCCGCCGGCGTGCACTGGCGCAGCGACTACACCGAGTCGCTCCCCTTCGGCGAGGCCATCGCCATCGGCCTCCTCCAGGAGATGAGCCTCGGATTCAACGAGGACGATGCGTTCTTCGAGCTGACGAAGTTCGACGGGCAGAAGATCCGCATCTTCGACGGCAAGGTGGTGCCGGTGGTGTGAGCGCGATCGGTCTGATCGGGATCGGATGATGACGGACGCCGGCGCGGGGATGGTCTCCCGCGCCGGCGTCCGTTCTTTCGATCACGATCGATCCAGATCAACCGCTTCGCACCTTCGCACCTTCGCACCTTCGCACCTTCGCACCTTCGCACCTTCGCACCTTCGCACCTTCGCACCTTCGCACCTTCGCACCTTCGCACCTTCAGTATCGCGTCTCGATCCCGTGGATGACGCGGAAGGTGTCTCGGGCGATCAACAGCTCCTCGTCGGTGGGGATCACCCAGACCTCGGGGTGGGCGCCCTCGGGGGAGATGCGGCCCTCCTTCCCTCCGACGATCGCGTGGTTCTCGGAGGTGTCCAGGCTCACCCCGGCCCACTCCAGCCCCTGGAGGATCTGCGCGCGCACCGGCGCCGAGTTCTCGCCGATGCCGCCCGCGAAGCAGATGGCGTCGGCGCCGCCCAGCGCGGCCAGGTACGCCCCCACGTACTTGCGCGCCCGGTAGCAGAAGAGGTCGATGGCCAGCCAGGCGCGCCGGTCGTCGTGCTCGTCGGCCTCGGCCAGCAGCTCGCGCATGTCGTTGGTGAGGCCGCTGATCCCCAGCAGCCCCGACTGCTTGTTGAGCAGCGTCTCCACCCCCGCCAGCGTGAGCCCCTCCTTCTCGGCGATGTAGTCCAGCACCGCCGGGTCCAGGTCGCCCGAGCGCGTCCCCATCACCAGCCCCTCCAGCGGGGTGAAGCCCATGGAGGTGTCGATGGAGTCGCCGCCCCGGATGGCGCAGGCCGAGCAGCCGTTCCCCAGGTGCAGGGTGACGAGGTTGGTCTCCTCGCGCGACGTTCCCGTCAGCTGGCGGTAGCGGTGGCTGACGTAGCGGTGCGAGGTGCCGTGGAAGCCGTAGCGCCGCACCCGGTGCCGCCGGTAGAGCGAGTAGGGGATGGCGTAGAGGAAGGCGCGCTCGGGGAGGGTGTGGTGGAACGCCGTGTCGAAGACGGCCGCCTGCGGGACGCCGGGCCCCAGCACCGCGCTCACCGCCTCGATCCCGCGGAGGTTGGCCGGGTTGTGCAGCGGCGCCAGGTCGATGGCCTCCTCGATCCCCTTGAGGACCGCCTCGTCGATGCGCACCGAGCTGACGAAGCGCTCGGCGCCGTGCACCACGCGGTGCCCCGCCGCGCCGATCTCGGCCAGCGAGGCGATGGGGACGCCGGAGTCGGAGGAGGCCACCCACGCCAGGAGATGGTCGACGGCGGCGCGGTGGTCGCGCATGGGTGCGCTCCCCTTCTTCTCCGCCGCGTCCCCCGCGCGGTAGCTCCACACCGCCTCGCCGCCGATGCGCTCGATCTGCCCGCGCGCCAGCCGCCGGTCGGTGTCCTGGGCGATGCGCTCCTCGTCGGTCTCGATCAGCTGGAACTTGAGGGACGACGAGCCGACGTTCAGGACCAGGATGTTCATCTCGTGTGCGCGGAAAGAGCCGGGCCGCTGCTCTCGCGGGACTCCCGCGAGGGGGAGCCTGAGAGTAGCGGCCCGGCGCGCGCGGGGCCAGCGGGGGCGGAGTGCCCGGCGAGATCGGGCGGGTCTTCCGGCCGGTGCGCGCTCCGCCGCCGCCGGCCCCGTGCCGATCTACCCGATCAGCTTCCCTGCGTAGCGGTCACCGCGCTCTTGATCAGCTGGGCCGCGGCGCGGATGTCCAGCGTGACGCCCACGAACCAGTCGGCGTCCCACTCCCGCACGGTGGGGATCTGCGTGGAATTGCCGACGAAGGGGCTTCCCTCCTCGAGCCCCGACTCGGAGTTCAGGCGGCGGATGCGCCCGGCGTGGACTCCCCCGTTGAGGTAGAAGCTGTTGAACAGGTCGACGCTCACGCCGAGAATGGCGTTCCGGCTGAGATCGGTGAGGGTGGCGCCCACCATGGGATTGATGTGGTGGTGCAACGGCATCCTCTTCTCCAGGTCGCGCTTCCCCCAGATGAACGGCGTGTACGTCACCACGTAGAGCACCCGCGCCGTGCCGTCCTCCTTCCGGGTGATCAGCGAATCGGAGCCGGACGCCACCAGGCCGAAGGCGGGGTCGCGCAGCTCCGTGCGGATGGCGCCGAAGGCCAGGGCTCCCGAGTAGAGCGTGTTGACGCCGAAGTCGAAGCTCCCCGTCGGCTGGTCGCCCCCCTTGTCCGTGAGCGCGGTGATCTCCACCTCGCCCTTCCCCGGCGCGAAGTTCTGCACCCGGGTGGTGAGCATCTGGCAGCCGGACGACTGCGTGCGGAAGCCCACCGAGGTTCCCGCTCCCACCACGTTCAGGGCGCCGGGAGCGCGGAACGCCGACTTCCGGGACACCTTCAGCCGCGGCGTCAGGCGCTCGTCGGCCACGACGACCACCTCCACCTTATCGTTCTCGTCCACGCTGTCCGGCTCCGCGCCGAAGTAGACCTGGCCGCGCGGCGACACGATGAACCGTGCCAGGTTGTCTCCGCTGAAGTACATCCGCTCGTTGCGGAACTGGCCGGCCGTCTCGCTGCAGTCCGTGGCCAGCGCCTCGGAGAGCGGCAGGGCGAACGGGTTCTCGGCGGCGGGCGCGGCCGGCGCGGCCGCCAGGGCGGCCGCGGGCACGGGCGGCGCCGCGACCTTCTCCAGCGGCACCTGCGCCGTGTGCCCCGCGTCGTCGGCCAGGACGAGGTTGGCGGGCCGGTCGGCGGGCACCTGCGACGCGGCCAGGGAAAGCTTCGCGCCCGCGGCGGTGCGGGTCGGATCGGGGGCGACCGGCACGGCGGGGGCCCCGAACGCCTGGATGCTGCCGCTCACCGACGCGCAGTCCCACGGAGCCGTGCAGGTGACCGAGACCACCACGTTCCCGTCGGTCGGGACCGGGAGCCTGGCGGGGAAGCTCTTCGCGGTGACTCCGCCGTTTCCCAGGGTGAGGCTCTGCTGCGCCGCCAGGGGAAGCGCGGACCCGATGGAGAGCACCGAGACGGCGAGGATGGCATTCTTGAGCACGCGTCCTCCGGGGGGTTCAGGGCAGGATGTCGCAGGACAGGCGTTTCAGCACGTCCCGGATGGGCGAGAAGACCTTCAGCGTGTTTCCTCCCACCAGCAGCCCCAGCACCAGGTTCTGCTGGTCCACCAGCGCGGCGCCGGAATCGCCGTCGACGGCGGGGATGTCGACCACGATCGAGGGGCCCAGCCCCAGCCCGGGCACCATGCCGAGCGGCAGCTCGATGCGGCCGAAGAGGACCCGCCCCGACTGGCCGCCGTACATCGCCACCAGCGTGCCCTGGTCGGCGTCCGCGTCCACGGGCCGCCATCCCCGGACGGGGCCCAGGTCGGGAATCATCCTGGAGGGGATCGCGGGCGGGTCCACGCTGATCTTGGCCGCGTCCACCCCCGTCCGCGTTCCCATGAGCAGCCGTCCGAGCCGCGCGGCGCCCGGCTCCCCGTCGCACGGGGAGGAGAAGAGCACCTGCTCGGTGGACGGCGGGCTCCCGGGGTACTCGCGGATCTTCGACACGACGTGCATGGCCGTGAGCGCCACCGGGTCGCCGGTCTCCAGGTCGGTGGCGAAGGCGCCCAGCGTTCCCCGTCCCGAGGTCCCGGACCGACCCAGGGTGGCTCCCGGCGCCACGAACGGGCGCAACACTCCCGTCTCGCGCACGTCCACCGGGACGGTCCCGCCGTCGGGGAGCGGCAGCTCGCGCGGAAGCGCCAGCCTCCGCCTTCGCCGGAGGGCTCCCTCCTCCAGCTTTCTTTCCACCAGCACCACCACGCAGGGCTCGTCCACCTCCACGCCGCCGCGGCGGCGCCTGCCGATCCCGTAGCCCACCACTCCGGGGAAGCCGTCGAGCGTCTCGCGGTGGGCCTCGAGCGCCTGCTGGTACTGCCGCCACCGCGGCCCCACCAGGATCGCGGGATGCTCGTGGGTGCTCGTCTCGGCCAGCCGCATCCGTCCGTCCGCCACCGTCTCCCGCGCCCGGGCGACGAGCCGCGCGGCCTGGTGGGGGGTGCGGGCCTGCCGCAGGCGGACGGCGCCCGTCCCGGCCTCGACGAAGGCGCGGACCGCCGCGGCGCGCTCCCTGGCACTCATGGTCTCCGCGCGCTTGCCGAGCACCGCGTCCACCAGCTCGTCCACCGTCTTCGATCGTTTCGGCATTGGGGATCCGCTCCGACGAGATGAGCCGCTCCGGCACTCTTCCCGAGCGCCGGAAGCCTGGATGGCGGTGACCGCGGGAATTCCCGGGATCACGCGGCATGCGTCGATCCCTGGAACGGTGGAACGCGAGAAGGTGGGGTGGAACGGCGCCGCCGCGAGATTCCCGCCGTGCCGGGCGCGTCGTCGGAAAAACCGGCGGCGAGAGGCAGGGAGGGGAAGAAGGCGGGGCCCGCGGACCGGGCCCCGCCCCCGTTCAAGCTACCAGCGCGCGGGCTCGCCGGCCACGGCCGCCAGGTCGCCCCGCAGCTCGGCGAGGGCGGCGTGGAGGGCGCGGGAGACGAAGGTGCCCCAGAAGCCGTTGGGGACCAGGCCCTGCTCGGCCTGGAAGCGCTTGAGGGCGGCGCGGCTGTGCGGGCCCCACTCGCCGTCCACCCCGCGCGGGCCCAGGTCCTGGCCCACGGCGGCCAGCGCGCGCTGGCGCTGGATCACCGTCTCCGTGGGCGTCCACACGTCCACGATCTCGTGGTCCGGGTAGATGCCGCGCAGCACCCGCGCGAACGGAAATCCCGAGACGTCCACCTTGTAGCCGGGGCAGAGGTCGTGGTGGCCGTGGTGGTCGTCGGGGCCGATGTGCGGCCAGCGCGCGCGGATCTCCCGGCCCACCGCCACCATCATCCGCACCTGCTCGTCGGTCCACGGCTGCACGCGGATGGGCTTTCCCTCGGGGGTGGCGGAGAAGATCCAGTCCGCGCCCGCCATCTCCTTCGAGTTGGCGCAGCCGATGTTCACCGTCTCCACGCCGATGGTGGAGCGGGCGCCCTTGTAGTTGGGGTCGGAGAGGGCGCGGCCGTCCCAGCGGAGCGTCTGGTTGACGCCGGCGTGCCACGACCGGTTCTCCAGCGACACGTAGCGGTCCACCCCCTCCTCGTAGCGCCGCCCCACGCCGTAGTGCGCCGACGCCTCGCCCTTCCGTTCCGCGTTGCGGCCGCCCAGGAGGCGGCGGCACATCCGCAGGTCCCAGGTGACCGTCCAGTGCCAGGTGACCCCCAGCGGCCGCCCGCCGATGGCCGCCGGCCACCCGCGCGTCACCGCCTGCCCCTCTTCCAGCGGGATCTGCGCGTCCTCGCTGACGCGGAAGCGGAGGGAGTCGTCGGAGCCGGGGAGGTCGGCGTCGGGGCTCGTGGAGAGCTCGGGTTCGGCGGAGAGCAGGGTTTCGTCGGGCACGGTGGACTCGGGACGGGCTCGCGTTGGACCTCGGGAGATGCGCCCACGGACCTCGCCCGCGCGTGCTCGGCGGATCGGGGTCGCGGGAACGGCCGGTCTTCATCAGGCGGAGACAAAGATACGTCGCCGTGACGATCTCCGCTCGGTTCTCGGGATGGATGATGATAGCGGCGGGCGCGTGGGAGGGTTCCAACGGGGCGGAGTGGACGGATGGACGGCGCCCTCCATCGCACTTTCGCTCCTCGCGCGAACTTCGGCGCGCGTCCGCGGAGCCTCACCCCTCGCGTGATGGTCCGCGAAAACCGCCTCGCGGACACATCACGCTGCCCCTCTCCCGATAACGTCCCGATAACGGGAGAAGGGAACACCCTGGCGCTTCGCGCTTTTCCTTCGTCGCGGCCCGACGATGCCCGCCCCGCGCCACGAAGCCAGTCTCCGCCACCCTCTCCCAGAATTGGGAGAGGGCCGTTCGCGCGCCGCGAGCGCCGACACGCGGTGTCGTGCCGAGCGGTGCGCGAACGGGGTGAGGGCCCTCGCGGACGCGCGCGGTGCTCTCGTTCGCGCCAAGGATCCGCGGACGCCGCCCCGTCCTCAGCTTCCGCCGATCTCCAGCACGTCGTCGCCGGCGACGACGTAGACGCGGTCGCCGGGGAGGACGGAGACGTCGGCGGTGCCGGTGAAGTCGCCGAAGGCGGGGAGAAGGCCCACCCGCGCGCCGAAGTGGAAGCAGGGGAGGCGCGTCCGCTGGCGCCCGGCTCCGCGCAGCGTCACGGAAGGGTGCACATGGCCCGCCAGCACATAGCCGGCGGGCGAGGGCTCGGGATGGTGGTCCAGGACGAAGGGCGGGGAAAGGCAGGGGGGATCGCAGCACTCGATCCCCAGCTCGGCGGGGGGGTCGCCGGCGCGGCGGTCGTGGTTGCCGCGCACCAGGGTGATGGAGAGCGGCGCGTGCCGCTCGCGCCAGGCGCGCACCGCTGCAAGCGTGCGCGGCGCGCGCCCCTCGCGGGCGTGCAGCAGGTCGCCTAGGATCACCAGCCGGCGCGCGCCGGTGCGCTCCAGGGCGCGGGAGAGGCGCTCCAGCCCCGACGACGTCGTCCCGCCGGGGACGGGGAGCCCCGCCGCGCGGAACGCCGCCGCCTTCCCCCAGTGCGGATCGGCCACCAGCAGCGTCTCCGCCCCCGGCCGGTACAGCGCGTGCTCGGGGACAAGGATCACCCGCTCCCCCGCCAGCTCCACCTCCAGGTCGCCCGCGGCCGCCACGAAGCCCGTCACCACGTGATCGCCACGTCCAGCCCCACCCACACCGGCTTCCGCTCGCCCAGGTAGGTGAGCGGCTCGAAGCGCATCGCCCGCGCCGCCCGCGTCGCGGCGGGGTCCACGGATCGCTTCGTGACGAGGTCCTCGATGAAGACGGAGTCCGGGTCCACGGTGCCGTCCGCGCGCACGTACACGGAAGCCGCGAAGCCGCTCTCCCCGTGCTCGCCGGCCTTTCGAACCCAGGGTGCGTAGCGGTCGGCCAGGATCGTCTTCACCTCGTCCGCGTTGGTCAATCGCGGCGGTGCGTCCATCATCTCCTCGGAGTGCGGCGGGCCCAGATCCACGCTGGCCGGGAGGAGCGAGACATCCGCCAGCGGGCCGACGTACTCTTCATACGGATCGAATTCCTCGTACGGATCGCCGGCGTAGCGGTGGCCGTCGGAGATCGACCTCAGCACACCCGCCACCATCAGGACGAGGAAGAGGAAGGCGCAGACGGAGGCGGGGCGCAGCGGCCCCGTCCCCCGCCGGAACGCCTGGATGACGACCCAGACGAGCCCCGCCAGCGAGAGCGCCTGGATCCCGTCCGTGGGCGAGAACACCACCATCCAGAGGAGCGGGAGGATCCAGGGAAGCGGCGTCCCCAGCGCCTTCACGGCGGGGGCGAGCGGATCGGCCCGCTTCACCTTCGGCGCGGCGCCGGGCGCGCCGATCGCCACGCCGGCCGCGGGGCTCGCGCTCGCCGGGGCCACGGAGATCGGGCCGCCGAGGGCGATCGCCGTCGTTGCATCCGCCGATCCATCTCCCGCTCCGTCGTCCACCCGGTGCGGGAGGGGCGCGAGGGGCGCGGGGAAGGGATCGCGGCCGCCGAGGAGGGCGGTGCGCTCGCACCAGGGGCAGGCGTCCAGGTGCGAGCCGTGGCGGTGCCGCGGGTTGTGCCCGCACTCCACCAGCCGCTCGCGCGCGGCGTCGAGCGCGTCGCGCCACTCGGCCGCGGCGGGGCGGGCGGCGGGGTCCGCGTGGCCGTCCACGAAGGCGCGGACGAAGAGCGCGCGCAACCCCGGGTGCAGGAGCGAGAAGCGCGGCGCCATCCGCGGCAGGAGGACGGCGTCGTGGCCGTGGTGCGGAAAGAGGCCGCGGCGGATGCGCTCCTCCACCGGGGGCGTCTCGCCGCCGCTCCGCATCCGCCCGGCGAAGGGGTGCGTCCCCTCCATCAGCAGGAGGAAGAGGAGGACGGCGAGGCCGAAGCGGTCGTGCTCGGGGGATCGGTCGAAATCCCCGAACGGCCGGCCCTGCAGCTCCGGCGGGGTGAACTCGGGCTTCCCGACGCCCGAGCGGTGCACGCTCCCGTCCCCGGGGTCGCGCACCTGGAAGGAGTCGGTGTCGACCAGGGTGACCACGCCGCCCGCGCCCACCAGCACGTTGGACTCGTTGACGTCGCCCACCACGTAGCCGCGCCCGTGCAGCGCGTCGAAGGCGGCGGCCAGGTTGGCGCCGGCGCGGTGCAGCAGCCCGTGCTCGCAGAGCGGCGCCGCCTTCCGCCGCGTGGAGGGGTTGTAGAGCTCGAAGACGCGCGGCCCCTCGGCGCGCGGCATCAGGAAGCCGGCGAAGCGGCCGCGGCCGTCCAGGAGCAGGTCGGCGGGCCACGCCAGGGTGGCGGAGGATGCGTCCAGCCGCGGCGGGTCCTCCATCATCAGCGCCAGCTTGCGGGCGCGGCCGATGGTGGGGTGGTGGTAGAGCTTGGCCACCAGCGACGGATCGCCGGGGATGGCGACCACCCGCGCCTCGCCCCCGGCGCCCAGCCCCAGCGCGGGGTCCAGCGCCAGCGCCTCCAGCGTGCGCCGGCGGCGGAAGAGCGGCGACGCCGGCGGAGGCGCGAGCAGCTCAGCCACGCCCACGCTCCCGCGCCCCGGCCGGGAAAGGTCGATCGATCTCCATCGCTCGTACGTCCTCCATCACTCGTACGTCACCCGCATCCACACCATCACCGAGGTCGGCACGCCGTGCCTGGTGAGCGGCCGGAAGCGCATGGATCCCAGTGCCAGGGCGCCCTCGATGGTCAGGGTCGCGTCCTTGGGGTCCACCTGCGTCACCGAGCCGGGGACGGCCGTCCCGTCGGGGCGCACCAGCACCGCGACCACCCCCTTCCACCACCCCGGCATCCCCGATCGGGCGAAGGCGTCGGCCACCAGCCGCTCGGCCTCCGCCTGGTTCAGCAGCACGGGGGGCGAGTCCACGGAGTACGAGGTGGAGACGAGCTCCAGCCGCGCCCTGGCGTCGCCGGGAGCGGGCGTGGGCTCGGCCACGGGCCCGGAGGTCGCGGGCGGGAGCGGCTCGGGCGCCGGAAGCATGGGCGCGAGGAGGCGCGTGGCGACCACGACGACGATCGCCGCCACCAGCATCGCCGCCGACGCGTCGAAGGTGTGCCGGCTGATCCGGCCGCGGGTGCGCGCGGTCAGCCGGAAGGTGAAGGCGACCCAGACGGCCACCAGGGAGAGGAGCAGGAGCCCCGTCGACCCCGAGGTCATCAGCGCGGCCGCCGGCGCGATCCACGACACCGGGTGCTGCGCGCCCGACGGGCCGAGGAGCGGGGCGACCGACGGCGGAACGTTCAGCCGCTGGAGCCACGGCACGCTCGGGGGCGGCGCCACCGACACCGGCTTCGCGGCCGGCGCGGGCGCGGGCGTCTTCGCGGCCGCCTGGGCGGCGCGGAGCGCGGCGGCGCCCTTGCGGTTGGTCCCCCGCGGCTTCCGCTCCAGCGGCGGCGCCTTTCCCGGGAAGGGGTCGCGGCCGCCCAGGAGCGCCGCGCGGGCGCACCAGGGGCACGCGTCCAGGTGCGCGCCGAAGCGGTGGAAGCGGTTCGTCCCGCACTTCCGCAGCGCCGACTCCGCCGCGGCCAGGGCGGCGCGCCACTCGGCGGCGGCGGGACGCTTCGACGGATCCGCGTGGCCGTCCTCGAAGCAGCGGACGAAGAGCGCGCGCAGCCCCGGCGCCAGGAGCGAGAAGTCCGGCGCCAGCCGCGGCGGGCGGATCTCCACGTGGTCGTCGTGCGGAAAGAGCCCGCGGCGGATCCGCTCCTCGATGGGCGGCATCTCTCCCCCGCCCTCCAGCCTCCCGGCGAACGGGTGCGTCCCCTCCATGAGCAGGAGGAAGAGGAGGACGGCCAGGCCGAAGCGGTCGTGCTCGGGGGATCGGTCGAAATCGCCGAAGGACCGTCCCTGCAGCTCCGGCGGCGTGAACTCCGGCTTCCCGACGTGGGAGCGGAGGACGGTGCCGGCCGCCGGATCCGGCACCTGCATCGAGTCGGTGTCGACCAGCGTCACCGCGCCGCCGGGCCGCACCAGGACGTTGGACTCGTTGACGTCGCCGATCACGTAGCCGCGCTCGTGCAGCGCCTCGAAGGCGGCGGCCACGTTGGCGCCCACGCGGTGGAGAAGCGCGTAGTCGCCGCGCGGGGCGGCGTGGCGGCGGGTGGACGGGTTGTAGAGCTCGAAGACGCGCGGGCCCCCGGCGCGCTCCATCAGGAACCCCACGAAGCGGCCCCGCTCGTCGGTCAGCAGGTCGCGCGGCCACGCCAGCGCGGCGGCCCGGGCGTCCAGCGACGGCTCGTCGGCCATCATCAGCGCCACCTTGCGCGCCTTGGCCGGCGTGGGCTCGTGGTAGAGCTTGGCGACCAGCGAGTCGTCGCCCGGGACGGCCATCACCCGCGCCTCGCCGCCGGCGCCCAGCTCGCGCGCGGGGTCCAGCGCCAGCGCCTCCATGGTGGAGCGCCGGCGGAGACGGAGGGCGGGCGGGGCGATGACGCCGCTCACCGGCGGAGGCTCGCCACGGGCGGAGCGTCCGGGGCCGCGGGGGTGGATGGCACGAGCTCCAGCTCGACCCACACGAGCGCCGGGATGGGGGTGCCGTTCCGGGTGAGCGGCCGGAAGCGCATCCCCGAGAGCGCGGGGACCGCCTCCGTGACGAGGCCGGCGTACGCCTCGTCGCCCAGCTTCATCCAGACCTGCGGATCCACCGTCCCGTCGGCGCGCACCCACACCGCCACGGGCACGCCCCGCGCCTCCCCGTGGCCGGCCCGGAAGAGGCGGTCCGCCAGCTCCCGCTCGACGTCCTCGCGGTTCGCCAGCTCGGGCGGGTCGTCCACGGGGGTGGTGGTGGAGAGGCGTGCCACCCGTGCCGTGACACCCGGGGGAGCCGGCTCCGGCCGCGGCGCGTCGACCACGGGCGCGGGCGGGTCGGCCGGCTCCGGCGCGTCCGGCTGCCCGGGCACCACGCCGCGCGCGAGGGCCACGATCACGAGCGCGACCAGCACCAGCCCCGCCGATGCCTCCGCCGTGCCGCGGTCGATCCGCCCGTCCGGGTGCGCGCCCATCCACCGGCCGACGGCCGCGAGGAGAGCCAGCGCGCAGAACACCTGCATCCCCGCGGGCGCCAGGATCAGCAGCACGGCGGCCGGCGCCGCCCACAGGGCCGGATGCGGCACGCCGGACGGATGCGGCGCCCGGGCGGCCGGGACGGGCGCCGGAGTTTGGGTCTGAACCGGAGCCGGAACAGCCGCAGTCGCAGGCGACGGCATCGACACCGGCGCGGGCGCAGGCGTCGGCGTCGGGGCGGGTGCAGCGGATCGAGCGGGCGCGGGCGGGTGCGCCGGGGCGGATCGGGGCGCGGGGGCGCCCTTGCGGTTCGTCCCGCGCGGCCGGCGCTCGGGCTTCGGCTCGGCGCGAGCCGGGAAGGGGTCGCGGCCGCCGAGGAGCGCCGCGCGGGCGCACCAGGGACACGTGTCCAGGTGCGCGCCGAAGCGGTGATGCCGGTTCGCCCCGCACTTCCCCAGCTCCGCCCACGCCGTGACGAGGGCGGCGCGCCACTCGGCGGCGGTGGGGCGCGCCGACGGGTCCGCGTGGCCGTCCTCGAAGCAGCGGACGAAGAGGGCGCGCAGCCCGGGATCCAGCAGGGAGAAGTCCGGCGCCAGCTTCGGCGGGCGGATCTCCGCGTGGTCGTCGTGCGGAAAGAGGCCGCGGCGGATCCGCTCCTCGATGGGCGGCATCTCCCCCCCGTCCTCCAGTCTCCCCGCGAACGGGTGCGTCCCCTCCATCAGCAGGAGGAAGAGGAGGACGGCCAGGCCGAAGCGGTCGTGCTCGGGGGATCGATCGAAATCCCCGAAGGACCGTCCCTGCAGCTCCGGCGGCGTGAACTCCGGCTTCCCGACGCGCGAGCGGAGAACGGTGCCGTTGGCCGGATCGGGAACCTGCATGGAATCGGTGTCGACCAGCGTCACCGCGCCGCCCCGCCGCACCAGCACGTTGGACTCGTTGACGTCGCCGATCACGTAGCCGCGCGCGTGCAGCGCCTCGAAGGCGGCGGCGACGTTGGCGCCCACGCGGTGGAGGAGCGTGTAGTCCCCGCGCGGCGCGGCGTGGCGGCGGGTGGAGGGGTTGTAGAGCTCGAAGAGGCGCGGCCCGGCGGCGCGCTCCATCAGGAACCCCACGAAGCGGCCCCGCTCGTCGGCCAGCAGGTCGCGCGGCCACGCCAGCGCGGCGGACGCGGCGTCCACCGCCGGCTCGTCGGCCATCATCAGCGCCACCTTGCGCGCCTTGGCCGGCGTGGGCTCGTGGTAGAGCTTGGCGACCAGCGAATGGTCGCCGGACAGGGCCAGGACGCGCGCCTCGCCGCCGGCGCCCAGCTCGCGCGCGGGGTCCAGCGCCAGCGCCTCCAGGGTGGAGCGCCGGCGGAGATGGAGGGCGGGCGGGGCGATGACGCCGCTCACCGGCGGAGGCTCGCCACGAGCGGGGCGCCCTGCGCCACGGCGGGGGTCCGCACGAGATCCACCTCGACCCACACGATCGCGGGAACGGGGGTGCCCTTCCGGGTGAGCGGACGGAAGCGCATCACCGCCAGCGCGGGGGCCGCCTCCGTGACGAAGCCGGCGTGCGCCTCGTCCCCCGGCTCCATCCCCTGCGGATCAACCGTCCCGTCCGGGCGCACCCACACCGCCGCGGACACGTCCCGCGTCTCCCCGCGGCCCCCCTGGGAAAGGCGCCCGGTCAGCTCGCGCTCGGCATCTTCCCGGTTCAGCAGCTCGGGGGGCGCGTCCACGTCGTAATTGGTGGAGGTGGCGCCCAGCCGCGCGGCCAGGGGCGCCACCGGGATCAGCCGGCCGTCGCGGTACCCGGGACGATCCGGCCCCGTCCCCGCGCCCGTCTCCGGCATGGCGCTCGTGGCCAGGAGAAAGGCGGTCAGGAGCAGCACCGACGCGCCCGCGGTGTTCCAGGTGAAGCGGGGGATGGGCCGCGCGATCAGCATCCACAGGATCCCGACCAGCATGGCCTCGCCCACCAGGATGAGCCACGGCGGCGCCAGCAGGACCAGCGCGGCGGCCGGACCGATCCAGGCGACCGGGTGCTGCATCCCCGAGGGTCCCAGCACCGGCCGCAGCCACGCCGGGATCGTCACCGCCGGCAGCGAGGGAAGGTCCGAAAGCGACGGCAGCCACGAAGCCAGCGGCGTCGACGGCAGGATGGAGACCGGGATCGGCGCCGCCGCCGGCTGCGGCGCGGGCGCGGGCGCCGCCGTCTTCGCCGCGGGGAGGATGGCCACCCCCCGCGTGGGAGGCGCCGGGCGCGCCGGCGCGGGCGCGGGGAGCGGCGCGCCGACCCGGCTGGTCCCCCGCGGCTTCCGCTCGGGCCTGGGCTCGGCCGTGGCGGGGAAGGGATCGCGGCCCCGCAGGAGCGCCGCGCGCCCGCACCACGGGCACTGCTCCAGGTGCGCGCCGAAGCGGTGGCACTCGTTCTCCCCGCACGCCTCCAGCTCCGCCTCGGCCGCATCGAGGGCGGCGCGCCACTCGTCCGCGGTGGGGCGCGCGGCGGGGGCCGCGTGGCCCTCCACGAAGGCGCGGACGAAGAGGGAGCGGAGCGCCGGGGGAAGGAGGCCGATGTTGGGCGCGAGCTTCGGGGGATGGATCTCCCGGTGCGTCCCGTGCGGAAAGAGCCCGCGCCGGATGCGCTCCTCCACGGCCGGCGTCTCGCTCCCGTCCGCCATCCGCCCGGCGAAGGGGTGCGTCCCCTCCATCAGCAGGAGGAAGAGGAGGACGGCGAGGCCGAAGCGGTCGTGCTCGGGGGACCGGTCGAAATCTCCAAAGGACCGTCCCTGCAGCTCCGGCGGGGTGAACTCCGGCTTCCCCACCCGCGAGCGGAGCACCGTCCCGTTCGCCCGATCCGGCACCTGCATGGAGTCGGTGTCCACCAGCGTCACCGCGCCGCCCGCCCGCACCAGCACGTTGGACTCGTTGACGTCGCCGATGACGTAGCCGCGCTCGTGCAGCGCCTCGAAGGCGGCGGCCACGCTGGCGCCCACGCGGTGGAGGAGCGCGTAGTCGCAGCGGGGCGCGGCGCGGCGGCGCGTGGAGGGGTTGTAGAGCTCGAAGACGCGCGGGCCCTCCGCGCGCTCCATCAGGAACCCCGCGAAACCGCCGCCGCTCTCCATCAGCAGGTCGCGCGGCCAGGCCAGCGCGGCGGCCGAGGCGTCCAGCGCGGGCTCGTTGGCCATCATCAGCGCCACCTTGCGCGCCTTGGCCAGGGTGGGCTCGTGGTAGAGCTTGGCGACCAGCGAATCGTCGCCGGGGATCTCCATCACCCGCGCCTCGCCCCCGGCGCCCAGCTCCAGCGCGGGATCCAGCGCCAGCGCCTCCAGGGTGGAGCGCCGGCGGAAGACGAGCGACGGAGGCGCGAGGAGGCCGCTCATGGGCCGAGCGCCGGCACGGGGCGATCGAAGTCGATCCCGATCCAGACGATGGCCGGGATGGGCGCGCCCTGGTTGGTGAGCGGGCGGAAGCGCAGCATCCGCAGCGCGTAGGTCGCGGCCGTGGCCAGGTCGCGGTGCTCGTCCGTGCGGTTCTGCGAGACGTTCGGGTCCACCGTGCCGTCGGCGCGCACCCAGAGCGCGATCCGCACTCCGTGCGCCTCCTCGACGCGCGCGTGGTAGAGGCGCTCGGCCAGCTCGCGCTCGGCCTCGGCGCGGTTCAGCATCTCCGGCTGCGCGTCCACCGGGTACATGGTGGAGGCGGAGCCCAGCCGCGCCGACACGCCGGCGGGGAGGGTGTGGGCGTCCGTGGACCAGATGTCGCCGAGCCCGCCCGGGTCCGGAGACCCGGACGCGGCGCCCACCACGCCCAGGAACAGCAGGGAGAGCAGCAGGAACGCCGCCGACACGCCCACCGTGTGGCGGCTGAACCGGCCGCGGGGGCCGAAGACCAGCCCCGCGACGGCGACGAGCGCGGCCATCAGGCTCACCGCCCAGAGCGGCGCGGGCGCCACCAGGGCCACGGCGGCGAACGGAAAGACCCAGGGGAGCGGATGCCGCACGCCCGACGGGCCCAGCGCCGGGTGGACGGCCAGGGAAGATGCCGGCGGCTTCGCGTTCCCGAGGATGGAGACGGGCCGGACGCGCACCGGCGGGCGGGGCGGCGCGGGCGCGGGGAGCGCCACGCCGCCGTCGCGGTTGCTTCCCCGCGGCTTCCGCTCGGGCTTCGGCTCGGCCGTGGCCGGGAAGGGATCCCGGCCGCCCAGCAGCGCCGCGCGCTCGCACCAGGGGCACCGCTCCAGGTGCGCGCCGAAGCGGTGGCACTCGTTCTCCCCGCACGTCTCCAGCGCCGCCTCGGCCGCGGAGAGGGCGGCGCGCCACTCGGCCGCCGCGGGGCGCGCGGCGGGGTGGCGGTGGCCGTCCACGAAGGCGCGGACGAAGAGGGAGCGGAGCCCGGGGTGGAGAATGGAGGCGTCGGGCGCGAGCTTCGGCGGATCGACGTCCCGGTGCATCCCGTGGGGAAAGAGACCGCGCCGGATGCGCTCCTCCACCGGCGGCGCCTCGCTCCCGTCCGCCATCCGCCCCGCGAAGGGATGCGTCCCCTCCATCAGCAGGAGGAAGAGGAGGACGGCGAGGCCGAAGCGGTCGTGCTCGGGGGATCGATCGAAATCCGCGAACGAGCGCCCCTGCAGCTCCGGCGGGGTGAACTCCGGCTTCCCCACCCGCGAGCGGAGCACCGTCCCGTTCGCCCGATCCGGCACCTGCATGGAATCCACGTCCACCAGCGTCACCGCGCCGCCCGGCCGCGCCAGCACGTTGGATTCGTTGACGTCGCCGATGACGTAGCCGCGCTCGTGCAGCGCCTCGAAGGCGGCGGCCAGGTTCGCGCCGATCCGGTGGAGAAGGGCGTAGTCGCTGCGCGGAGCGGCGTGGCGGCGCGTGGACGGGTTGTAGAGCTCGAAGACGCGCGGGCCCTCGGCGCGCTCCATCAGGAACCCGGCGAAGCCGCCGCCCGCCTCCAGCAGCAGGTCGCGCGGCCAGGCGAGCGCCGCGGCGGAGGCGTCCAGCGCGGGCTCGTTGGCCATCATCAGCGCCACCTTGCGCGCCTTGGCCAGCGTGGGCTCGTGGTAGAGCTTGGCCACCAGGGAGCCGTCGCCGGGGACGGCCATCACCCGCGCCTCGCCGCCGGCGCCCAGCTCCAGCGCGGAGTCCAGCGCCAGCGCCTCCATGGTGGAGCGCCGGCGGACGACGAGCGACGGAGGCGCGAGGAGGCCGCTCATCGCCTCACCAGCCATACCGCACGTCCATCCACACCCAGCCGGGCGTCACCCGGCCGCCGGAGACCGGCGGGACGAACACCATCTCCTGGGCGACTTCCTCCACCGCCTCGGCGAGGAGGGGATCGGTGGAGTCGGCGATCTGGACGCTCCCCGGATCCACCGTCCCGTCCACGCGGACGTGGACGACCAGGCGCAGGCTCTGCACCCTGCGGTCGCGGCTGTCGGGATACCGCTCCCGCAGGCGGAAGAGGATGGCCCCGTGGTTCTCCAGGATCGGCGAATCGCTGCCGGGGAGGAACGCCCGCGGCAGGCCGAGCTGCACGTGGGCCGTCCCCGGGGGGATCACCGTCTCGTACCGCGGCGGCGTGCCGTCCTTCAGCCCCGGGAGGAGCCAGGAGTTCCCCGTCGCGCTGAAGATCCAGATCGACAGCACCAGGAGGACGGCCGCGGGGACGGCGAAGGTGCCCAGCAGCCGGTCCTGCTTCGGCCCCAGCCCGTGGCTCAAGGTGAGGACGAGGAAGATGAAGAGGAGCGGGAACATGACCAGGCCCACCAGCACCACCACCGGCGTCGGGCCGAGGAGCAGCGCCAGCGAGGGCGCCAGCCAGGCACCCGGATGCAGCGCCCCCATCCGTCCCATCGCCTGCCGCAGCCAGTCGGCTCCTCCCGGGAGATGGTACGCCTCCGGCGGGGCGGGCGAAGCGGCGGGCGCGGGCGCGGGCTGCTGACCCAAGGCACGGGCCGGCCCCGGAGCGGCCGGCATGGGCATCGCGACCGTGGACCGCGCGGGGGATTTCCGCTTCGGCTTCGGCGCCGGCGGCAGGCTCACGGCCGGAGGGACCGCGAAGGCCGGCACCGGCGGCATCACCGGAACGACGGGCCGCGGCACCGCGCTCGCGGCCGGCGGGACGGCCGAGCCCTGCGCCGCGCTCGCGGTCTGAGCGGAGGATCCGGATGGCGCGGGACCGATCGGCTGCGCCCCGGCGCCCGTGGTCGATGCGGGAGGGATCGGATGCGACGCGGCGCCCGCGGTCGATGCGGGAGGGATCGGATGCGACGCGGCACCCGCGGTCGATGCGGGAGCGATCGGATGCGACGCGACACCCGCGGTCGACGCGGGAGGGATCGGCCGCGACGCGGCACCCGCGGCCGATGCGGGCGCGGTCGGCTGAGCCCCGGTGCCCGCGGTCGATGCGGGAGGGATCGGCTGCGACGCGACACCCGCGGTCGATGCGGGCGGGGCGAGGATGCGCGCGGGCCTGCCGGGAGCGGTCCTGGCGTCCGCCGGGAAGGGGTCGGGAACGCGCAGGACGGCCATGCGCGCGCACCACGGGCACGATCCCAGGTGCCGCCCGTGCCGGTGCCGCGGGTTCACGTCGCACGCCACCAGCTTCGCCTCCGCCTCGGCCAGGGCGGCGCGCCACTCGGCGGCGGTGGGGCGGGCCGATGGGTCCGCGTGGCCGTCCTCGAAGCAGCGGACGAAGAGGACGCGCAGCCCGGGCGCCAGGAGCGAGAAGTCCGGCGCCAGCCGCGGCGGCCGGATCTCCGCGTGGTCGTCGTGCGGAAAGAGCCCGCGGCGGATCCGCTCCTCGATGGGCGGCATCTCCCTCCCGTCGTCCAATCGTCCGGCGAAGGGGTGCGTCCCCTCCATCAGCAGGAGGAAGAGGAGGACGGCGAGCCCGAAGCGGTCGTGCTCGGGAGATCGATCGAAATCGCCGAAGGACCGTCCCTGCAGCTCGGGCGGCGTGAACTCCGCCTTCCCCACGCGCGAGCGGTGCACCGCGCCGTCCGCCGGATCGCGCACCTGCAGGGAATCCGTGTCCACCAGCGTGACGGAGGCGTCGTCGGCCACCAGGAGGTTGGACTCGTTGACGTCGCCGATCACGTAGCCGCGCGCGTGCAGCGCCTCGAACGCCGCCGCCACGTTGGCCGCCGCGCGGAGGAGGAAGGCGTAGTCCGCCATCGGCGCCGTGCGCCGGCGGGTGACGGGGTTGTAGAGCTCGAAGACGCGCGGCCCCTCGGCGCGCGGCATCAGGAACCCCGCGAAGGCGCCGCTCCCGTCGAAGAGGAGGTCGCGCGGCCACGCCAGCCGCGCCGCCGAGGCGTCCAGCTCCGGCGGCTCCTCCATCATCAGCGCCACCTTGCGCGCCTTGGCCAGCGTGGGCTGGTGGTACAGCTTGGCGACCAGCGAATCGTCGCCCGACAACGCGAGGACGCGCGCCTCGCCCCCGGCACCCAGCTCGCGCGCGGGGTCCAGCGCCAGCGTCTCCAGCGTGGAGCGGCGGCGCAGGACAATCGTCGGAGGCGCGAGCAGGTCGCTCATCGGTCGGGGACCGTCACGAGCCGCCCGTATTCCATCTCGACCCGGACCTCGACCCGAGTGGAGCCGTCGCGCCCGGTGAGCGGACGGAAGCGCATCATCACCAGCGTGGGGGCCGCGACCGTCACGAAGTCCCGGTGCGCCTCGTCGCTCGGCTCCATCCACTGGGGCTCCACCGTCCCGTCCGGGCGCACGCGCACCGTCACGGCCACGCCCCGCGTCTCCACGACGCCGGCGTGGAAGAGACGCGCCGCCAGCTCGCGCTCGATCTCCGGGCCGTTCCGCAGCTCGACCCTCGCACCCGCCTCGGTTGGAGCGGAGGTGGACACGAGCCGCGCCTTCACGTCGGAGGGAGCGGGCCCGCGGGAAGGCGCCTGGGCGACGACGTCGGACGGCTCGTCGGCGCCGGCGCGCGCGATGCCCACGAGGGCGAGCGCCATCAGCAGCATCGCCACCGACGCGACCGCCGTGTGCCGGTCGACCCGCTCGCCGGGCCTCGAGCCCGGCCACCACCAGGCGACGGCGACGAAGAGAGCCCCCACGCAGAGCATCCTGATCTCCGCCGGCCCCAGGGTCATCAGCGTGAGGATCGGCGCGATCCAGGCGGCCGGGTGCTGCACCCCCGACGGGCCGAACACCGGCGCCAGCGGGATGGCGGCCGGCGCGGGCGCCGGGACCGGAGCCGCGGGCGCGGGCATGCGTGCCGCGCTCCTGGCGGGCGCGGCGGCCAGGGCGGGCACGGGGGGCGGCGCGCCCTTGCGGCTCGCCCCCCGCGCCCCGCGCTCGGGCGCCGGCCGGGCGTCGGCCGGGAAGGGGTCGCGGCCGCCCAGGAGCGCCGCGCGCTCGCACCAGGGGCACCGGTCCAGGTGCGCGCCGAAGCGGTGGTACGCGCTCTCCGCGCACGTCGCCAGCTCCGCCTGGGCCGCGGCGAGCGCCGCGCGCCACTCCGCCGCCGTGGGCCGCGCCGCGGGGTCGAGGTGGCCGTCCACGAAGGCGCGGACGAAGAGGGAGCGGAGCGCCGGGTGGAGGAGATCGATCTCCGGCGCGAGCTTGGGGGGATGGATCTCCCCGTGGACGCCGTGGGGGAAGAGGCCGCGGCGGATGCGCTCCTCCACCGGCGGCGCCTCGCTCCCGTCCGCCATCCGCCCGGCGAAGGGGTGCGTCCCCTCCATCAGCAGGAGGAAGAGGAGGACGGCCAGCCCGAACCGGTCGTGCTCCGGCGTGCGATCGAAATCGCCGAACGGCCGCCCCTGCAGCTCGGGCGGCGTGAACTCCGCCTTCCCCACGCGCGAGCGGTGCACCGTGCCGTCCGCCGGGTCGCGCACCTGCAGGGAATCGGTATCGACCAGCGTGACGGAGGCGTCGGCGTCCACCAGCAGGTTGGACTCGTTGACGTCGCCGATCACGTAGCCGCGCGCGTGCAGCGCCTCGAACGCCGCCGCCACGTTGGCGCCCACGCGGTGCAGGAGCGCGTAGTCGCCCAGCGGCGCCGCGTGGCGGCGCTCGGCGGGGTTGTAGAGCTCGAAGACGCGCGGCCCCTCCACGCGCGGCATCAGGAACCCCGCGAAGGCGCCGCGTCCGTCGGAGAGGACGTCGCACGGCCACGCCAGCCGCGCCGCCGAGGCGTCCAGCTCCGGCGGCTCCTCCATCATCAGCGCCACCTTGCGCGCCCTGGCCGGCGTGGGGTGGTGGTACAGCTTGGCGGCCAGCGAATCGTCCCCCGGGAGGGCCAGCACGCGCGCCTCGCCCCCCGCGCCCAGCTCGCGCGCGGGGTCCAGCGCCAGCGCCTTCATGGTGGAGCGGCGGCGCAGGACAATCGTCGGAGGCGCGAGCAGGTCGCTCATCGGGGCCGGTCCCGGGTCAGGGTGCGTACGTGACGTCGATCCGAACCCACCCCTCCGCCGGAGCGCCCTCGGCGTCCAGGAAGACGAACCTCATCTTCTCCGCCTCGTCCGTGGCCGTGTACGCCAGCCCCGGGTCGGTGGACTCCTCCGCCCGGATGCGCTCGGGGTCCACCGTCCCGTCGGAGAGGACGTAGACCGCCACCCGCACCCGCTCCCCCTGCCGGCCGGGGGGGCCGCGGTACGCTCCGCCGATGTCGCGCTCCAGGTCCAGGCGGTTCACCAGCCGCAGCAGCCGGGTGGGCGCCTCGGCCTCCGGCTCGCCCAGGCGCACCTGCCAGAGGGGCGCGGGGGCGATGGGCTCGCCCACGTCGTACGGCGCCGGGATGGGAACCGGCCGCGGGGCGGGGCGGAGCGGCGGGTCGGCGCCCATCCACGAGCTGCCCAGCGCGCTGGAGACCCAGAGGATCAGCAGGAGGAGCACCGCCGCGGGGACGGCGAAGGTGGCCGGGAGGCGCGGCTCCCGGTGCGGCTCCCCCAGCCGCATCAACGCCATGATCAGCGCCACGGGGAAGATCACCATCCCCAGCGCCACCACCCCCGGCGGCCCGAACATCATCACCAGCGAGGGGGCGATCCAGGCGCCCGGGTGCAGCAGCCCCATCTTCCCCAGCGCCTGCTCCAGCCACTCCTCCCCCGACGCCGTCGGGAGCGGCGCCGGCGTGCCGGGATACAGGGTGGACACCGGGTGCGGCGGGGTGAGCACCGGGTTCGCCACCGGGACCAGCGGCTTCTGCAGCGGAGCGGAGGCGGCGAGCGCCCGGGGCGCGGGGGCGGTGAGCGCGCGGGGTGTGGGGGCGCGGACCGCCTTCGGGCGCGGGCGCGCGGGGGGCGCGTCGGCCGGGAAGGGGTCGCGGCCGCGCAGCACCTCCGTGCGCTGGCACCACGGGCACTCGCGCAGGTGCGGCCCGTGGCGGTGGCGCGCGCTCTTCCCGCAGGCCACCAGCGCGTCCGCCGCCGCCCCCAGCGCCGCCCGCCACTCCTCCGCCGGGGGGCGGGCGGCGGGGTCGGCGTGGCCGGCCACGAAGGCGCGGACGAAGAGGGCGCGGAGCGCGGGGTCCAGGAGGGTGAACTCCGGCGCCAGCCGCGGCGGATCGATCTCCGCGTGGCCGTGGTGAGGGAAGAGGCCCCGGCGGATGCGCTCCTCCACCGGCGGCGTTTCGCTCCCGTCCACCAGCCGCCCGGCGAAGGGGTGCGACCCTTCCATCAGCAGGAGGAAGAGGAGGACGGCCAGCCCGAAGCGGTCGTGCTCCGGCGTGCGGTCGAAGTCGGCGAAGGTGAGCCCCTGCAGCTCCGGCGGGGTGAACTCCGGCTTCCCCACGGCCGAGCGGTGGATGGCCCCGTCCTCGGGGTCGCGCACCTGCATGGAGTCGGTGTCCACCAGCGTCACGCGCCCGTCGTCGCGCACCAGGACGTTGGACTCGTTGACGTCGCCGATCACGTATCCGCGGGCGTGCAGCGCCTCGAAGGCGGCGGCCACGTTGGCGGCCACGCGGTGGAGGAAGGCGTAGTCGGCCAGTGGCGCCGTCTGCCGGCGGGTGACGGGGTTGTAGAACTCGAAGATGCGCGGCCCCTCGGCCCGCGGCATCAGGAAGCCGGCGAAGGTGCCGCGGTTGTCGAAGAGGAGGTCGCACGGCCAGGCCAGGGTGGCGGCCGCCGCGTCCAGCTCCGGCGGCTCCTCCATCATCAGCGCCACCTTGCGCGCCTTGGGCATGGTGGGCTCGTGGTACAGCTTGGCCACCAGCGTGGGGTCGCCGGCCAGCGCCAGGACGCGCGCCTCGCCCCCCGCGCCCAGCTCCAGCGCGGGGTCCATCACCAGCACCTCCAGGGTGGAGCGCCGGCGCAGGGCCAGGGTCCCGGGCGCCGGGAGGTCAGCCATGGTCGCGGGCGGCCAGGAGCAGCGTCAGGTCGTCGTCGGCGCGCGCGGTGACGCGCGGGCCGCCCAGGAAGGCGGCCAGCTGCCGCTCCGCCTCCAGCGTCTCCCCCGCCTCGGCCACGAAGGCGAAGAGCGGGGTGAAGAACGGCTCGTGCGGCACCTTCTCGGGAAACTTGAGCGCCAGCCCCTGCAGCCCGTCGGTCAGGAGGGCCACGTGGCGCGCCTCGCCCCGCCAGGTGGCGCGCTGGGCGCCGGGGATGGCGTCCGGGGTGGTGATGAACACCGTCTCGTTGGCGAACTCGCCGGAGACGGGGGTGGTCACGGTGCGCATCCCCTCCTCCGTGGCCACGATCACCGCCCCGTCCCCCACCTGCGCCGCCACCACGCCCCCGGGAAAGGCCACGCAGACGAGGAGCGTGGTGGCCAGGTCGCGCAGCTCGGCCTCCAGCCGCGCGGCCTCCGCCACCACGGCCGCCAGCGCGGCGGCCAGCGCCTCGTCCAGCGCGGCCGGCCACCCGTCGCCCGCGGGGTCGATGGAGGGGGCGGCGCGGACCAGGGCGTCCACGGCGGCGCGGGCCGCGGCGTGCGCGCCGGCGTCGGAGAGCGGGGCGCTCCCGGCGCCGTCGGCGGCGGCCAGCACCACGGCGCCGCCGGGAAGGGGGCGCCAGTCGTGCGCGTCCTGGCACGGCTGGCCGCCCCGGGCGTGCGAGGTGCCGCGCACGGAGACGCCCAGCACGCGCCACCCGATGGCGCGCGGCGCCGGGGCGGGCGGGGAGGCGACGGCCGGCCCGGTCACAGCTCGGCCCACCCGGTGGGGGTCAGCCGCACCGACTCGTCGGGCCGCGAGTGCGCCACCGACTGCATGCTGCGCGACAGCCAGACGAACATGTCGCGGAAGTCCAGCCCCTTCAGCCGCAGCGGGTCGCGCACGGCGATGGCCTTGAGCTTCTGGATGTTGGCGTTCTCCACCCCCACGGCGAAGAAGGCCACCTGCTTGCGGTCCTCCGCCTCGCGGATGCGGCGCGTGGCCTCCCTGACGGCCGACTCGGGCTCGCCCTGCGGCTCGCCGTCGGTGACCAGGAAGATCCAGGGGCGGTAGTAGGCCACGTCGTAGGCGCGGTAGCGCTGCTTGCGGTCCTCGACGAGGTCGAGCGCCAGGTTGATGGCCTCGCCCATGTGCGTCATCCCGCCGGCGTCCAGGAGGGGGACCTCGAACTGGTCGGGGCTCACCCAGTCCTGGACCAGGCGCGCCTTGTCGTCGAAGGCGACCACGGCCAGCTCCACGCGGCGCGCGGCCAGCGGGTCCAGGGCAAGGTCGAAGCGGAACGCCTCGAGACCCGCGTGCAGGGCGTCCAGCGGACTCCCCTGCATGGAGCCGGAGGTGTCCAGCAGGAGCACGCACGGGCAGCGCGGCTCGGGGTTTTCCGCGAACTCGACGGCGTCCTCGAGCCTGGAGAGCTGCGACATGGAGTTGGCTTCCTTGGATGCGCGGGTGGTGCGGGTCTGGGGACCGGCGGAGCCTCCGAATATCGCCATGATCCCCAGCGCCGACAAGAGTTTGGGGCCGATTCACGACGGCCCTGGACGCCGCACTTTGTCCCGTGCGCGGCCCCGGTGCGCCTCGCCTCTCCCGCGAAGCGCCGAACGTTTCTCCACGCTCGACGTACGTGAGGCGCGCGGAAGAAGTTGCGCGGGGATCGACCGGCCCCGGCGGGCCCCCGCCCTGGCGCCCGGGGGCGCCTGTCCCTCCCCCAAAAACCCCTGGGGGAGGGACCCGGCCAGCCGTCTACAACGCACGACGCGGCTTCGGCGTGGCAGTGGTGGAGGAGATGCGGCCCCTCGCGCCATCGACCGCCGCGAGCGAGATACAGCTCCCTCCCACCGCTTGCGGGGAAGGGCGGGGGGAGAAGGCCGGGGAGAGGGGGCCCCGCCGCGGCATGCGACGATCCCCATCGACCCACCCCGATCCCCAATCCGTATCCCCCGATCCTGATCCGATCGAGATCCCCCCGATCCCGATCTCCCCGCGATCTACCGGGCGCCCGCCGCGCGCTCCAGTGTCACCTGCATCTTGCGGACGCGCTCGGCCAGCGTCTCGGACGAGACCTGCTCGCGGGTGCGGTCCACCAGCAGGGGGAAGGCGAGCGGGGGGGTGCGCCGGGGCTCCGTGACCACCACGCGGCTCCGTGAAAGGCGCTCCAGCGTGCGTCCCAGGCGGCTGCTCTCCAGCTGCCGCTCCAGCACCTCGCGGTGCGCCTGCGTCACCAGCAGGTTCCCGGGATCGTACCGCGTGAATACGTCGAAGAAGAGGCCGCTGGACGCCTGGATCTGCCGCGCGCTCTTGTTCTGGCCGGGAAATCCGGTGAAGATCAGCCCCGCCACCCGCGCGATCTCGCGGAACTGCCGGCGCGCCATCTCCGTGGCGTTCAGCGAGGCGGGGACGTCCTCCAGCAGCTTCTCGGGCCGCAGCAGCCCCGCCTCCAGCGCCTCGTCCAGCGGCGCCCGGTCCGGCGACAGGAGCTCGATCCCGTAGTCGTTCATCGAAAAGGTGAACGAGATGGGCTTCAGGAGGGAGATGCGGTACGCCAGGAGCGCCGCCAGCCCCTCGTGCACCAGCCGCCCCTCGAAGGGGAAGATGTACAGGTGGTGCCCCTCGCGCGTCTTCACCCGCTCGATCAGCAGCTCGTCGGCGGCGGGGATGCGGCTCCAGCGCGCCTGCACCTCCAGGATGGGGCGGACGGCCGCCATCTCCGGCCCCCGGTACACCCCCTCCGCCGCCTCCTGCAGCCGCGCCCGCAGCGCCGACGCCAGCTCCGTCGACAGCGGCATCCGGCTCCCCATCCACCGGGGGATCGCTCCCCTGACGGTCGTCGCCCTGCGCACCCACGCCTTCATGTCGCGGATGCGCACGAACTCCAGCGGCGTCCCCGCGAAGAAAAACTTGTCCCCGGGGCGCAGGCGGGAGATGAAGCTCTCCTCCACCGACCCCAGCCGCGCGCCGCGCACGTACTGCACGGTGATCGAGGCGTCGCTCACGATGGTGCCGATGGCCATCCGGTGCCGCCGCGCCACCTGCCGGTTCTCCACCGTGTAGACGCCTTCGTCGCTCCGCACCGCGCGCTGGAACTCCGGGTACGCCCGCAGCGCGTCGCCCCCGCGCGTCACGAAGTCCAGCACCCACGCCCACTCGTCGTCGCGCAGCTCCGCGTAGGCGTGCGTCCGCCGCACCTCCGCCAGCAGCTCGTCCTCCCGGAATCCCCCGCCCAGCGCCACGGTCACCACGTGCTGCGCGAGGAGATCCAGCGGCCGCTCGATCGGCATCCGCGACTCCACGGCGACCGCCTCCACGCCGTCGCGCGCGGCGGCCACCTCGATCAGCTCCAGGGCGTGCGTGGGGACGCAGGTGACGCGGCTCTCGGCGCCGGGGCGGTGCCCGCTGCGGCCGGCGCGCTGGAGGAGGCGCGCCACGCCCTTGGGGCTCCCCACCTGGAGGACGCGGTCCACGGGGGAGAAGTCGACGCCCAGGTCGAGGCTGGACGTCGCCACGACCACGCGCATGCTCCCGTTCCGCAGCCCCTCCTCCACGAACTCGCGCGTCTTGCGGTCCAGGGAGCCGTGGTGGAGCGCGATGGTCCCCGCCCAGAGCGGTCGCGCGGCGAGGATGGCCTGGAACCAGATCTCCGTCTGCGAGCGGGTGTTGGTGAAGACGATGGCGCTCTCGGCCGCGTCCAGCACCTCCAGCAGCTGCGGGAGCATCTGCGTCCCCAGGTGCCCGGCCCAGGGGAAGCGCTCGATGGTGGGGGGGATGAGGGAGTCGACCACGATGGTCTTGGGCACCAGCCCGCGGACGATGCGCCCCGGCGTCGGCGGGTCCACCCCCAGCAGCGTCTCCCGCGCCTCTTCCAGGTTGCCGATGGTGGCCGAGAGCCCCCAGGTGCGCATCTCCGGCCGCCACGATCGCAGCCGCGCCAGCGCCAGCTCCGTCTGCACGCCGCGCTTGGAGCCCATCAGCTCGTGCCACTCGTCCACCACCACCGCGCGGAGGTCGGCGAAGAGCTCGCGGGCGTCGTCGCGGGAGAGGAGGAGCGACAGGCTCTCCGGCGTGGTCACCAGCGCCGTCGGCAGCCGCGACCGCTGCCGCGAGCGCACGGCCGCCGAGGTGTCGCCCGTGCGCGACTCCAGCGTCCAGGGGATGCCCAAGTCCTCCAGGGGCCCGCGGAGCGCGTTCTCCGTGTCGCCCGCCAGCGCGCGGAGGGGGGTGATCCAGAGGATGCGGAGCGGCGCCGCGTCCTTGCGGGCGACCCGCTTCGGCGCGCCGGGGTTCTCGCGCATCCACTCGAGGAGCGGCGCCATCCAGGCCGCGTAGGTCTTTCCCGTCCCCGTGGCGGCGTGGATCAGCCCGCTCTCCCCCGCCGCGTACGCCGCCCACACCTCGCGCTGGAAGTCGAACGCCTTCCACCCGCGCGACCGGAACCACGCCTCCACCCGCTTCAGCGGATCGGCGGGGGCGGCGCTCTTCGCTTTCGCGACTGCGGTGCGGGCCACGGGAGATCGGTCGCAGGGTGGGCGGACGGACAAGCGCACGCTTCGCACACGCTGGCAACCATCGCGCCGGAAGCAAAACCCCGCGCCGCCGCGCCTGATCCGCCGACGGCGTGGGACCGACCGTACGCAGGTGGGACGTTCAGTGGACGTTCATTGAACGAGGCGGTGCCGCGAAACGATCTCGCGGACATGGTGACGGGATCCCCCGCTCCGGACATCCGCGAGACCGATGCGGAGATGGCGATCCGTCCCGCGAGACGCGGTCCAACGGTTGCGCGAAACTCGGGGATGAAACGCGGGGCCCGGGAGATCCCGAGGCCCCGCGATTCATCATCCTGGCCGCGCGGGCGCTACATCACGGCGAGCGTCGTCGTCCCGCTCGACTCGGCCGGGGTGATCTCGCCGCAGAAGTCCTCCTGCATCTGCGTCCGGGCGTCGGCCGGGCTGGTGCCAGTGCCCAGGAGGTACACCAGCTTGGCCAGCGAGGCTTCGGGCGTCATGTCCCCCGCGCTCACCGCCCCCGCCGCGCCCAGCCCCGTCGCGTACGCGTCCTCCACGGAGCCGGCGAGCACCTGCGTGTTGTCCATCAGCACCACGCCGGCCGCGTTCGCGTTCTCCAGCGCGGTCATGAAGGCGGTGTTCTCCACGGGTCCGTTCCCCTCCCCGAAGGCCATGATGACCAGCCCCTGCACCGGAGGGCTGGTGTTGCCCAGCACCACCTGGAGCACGGTGGAGGTCTGGATGCCCGGGTAGAGGATCAGGACGACCACGGAGAAAGTCGTGACATTGGCCGCCAACGCCGAAAGCTGCGCCTGGACGCTCGACAGGTTGGCGGCGACGGAAAGCGAGGTGTCGTCCCCCGGCATCGGGAGGATCAGGTCGGTGTTGACGGTCATCACCGTTCCCACCGTGGCCAGCGGGGGGAAGTTGGGCGACTCGAACGCGGCGAACTGGTTGGCGTTCACCTTGGCCGAACGGTTGCCGCGCAGCAGGAGCGAGTCGAAGTACAGGCACACTTCGGGGATGTCCGGCTGCGTCCCCGCCAGGACGATGGCGCCCACCAGGTTGGGGAGCGCGTCGGTGAGCGTGAACTGCAGCGGGATCTGCGACCCGGTGAGAATCACCGGCTTGGAGAGGCCGGGGAGAAGGAAGGAGAGCGCCGAGGCGGTGAAGGCCATGGTGTCGGTCCCGTGCAGCACCACGAAGCCGTCGTAGGCGTCGTAGTTGGCCGCGATCTGGATGGCGATGTTCACCCAGTCCGAGGGAGACATGTTGGAGCTGTCCAGGATGGTGGCGGCGCCGTCGACGTTGAACTGGTCGATGGTGTAGCTGATGTCGTAGCTGGCCACCTGCCCGTTCTCCAGCCCCGGCATGGAGGCCACCAGGGCGGCGAACTGGGGCTCGGGCATGGGAGAGAGGCCCGAGCTCGTCTGCTCGCATCCGATGGTGCCGCCGGTGTACAGCACGTAAACGCTGGCCATTGTGGTGTTCTCCTGTGGATTGTCGAGGAGCGTACGTGAAAAGCGGGCGGAAATTGATGCTGCACATGGTAGCGGACGATTCCACGAATCGGCAAGAGATCCGTCGATCACTCCGGCGCGAGACAAGCGGTCCGGCCAGCGCCGGCAAGATCAGGAAATCGGAACGTGGACCGCGAATCACCAGCCGATCGGCCTCATGATCGTCGTTCCATCCCCGAGCGTCAGGTTGGGCGGAAACTGGGCCGACTGCACGGCCTTCTGGCTCACCTTGAGATGGAAGTCCGCGGTCCCCTGCATCTCGGTCGTATGGCGCAGGAAGGGCGTGAGGACGCCGACCTTCTTCTCTGGGTACAGCGACCGCGCCGTGCGGATCGCGGGCAGCAAGTCCGTATCGCCCGTGATCAGCACCGCTACGTCGGCTTCTCCCGTGCTCAGGATCTCGAGCAGCTTCACCGCGATCGCTACGTCCGTCTCCTTCTCCTCATGCCGGTGGTATTTCTTCCCACACAGCGGGCACAAGACATCCTTTCGCTTGAACTGCGACATGACGCAGTTGACACCGGTACTTTCCAGAGCGGCGACGTACGTCTGATGACGGGTCACGACCCCGGGATCGCGCGGGATTCGGTGCGTTGCATAGGCTGAGAAGTAGTGTACGACGGCGAGCTCCGTCCTCTCCCCGACGTGGCTGCGAATGGGCTGCAAGTAGCCCTCGCAGAGCTTTTTGAGGTCCAGCCACTTGACGGGCTTCTTGGATAGCCCCTGAATCTCGCGAAGCGAGTAGTACAGGTTGAACCCGTCCACCAGAAAACTGACCTTGAGCGACATATGAGCCCCGGTAAAAAAAAACCCCCCGGCCCGCAGGCCGAGGGGGCCCGGGGTCGTAACCCCGGGGATGCTTCTCTCGAAGTATAGAGCGAGAAGTCGCTCCTGTCAAGACGCTTTGTTTACTTCTTACAAGAAGTGATCGAAAAAATCGACCACCTCCACCGATGTATGATATCCGTGAGTAGCTTCATGAGCTCTCATCGATTGCCAAACAGCCGGTTCACACTGTAGCGTGTTCCGCTCATCCGTTTCCACCCCCACCGCTCGATCTCGCCATGCCCATGCCTCGCGTTCGATTGATCCCCCTGCTCGCGCTGACCTCCGCGGCGGCGCTGCTTCCGATTCGCCTTCCCGCGCAGGAGGCGTCGGCGTACCGGGCGCAGGCGGATTCGCTGATCCGCGCGGCGCAGGGGGACAGCGCGGCGTGGATCCGCATCGCGGAGTTGACGGACCGGTTCGGGGCGCGGTTCAGCGGGACGGAGAGCCTGGAGCGCTCCATCGACTGGATCGTGGAGCGGATGCGGGCCGACGGGCTGGAGAACGTGCACACCGAGCCCGTCATGGTCCCGCGCTGGGTGCGCGGCGCCGAATCCGCCGAGCTGGTGTCGCCGCGGCGCGTGGCGCTGCACCTGCTGGGGCTGGGCGGGAGCGTGGGGACGCCGGAGGGCGGCGTCGAGGCCGAGGTGCTGGTGGTGGGCTCGTTCGACGAGCTCCAGCGGCGCGCGGGGGAGGCGCGGGGGAAGATCGTCCTCTTCGACGTCCCCTTCACCAGCTACCGCGAGACGGTGGCCTACCGCGGCGGCGGCGCGTCCGCGGCGGCGAAGGCGGGCGCGGTGGCGGCGCTGATCCGCTCCGTCGGTCCGTTCGGGATGCAGACGCCGCACACCGGCAGCCTGCGCTACGACACCACGGCCGCCCGCATCCCCGCCGCGGCGCTGTCGATGGAGGACGCCATGATGCTGCGGCGGATGCAGGCGCGCGGCGAGCGGGTGCGCGTCCGCCTCTCCATGGGCGCGCGGATGCTGGCGGACGCGCCGTCGCGCAACGTGGTGGCGGAGATCCGCGGGCGCGAGCGGCCGGAGGAGGTGGTGGTGCTCGGCGGGCACATCGACTCGTGGGACGTGGGGACGGGGGCGATGGACGACGCGGGCGGGAGCGTGGCGGCGTGGGAGGCGGTGCGGCTGATGAAGCGGCTCAACCTGCGTCCGCGCCGCACGGTTCGCGTGGTGCTCTGGACCAACGAGGAGAACGGCCTGCGCGGCGCCAACGCCTACCGCGACGCGCACCGCGCGGAGATCGACAAGCACGTGCTGGCCATCGAGTCGGACGGCGGCGTCTTCGCGCCGCGCGGCTTCGGGTTCGGCGGGACGCCGGCGGGGTTCGCGGCGGCGCGGCCGATCGGGGCGCTGCTGGAGTCCATCGGCGCGGGGGCGGTGACGGAGGGGGGCGGCGGGGCGGACATCGGGCCGCTGATGGCGCTGGGGGTGCCGGGGATGGAGCTGAAGGTGGACGACTCGCGCTACTTCTGGTACCACCACACGGCGTCCGACACGGTGGACAAGCTGGACCCGGCGGAGGTGGCGCGCTGCGTGGCCGCCATGGCCGTCCTCGCCTTCGTCGCCGCCGAGATGCCGCAGCCGCTGCCGCGCGGCGTGGCCCCGGCCGCCGGCGGAGCGCACTAACGCGAATCAGCCTTTCGATCCGGCCGCCACGATCTCCGGCCCCGCATCCCATCGCCAGGGATGCGGGGCCGGAGCCGTTTCATCGCCGCACGAGCCTCATCAACGGATGCGCATCGAACGAGTGCCATCTCCCCATCGCTCATCCTGACCCGCGCTCGCCGCCCCTCGTCGCATCCGCATCCGCATCCGCATCCGCATCCGCATCCGCAGGCTGAGCGATCGAACCCTCAGCGCGTCACGCCGAGACAATGCATCCCCCGAATCTCGCCCACGCTCGGAATCTCGATCCGCCAGGCCGCGTCAACTGCGTCATCGGTAGGATGTGGAGCGGAGGCCGGATTCCGCGCCGATCCTCCTGATGACGCTGTTTGCGACGCTCGGAGGTGCGCTCGACGTCCTTCTTCGGGCGATGGAGGCGCGGGCGCGTCGAGATGAGGAGGATCGAGGGAGCGCGGACCGAAGGGTGCCTCTCCAGGAAAATTTCGATACACATCGCCGCCGAGGGTTCCACGGCGAGGTGCCCGCTGTGAACAACGAAAGGGCATCCGCGTGGGATGCCCTTCCGAAGGTCCGTGCCGGATCGGCCCGTCACCGCCGCGTCAGCCGGCGATCATCCCGTAGAGGAAGAGGATGCCGATGGCGGCGAGGACCGCCCAGAGGTGGTAGCGCTCGCGGTTGGACCAGTCGACCTTGCCGATGAAGTTCCACCCGCCCCCCTGGTGCCGGATCACCCGGTAGCAGCTGATGGGGATGATGGGGATGAACAGGATGACGAAGTAGACGGTGGCGACGTACGACCTGGTGAAGCGGTCGTAGTCGCGCTCCCCGTACATGTTCGTCCCCACCCCGTTCAGCGTGAAGAGCGTTGGGGCGCTCTCGATGGGCTTCATCCCGTGGAGCAGGTGGCGCTCGGCGCAGAACTGCCGCACCCCCACCGCCAGCCCCGCCAGCCACTGGTCCCCCTTGAACGAGAGATGCTCATCCACCAGGCGAACCGCCCCCTGGTAGTCGTACGTCTCCAGGCAGTGCGCCACCGACGCCAGCGCCGGGTAGTCCGCGTCCCCCGGCTCGATGGCCGCCGCGCCCTGCGCCACCACCTGCGCGAAGACGAACGCCCCCGACTCCAGCAGGCTCCGCCCCAGGCTCCCCAGCTTCCACGCCGCGTACCGCCGCTGCTCGTCGTCGAAGGCGATGGCGCGGATGCGGCCCACCACGGCCTGCACCGCCCGCAGGTCGTTGGCGCGGAGGTGCACCTCCACCAGCTTGGTGAAAAAGAGGAGGTCGTCGAAGTCCACCTTCCCGTCCGAGCGGATGGCGTCCTCCAGGAGCTTCACCGCGCGGGGAAGGGCGGACATGGAGACGTAGACGTCCGCCAGCCCCAGCTGGTAGATCCCCACGTCGTCCTCGCCCGCGGCGTGGATGGCGCGGCGGAAGGCGTGCTCCGCCTCGTAGTAGCGCCCCGCCGCCTGGTAGGCGTGCCCCGCGTTCCCCAGCCACGCCGGCGACGGCTCGGGGGCGCTCAGGAGCCGCTCGTACTGCGCCACCGCCTCCTCGGCCTTCCCCTGGTAGACGAAGCACATCCCCAGCATGTTGCGGACGTAGTCCAGCGTGGGGTCCTGCACCAGGATCTGCTTGAGGTTGCGCTCCGCCTCGGGGTAGTCCTGGTCGCTCATCGCCTGGGCGGCGGCGTGCATCAGCCGCTGGAGGGCGGGGGAGGGCGCGGTGTCGTACTCCTGGCGCGAGCGCGCGTCGGAGAGCGTCTCGTACGCCTCGCGGATGCGCTTGAACTCCTCGGGCGCGCGCTCCGGGGGATAGACGCGCACCAGGCCGCGGTACGCTCGCTTGACCTCGTCGCCGGTGGCTTCGCGGGGAATGCCCAGGCGCTCGTACAGGTCGTCGGTGGTGAGGGTTGCGCTCATCAGTCCATCTCGAACAGGAGGTTGGTCAATGCCTCCTCGCCCCGGCGCACCTCTTCGGCGTCGCCGGCCGCGAGCGCGGCCTTCAGCTGGTCCACCATCGCCACGGCGCGCGCCCGCACCCCCGCCGGAAGCCCGTCCAGGCGCTTCTCGGTGTGCGCCAGCAGCGGCCGCACCCGCTCGTACAGCGGCGACTCCGTCCACGCCGGGGCCGCCGGCGCCGCGTCCGTCGGGGGAGCCGCCGGCCGGGGCGCGGAACCCATCCCCGCCCCCGGGCGGCGCTCCAGCCGCGCGCGGGCCGTCATCTTGTCGCTCTCCGAGAGGCGGAGCGGGGTGGCGGCCATCCGGTGCCGCACCTCGCGGCCGGTGCGCGCCTCGCGGGCCACCGTCTCGATGTTGCCGTCCAGGTTGTACGACATCTCGATCTCGATCTGCTGCCCCGCCGGCGCGGGGGTCAGCGGCTCGAAGAAGAAGTCGCCCACCAGGAGGTTCTGCCCGCAGTCGGCGGAGTCGCCCTGGTAGACGCGGACGTGCACGCTCTGCTGGAAGTCGGCGACGGTGGAGTACGACGAGCGCTCGGTGCGCGGGATGGTGAGGTTCTTCCGGATGATGGGGTCGAAGAAGTCGTCCACCCACTCCCCCTCCACCCGCGCCAGCGTGGCGACGCCGAAGGTGTGCGGCGCCACGTCGGTGATCAGCACCTCGTCGGTCCCCAGGGTGCGGTCCTCGATCCCCGTGAGCACGGCGGCGCCCAGCGCCACCGCCTCCACCGGGTCCACCTCGGTGCGGAGCGCCTTCCCGCCGAAGTACTCGGAGACGAAGGAGCGCACCAGCGGGATGCGGGTGGAGCCGCCGACGAGGAGGACGGTGTCCACCTCCTCCGGGCGCACGCCCTTGGCCTCCAGCGCCTCGTCCAGCTGCCGCGCGGTCCCCTCCACCAGGTCGCGGATCAGCGCCTCGAAGCGGGCGCGGGTCAGCGCGTACTCGAAGTCGACGGCCTCGCCCCCCTCGCGCATGGCCACGTAGTCGATCATCACGTGGGTGGTCTCGGCGGCGGAGAGGGCCTCCTTGGCGCTCCGCGAGGCGGCCTTCAGCCGCTCCTTGAGTCGCGGGCTCCCGAAGAGGTCCACGTCGGTGGCGCGCAGGCACTCCTCGCGGAGGAAGTCCATCAGCCGCTCGTCGAACTCCTTGCCGCCCAGGCGGTTGTCGCCGGTGCTGGCCAGCACGTCCAGGATCCCCTCGGAGAGCTCCAGCACGGTGACGTCCAGGGTGCCGCCGCCCAGGTCGTAGACCAGCACCTTCTCCTCGGCCCCGGGGCGCTGGATCCCGTAGGCGAGGGCGGCGGCGGTGGGCTCGTTGATGATGCGGCGCACCCGGAGACCGGCGATCTCGCCGGCGTCGCGGGTGGCGTGGCGCTCCAGCTCGTTGAAGTACGCGGGGACGGTGATGACCGCCTCGGTGACGGGGTGGCCCAGGTACTTCTCGGCCTCCTCCTTCAGGTGGCGGAGGATGCGGGCGGAGATCTCCTGCGGGGTGAACTCCTCGTCGTCCAGGGTGATGCGCTCCCCGGTCCCCATCAGCCGCTTCACCTCCTGCACGGCGGAGCGCGGGCGGGGGATGAGCAGCTTCTCGGCGGGCTCGCCGACGACCATCTCTCCCCCCGTCCCGATCCCCACCACCGAGGGGAGGACGCCGTGGCGGGCGCCGCCCACCTCGCGGATCAGCACGGGGCGGCCGTGCTTGAGGAAGGCCACTTCGGAGGTGGACGTGCCCAGGTCGATCCCTACGATCATGCCTTTCTCCTTCAGCGTGTGGTGACGACCTGCGCGCGTCGCAGGAGCTGTCCGTCCAGCCGGAAGCCCCGGCGCACCACCTCCACGATCTCGGCGGGCTCCTGCCCCGGGGCGGCGTCCACGGTCTCCACGGCCTCGTGCTCGTCCTCGTGGAAGCGTCCCGACGCGCCCACCTCGGCCAGACCGGCGCGGGCGAGCACCGCCAGCGTCTTGGCGCTCAGCCGCTCCAGGTGCTCCAGCCACACGGCGTCGCCGCGCCCGCGCACCAGGGCCGCCAGGTCGTCCAGGGTGTCGGGGATCTCCAGGAGCGCGCGGGCGCGGCGGCGGGCCTCGTCTTGCAGCCGGGCGTTCTCGCGGCGGTGCTCGTCGCCCCGCTCGCGCGCCTCCTCCAGCGCGCGCCCCAGCTCGTCCGCCAGGAGCTCGGCGCGCTGGTTGGCCTGGAGCTGCTGCTTCCCCAGCCGGCTCACGCTGCGGGCGACGCTCTCCCACTGCCGCCGCATGTCGGGCGGCTCGGGGGCGGCGGCGTCCGCGTCGGGTTCGGGGAGGTCCAGGGCGAGGAGCCTGTCGATTTCCTGCGTGACGGAGAGCATGGGCGTTCTACGTTGGTGCTCGGAGGTTCCGGCGACGTCTCGGGTACTAAGTACTAAGTCCCAAGTCCTAAGTCCTTAGTGCTTAGTGCTTAGTGCTTAGTCCTCAAACCGATGTCAGATGCGCGGTCGTCGCTTAGGACTTAGCAGTTGGGACTTGGACTTCTCAGCTCGGCTCGGCTCCCGTGGCGGCGATCGCCCGGACGACGCGGTTGTGGAACGGAGAGCCGGGGTGCTCGCGCGCCAGCCGCTCGGCGGCGCGGCGGGCCTCGTCCGGCCGGCCGGCGCGCGCGAGGGAGCGGGCCAGCAGGTAGAGCGCGTCGTCGTGGTAGAACCGTCCCTCGCCGGCCGCCACGCTCCTCTCCAGTGCCGCCGTCGCGCCCGCCCAGTCGCCGCGCGCGTGGGCGTCGCGTCCCTCGCGGTACGCCGCCCACCCGGAGGGCGTCGCGGTCGTGGGCTCGGATCCACTCGCCGCTCCCGATCCGGCCGCCGGCGTCGGGCCCGACACGGCGGCAGCGGGGGAGGCGGGGATTCCAGCGGGGGCGGGAGATGCGGGGCTCGGGGCCGGGACCGCGGTGAAGTCGTTCGCCGGGAGGGGCGCGGGGGACGCGGACGGCTTCGCGAGCGAGAACACCAGCGCCACCACCGCGGCCGAGGCCACGACCGCCGATGCCGCTCCGGCCACGAAGGCCTCCACGCGGGCGGGGCGCTGCCGCCGCGCGGCCCGCTCGACGAGCTCGTCGGTGACGGTCGATTCGGCCAGGAGGCGGAGGAGCTCGGGATCGTCGCGGCAGGCGTCCAGCTGCGCCGCCCACGTCCGGCGGGCGTGGCGGAGCTCGCCCCGGCCCGCCAGGACCAGCCCCCGGAGGCGCGCGGCCGGCACCAGGTCGGGGAGGATCGCCAGCGCGCGGTCCGCGGCCGCGAGGGCGGTGGCATGGTCGCCGCTCCGCGCCGCCGCCAGGGCGGCGTCGTGCTCCCGGAGGGCCTGGCGCAGCTCGCCGTCTTCCAGCGAGGCCAGCCAGGCGGCGCACTCCTCCGTCCCCGCGCCGCGCCAGGCCGCGCGGGCGCCGGCCGCGTCTCCCAGCGCCAGGCGGCAGAGCCCCAGGACAGCAAGGGATCGCGCGTCTCCGCCGGCCAGGCGGACCGCTTCGCCCAGCTGGCGCGACGCCTGGTGCAGCCGGCGCTCGCCCGCCGCGCGGAATCCGTCGCGCAGGAGGGCGCGCGCGCGGCCGTCCAGCTCGGCCAGCGCGGGCTCGCACTCGCATTCCGCGCCCCCGCAGGTGGCGCACGCAGCGGTTTCCGGAAGGGTGGCGATGGACGGCAAAGGGGGGGAGCGGGATCAGGACTTCGTCATGCGGAGAATGCACCGAAAGGAGTCGGCAGTCTAATCGGCGGAGACGAGCGAGGCAAGCCTTTCGTCCACCGCCTTCAGCCGCCCGGCTTCCGCGCCACGACGGCGAACATCAGCGGCAGGTCGGGCGTCCCTTCCGGCGTGTGGTAGCGGCGGCCGGGGGCGGGGCGCATCCCGTCGAAGACCTTCCAGCCGTTGGTGTACGGGTACTCCCGCAGCACCTCCAGGACGAGCCCCGCCTCCAGCAGCGCCGTCACGACGTCCGCCAGCCCCCAGGCGAACTCCACCGTCGGGTGCGGGTTGGCGAATCCCACCACCCCCTCCCGGTACTCGGCGCCGTGCGTCAGCGCGTCGCCCGACTGCTCCACGTAGTCGCCGATCCCCTCGTCCACCTCGATCGGCTCGCCGCCGCCGGCGTAGGGCCAGACGAAGCGCATCGCCTCGTCCATGGTGTGGATGAGCGGGTGGAACTCGACCAGCACGAAGCGCCCGCCCGGCGCCAGCACGCCCGCGATCCCCCGCCCCCACGCCCCCAGATCCGACAGCCAGCCGATGGCGCCGTACGACGAGAACGCCACGTCGAAGCGGCGCCCCTCGCGCCCCGCCGCCTCCAGCCAGTCGTACACGTCCGCGCGCTCGAACCGCGCGGCGATCCCCGACTCCGCCGACAGCCGCGCGGCGAACGAGATCGCCTCGTCGCTGATGTCCACCCCCGTGGCCCCCGCGCCCAGGCGGGCCAGCGAGAGCGTGTCCTGCCCCGCGTTGCACTGCAGGTGCACCAGCGACCTGCCGGCCAGGTCGCCCAGCAGCTCGCGCTCCTCCGGGAAGAGCGTGCTCCCGCCCTCGCGGAAGAACGCCGCCTGGTCGCCCTTGTGGCTGTTGTGCGCCGCGGTGGCGGCGTTCCACGACAGCCGGTTCCGCTCGTGCAGCTCGCGCTTCATCGGAATGGGGAGATCGGGATCGGGAGATGGAGATCGGGGGATGCGGATCGGTCGATCCCGGACGGGGGATCGGGGCGAAAGATACGCGGCGGGGCGGCGATGGAGGAGGGCTCGATGCGGAGGATCCGCGGGATGATCCCGACCGATCGATCCCCATGCTCCCGCGCGCGGCGTCCGTGCTTGACCGGGCCCTTCCGGGGGGCGAAGATGCGTGGCCCGCGCGGGGGTCCTTACCTTGCGTTCCGACTCCGCGCACCCGGATCTCGTGAGGATATGCCGCAGCTGCACGCACCGCCCAAGTCCGCGAAGAACGCGCAGGCCGACGCCGCGACCCCCACCTTTCCGCTGCGGGTGGCGGCGGTGGACGTGGGCTCCAACGCCATCCGCTTCCTGGCGGCCGAGTTCAGCACCCTCTCCGAGTACCAGGTGCTGGTGGAGGAGCGCGTCCCCGTGCGGCTGGGGCACGACGTCTTCCTCACCGGGAAGCTGGCGCCGGACGCCATGGACAGCGCGGTGGAGGCCATCGCCGGCTTCCGGCGCTCCATGGAGGCGCTGGGGATCGAGAACTACCGCGCCGTCGCCACCAGCGCCACCCGCGAGAGCCGCAACGGCGCCGAGTTCGTGGAGCGCGTCCGCCAGGAGACGGGGATCCAGCTGGAGGCCATCACCGGGCAGGAGGAGGCGCGCCTGGTGTTCGTGGCCGTGCAGAACCGCGTTCCCTTCGGCGACGACAAGTGGATCTCGGTGGACGTGGGCGGCGGAAGCGTGGAGGTGTCGCTGGTGGACGCCACCGGGATCCTGTGGAGCGAGTCGCACGTGATGGGGTCGGTGCGGCTCCTGGAGGAGCTCTCGGTGGCCGGCGACGAGCCGGGGCGATTCCAGCGGCTCCTGCAGGAGTACATGGCCACGCTGCAGATCCCGGCCATCGCGCGGCAGTTCGAGCCGCGCGGGGTGATCGCCACCGGCGGCAACGCGGAGGCGCTGGCCAAGCTCTCCGGGGTGGCCGCCGCCCGCGGCCGCGTGGCCGTGGTCCCGCTGGCCCGGGCGCGCGCCAGCATCGAGCTCCTCTCCCGCCTCTCGTTCCGCCAGCGGGTGGAGCAGCTGGGGCTGCGCGAGGACCGCGCGGACGTCATCCTCCCCGCCTCCATGATCTACGAGCGCGTGGCCATGCTGGCCGGCGTGGACGACATCGTGGTGCCGGCGGTGGGGCTCAAGGACGGCGTGCTGATCGACCTGGTGGAGGACCTGGCCACCCACCAGGCGCACGAGGACCGCAAGGAGCGGCAGGCGCTGGCCGGCGCCGTGGCGCTGGGGAAGCGCTACCTCTTCGACGAGGCGCACGCGCTGCACGTGGCGCGGCTGTCGGGGTCGCTCTTCGACCAGCTGGAGAAGGTGCACGGGCTGGACGCGGCGGACCGGCGGATGCTGCTGGCGGCGGCGGTGCTGCACGACATCGGCACCTTCGTGGGCTACAAGAAGCACCACAAGCACTCGCTCTACCTGATCGCCAACTCCGAGATCCCCGAGTTCACGCAGCGGGAGATCGACATCATCGCCAACCTGGCGCGCTACCACCGCAAGGGCGTCCCGGCCGAGCACCACGTGATGTTCACCGCGCTCGCGGCGGAAGACCGCCAGCGGGTGGTGAAGCTGGCCTCGCTGCTGCGCCTGGCCGACGCGCTGGACCGCGAGCACATCCAGGCCGTGCGCGGGGTGAAGGCGCGCGCCACCAAGTCCGGCAAGCTCAAGCTGGAGCTGGACGCCACCGGCGACCTCCTCCTGGAGCGCTGGGCGCTGCGCCGAAAGGGCGGCCTCTTCACCGAGACCTTCGGCCTGGAGATCGAGGTCCACGGCGGCGCCGACGAAGAGCTCCGCCCCCGGCGGAGCGGCGCGTAGGCGCCGCGCGTCCGGGCGAGCCCGGGCGCGCGGGCGGCCGGATCCCCACCGTCGCTCCGGCCGAAGCACGGCCGGCCTGTCGCTCCTTTGGGAAATATTCTTGACATAGACGGTCGCGGGCATAGATTGTCTCATGCATAGCGCGCCGTCCACGATGGCCGATTCCCGCGCCTGCCTCCACGCCCACGGGATCGCCTCCGCCATGACCGTCCGACCGGGTCTCTCCGGCACCCTGCGCGAACGGCTCCGCTGCCCCGCGTGCGGCGCTCTCCTCGACTTCCGCGGCGAGGAGGCCGCGTGCGCGGGCGGGGAGTGCGCCGCCCGCTTCCCCGTGGTCCGCGGCGTCCCGGTGCTGATCGACGAAGCGACCAGCATCTTCTCGCTGGACGACTACCGCTCCCGGTGCGAGCCCCCGCCGCCGGCCGTCCCGTCACGGATCCGGCGGGCGATGCCGGACATCACCCGCAACGTGAACGGGGCGCGCAACCTGGCGCGCTTCGCCGGGCTGCTGCTGGAGCGCTCCGCGGCGCCCCGGGTGCTGGTGGTGGGGGGGAGGATCGCGGGGTGCGGGATGGAGGCGGTCCTGGGGCACCCCGCCCTGGAGGTGGTGGAGACGGACGTCTCGTTCGGGCCGCGCACGGCGCTGGTCTGCGACGCGCACCGCCTCCCGTTCGCGGACGGCAGCTTCGACGGGGTGGTGGCGCAGGCGGTGCTGGAGCACGTGCTGGATCCGCACCGGTGCGTGGCCGAGATCCACCGGGTGCTGGCGCCCGGCGGGCTGGTGTACGCCGAGACGCCGTTCATGCAGCAGGTGCACGCGGGGCGCTACGACTTCACCCGCTTCACGCTCCTGGGCCACCGCCGCCTCTTCCGGCACTTCACGGAGATCGACAGCGGCGCCGCCTGCGGGCCGGGGATGGCGCTGGCGTGGGCCTACACCTACTTCCTCCTCAGCTTCGCCCGCGGCGCCGGCTCGCGCCGGGCGCTGCGCGGGGTGGCCCACCTCACCTCGTTCTTCCTCAAGTACCTCGACCGCTTCCTGGTGGACCGCGCGGGGGCGCTGGACGCCGCCTCCGCCTGCTACTTCCTGGGCGGCCGCGCCGAGCACCCCCTCCCGGACCGCGAGCTGATCGCCCTCTACCGCGGCGGCTTCGGCGCCACCACGGCGCTGCGCGACTGATCCGCCCGCGATCCCCCTCCCCGCTACTTCTCCTCGTCCGGATCGTGCGCCATCTCGTCGATGGCCACGGCGATGGCCAGGATCAGCGCGTCGTCCTGGCCGGGATCGACCTCCACGCCGTAGGTGTCGGTGAGGGCGAACCACTTCTTGGAGATGCGCCCCACGGTGTCGCCGCCGCGGCGGATCTCGTAGTCGTGGTCCAGGAAGTCGCCCTTGGCCACCAGGTCGTCCCCTCCCTTCACGTCCACGCTGAACCTGTCGCCGAACGGCGTGAGCCACGCCTTCTTCACGGTGGCGATGGTCTCGCCGCCGCGCAGGATCTTCATGCTGTCGCGCAGGGCGATCTTCACCTCGCGGATGGTGGCGGCCTCGCGCCCCTGCATGTCCTCGATGACGAAGGTCTCGCGGATTCGCAGGACCTTGCCGTCCACGCGGTAGACCGGCTTCCCGCTCTCGTCGTCGATGGTGTAGTCCTCGCCGATGGAAAGGAGGTGCTGGCGCATCTTGTAGCGGGGCATGGTGCCTCCGTTGATTTCGCGGAATCGGGTCGATGGCGGACGCGGGACGGGCGGGGCAATCGGCGAGCCACGCGCCTCGGTGCCGATCGACCCGGCGCATCCCCGCCTGTCCCATCTCCTGCGCGGATTCGTTCTCCTGTGGAATGGCTCGGCGGTGCCGGACGGCTCCGCCGCAGTGCTCTCGCTCCACGGAGGATGCAGATGCGCCTTTCATCGTCTGGATTCCGCACCCTCGTCCTCACAGCGGCGTCCGCGCTCCTCTGCGGCGGGCTCTCCGCGCAGACCGGCACGGCCGCGCCGCGGGAGGAGCTCTACATCGGCTGGAAGCCGTCCGCGGACGAGACCCGGCCGATGTACACCGAATCGGTGGACGCCGCGACGCAGGTGCTGGGGTGGCCGCGGCTACGCGACCCCGGCGCACTGGGCGGCGCCCGGCGCGAGGTGCGCCTGTGGATGGGCTTCGGCATCGGAGCGACGGACCAGGTGATGCGCGTGGTGGACAACCCCGGCGGCGCCACGGGAGAGGTGGCGCTCTGGTGGCGGGGCGCGTCGCCCTCCGGGGGGAGCGATTCCACGCAGGATGGCTGGAGGGTGGAGCGCGACTTCGCGCGGCGGCTGCGCGCGGAGTTGGCCTCCGTCGGGTGCGCGGGGAGCGGGGAGCAGGCGGCGCTGGAGACGTGCCGCTTCACCGTTCCCGAGAACCCGGACTGGGGCGCCATCCTGGCGCGGATCGACCAGCTGGACGCGTGGACGCTGGCCAACCCCGCCACCCTGCAGCCGCGGATGCGGGGCGGGATGCACGGCACCACGCTGATCGTGGAGGTGCGCGACGGCGAGCGCTACCGCAGCTACGCCTACTGGTGCCCCAGCCTCTTTCCCCACGTCCCCGAGGCGCGCCGCGCCGTCGCGTTGAGGCGCCTGTTCGATCCGTTCCTCGCCGGCTGGCAGGAGCTCATGACCCGGCGGTTCGAAGAGCAGGAGCGGGAGCTGGAGGCGCGCGTGGCGGCGGAGAAAGCGGCGGAGACAGCGCCGTAGGCGATCAGCGGCCGCGTGGCGCCAGCCCCCGCGGCCGCACGGCGCGCTCGGCGAGGCCCAGGACGGCGTCGACCAGGAGGGCGAGGAGGGCGGCGGGGATGGCGCCGGAGAGGATCATCCGCGTGTCGGAGAGCGCCAGCCCCGCCACGATGGGGTCGCCCAGCCCGCCCGCGCCGATGAACGCCGCCAGCGTCGCCGTCCCCACGGCGATCACGGCGGCGGTGCGGATCCCGGCCATGATGGCGGGCGCGGCCAGCGGGAGGCGCACGTGGCGGAGCACCTGCCCGGGGCTCATCCCCAGCGCCTTCGCGGCCTCGGTCGCCTCCGGCCCCGCGTCGCGCACGCCGCTGTACGTGTTGCGGACCACCGGGTAGAGCGAGTAGAGCCAGAGTGCCACGAGGGCGGGGACCACGCCGATCCCCAGCAGCGGGATCATGAACGCCAGCAGGGCGATGCTGGGGATGGTCTGCAGCAGCCCCACGGCGCGGATGGCGCCCTCCGCCGCCGCCGGCCGCACGCGCTCCAGCGCCACCCCCAGCGGGAGCGCCACCAGCACCGCCGCCGCCAGCGCCACCAGCACCAGCAGGAGATGGCGTGCCACCAGCCCGCCCAGCACCGCGCGCCGCTCCCACAGGTACCCGCCCAGCGACCCGTCGCCGTCCCCCGCCGGCCGCGCCGCCGATCCGGACGCGGCGCCGGTCCCCAGCAGGCCGATCTCGCGCAGCGCGTCCGCGGCCACGCGCTCGGCGGGCTGGCCGTCCACCTCCACGCGGCGGTTCAGCTCGCGCATCCGCCGCTCGTCCAGCCGTCCGCTGAGGCGCGTCAGCTCGGCCACGGCGGCGGGAGCGTCTCGCCACATCCGCGCGCTCACCAGGGCGGCGGCCTGGTACGGCGGGAAGAAGCCGCGGTCGTCCTCCAACACCACCAGGTTGTAGCGCGCCAGCAGCCCGTCCGTCGAATAGCCGTCCACCACGTCCACGGCGCCCTGGGCCAGCGCCTGGTACTTCACGGCCTGCACCAGCGACCGCACCGCGCGCGGCTTCAGCCCGTAGGCGCGCTGCAGCCCGGGCAGGCCGTCCGCCCGGCCGATGAAGTCCGGCGTGAACCCCGCCGTCAGCCGCGGCGCCTCGCGTGTCAGGTCCGACAGCGTCCGCAGGCGGTACCGGTCCGCCGTCTCCCGCCGCACGGCGATGGCGTAGGTGTTCTCGAAGCCCAGCGGCGGGAGCCAGCGCGCCCCCCACCGCGCCTGGAACTCGCGCGACACGATCCCGAACACCGAGTCCGCGTCCGACGCCGGCTGCTGGCCGAGCACCGCCAGCAGCCCCGTCCCCGTGTACTCCGGGTAGACGTCCACCGCCCCCGCCCGCAGCGCCCCGAACGCGATCTCCGTGGCCCCCAGCCCCAGCCGCCGCTCCACGGCCATCCCGCGCGCCTCCAGCAGCTGCGCGAACATCTCCGCCAGCACGTAGCTCTCTCCGAACGGCTTCGACGCCACCACGATCGGCCGCGCATCCTGCGCCCACCCGATCGAGGCGAACGCCAACAGCATCGCCAGCGCGCCGAGAATCCGCCTCACGCGCCCCTCCCGCCCACTCCCGCCATCCGCCCGAGGACGATCATCATCTCCCCCATCTCAGTGCTGTGACATTCCGTGACAGAGGCCGCCGCACGTCCGTTACAATCGCTCCACGCGACGAGTCTCCCCACTGGTCGCTCCGACCCCAAGTCGATGTGAGCGATGCGCATGGCGGCATTCGAAAATGCTTTCTGGAGGTCCGTTACAAAGCGGCGACGCAATTGTAACGGAGCGATATCGATCTCTCATCTGCCCTTCAACCGATCATCGAGAGTCAGCGGGGCGGAGATCGGAGCCGAGACGCCTGCCACGTATCTCATTCGTGAGATACCTGACGGCTCACGCGGCCGCGCCGACCCTCGCGCGGGCCAGCAGGTCGCGCACGTAGTCGGTCGCGGGCGCGGCGACGAGCTCGGCGGGCGGGGCGACCTGCTCGATGCGGCCGTGGCGCAGGACGGCCACGCGGTCCGCCAGCAGCGCCGCCTCGTGCAGGTCGTGCGTCACGAAGACGGCGGTGATGCGCATCCGGCGGCGGAGCGCGTCGAAGGCGGACTGCAGCTCCGCGCGGGTGATGGCGTCCAGCGCCCCGAACGGCTCGTCCAGCAGCACGATGCGCGGGCTCGCCGCCAGCGCCCGCGCGATCGCCACCCGCTGCCGCTGCCCGCCCGACAGCTCCCGGGGCCAGCGCCCGCCGAAGGTGGCCGCCGGCATCCCCACCCACCCCAGCGCCTCCTCCGCCTTCGCCCGCGCCCCGCCGTCGCGCCGGAGCCAGGGGACCAGCGACACGTTGCGCAGCACCGTCCAGTGCGGGAGCAGCCCGCCGTCCTGCGGCACGTACCCCACGCGCCGCCGCAGCTCCACCGGGTCCGCCGCCGCCACGTCCTCGCCGTCCACGCGCACCGTCCCCGCGCTCGGCTCCGTCATCCGGTTGAAGCAGCGGAGCAGCGTGGTCTTTCCCGATCCGCTCTCCCCCACCAGCGCCACGCACTCCCCCGCCGCCACCGCCAGCGACACGCCGTCCAGCGCCACGGCGTCGCCGTAGCGCTTCGTCACCCCTTCCGCGGAGAGCACGATCTCGGAGGATTCAGCCACGGTCGTCACGGGATGAGGAAGATCCGGAAGGCGGGCGTCCGGCGTACCGTCCACCGTCGCCCGCGGGCCACTGCGGCCTTCAATCTGCGTTGCGCGCCCGGGTTCCGCGATGCGCCGCGCCGAATCGGTCGCCGGGAACCCGCCGCGCCGCTAACGGATTCTCCCAACCGAAGCTCGCCGTCGAGGGCGTGGGAGATGCGACGGACCCGCTACGCGATCGCGCAATCCGAGCGTGGCGCGGTGGACGGCTCGCCCCTAGTTTACCCGTCGGACCCGTGCAATCACAGCCAATCGCCTGGGGGACATGACTGATACGATCGCTCTCGAGAACGTCGTGCTCGCCCCCGGCTCCGCCTCCGGGAGCGCCGCCCCGGCCGACGCGCGCGAGGCCGCGCAGCTGCTGCTGGACGCGCGCCAGCGCACGCTCCTCCTGGCCGCGCCGCTCTCCGAGCCCGAGCTGAAGGCCCAGCACAACCGGCTGATGAGCCCCGTGGTGTGGGACCTGGGGCACATCGCGCACTTCGAGGAGCTGTGGCTGGTGCGCAACCTGGAGGGCCCGGTGGAGTTCGTGGAGATGCCGGGGCTCTTCAACCCGTTCGAGCACCCGCGCGCCACCCGCGGCGCCCTGGACCTCCCCGGCCTCTCCGCCTCGCTGGAGACCATGGCCGACGTCCGCCGCCGCGTCCTGGACAAGCTGGGGAGCGGCGAGGGCGCCGCCGTGGCCGCCCCGCTCCTGCGCGAGGGCTACGTCTACCGCATGGTGGCGCAGCACGAGTACCAGCACAACGAGACCATCCTCCAGGCGCTCCAGCTCAAGGACGACCCGCCGTACCGCGCCCCGCGCGTCCTCCAGCCCCCCGCCGGGCGCCCCGTCGCCGCCGACGCGGAGGGGATGGTGCGCTTCCCCGGCGGCGCCGTGGAGATCGGCACCGACGACCGCTCCGCGGCTTACGACAACGAGCGCCCGCGCCACGCCGTCCACCTCGCCCCCTTCCGCATCGGCGCGTGGGCGGTGACCAACGGCGAGTACCAGCGCTTCCTCGACGACGGCGGCTACGAGCGCGCCGAGCTGTGGACCGGGGCCGGGTGGAAGTGGCGCCAGGAGGCGGACCTCACCGCCCCGCAGTTCTGGACCCGGAAGGACGGCGGGTGGTGGACGCGGAGCATGGACCGGGAGATGCCCGTCGATCCCCATCGCCCCGTCTGCCACGTCTGCTGGTACGAGGCCGACGCCTACGCCCGCTGGGCCGGCGCCCGCCTCCCCACCGAGCACGAGTGGGAGGCCGCCGCGTCGTGGGATCCCGAGACCGGATCCAAGCGCGCGTATCCCTGGGGCGACGACGCGCCGACTGCGTTCGACGCCAACCTCGACCAGCTCACCTTCGAGACCGCGCCGGTCGGCGCCTACCCGCGCAACGTCTCCCCCATCGGCGCCTACGGGATGATCGGCGACGTGTGGGAGTGGACGTCCAGCGACTTCACCGGGTGGCCGGGATACGCATCGTTCCCGTATCCCGAGTACTCCGAGGTCTTCTTCGGCAACGAGTACAAGGTGCTGCGCGGGGGATCGTGGGCCACGCGCCCCGGCGCCATCCGCAACACCTTCCGCAACTGGGACTACCCCATCCGCCGGCAGATCTTCAGCGGCTTCCGGATCGCGCGCGATGGCTGAGCCCGCCGCCTCCGCGCCCGCGTCCATCGACGCCGCCGCCCTCGCCGAGCTGCGCGAGGGGCTGTCGCGCGCGCAGAAGGAGCTGTCGCCCAAGTACTTCTACGACGAGCGCGGCTCCGTCCTCTTCGAGGAGATCACGCGGCTCCCCGAGTACTACCTGACGCGCACCGAGCGGGCGCTCCTCCAGCAGTGGATGCCGGAGTGGATCTGGGCGCTCTCCCCCCGCTCGCTGGTGGAGCTGGGCGCCGGGAGCGCCGAGAAGACGCGCATCGTCCTGGACGCCATCGGCCAGGCGGTCGGCTTCGCCACCTACGTCCCCGTGGACGTGAGCGCCGAGTTCCTGGACGACGTGGCCGTGCGCCTCTCCGCGGCGTATCCGACGATGGAGGTCGTCCCCGTGGTCGCCGACATCACCGCCGACTTCGCGCTCCCGGAGACGCTCGCCGGCCCCACGCTCCACGCCTTCCTGGGGAGCACCATCGGCAACTTCGCGGCGGACGACGCGGTGGCGCTGCTGCGGCGCGTGCGGCGGCGGATGATGCCCGGCGACGCATTCCTGATGGGCGTGGACCAGCGGAAGGACCCCGCCGTCGTCGAGGCCGCCTACAACGACTCCGCGGGCGTGACCGCCGAGTTCAACCGCAACATGCTGCGCGGGGTCAACACGATGTTCGGCGCGGACTTCGACGTGGCCGCCTTCGAGCACCGCGCCTTCTACGACCGCGACCACCATCGCATCGAGATGCACCTGGTCCCGTCCACGCCCCAGACGGTGACCATCCCCGGCGCCGGCGTCTACCACTTCGCCGCGGGCGAGACGCTCCGCACCGAGATCTCGTGCAAGCACGACCGCGCGAGCGTGGAGGCCATGCTGGGCGCCGCGGGGATGGAGATCCAGCGCTGGGAGACGGACGAGGCCGGGCTGTACGCCATCCTCCTCGCCACCCCCGCCTGACGGAGCGCGCCGTGCCGCTGGACCTCGCCACGCTCGCCGCCGACCTGCGCGACAACGCCTTCGGCTACCGCCGGAGCGCGCCCCGCCCGCCCGTCATCGGCGCCGAGGTGGAGCTGATCCCGGTGGACGCGGAGACGCGCGCCATCGTCCCCGTCACGGCGGAGGATGGGCCGTCCACGCTCCCGCTCCTCCGCTCCCTCGCCGCCCGCCACGGGTGGCGCGAGGAGCCGTCGCCGTACGGCGCGCCGTTCTTCCACCTCCCCGACGGCGGGCTGATCTCGTACGAGCCCGGCGGGCAGGTGGAGCTCTCCGCCCCGCCCTTCCGCTCCGCCTCCGCGCTCCTCAAGAGCCTGCGCGACACCGTGCTCCCGCTCCGGCGCGAGGCGCGCGACGCGGGGATCGACCTGCTGAGCGTGGGCGTCGATCCCGCCAACCGGCTCGCGGACATCCCGCTCCAGCTGCACGGCCCGCGCTACCTGCGGCTGACGCGCTTCCTGGAGTCGCTGGGGACGGGCGGCGTGCGGATGATGCGGCAGACGGCGGCGTTCCAGTGCAACCTGGACTGGTGTGGCGACGCGCTGGAGCGGTGGCGCTTCCTGAACGCGCTGACGCCGTACCTCACCGCCGTCTTCGCCAGCTCGCCCGTGTACGAGGGCGCGGAGACGGGCGAGCGCAGCTTCCGCGCGCGCGTCTGGCGCGAGCTGGACGGCGGCCGCACCGGCATCTTCCCCCGCTCCGCCGACCCCGTCGCCGACTACCTCCGCTTCGCCCTCGACGCCCCCGCCATCCTCCTCCCCACCGACGCCGACCTGGATGCGGTGGATGCGGATCGTGATGATCGGGATCGTGGCGATGCGGATCGTGGAGATGCGGATCGGAGCAACGGCCGATCGGGCGATGCGCATCCCGCCTGGCCCTCGTTCCGCGACTGGAACGATCGCGGCGCCGCGACGATGGAGGACTGGCATCGCCACCTGACCACGCTGTTTCCCGAGGTGCGCCCCAAGGGGTTCGTGGAGGTGCGGTCGATCGACGCCGTGGCGCCCGAGTGGTACGCCGCGCCGCTGGTGCTGCTGGGCGGCCTGACCTACCACGAACCCGCCTTCGCCGCCGCCGCCGAACTGGCCGGCGATCCCGACGCCGCGCTCCTGGACCGCGCCGGCCGCCTGGGCCTCCGCGACGAGCGCATCGCCTCGGTCGCGCGCGACCTGTTCGGGCTGGCGCTGGAAGGCGCGGCCGCGCTGGGCTCCGCCTTCCTCTGCCCCGCCGACCTGGAGGAGGCCCGCGCCTTCTTCGACACTTACACCCGCCAATCCCTCTCCCCCGCCGACGACGCCACGGCGACCGCGGCGGCCTCGGCGGCCGAGGTCGCGACGGACACGTAGCGCCATCCTCCGCCACGGTCCCCCGGTTGAAATCGGGGGCTACAAAAGCACAAAGTCCGCCTTCGCGGACTGCACGCCTGCATCTCCCCGCATCCCCACCATCCGTTCAGGCCTACACTCGTTCAACCGCCTACAATCAGGCGCGGAGACTTGCGTCCTCCGTTCTCTTTGTGCACCTTGAGGCGGAGCATTTCATCCGACTCAAGGGGTGATCAGGTGTCCGATGAGCGCAGCTTTGGTGAACAGCTAATTGAGGCAGCTCGCGAGATGGTGGCGATCCATCAAGGGGAAACGCAGCCTACGCGCGTTCACTACCGCGTGCTGACGGGGCCTGATACCGACCTGATCGGCCCGCCGTTCTACACGGCGCGTCAGATTCGGGAGATCCGCGACAAGATGGCCGTTTCCCAGGCCCGCTTCGCCAAAGTGCTCAACTGCAGCGTGAGCACCGTCAAAGCCTGGGAGCAGGACATCCGCGAGCCGGACGGCGTCTCGCGGCGCCTCCTGCAGGTCGCCGAGCAGCACCCCAGGATGCTGCTCGAGACGGCGCGCTGGCCGGAGCCGGAGGAGAGCGAAGCGCCCACCGAAGAGCCCAAGCTCCACCGGGCGGGGTAAGCGGAGCCGGGGGGTGAACGGAAACGGGCCGCCGGAGAGATCTCCCCGGCGGCCCGCTCTCTTTCCTCCTCCCCGCGATCAGGAGGCGGCGGGGCGCTCCAGGGGAAGGCGGACGGTGAAGATGCTGCCGCCGCCGAAGCGGCTCTCCACGGTGACGTCGCCCCCCATCAGCCGGGCCAGGTTGCGCGTGACGCTCAGCCCCAGCCCGGTCCCGCCCACGCGCCGGGTGGGCGCCTGCTCCACCTGGCTGAACGCGTCGAAGATCCGCTCCAGGTTCTCCTCCGCGATCCCGATCCCCGTGTCGCGCACCTCGATGCGCGCCTCGCCGCCCACCTGCCGCACCTCCACCGCCACCTCCCCCGCGTCGCTGAACTTGACCGCGTTGGAGAGGAGGTTGAGGACGATCTGGTGCAGCTTCACCGCGTCGGTGACGGCGGGAAGCTCGGGCGGGGTGTCCACGCGGAACTCCAGCCGCTTCTCGCGCGCCAGCGGCTCCACCAGCACCGCCGCCTCGCGCACCAGCGCCGCCAGGTCCACCCGCTCCCACACCACCTCCTCGCGCCCCGCCTCCAGCCGCGAGAAGAGGAGCACCTCCTCGATCAGCCGGAGCAGGTGCTTGGAGCCCGTGCGGATGCGCCCCAGCTGGTCGCGCTGGCGGTCGTTCAGCTCGCCCGCCACGTTGGCGTCCAGCAGGTCCGCGTAGCCGATGATGGCGTTGAGCGGGGTGCGCAGCTCGTGGCTCATCACCGCCATGAACTCGCTCTTCACCGCGTTTGCCTTCACCGCGTCGCGGAAGAGGCGCGCGTTGTCCAGCGCCAGCGCCACCCGCCCCGCCAGCTCCTTGAGCATCGCCAGGTCGCGCCCCGTGAGCCGCGCCAGCGTGTCCGTGGCCACCGCCGTGAGCGCCCCCACCGTCTGCCCCCGCGCGACCAGCGGGACGGAGGCGTACGAGCGCACCGCCAGCCGCCGCAGCTCCTCGGCCGGGAGCCGGTCGGCCGACTGCGCGTCCACCACCAGGTCGGCGCGGCCGGAGCGCGCCACCCGGCCGGGCCCCGCCTCGGAGCCGGCGGGGAGGAGCGCGTCCAGGGCGGCCGCCAGCTCCGGCCCGGCGGGAAGGTGCGCCTCGCTGGCCACGCGGCGCATCTCCCCGTCGTCCTCCAGCAGGTCCACCGCGCACCAGGCGGCCAGCGTGTCCGCCACCACCGCCCGCGCCACCCCGCCCAGCGACGACTCGGGGTCCAGCGACGACGCCAGCGCGGAGCCGGCCTCGCCCAGCACCCGCTGCCACTCCTCGGCGCGGCGGCGGTCGGTGAGGTCCACGTGCGTCCCCACCCACTCACGCACCCCGCCCTCGCGGTCGGGCACCGGCACCGCCGTGGCCGACATGTGGCGGTACTCGCCGTCGTGCCGGCGCAGCCGGTGCTCGGTGGCGTAGCGCAGCCGCGCCGCCACCGCCCGCTCCCACGCCTCGGCCACCCGCTCGCGGTCCTCCGGGTGCACCGCGTCCAGCCACCCCGCCCCGCGCAGCGCCGCGGCCGGCTGCCCCGTGAACGCCGTCCACCCCGCCTGCTCGCGGTCGAACTCCCCGTCGGGCGAGGTGGTCCAGACGATCTGCGCCGTCCCGGCCACCAGCGCGCGGAAGCGCTCCTCGTTCTCGCGGACCGCCTCCTCGATCTCGCGGGCGCGGAGCATGGCGTTGACGGTGGCCACCAGCTCGCGCGGCTCCACCGGCTGCGTCAGGTAGCCGTCGGCGCCCAGCTCCAGCCCCTGCACCCGGTGCTCCGAGGTGCGGTAGGCGGCCGAGAGGTAGAGGACGGGGATGGCCGAGGTCTCCGGATCGCTCTTGATCCGCCGGCAGACCTCGAAGCCGTCCACGTCGGGGAGGTTGACGTCCAGCAGCACCAGGTCCGGGTGCTCGCGGAGCGTGGCCTCGAGCGCCTCGTTCCCCGTGGCCGCCTCCAGCACGTCGAACCCCGCCTGGCGCAGCACGCGCGAGGTGGCGTAGCGGCCGGCCTCGTAGTCGTCCACGTTCAGCACCACCACCCGGCGGTGGTGGCTGGGGGGCACCCGGTGGGTCGGGGCGCGGTCTGCCTCAGCGGTCATCGCTCGCCTCGTCCGCCCCCTCGGGGGGATGGTACTCGCGGGGAATGGTCAGCGTGAAGGTGGAGCCCTCGCCGGGAACGCTGCGGACGGAGATCTCGCCCCCCAGCAGCGTCGCCAGCTTGCGCGAGAGCGGGAGGCCGAGGCCGGTGCCGCGCCGCGTGCGCTGGAGCTCGCCGTCCACCTGGTTGAAGTCCTCGAAGATCCGCGCCTGGTCCTCCGGCGCGATCCCGATCCCCGAGTCGCTCACCGAAAAGCTCATCATCTCCAGCCCCACCGTGCGCGCGTAGACCCCCACCCGCCCGTCCTCGGTGAACTTGAGGGCGTTGGAGATGAAGTTCCGCAGGATCTGCGCGACCTTGGCCTCGTCGGTGAAGAGCGTCGGCGACGCGCCCGGATCCTCGAACACCAGCTGCGTGTCCTCGCCCGTCAGGAGCGGGCGGAGGGTGGCGCGCAGCACGTTGAAGAGGTCGGCCACCACGAAGGGGGTGGGATGCACCGCCACCTTCCCGGCGTCCACCCGCGCGGTGTCCAGCAGGTCGTCCACCATGTTCAGCAGGTCCCGCGCCGAGCGGCGGATGAACCCCACCTGCTTCTCCTGCTCGGAGGTCAGCTCGCCGTCCACGCGGTCCAGGAGAAGGCCGGAGAGCGCCAGCACCGAGTCCAGCGGAGTGCGGAACTCGTGGCTCATGTAGCTCATGAACTGCGCGCGCATGGCGTTGGCGCGCCGCAGCTGCTCCAGCCGCTCGTCCAGCTCGGCGTAGAGCGCCACCACGCCGCGGTTGGTGTCCTCCAGCTCCTTGTTGAGCCGGAAGAGCTCGTCCTGCCGCCCCCGCAGCTCGGCCAGGGCGGAGAGAAGCTCCTGGTTCTGCCGCTGCAGCTCCTCCACCACGTCGGGCGGCCGCAGCCGGGCCAGCTCGGCCGCCACCCGTGCGCGCGCCGCGCCGTCCACCGGCGCCACGCCGCGGGGGAAGCGCTTCCCCAGCTCCACCGTGGTCCCGTCCGGCCCCGTCCGCGCGTCGAAGCGGTCCATCAGCCGCCGCGCGCCGGCCATCCCCATCCCCATCCCCGTCTGGGAGACGTAGCGCCCCTCCAGCACCGCGTCCAGGTCGCCGATCCCCGCTCCCCGGTCGGCCACGCGGGCCATCAGGATCTGCTCGGGGGGCTCGCCGTCCACGCCCAGCTCCATCCGCCCCCCCGAGGCGTAGCGCACGGCGTTGCGGGCGATCTCGGAGACGGCGGTGGCGAAGCGCGTCTGGTCCTGCACGTCGAAGCCCACCAGCTCGGCCACCTGGCGCGCGCGCTGGCGGGCCAGCACCACGTCGGCGTCGGCGGCCAGCCGGAGCGAGACCAGGGGGGTCGCGACCGCCGTGCTCACGCGGGGTGGGCTTCCCGCGCCACCAGCACGGTGGCGTCGTCCGTCCCCCGGCAGAAGTCGCGGTAGACGACGGCCGCCACCACCGCCGGGTCGCGCCCCATGAGCCCGGGGTAGCGGTCCAGCGACCAGCGCGAGCCGATCCCGTCGGAGTGCATCACCAGCACGGCCCCCGTGGGCCAGGGCACCTCGAACTCCTGCACCTTGCGCATCTCGTGCCCCACGATGCCGTTGTGCGACACCAGGCTGCGGCTCGCCCCGTCGGGCGCCACCACGGACCCGGCGATGTTCCCCACCCCGGCGCAGCGGACGATTCCCGTGCGCGCGTCGATCTGCACCACCGACACCGCCGCGCCGCGCGTGGGCCGGAGCGCGGCGTGCATCCGGTGCAGCAGCTCGCCCGGCGCCTCGCCCGGGTTCGCGCGGAAGACGCGCAGCGCCAGGCGCGAGGCCTCGGCGGCGTCGGGGCCGTGCCCCAGCCCGTCGGCCACCACGCAGGTGGTGCGCCCGCCGGCCTCCTCGGACCCCGCGTTGTCGCCGCACACCTCCTGCCCCGGCTTGGCCACGATCACCGCGCCCACCGTGACGCCCTGGGCCTCCGCCGCCCCGGGCTCCACGGCCCAGATCCGCGAAAGGAGGACGGTGCCCACGTCGGGGGTGGAGAAGAGGTCGAAGTCGTCCGACATCCGCCGCAGCGCCCCCAGCCCCGTTCCCGGGCTCCCGGCGGTGGAGTAGCCGTCGCGCATGCACTCGGCCGGGTTCACCATCCCCGGCCCCCGGTCCATGGCGATCAGCTCCACCCCCACGGCGTCGCCGCGGCGGCAGGGGCGCGCCATCACCACGCCCCCCGTCGGGGAGTGCTTGGCCAGGTTGGTCGCCGCCTCCGTGGCGGCGATGGCCACGCGGCCGGCCGTCGTCTCGTCGAAGCCCAGCGCCTCCACCAGGCGCACCACCTGGCGCCGCGCCTCGCCCGCGCCGCTCGGATCCGTCACGGGGAGCGCGAGCGCACCGCTGACTACTTCCACCAGGCTCCTTCGCAGAAACGTCGAACGGAGAAACTGAAGTCCTTGGTCCTTAGTCCTAAGTCCTTGGTGCTAAGTCCTTGGTGCGATCTCGAATCCGATCCTCTCGACCAAGCACTAAGCACTAAGCACTAAGCACTAAGCACTAAGCACTTTCTTTGCCCTACTTCCACTTCACCACCGTGATCCGCGTCCCCTGGCCGGGCTGCGACTCGATCGCGAACTCGTTGACCAGCCGGCGCGCGCCGCCCAGGCCGAGGCCGAGGCCTCCGCCCGACGTGAATCCGTCGCGCAGCGCCTGGTCGATGTCGGGGATGCCGGGGCCCTGGTCCTCGAAGACCAGGCGCAGCCCTCGGCGGGGGCCGTCCTCCAGCATCTGCATGTGCATGGTCCCGCCGCCGCCGTAGACCACCGTGTTGCGCGCCAGCTCGCTGGCGGCCGTCACGATCTTGGTCTGGTCGACCAGCGAGAAGCCCAGCTCCACGGCCCAGCTCCGCACGGCCTGACGCGAGAAGACCACGTCCTCTTCGTTGCGGAGGGGGCGGGAGTCATCCCTGGTCGGCTGCATCGTCCGGCCCGGCGATCTCGTCGGCCTCCAGGGACCTGGACAGCAGATGCATCCCGCGCTCCACGTTGAGCGCGGTGCGCACCCCGGGAAGGGAGAGGCCCAGCTCCACCAGGGTGATGGCCACGGCGGGCTGCATCCCCACCACCACCGTCTCCGCGTCCAGCACGCGCGACATGGCGGCGATGTTCCCCAGCACGCGGCCGATGAACGAGTCCACGATCTCCAGCGACGAGATGTCGATCAGCACGCCCCGCGCGGAGTCGCGGACGATGCGCTCGGTCAGGTCGTCCTGCAGCGCCAGGGCCAGCCGGTCGTGCATGTCCACCTGGATGGTGACCAGGAGGAGGCGGCCCAGCTTGAGGATGGGGATGCGCTCCATGCCCGCCTCAGCCGCGCGCGGCGCCGGCGCGCGTGATGGCGAACCCGGTCTGCTTGAGCGCCAGGGCGATGGCGTCGGCCAGCGACGCCTTGGTGGTCACGTTCTCCAGCACCACGCCCAGGTGCACGATGGTCTGCGCGATCTGCGGCCGGATCCCGCTGATGATGCACTCGGCGCCCATCAGCCGGGCGGCGGCCACCGTCTTGATCAGGTGCTGCGCCACCAGCGTGTCCACCGTGGGGACGCCGGTGATGTCGATGATGGCCACCGAGGCCCCCACCTGGACGATGCGCTCCAGCAGGTTCTCCATCACCACCTGCGTCCGCGCGCTGTCCAGCGTCCCGATCAGGGGAACGGCGACGACGCCCTCCCACACCTTCACCACCGGCGTGGAGAGTTCCAGCAGCTCCTGCTGCTGCCGGGCGATCACGTCCTCGCGGCTCTTCTGGTAGAGCTCGGTGGTGTGCAGCGCTAGCCGGTCCAGGATGACGCTGGCGCGCCAGATCTCGTCCACCAGCCGCTCGGGGTCGTCGCCGCGCTCGCGCAGGAGCGTGAAGAGCGGCTGCTTGAGCGAGAGGACGAACATCGCCGTCTCGCCCGGGCTGAACCCCTTGAGCGCGCGGCTCCGCGACACGGTGGCCAGCACCGCCCGCGCGTCGGCCCAGGCGGAGGCGTTGGCGTCGGCCGCGCCCCCCGCCTGCAGCGCCTCGCGGAAGCGCCCCAGGAAGTCGGCGGACTGCTGCCGCAGCTCGGCGTCGCCCATCAGGTCGCGGCGCAGGGTGGTGGCGGACAGCTGCTCGCGCAGCCACTCCTCCATCAGGCGCTGCTCATGCTCGGCGACGACCGCCGCGATCACGCTCTCTCCGTTGGCCATCTGGTCCGGGCTGGTGGTGGGGGATGGAGCGAAGGGAGGAGCCGCGTTTCACCTTCGGTTGCTCCGCGCGGCGAATGTTTTCCGCGGGGATGCCAAGAGTGCGCGTTTCCATGCGCCGACGCAAGACCGCGCGCCTGGTGCGATTCGCATGCCGCGCCGTCCCGCGGTCCGCGCGGGGACTCGCGAAACCGCGCCGGCCCCGATCGTCCGAGACCGGCGCCGCGGGCACCTCGGCCACCCGCGTCAGCGTGGCGCGGGCGGCGCCGGGAGCGGGTAGCGGAGAACCGCGGGGGTGGGATCGTGCCGGACGGCATACAGGTGCGTGCCGTCCGGGTCCACGGCGATGGCCAGGACGTCGGCGTCCAGGCGGAGGACGGAGCGCAGCCGCCCCGTCCAGTCGAACACGTGGACGTACCGACCGAACGGGGCGGCGCCCCGGTAGCCGGCGCGGGTGCGTCCCGAGAAGAGGGCGAACACGCGGTCGCCCGTGGCCGCGGCGTCCACGTAGCCGAAGCGGAGGTCGTCGCCGCTGCCCATCACCGGCCCCCGCGCCCCGGCCTCGGTCACGTAGCGGGGATCGAACCCGAACGGGCCCCGGCCGGCGCCCACCCGCGCGCCGTCCGCGCCGTAGACCTCCACCCGGTCGGCGTGCCGCGTCACCAGCGCCAGCAACGGCCGGGCGGGGTTCCGGACCATGGTCGCCACGAACGCCTCCTGCCGCACCAGCGCGGGGGCCTCCCGGTCCGTTCCGGGTACGGCGCCCGCCGTGCGCACCATCCGCCCCCGTGCGTCGAACACGGCCAGCCGCCCGTCCCCGAAGAAGCCGGGGGAGACGATGGTGGCCGCGTCCGTCCAGAGCGGCCCCGTGGGCGTCCCCGGTGCGTCCAGGCGGACGATCTCCGGGGCGCCCTGCCCGGCGGCGGCGCCGGCCAGGGCCACGTGCGTCATCCGCCGGAGCCCCAGGTCGTAGATCCACGCGCCGTCCGTCTCCCCCGGAGCGGGCGCCACGCTCCACGCCCCCTTGAACTCCCCCGGCCCCGCGCCGCGCCGCCCGAACTCGCGCAGCCGGGCGCCATCCGCCGCGCGGAAGACGTGCACCACCGAATCGGACGCGTCGTCCAGCACCACCAGCCGCCCGGCGGCGTAGGAGATCGCCGACGGGATCGCCAGCCCGGCCCTGGACAGGACGGTGCCGCGGAGCGGCGTGGTGTCGGCCGGGCGACCCTCCAGGGCGGGGGGGCCGGCGTCCAGGCGCGCGCGCGTCTCCTCCGAGCACCCCGCCGCGGCCAGGAGCGCGCAGGCCAGGAGCGCGCGCGCGGCCCACGACTCCGGTCCCCGCGGGATTCCGCGCATCAGGTGTTGCAGCTCCCGTCCGCGCGCCGTTTGTAGTAGTTCAGGTTGTCACCACCGCCGATGTTGCAGATGGAGCGTCTCTCGGGGCAGCACGTCCCCCCATCGCCCCCGGTCGGCAGGAGCTCCTGCGCGCATCCCCGGGTGACGGCGACCTCGCCGCGGGAGGTGACGCCCAGCGGCGTCAGCACGAAAATCGCCACGACGGGAGCGGCGCGCACGCAGCTCATCAGCAATCGTCCCATGCCCGACCTCCCGATGGTGGAAGAAGGATGAAGCGCCGCGCGTGGAGAGCCTCATTCGATTTCCCTTCGCGGCGCCCCGTTTCGGACGCATTTCACATGCCCCGATCCAGCTGAGTCCAGCGCGCCGTCGGAAGCGCGACCTACCCTCAGTTCGCTGGGTAAAGATGCGGAGCAGGCGATCAAAGGCAGTCGCATCCAGGAGATGAAAGCCCGCGTCCCGCCGTTGGAACCCTCGGCCGAGATGAGTATCGAAATTTTCTTGAAGAGGCACCTTTCGGCCTTTTCTCTCCTCGATCCGCATCCGCCCGCCACGTCGCGCCTTCCAGCATCGCAAACCGCGTCATCAGGAGGGTTGGCGCGGAAGCCGCCCCATGCTCCACATCCCCCGATGACGCAGTTGGCAGGGCCCGGGCGAGCACGAGAACCCGATCGTGAGCGAGATCGATCGCATGATCCGATGCGCCATCCGGCATGACACCGCGCCGCGCGGAGTCGGCGGAAGATCTGTCGGGGGAGCGATCGATCCAACCGGCTCTCACCGCCCGTCTCTCCACGGGAGATCCCCGCTCTGGGCGGACCAGCCACGATGCACGGACGGACGAAGCCACGCCAACGAGAGAGCGGGCCGCCCGGATGCCGGGCGGCCCGCTCTTTCGTTTTCGTGCTCGACGATCCTACGCCCGCCGCATCTCACCGCCGGACGGCGGCGCGGAGGGGAGCGGGACCACCGGAAGGCCGCGCCCGTTGCCGCCGCCGTTCCCGTGGCCGGCGCCCAGCGGCACCTTGATGCAGGCGGCGAAGTGGCCGCCGCCCTTGTCGGCCAGCGGCGGGACGATGTCCGCGCAGTCCTGGTCCTTGAGCGGGTGCTGGCAGCGCGGGTGGAACGGGCACCCGCTGGGCGGGTTGGCCGGCGACGGCACGTCGCCCTCCAGCACGATCCGCTGCCGCTTGGCCCGCGGGTCGGGGATGGGGACGGCCGAGAGGAGCGCCTGCGTGTACGGCATCAGCGGGTTGCGGTACAGCTCGTCCGAGTCCGCCAGCTCCACGATGCGCCCCAGGTACATCACCGCCACCCGGTCGGCGATGTGCTCCACCACCGACAGGTCGTGCGCGATGAAGATGTAGGTGAGCCCGAACTCGCGCTGCAGGTCCTGCAGCAGGTTGATCACCTGCGCCTGCACCGACACGTCCAGCGCCGACACCGGCTCGTCGCAGACGATCAGCTCCGGCTCCACCGCCAGCGCCCGCGCGATCCCCAGCCGCTGCCGCTGCCCGCCCGAGAACTCGTGCGGGTAGCGGATGGCGTGCTCCGGGCGCAGGCCCACCACCCGCAGCAGCTCGGCGATGCGGTCGTTGGCCTTCTGCCCCTTCGCCAGGTCGTGGATGGACAGCACCTCGCGGATCATGTCGCTGATGGTCATCCGCGGGTTCAGCGAGCTGTACGGGTCCTGGAAGACGATCTGCGCCTTGCGCCGCAGCCGCCGCAGCTCGCCCTTGTCCATCTTGAAGATGTCGCGCCCCGCGAAGTGCGCGCTCCCCTCGGTGGCCTCGATCAGCTTGAGGATGGCGCGCCCCGTGGTGCTCTTTCCGCACCCGGACTCGCCCACCAGCCCCAGCGTCTCCCCGCGCCGCAGGTGGAAGCTGACCCCGTCCACCGCCTTCACGTCGCCCACGTGGCGGTTGAAGAACCCCTTGTGGATGGGGAAGTACTTCTTGAGCCCCGACACCACCAGGAGCGCGTCGTCCGGCACCGGCACCTGGTCCGGCGTCAGCCCGCCCAGCTCGCTGTCGCCCTTGGCCGGCGGGAGCACCTGCCGCCCCGGCGACTCGGGGATGCGCTCCACCGCGCCGCGCGCCGCGTCGCCCGTCACGGGGCCGCGGTCCACGCCCTCGCCCACCAGCCCCTCGGTGGCGCCGCGCGGGCGCTCGCCCCCGCCGTGCTGGCCGTCGCCCGCGCCGCGTCCCCCCGCGGGGGTGCGTCCTTCCGGCGTCGCCATCAGCCCACCTCCCCCGCGTCCACGTCCTCGGGGCGCCCCGCCAGCGGCGTGTCGGCCCCCGTCCCGCTGATCGCCCCCGCCGGCGTGAAGCCGCCGGTGGTGCGCCGCACCTCCTCGCGCCGCTCGGGATATTCCACCAGCCAGCACTTGTTGCGGCGCCCGGGGGCGATCTCGAAGAGCGGCGGCTCCTCCTTCTCCGTCTTCTCCCACCCGTACGGGCAGCGGTCCTGGAAGCGGCACCCCGACGGCCAGTTGAGCGGGCTGGGCACCACGCCGGGGATCACCGCCAGGCGCTCGATCTTCTCGCCCAGCTTGGGCATGGAGCGCAGCAGCCCCTCGGTGTAGGGGTTCTGCGGGTCGTGGAAGACGTCGTCCACCGGCCCCTCCTCGAACACCTGCCCCGCGTACATCACGATCACCCGGTCGCACGTCTCGGCCACCACCCCCAGGTCGTGGGTGATCAGGATGATGCTCATCCCCAGCTCGCTCTGCAGCTTGTTGAGGAGCTCCAGGATCTGCGCCTGGATGGTCACGTCCAGCGCCGTGGTGGGCTCGTCGGCGATCAGCAGCTTGGGGTCGCAGGCCAGCGCCATGGCGATCATCACCCGCTGCCGCATCCCGCCCGAGAGCTGGTGCGGGTACTCGTCCACCCGCTGGTGGGGGATGGGGATGCCGACCAGCTGCAGGCTCTCGATGGCCTTGTCGCGCGCGTCCTTCTTGCTGAGCCCCTGGTGCAGCCGCAGCGACTCCATGATCTGGGCGCCCACGGTGAACACGGGGTTCAGCGAGGTCATGGGCTCCTGGAAGATCATGGCGATGTCGTTGCCGCGGATCTGCCGCATCCGCCGCTCCGGCGCCGCCGCCAGGTCCTCCATCTCCCCGTTCGATCCGCGGAAGAGGATGCGCGAGCCGGGCTGGATCATCCCCGGCGGCTGGGGGATCAGCCGCATCACCGAGAGCGAGGTGACGCTCTTCCCGCTCCCCGACTCGCCCACGATCCCCAGCGTCTCGCCGGGGTTCACGTGGAAGCTGACCCCGTCCACCGCCCGGGCGATGCCGGAGTCGGTCTTGAACCAGGTGCGCAGGTTCTCCACCTGCAGGATGGGTCCCGCCGCGCCCGTCCCGCGCGCCTGCCGCGGCTCTCCGCGCGTCACGTCGATGTCGCTCAAATCAGCCCCCACTCACGGTAAGCCACCCATTCATCGGGCGAGTCCGCCCACAGCCACGCGGGATCATGGTCATCCGGGGATCAGCCCCCACTCGATCAGCACCGATTCCAGCGTCGGCATCGGCTCGCTCCACAGCCACCTCGACTCGATCCAGAACCCGCGCAGGACCTCACTGCGAAGTCGCGACGAGTTGCCATCGGCGGCTGGCGCGTACCGCCCCCGCACGTCCGGCCGGAAAATCTCCGCCGTCTCGCGCAGCGGATCGATCAGCCAGTATTCGCGCACGCCAGCCTGCTCGTATTCGTAGAACTTCTCGCCGCGATCCCGCCCCCGACTCTCGGGGTTGGCGATCTCCACGACCAGGTCCGCCGGGCCCTCCAGGTGGTTGGGGAGAAGCCGCTCGCGATTCCCCGACTCCAGGAACAGGACGTCAGGCACCCGCGCCGCCTTGCCCAGCCGCATCAGGATCTGCGAGGAGCGCACCGTTCCCAGCCGGTGCTTCTCGGCCCAGTAGCGCATCAGCGCGGTAAGGAAGTCCGCCACGTTCTGGTGCCGGTCCGACGCCGGGCTCATCGGGACGACGCTCCCATCCACCCACTCCGCTCTGACTCCGTCATACGCCGAAAGGAAGTCCTCGAAGGAGATCGTCTCGGGCAGCGCCGCCCCATGCGCGGTCATGCTCATGCCAGCCCCCACTGTTGCCTGACGTCCGACATCCGCGGCATCGTGCGGTCCCAGAACCACTCGGCGTGGAACCACATGCCGGGAACGGCCTCGCTGCGCAGCACCGCGTGGCGCCCGGAGGCGGCCTGCGCGTACCGGCCCGCCGCGTCCAGGCGGTAGAGGTCCGCCTGCTCCCGGACGGTGTCGATCAGCCAGCACTCGCGCACGCCGCCGCGCTCGTACTCGCGCAGCTTCTGCTCGCGGTCGCGCCGGCGGCTCTCGTCGCTCACCACTTCCACCACCAGAACGGCCGGGCCGTCCACGAACGAATCGCGGAGCCTCATCCGGCTGTCGGGGCCCAGGTAGAGCAGGTCGACTTCGCGGGACGGGAGCTCGGGCCGCGGGCGCATCTGGAAGAGGACCAGCACCTCTCCGCCGTGCCTCGTCTCCGCGTACCTCTGCACCAGCGAGGACGTGAAGCGCAGCACCATCGAGTGCCGCTCGGTCTCGGCGCGCTCCTGCGGGCGGACGCGGCCGTCGATCCAGTCGCCGCGCACGTCCGCGCCGAGCCCGAGGAACTCCTCGTAGCTCATCCGCAGGTCCGGGAACCGGCGAAGCACGTCGCGGACGGCCTGGGCCTCCACCTTCACGTCCTCAGGCGCGGGTCCAGCGCGTCGCGGAGGCCGTCGCCCAGGAGGTTGAAGGCCACCACCGTGATCACGATGGCGATGCCGGGGAAGGTGGCGATCCACCACGCGTTGATCAGCGCGTCGCGGCCGTCGCTCACCATGTTCCCCCAGCTGGGCGTGGGCGGCTGCACCCCCAGCCCCAGGAACGACAGCGACGCCTCCGTCAGGATCGTCTGCCCGATCCCCAGCGTGGCCGAGACGATCACGGGCGCCATGGTGTTGGGGATCACGTGGCGGAAGATGATCCGCCAGTCCCCCATCCCCAGCGCCCGCGCCGCCTGCACGAACTCCCGTTCCCGGAGCGACAGCACCTCGCCGCGCACCAGCCGCGCCGTCCCCATCCACCCGGTGAGGCCCAGCACGATCACCACCAGGTAGATGTTGGGCTCGAAGAGCGCGATCACCACGATCAGCAGCACCAGGCGGGGGAAGGAGAGCATCATGTCGGTGAAGCGCATGAGGATCCCGTCCACGATCCCGCCGAAGTACCCCGCGAACGCCCCGATCAGCGTCCCCAGGGTGATGGAGATGGCCACCGCGATGAAGCCGATGGTGAGCGAGATCCGGGCGCCGTACAGGACGCGAGAGAAGATGTCGCGCCCGAACTTGTCGGTCCCCATCAGGTGCTCGCCCGAGGGCGGCAGGTAGCGCGAGAGGATGATGTTCCCCTGCTCGGCCGGGTCGAAGGGGGCGATCAGCGGGGTGATCAGGGTGATGACGTACAGCAGGATCATCACCGCCAGCCCCGCCATGGCCAGCCGGTTCTTCTTGAAGTGCCGCCCGGCGATGGACCACTGCGAGTCGCCGTGCCTGGGCCGCTGCCCCACCGGGCGGCGCAGCGTGCGGACCGTCCACCACGCCGTGCCGACCACCACGGCGACCAGGGTGGCGACGGCCAGGTAGTAGTCCACCGACACCCGCCGCATCCCCGGGATCGCCTGGATGCGGGAGAGCGAGAGGAAGACCAGCGACCCGGCCAGCCCCCAGGCCAGCGCCAGCCCGATCACCCGGGTGAGGGTGCCGCCGGAGCCGGCGACGGTGTTGCCGGCCATGGAGCCGGCCGTGTCCGGCATCGGCTCGGGAGGCGTGGATTCCACGTTGGGAGACGCGCGCATCTTCAGGCTACTCCGTGCGGATGCGGGGGTCGACCACCGCGTAGAGGACGTCGGAGAGGAGGTTGCCCATCACCACGATCGCCGCGATCACGAAGGAGGTGGCCATCACCATCGGGTAGTCGCGCTGGAGGATGGCGTCCACGATGGCCCGGCCCATCCCCGGCCACCCGAAGATCGTCTCCACCAGCACCGCCCCCGACAGCAGGAACGGGAGGTACAGCCCCAGCAGGGTGATGATGGGGATCAGCGCGTTGCGGAGGGCGTGCTTGAAGACCACCGTCCGCTCGGAGAGCCCCTTCGCCCGCGCCGTGCGGATGAAGTCCTGGTGGATCACCTCCAGCATGGAGCCGCGCATGTACCGCGCGACCCCCGCCGCCGAGCCGATCCCCAGCGCCGTGGCCGGGAGCACCAGGTGGCGGATCCGGTCCATGATCTTCTCGCCGGTCCCCATGAACTCGTACCCCACGTCCGTCATCCCCGAGGCCGGGAACTGGAAGAACCATCCCGACTGGTTGGCCTTGAGGCTGAAGATCAGGATCAGCATCAGCGCGAACCAGAAGGAGGGCATCGAGTAGAAGAAGAGCGCCACGAAGGTGAGCACGTTGTCGGCGATGGAGTACTGCCGCACCGCCTGCACGATCCCGATCAGCATTCCCACCGCGAAGATCACCACCAGCGACACGAAGGTCAGCTGCACGGTGTTCCAGAGCACCTCGGGGAGGATCTCGTTGATGGGGCGCATCTGCCCGAACGAGTAGCCGAAGTCGCCGCGGATGAAGCTCCACAGCCACTTGACGTACTGGATGTGCAGCGGCTGGTCGAGCCCCAGGTTGCGCCGCATCTGCTCGATGACCTGCGGGCTCACGTTGGGGCTCACGAAGCGCGCGGTGGGGTCCCCCGGCGCCAGGTGGATGATGAAGAAGATGATGGTGAGAATGCCCAGCAGCAGGGGGATTGCCCCCAGGATCCGCTTGGCCAGGTAGCCGATCATCCTTCCTCCTTCGCCGTGTCCGGTGCCGTGTCCGCCACTTCCGCCGCGCCCTCGCGGCGGCGGCTGGCGGGGATCCACCACTCCCAGCTGTTCTGGTACGCGCCGAAGGTGTCGACGCGAACCCCCCGCAGCCGCTCTCCCAGCCCCACGACGATGTCGTAGTAGTAGAGCCAGGTGTACGGCTGCTCCCTCACGATCCGTTCGGCCGCCGCGCGCCAGAGCGGGTTGGCGGCCTCGGCGGTCTCCTCCTCCTTCGCCTCCCGCATCAGCCGCACCGCGGCCGAGTCAGTGAAGGAGATGATGTTGAACGGCGCCTCCGGCGCGAAGAGCGGCGTGATGTCGGGGCTCAGGTTCACCCCCCAGCTTCCCAGCAGCGCCTCGAAGTCCCGGGTGGCCTGCCGCTGCTGGAAGGTGTTGAACTCCAGCTGCTGGAAGCGCATGTCCGCCCCCACCGCCTTCCACTGCTGCTGCATCACCTGCGCGACGTCGGCCCGGCGCTGGTTCCCGGTGTTGGTCACCAGGGTGAAGCGCAGCGGCTTCCCGTCCTTCTCGCGCACCCCGTCGCCGTCGGCGTCGCGCCACCCGGCGGCCTCCAGCATCCGCCGCGCGCCCTCGGGGTCGTGCGGGAGGGGGCGCATCCGCGCGGGGTCGTACAGGTCGCGGAAGATGGGGGCGTAGGGGCCCGCCGCGCGGGTGGTGAAGGGCTCCATGTGGAGGCCCTTGATCATCCCCTCCACGTCCAGCGCCTGCCCCAGCGCGCGCCGCACCCGCGGGTCCGCGAACGCGCTTCCCGGACGCGGGTTGTAGGCCACGTATTCCCAGTAGCGCTTCTCGATGGACGCGAAACGCAGGTTCGGTGCCCGCTGCCGCAGATCGGCGACCTGATCGAAGCCGATGGCCTTGACCATGTCCACGTTCCCGGTGCGCAGCTCCGCCAGCCGGGTGGTGGGCTCGGGGATGATGCGGATGACGATGCGGTCCAGGAGCGGGGGGACGGAGAAGGCGGCGTTGGGCACCAGGGTGATCTGCTCCCCCGGCCGCCGCGACCCGATGCGGAAGGGCCCGCTCACCACCAGCGAGTCCGGGCGCGAGAAGCCGGGGTGCGTCCCCAGCCGCTCCAGCGGCGTCCCCTCGTACACGTGCCGCGGGGCGATGGCGATGCTGGTGGTGAAGAGCATCTCCGGGTTGCGGCGCCGGAAGTGGAAGACGACCACCGAGTCGTTCTCGGTCACCACGGAGTCCAGCTGCGCCAGGTCCTGCGCGCGGGGCGAGGCGGTCCGGGGGTCCTTGATGGCGCGGTAGGTCCACGCCACGTCCTGCGCGGTGATGGGCCGCCCGTCGGACCAGCGCAGGCCGGACTTCATCCGGAAGCGGAGCGCGGACGAGTCGGCGCCCGCGTACTCCCAGTGCCACGCCAGCGCCATCGGCGAGTCGTTCGACGTCAGGTACACCAGCCGCCCCTCGCGCCAGACGGGGCGGATGAGCCCCATGTACATCACGTCCACCAGGTCGCTGTCCATCTCCGACTGGTAGACGATGGGGAGGGGGTGCACCATGTCGGTGAGCTCGGCGGTGACGGCGGTCCCGCCGCGCTGGGGCGTCTCCTCCGCGGCCGCCTTCTCGGGCCGCTCTTCCCCGCCCCCGCCCCGGTCGCCTCCGCAGGCGGCCAGGAGCGGGATGATGAGCGCGGACAGGACGCGGGCCGCGGACGGAGGACCACCTCGGGCGTTCGGCATGGGCGGGGGCGGGGATGGAGAAAAGGGCTGTGTCGAGCTTCGGACGGTCTGCGAAACTGAAGTGCTTGGTGCTTGGTCCTCGGTGCCTGGTGCCGAGCCCCAGGTGCCGAGCTGCACGAGAAGGAGCTTCTCCGAACGATTCACGCGCCCAGGACTTAGCACCAAGGACCAAGGACTTCTTTTCCTTCACCTTCCCTGGCGCGCGTCGGGCCGAATGTACCACCGGCTGGCGCCCACCCAGTCGCCGCGGGCGTCGGGGCTCACGTTGCGCAGCCGCTCGTGGACGCCCTCCAGGCGCTTCTGGAAGTACACGAAGGTGTACGGCTGGTCGGCGGCCACCTTGCGCTGGTACTCGGCCCACAGGGGCCGGGCGGCGGCGCGGTCCACGATCTTCGGGAGCGTGTCCAGGAGCTGCTCGGTGCGCGGGTCGCAGTAGCCCACCCACTGGTAGGGGTCCTGCATCTTCTTGCAGCTGAGCAGGTCCGAGTCGTCGATGCGGAACTCGGTCACCCAGCCGATCACCACGGCGTCGAAGTCGCGCCGCTTCACGTCGTTGATCTTGGCCAGCAGCGTCCCCCACTCCAGCGGCTGCACCTGCACGTCGATCCCCACCGTCTTCAGCTGCGCCTGCACCACCTCCATGATGTCCTGGCGCTCGCGGTTGCCGGTGTTGGTGTTCAGGACGAAGCGGAAGGGCCTGCCGTCCTTGTCCAGGATCCCGTCGCCGTTGGTGTCGCGCCATCCGGCCTCGGCCAGCAGGCGCCTGGCTCCCTCCACGTCGTGCTCGAGGTCGGCGCCGGCCTGGGGGTCGTAGTTCCAGAAGAAGGGCGGGATGGTGGAGTTGGCCTTTTCGCCGAACCCCATCCGCACCCCCTGGATGATGGCGTCGCGGTCGATGGCCATGGTCAGCGCCCGGCGGACCCGCACGTCCCTGAACATCTCCCGCCGCTCGTTCCACCCGATGATCAGGAAGGTGCGGTCGGCGAAGGAGAGGACGCGGGCGCTGGGCGCGCTCTCGATCTGCTCGACCTGGTCGGGGTTGGGGGCGATGTAGTAGTCGATGCGCCCGCCGAGCAGCTCGGTCAGCAGCGTGGTGGGCTCGGGGATCACGCGGTAGACGACGCGGTCCAGGTACGGCCGCCCGCCCAGCTCCCTGGGCCAGCGCTCGTTGGCCGCGAAGGTCCAGCTCTGCCCGGCGGCGCGGCTCACGAACTTGAAGGGCCCGTTGCCCACCGGCGTGCGCGTGCCGAACGGGTGGTTGCGCAGCTCGGCCGGCGGGACGTCCTTCAGGATGTGGCGCGGCACGGGGGCGAAGGCGCGCCAGGGGTCCAGGAAGTCGGCGTGCGGCCGCATCTTGAAGCGGATGGTGAACGAGTCCACCACCGTGGCGTCGCCGTAGTAGGTCCAGAACGCGGTGTTGGGGAAGCCGGTCTCGGTCTCCCTGGCCCGGTCGTACGAGAACTTCACGTCGTACGCGGTGGTGCGCGGCCCGTCGTGCCAGTAGACGTCGTCGCGGAGGCGGAAGGTGAGCTCGGTGGTGTCGGCGTTGACCTCCCACGACCGCGCCAGGACGGGGACGGGCTCCAGCTTCTCGTTGTAGGTGAGCAGCGGCGCGAAGAGGACGAACTGCTGCACCTGGTTGGTGGTGTGGTCGGTGGAGGTGAGCGGGTTCATGTCCGGCATGTCGCCGATGGCGGCCACCACCGCCGTCCCCCCGAAGCGCTGGGCCTCGGGAACCTCGGCCTCCTCCCCCGCCGCCTTCCCCTTCGCGGCGCCGCCGCCGTCGCCGCCCCCGCAGGCGGCGAGGACGGCGGTCATCATCATGAGCGCGGCTGTGCGCGTGCTCGGCTTCATCACGGAATGCTCCGGTCCCCCGGGGTGTGACGGACGTCCGTTCGGTCGACGGACGGGCTCCGCGGCGCGGGGCCGACCCGGGGTGTACTGGCCGGGGCCGGTGAGGGTTCCGGCGGACGGCACGGCGAACAGATGGTGCCTGGTGCCTGGTGCCTGGTCCTTGGTTCGAACGGATCGAGATCGCGGGTCCTGGCATCCTGGCCTGATCAACCCCGAAGCGCATCGCGACACCGGCGGAAACGCGGAGGACGCCGACCTCGATCCGCGTCCTCCGCCGCCCGCCCAAGTGCCGTTCCACCAAGGACCAAGCACCAGGCACTTCTTTTCGATCTTTTCCTACCGCCGCCGATTCGCCGGAATCCACCAGTCCTGGATGTTCTGGATCTTGCTCCGCGCGTCCATCACCACGCCCTGCGGCCGCGGCCCCACGCCGGCCAGGTCCTCGGTCCAGTAGAGGAAGGTGACGGGCTGGTCCTGCTGGATCAGCCGCGAGAAGCGCTCCCACACCGCCTTGGACTGCGCCGGGTCGCTCATGGTGAGCCCCTGGTTCATCAGCTGGTCCGCCGCGGGGTTGCAGTAGCCGGTGCGGTTGGCCGAGTTGGCGATCCGCGCCTGCGCGCAGCTGAAGAGCGGGGTGGGATCGACCTTGAAGGTGTCCAGCGTCCAGTTGGCGATGACCGCGTCGTAGTTGCGCGCCTTGTACTGCTGCAGGAGCGACTGGAACTCCTGCGTGCGGATCTCCACCCCCACGCCCACCGCGGCCAGCTGCTGCTGGATCACCGTGGCCATGTCCTGGTGGGACCGGTTGGCCGAGTTCACCTGCAGGACGAAGCGGAGCGGCTTGCCGCCCTTCTCGAGGATCTTGTCGCCGTTGGTGTCCGCCCACCCGGCCTGCTGGAGGAGCTGGCTGGCCTGGGCCGCGTTGAACGGGAGGTTGCCGATGTCCGTGTAGAGCGGGCTCCAGGGCGGGATGACCCCGTGCGCCGGCACGGCGAACCCCTGCAGGAGCGCCTCGATGATCTGCTCGCGGTTGATGGCCAGCGCCATCGCGCGCCGGACGACGGGGTCGCGGAAGATCTCGCGGGTGTTGTTCCAGGCGATGAAGGTGAACTCGCGCGACGGGTGGTGGCGCAGCTCCACTCCCTGGCTGTTCTGCTGCTGGATCTGCTTGGCCTGGTCCGGAAGGAGGGTGTAGCCGATGACGTCGGCGGTCCCGTTGAAGAGCTCGGTGGCCATGGTGGTGGCCTCGGGGACCACCCGCCACACCACGCGGTCCAGGTTGGGACGGCCGCCCAGCGCCTCGGGGAACTGGGGGTTGGCCTCCAGCGTGAGCGACTGGTTGGGGTTCCAGCTGGCGAACTTGAAGGGCCCGCTTCCCACCGGCTTCCGGTTGAAGGGGTGCTGCGCCAGCTGCGAGGGCTGCACCCCCTGCAGCAGGTGCTTGGGGAGCGGCGCCCACCAGAAGCCGTCCAGCGCCTGCGCGTGCGGCGCCACGAAGTCGAAGCGGATGGTGCGCGGGTCCACCACGGTGGCCGACTTCACCATGTTCAGGTACGCCGCGCCCAGCAGCGACCCCACCACCGTGTCCTTGGCCAGGTCGAAGGTGAACTTGACGTCCTCGGCGGTGACGGGCTGCCCGTCGTGCCACTTCACGTCGCCCCGGAGCGTGAAGGTGACGCTGCTGTCGGCCAGCTTCCAGCTCTCGGCCAGCCAGGGGCGCGGCTGGAGCTTGTCGTCGTACTGGATGAGCGGCGTGAACAGCATGAACTTGTTCACGTCGTCGGTGGTGACGTGGGTGTTCACCACGGGGTTGAACGCCTGGAAGTCGGAGATCACGTCCAGCACGGCGGTGCCGCCCGGCTGCGGCGGCCCCGCGCTCCCCTTGGCCGCTCCACCGCCGCCGCCGCCCGCGTCACCGCCGCCGCCGCACGCCGCCAGCAGGAGGGCCAACGCGGCCAGCCGCCCCGCACGGATCGCCTTCGCTGCGCTCGTCATCCCGTCCCATCCTCGTCATCACGTCCCCAGGCGGCCGCGTCCCTCGACGCGCCGCGACAAGCGCCCTCACAGATGCCAAGTCCATGCCGCCCCGGCATACCGCTCCGCGGCCGCCCGGGCGCGCTCCTCCTCTTCCGCGCTCAGCCCGTCCGCCGCCAGCCGCACGCCCAGCGCCTCCTCCCACCCCGCCGCGAGCGCCGCCGTGAGCTCATCCCAGGTGGGGACTCGCCCCAGCAGCGCCGCCAGCGTGGCCGGCGCGTCGCCTTCCGCGCTCGCCCGGTCCTCGAACCCGGGGAGGACGAACGCGGCGACGGCGGACTGGTCGTCTTCCAGCGGAAGGGAGCCGTGCTGGAGGAGGACGCCCTCCAGCCGCCGCTGCGCGCTTCCCACCAGCTTGCGCCCGGCGGCCACCACCTCGCCCTCCACCGGCGCGGCGAAGCACGGGGCCAGCGACGGCGCGGGCGCTCGCGTCCCCGTCAGCGGCTGGAGCGACGCGGGGACGCCCAGGCGCGCGAGGCCGGCCACCAGGGCGCCGTTGACGGCGGCGTAGGCGGCGCGGGGGCCGCCCAGCACGCCGTCGCGGACCGCCACCGAGTAGGTGAGCTCGCGGTGGTGGAGGACGGCGCGGCCGCCGGTGGGGCGCCGCACCACGTCGATGCCGCGCGCGGCGAGCGCGTCCAGGTCGTAGCGCCCGCGCGCCGGCTGGTTGCGCCCCAGCGACAGGCAGGCGGGGCTCCAGCGGTAGAGGCGCAGCACCGGCGGCCCGCCCCGCCGCACCGACCCCGCCAGCGCCTCGTCCACGCCCATGTTCCACGCGCCCGGGGCGGGCGGGGTGTCGAGCAGGCGCCAGGTGGAGCCCGCGCCGGACGTGTCCGTTGATGGAGGCATGGGGCCGACGATAGGCCGCGCCTCGCAGAGAGTCAAGGAGGGTGCGGCTTTCCGCGCGCGGCGCCGGTTGCGGTGGGGCCCCCTCCCTGGCGCCTGGGGGCGCCTGTCCCTCCCCCCAAAACCCCTGGGGGAGGGTCCGGCCAGCCGTCCACGGCGCACTTCGCCGTGGCAGTGATGAGGAGATCTCGCCATCGCCCGCCGCGAGCGAGATACAGCCCCTCGCGGGTGCGTGAACACACCCGCTGCAACAACGGGAAGCCTCGCCTGCGATCCCCGTGACATCGAGATCGAGCGGCGAGGCTTCGTGCGAGATATCGTTGCCGTTCTCCCTCTCCCCCGGGGGTTTCGGCCGGGGAGAGGGGGCCCATCCCGGGCGCGCGCCGATTCCCGTCGCCCCCGATCGACCCATCCTGATCTTCCGATCCCGATCCACCGATCTCGATCTCCATCTCCCCGAACTCCCCCAACGACCAGCGGCGGCGCGGACCGAAGTCCGCGCCGCCGCTGGTGCGCATCATCCGACCATCGTCGCCGCGGGACGCGGTCAGTGGAAGGTGGAGACGGGGGCGCGGGCGACGTCCATCATCCCCGGCACGCGCACGCCCCGCCGCGCCAGCCGCAGCCGGTGCGCGGCGATGGCGATCATCGCCAGGTAGCCGGCGACGCCGATGGCGTGCATCACGCGGGGATCGGGCGACCAGGCGCCCGGCACGCCGTACCAGGCCAGCGCCGCCCACGTCAGCACGTTGAGCGCCTGGCGAAAGCTGTACACGGCCAGCGCCGCCCACAGCCAGCGGTCCACGCTGCTCGTCATCACCCCCACGAACAGCGCCACCAGCAGGGCGATCAGCTCGCCCAGCTCCAGCATGGCGTACGAGGGAAAGTGGATCGCGGCCCGGAGCGGCCCCTCCGCGGCGCCCATCGCCCCGCCGAGCGCCAGCATGGCGGCGAAGGTGGCGCAGGAGGTCACGGCCACCCGCCGCGCGGACATCCCCGCCATCCTCGGCAGCAGCGCCAGGATCAGGGCGAAGGCGATCTTCAGGCAGATGCGGCCGTAGTTGCCGCGCGGCGCCCACTCCAGGAACAGGTTCCACGGCAGGGAGCCGGAGCCGGCGCGGAACGCCCACACCGCCGCCGTGTTCTGCACGAGGCTGGTGGCGCCCGCCACGGCGAACGCCAGCCCCGTCACCAGCCACGCCTGGTGGTGCTGGGGCTGGCCGCCCGGCGCCACGGCGCGCGCCGCCCGCAGCGCCACGACGGCGAACGCCACCGCCAGGACGGCGGTGGCGACCTGGAGGACGAGGACGAGGTCCACCGTCCCCTAGAGCAGCCCGCCCTCGGGCGGGTCGCAGACGGGCGGGCAGGTGGTGCCGTCGTTGTAGATGGTGAACGATTCCACGATGGGATCGCCCGCCCCCGCGCCGGGGACGTGCCCCCGGCCGTAGAAGTCGACGGTGATCTTCGCGATCGCGTGGTGGGGGTCGTCCACCTCCATGCAGATGTCGCGGTCCCACCGGCCGCCCTTGACCTTGAACTTGTGCTTCTTGGGGTGCTTGTCGCCGTTCTCGAGCTTGTGGGCGCCCTTCTGCCTGTAGACCTCGACCTCGCCGTCCTCGCCGTTCACCACGCAGCGGCTGGCGAAGGCGGGGTGGAAGGTGACGGTGTAGCTGTTGTGGGAAACCGTGTTGTGGCCGTCGGACATCTGGATCTCTCCGGGTGGGGCTGGGGGGATGATACTGCGGCGGAGACAAAGTGCGCGGCCCACTCCCCGCCGGCAAGTACTACGTTGATGCGTAGCAGTTTGCCCCTCGGGCGGATTCCTACCGCCCCACCCGCTCCAGGAGGGTGGGAACCTCGCGGCCCTCGCGCGCGGCGGCCAGGCGGCGGCGGGTGCACTCCACCATCAGCCCCATGGAGAGGACGGAGACCACCAGCATCCCGTGCCCGCCCAGGAGGATGTCCAGCGCCAGCATTCCCATGAAGTTCACCATCAGCACCTCGCGGGCGGCGTAGATGGCCAGCGCCACCCAGAGGAGGTAGTCGAAGGCGTGGCGCACCAGCGCCAGGTAGAGCGCGGCCAGCAGGAGGATGACGGTGGCGGCGTCGAAGGCGGAGAGCACCAGGTAGTGCACCGGCGCCGTGAACGCCCCCTCGCCCAGCCCGCCCACCACCGCCCCGGCCCCCAGGCACCCCACCATCCCCGCCGCCACCCACCCCGCGCGCGGGGCGCCGCGGCGGAGCGCGGCCACGGCGGCCATGAGGACCACGTAGCCCAGCATGGCGGAGGAGCGCGCGTCGTTGGCCGCCGGGAGCCAGCGGAGGTAGGCGGCGTACACGCCCGACTCCGGCCCCGCGAACACCGCCCAGGCGGCCCACGCGGCGTGCGCCGTCGCCACGCCGCCGATCAGGGCGAAGGCGACGCCGGTGGCGAGCCACGCCCCGTGCGGGGGCGCGGCGCCGCCCCGCCGGCCCACGCGCAGCGCCGCCACCCCGAACCACGCCATCAGCGCGGTGAAGGCGAGCTGCAGGGCCAGCATGAGCAGCGTGGCCAGGGGGATGCCGAAGGGGGCGGCGAACATGGCGGGGCTACGGCCTCAGCGGCGGCCTGGGATTGCACGCCGGCGGGCAGATCATGGGCGCCTCGTAGATGATCAGCATCTCGCCGCTGTCCTGCATCGCCCGCACGCCGCCGCCCGCCGATCCGTTGCCGTACTTCTCCTTCGCGGGCTCCTTGAGCCGGACCTCGATGCGCTCGATCTGCCGGTCGCCGTCCTGGATCTCGAAGGCGACGCGGCGGTCGCCGGGGCCCCAGAACTCGAAGAGGCTCACCGGGTCCGGCGCCTCCTGCCCGTCGGGGAGGTTGAACGGGTCGGGGCCGTCCTTCTCCTGGCTGAAGAGCTCGTGGTCGCGGCCGTCGCGGCGGTACACCAGCCGCGAGACGAAGCCGCCGTAGAAGGCGGCGCGGACGGGCTGGCCGTCGACTTCGCGCTCGATCTCGGTGCGGCTGGGCGATGGGGTGCGGCTCATGGTGTCCTCCGGCTGCGCATGGAAGGTGGGCGGAGTAAACGGTGCGGGGCGGTCGTTGGCCACGACCAGCCGCTCGGAAACGCGGGGGCTGGTGTCTTCCTTGCCTCTGGCGGGTGGCCGTCGCGCGCGAGACCGGCCGGGCCGCTGGGGATTGGGGGGGATGGGGATCCGGCGGAGGGCTGTCCGGGAAGAGCCGGCGTGGACGCGCGGCGGGCTCCGGACGGGGTCCGGTCCGCGGCGGTCCGCATTCCTCTGGAGGCTCGGTGGAAAAGAATGCGCCCGCCGGGCCGGGGGCGCAAGAAAAACGTGCGCCGCGCGCGGGCCGTGACGTCTCCGTGGCGCCCCGTCCGTGGCGGCGCCGCGCGGGCCCGCCGTAAGATTCCCGCGTCATCCCCAGTCCAATCCCGCACCGGAGCCGCAGCCATGCGAGCGCATCTCCCTCTCCCGACCGCCGCCGCGCTCCTCCTGCTGGGGGCGTGCGCTCCCGCCGCGCCAGCGCCGGCCCCCGCGCCCGAGGCGGCGAAGCGCGTGCGCATCGTGCACACCAACGACTTCCACGGGCGCCTCCTCTCCGCGCGGTCCTCCTCGGCCGGGGGGCGCGAGGTGGGGGGATCGGCGGTGCTGGCGGCGCACTTCGACTCGGCGGCGGCGGGCTTCGCGGGGCCCACGTGGGTGCTTTCGGGGGGCGACGACATGCAGGGGACGGCGGTCTCCAACCTGAGCTGGGGGCGGGCGACCATCGACGCCCACAACGCGGCCGGGTACGACGCGGCGGCGCTGGGGAACCACGAGTTCGACTGGGGGCTGGACACGCTGCGCGCCCGCGTCCGCCAGAGCCGCTTTCCCTGGCTGGCCGCCAACGTCTACGCGGCGCGGGCGGACACGCAGCCGTCGTGGATCCGCCCCTGGGTGATGCTGGAGGAGCGCGGGGTGCGGACGGCGGTGGTGGGCGCGGCGCTCCCCACGACGCCGGAGATCGTGATGGCGGGGCGGATCCAGGGGCTGCGCTTCGGCCCGGCGGGGCCCGCCATCGTGCGGGCGGCGCGGGAGGCGCGCGCGGCGGGGGCGGACTTCGTGGTGGCGGTGATGCACATCGGCGCGGTGTGCGAACAGCCGGGGAGCGCGCCGGAGGAGGCGTCGCGGGGGTGCGAGGGGGAGGTGCTGGAGGTGGCGCGCGAGATCGGCGGCGACGTGGACCTGGTGCTGGGCGGCCACACGCACCGCCGCGTGCTGACGGCGGAGGGCGGGGTGCCGGTGCTGGAGGCCGCCTCGTACGGGACGGCGTACAGCGTGACGGACCTGGAGCGGCGGGGCGATTCCGTCGCCGTCCTCTCGCGGGAGATCCGCGTGCCGTACGCGGACGAGGTGGCGCCGGACACCGCCGTCGCCCGCATCGTGGCGCGGTGGAACGCGGACGTGCGGCCGATCACCGAGCGCGCCATCGCCACGCTCGCCGCGGCGCTGGAGGACCCGGACTTCGGCGAGTTTCCGCTGGGGAACCTGATGGCGGACGCCTTCCGGAGCGCGGCCGGGGCGGACGCGGGGCTGCTCAACAACGGCGCCGTCCGCCGCCCCCTCCCGGCCGGGCAGGTGACGTACGGGGTCCTCTACGAGCTCCAGCCCTTCCAGAACGCCATCGTCCGGCAGACGGTGACGGGCGCCCAGCTGCGCGCGGCGCTGGAGGTGGCGCTGGACGACCAGGGGCGGCCGAACGCGCACGTCTCCGGGCTGGTCGTCACCTACGATCCCTCCGCGCCGCGTGGCTCGCGGATCCGCGAGATCCGCCGCGAGGACGGCCGCGTGGTGGGCGACGCGGACCGGCTCACGCTGGGGCTCCCCGAGTTCGTCGCCACGGGCGGAGACCGCTTCGCGCCGCTCGTCCCCGCGCCGTACGCCAACGTCGGCGTGGTGGACGTGGATGCGCTGATCACCTACCTCCAGTCGCGCCCCCAGCCCATCGTCGCACCGTCGGCGAACCGCTGGCGTGCGGTGCGGTAGATCGCCGTCAATCGATCGAGAGCCAATCGAGAGCCATCGGGCGACAGATCGACAGAGACATCGGGAGACGGAGGGAGATGAGACCGTTCTTCATGCATCGCTTCGAGGAGGCCGCGCTGGCGCTCCTCCGCGTGGCCGCCGGGCTGATGCTGATGCAGCACGGCGCGCAGAAGATGTTCGGATGGCTCGGCGGCTACCGCGGCGAGCCGGGGAACACGGCGGAGCTGCTGACGCGCGCCTGGTTCGCGGGCGTGCTGGAGACGTTCGTGGCGGCGCTCTTCGTCGTCGGCCTCTTCACCCGCCCGGCGGCGTTCCTCCTCTCCGGGCTGATGGCGTTCGCGTACTTCCTGGGCCACGCGCCGGACGGCTTCTGGCCCATCGTCAACCGCGGCGAGCTGGCCGTGCTCTACTGCTTCGTCTTCTTCCATTTCTCCGCCCGCGGCGGCGGCCTCTACAGCGCCGACGCGTTCCTCGCGAAGCGCAGCGGCGAGCCGATCCGAGCCCGCGCATCAACGTCCTGATCGAGGGTCTCGATCAGAATCGCGAGACGGAATGGGACCGCCGGAAGCATCCGCTTCCGGCGGTCGATCGTCATCCAATGATCACACGGCAGATGGGGAGAATCGGCATGACCGATTTTCCGCGGTCCAGGGATTCGCCGCCACGCGAAAGGCGCTGCAACGTTCGCGTTGCAGCGCCTTTCCGCGCGCAGGTGCCGTGCGCCGAGCTCAGCAGGGGATCACGATGATCTCACCCTCGAAGATGATGCAGCTGCCGGCGCACGTGTTGTAGGGGTACTCGTCGCCGCCCGAGGGGCAGTAGCAGCTGGCGGCGATGCCGCTGTCCTGGTGGGCGCGCACGGTGCCGCGGTCCGCCTTGTCGCCGCCGGTGGTCTTGAAAGTCTCGACGCAGATGTCTTCCAGCGCCAGGCGGAGCTTTGGGGAGGTCTGCATGGGTGTTCTCCCGGTGAAGGATGTGGGAGCGCAGCGAGGGCGGGCCTCACGGCGTCGATCTGGAGTGCGACATCTTCAAAGACGCGCTTATCGACCAAAAACGCAAGATCCCAATTAAAATCGTGCCGGATAAGGATAGATATCTCTTTCGTCCACTGCGTCGATTCCTTTTCCGCCCGCGGCGGCGGCCTCTACAGTGCCGATCCGAGCCCGCGCATCAACCTCCTGATCGACGGATCTCGATCAGAATCGTGAGACGAGATCGGGCCGCCGGGCCAATCCGCTTCCGGCGGTCGATCTTTATCTAAGTGTTTCATGAATCCCGGCTTGGAACCCGGCTCCGCCTGTGGCGCTGAATCCCCAACTGGGTCCAGCACGCCCCACTTTCATTCATCCCGATGATAGTTTATGCAGCAGATCGTTTTCTGTAACGGCTTCGGGGAGGGGGAGTTAGAGGATGGTTGTGGAAACGGTTACATCCCGGCCTGCTGGTTGCCGATGGGGTGTGCCGTGGCGGCGGAGACAAGGCGCGGGACCAGTCCCATGGGCGCCCTTCGACCGGCCCTTTTCATATAGATGTGGAGGTTGCGGTGCTGGCCAACGAACTGATCATCCCGGACGAGACGTGGGGGGAAGCGGCGACACGCCCCCTGCTGCTCGACCGGTCGCGCCCGGGAGACGCCGAGCGCATGAACCACCTGGTCGGCTCCGGGCAGGTGCGGAGCCTTCACGACACCATCGAGCGGCAGATCCACGACCTGGTCCGCGTCCGCGCCCGCTGCGGCGACCTGCCGCCCTCCTCGCTGCGGGAGGGCCGCGGGCGGGTGCTGGACGGACGCGACCCGGCGGACTTCGGCCGCTGGGTCTTCTATCCCTGGTCCGGCCGGCTGGTGCACGTCCTGCCGCCGGCCGAGTTCGCCGAGCTGCGCCTGGACCGCAACCGCCACAAGGTGACGGCCGAGGAGCAGGCGCGGCTGCGCGACTTCCACGTGGGCGTCGTGGGCCTGGCATCGGCCGGGGAGGCGGCGCTCACGCTGGCCATGGAGGGCGCCTGCGGCCGCCTGACGCTGGCCGACTTCGCCACGCTCTCGCTGGCCGACCTGAACCGCGTCCGCGCCGGCGTGCACGACCTGGAGACGCCCAGGACGGTGCTGGTGGCGCGGCGCATCTACGAGCTGGACCCGTACGCCTCGCTCACCCTCTTCCCCGAGGGGCTGGGCGAGGCGAACGCCGACGCCTTCTTCGGCGGCGCGCATCCGCTGGACGCGGTGGTGGACGGGTGCGGCGACCCGCACGCGCGTGTCCTGCTGCGCGAGCGGGCCCGGAGCGCCCGCATCCCCGTCCTCACCGCCACGGGCGACCGGGGGACGCTGGAGTCGGAGCGCTTCGACCTGGAGCCCGAGCGCCCGCTCTTCGGGGGCCGCGCGGGCGAGATCACGGCGGACGGGGTGCGGGCGATGGAAGACGATTCGCGCCGCGCGCTGGAGCTGGTGATCGGCGACGCGGAGCGGGCGTCGGCGCGGACGGCGGCGTCGTGGATGGAGATGCGGAGCACGGTGACGCATCCCCCGCGGCTGGCCTCCGACGCGGCGATCGGCGCGGCGGCGGTGACGCTGGCGGTGCGCCGGCTGGCGCTGGGGCAGCCGCTCGCGAGCGGGCACCGGCGCGTGGACGCGGACGCGATCCTGGCGGAGGGCGCGCCGGCGCCGGCGGTGCGCGCCGCGGCGGGGCCGCGCCCGCGGGCGCTGGCGGGGGTGGACGGGCGGATCCCGGAGCTGGTGCGCTTCTGCGTGCACCACGGGACGCTGGCGCCCTCCGCCGCCAACCGGCAGCCGTGGCGCTTCCGCTGGGACGGCGAGCGGCTGTGGGTGCTGCACGACCGGAATCGATCGGGGACGCTGCTGGACCCGGCCGGGCGGGAGGCGCACCTGGCGCTGGGCGCGGCGCTGGAGAACGTGGCCGTGGCGGCGGCGCACCGCGGCTGGCGCGCCCGCGCCGAGCCCTTCCCCCGGCCCCGCGACCCGCTGGTGGCCGCCGCCGTCACCTTCGAGCCCGCCATGGAGGAGGCGCCGGAAGACGCCGACCTCTTCCCGCAGCTGGCGCTCCGTGCCACCAACCGGCGGAGCGCCACGCGCGTTCCGCTGGGCGCGGGCGCGCTGACGGCGCTGGCGGACGCGGCGCGATCCCGCGGCGCGCGCCTGGACCTGCTCACGGGCGACGAGGAGGTGGCGGAGCTGGCGAAGGTGATCGGCGCGGGGGAGCGCATCCGCTGGCTCTGCCGCGAGCTGCACCACGAGATGGTGGGCGAGTTGCGCTGGTCGCGCGAGGCCGCCGAGCGCGCCGGCGACGGCATCCCGCTGGACGCGCTGGAGCTGACCTCCGCGCAGCGGGCCGCCCTCCGCGTGGCGATGCGCCCCGACGTGGCGGCCGCGCTGCGAGAGCTGGGCGGCGGGCGCGTCTTCGGGGAAGCGGCGGAGCGGGCCGTCGCGCGCTCGTCCGCCGTCGGGCTGGTGACGGTGGGCGGGCTGTCGCCGACGGGGGCGCTGCGTGGGGGGAGGGCGATGGAGCGCGTCTGGCTCCGCGCCACCGCGCTGGGCCTCGCCGTCCAGCCCACGACGGCGCTGATCTACCTGTTCGAGATGCTGGACGGGAGCGCCGCCACCATCTTCACCGCCGCCGAGCGCGAGGAGCTGCGCCGCCTCCGCGAGCGCTTCGACACGCTCTTCTCCTCCGCGACAGGCGGGACGCGGCTGATCCTCTTCCGCATCGGCGTGGCGGCGGCGCCAACGGCGCGCTCGCCGCGTCTGCCGCTGGAAGCCGTCCTCACCTACGGCCGCCCCACCCTCGCCGCCGCCTGATCCGAATCGAAATCGAGTCGACGGAGATCGATAGATCACACACAATGAATCCCGGGCCGGTCGCGACGTCCGCGGCCGGCCTGGATGCTTGTCGAGGTGCGGCGTCAGCCCGCGTCGCAGGCGCCCGAATCGCAGCCGCCCGCGCAGGTCAGGATGTCGCACAGCGTGTCATCGCTGTCGAATCCCCGGACGGTGCCCTTGCCGCCCTCCTGGACCTCGGTCGCTTCGAACGACTCCACCTGCAGGCTTTCGACGGTCAGCTTCAGCTTCGTCATGGCGGCGGGCTCCTTCTCGATGGGTTCGTGGCCGACGATGGACTGTTCGAGGAAAATTCGCGCTGGAAATGCCCCCCGTCCAGCCGAATGACCACGCTCCTGCTGGTTCGCTCCGGCACCGGTGCCGAATAATGGCACTCCTGCGGCTGGACGTGCTGGACGCGAGGCTGCATCTTTGAGGATCGGAAGGCGACCCGTGTCACCCTCACGACGCGACCGGATGAGCTCCATCGCCCGCCCGCCCCGGCCTCGCTCCCCCGCGCGAACCCGTGCCCGACCGCGCCGCGCTCCACGCCGCCGTCCCCGCGGACGCGCGGCCGCTCCGCGAGCGCCTGCGCCACCCCTTCGCCCGCCGCGCGCCCACGGTCGCGTCGCCGATCCGCAAGCACCGCCTGTGGCCCGCGCTGGAGTTCGTCGACGACGAGCTGATGCGCGAGTTCGGAGCGGTGCGGATCGGGATGCGGGTGGCCGGCCTGGAAGAGCGATTCCCCTACGTGTGGATGGACGTCCGCATCCCGGAATCCGAAGCCGACGTCCTGATCGACCGTGAAGACGCGCTCCGCAAGCAGATCGTGAAGCGCTTCGAAGACGATGCCGCGCTCCGGCTCTCCGCTACGGTCAATCCTGACCACCGCCGATTAGCATCGGCCGCCTGATGAGGCATCGCCCACGCCCGCCGCGCGCCCACGATCGCATTGCTGATCCGCAAGCACAGCTTGTGGCCCGCGCTGGAATTCGTGCACGATGAGCTGGTGCGGGATTTCGGATCGGTTCGGATCGAGATGACGCCCTCGAATCCGGCGGACGAGTTCCAGCTCGTCTGCTTTGATGCGTATCTGCCGGAGATCGAAGCGGAGCACGTCGTGGACTTGGAGGAAGCGCTGAGCGAGCAGGTGACGGAGCGCTTCGGCCGTGCGATCTCCCTGCGGCTGCTGGTGACCCTGCGCTCCGATCCCAATCACCTCCGAGGAGTATCGCACCCTCCTCATCATGCGGACACAAAAGACTCGCGAGATCGAAGTGATCATCTCCCCGGCCGTCTACCGCTTTCTCGCCGATGCCGTGGTGGTCTTCCACCTCGGGTTCGTGCTGTTCGTCGTGCTGGGGGGATTGGCGGTGCTGCGGTGGCGCAGGGTGATGTGGGCGCACCTGCCGGCGGCGGCGTGGGGGGCGCTCATCGAGTTCGGCGGGTGGATCTGCCCGCTGACGCCGCTGGAGAACCACCTGCGCGCGCTGGGCCGCCAGCCGGGGTACGCCGGCGGCTTCGTGGAGCACTACGTCCTCGCCGTCCTCTATCCCTCCGGCCTCACGCGGGGGATCCAGCTGGCGATCGGGGTCTTCGTGCTGGCGGTGAACGGCTTCGTCTACTGGCGCGTCTTCCGCGGACGGCGGCGGGCACCGGCGACGGTCTCGTAGCGCCCGATCATCCGCCGCGGGAGATGCGCTCGATCAGCTCGGCGGCGGCTTCCAGGGTGGCGAGGTCGGCGGCGTCCAGCGGGTGCAGGCGGGCGGCGAGGGTGGCGATGCGGCGGCGGCGGCCCTCCTCCAGCACGCGCCGGCCGCGCTCCGTGGGGCGGACGCGGACGACGCGGCCGTCGGCGGGGTCGGGCTCGCGCTCCACCAGGCCGTCCGCCTCCAGGTTGCGCACGATGCGCGTCATCGACGGCGGCGTCACATGCTCGGCGGCGGCGAGCTCGCCCAGGGTGCGCGGGCCGGCGAACACCAGCACGGAGAGCGCGGAGAGGTGCGGCGCCGTCACCCCCGTCTCGTCGTCGCGGCGGCGGACGTGGCGGAGGAGGTGGATGGCGGCGGAGTGCAGCCGGTCCGCCACGCGCTCGACGTGCTCGTCCATCGGCGAATCATCGTCTCGGATCGTCATGCTTGCACAATTTAGTTAGCGAAACTAAACATTCAAGGGCTGCGATGCAGGCGTGCTTGTTCGCGCATCGCGCGGCGACGTAGTTTCATCCCCTGAACACGCCATCCCGCCGGTGGATGGAGGAGAGACGAACGATGAGCACAGCGGCCGGGCAGCTCGGGATCACCAGTGTGGGGCAGGTCGCCGTCAACGTGCACGACGTGCGGCGGGCCATCGGGTTCTACCGCGACGTGCTGGGGCTCCGGTTTCTCTTCGAGATCCCCAACGCGGCGTTCTTCATGGCGGGCGACCTGCGGCTGATGCTGGGGACGGCGGAGAAGCCGGAGCTCGACCATCCCGCATCGATCCTCTACTACAAGGTCCCCGACCTCCACGCCGCCTACGAATCGCTCAAGGCCGCCGGCGCGCGCACCGAGGACGAGCCGCACCTCGTCGCCCGCATGCCGGACCACGAGCTGTGGATGTTCTTCTTCCGCGACACGGAAGACAACCTGCTCGCGCTGATGAGCGAGGTCAGAACAGCTGAAAACAGAAGTGCTTAGTCCTTGGTGCTTGGTCCTTGGTGCTTGGTGCCCAGGACCCGACGTATGTCACTAAGGACCGAGCACCAAGGACCAAGGACTTCTTTTCCGACGATGATCGACCTCGCGCCCATCCCGCTCGAAGGCACCCACGTCCGCCTCGTCCCGCTCTCCCTCGACCACGTCCCGGCGCTCTGGGAAGTGGCGAACGACTGGGACCTATGGGAGCTGGGGATGTCCGCCATCCGCACGGAGGACGACCTGCGGCGCTACGTGGAGGCCGCGCTGGCCATGCAGGCGGCGGGGACGGCGCTCCCCTTCGCCACCACCGAGGCGGCGACGGGGCGGCCGATCGGGAGCACGCGCTTCGGGAACGTGGAGCCGGCGCACCGCAGGGTGGAGATCGGGTGGACGTGGATCGGGCGGCGGTGGCAGCGCACGGCCGTCAACACCGAGGCCAAGTACCTGATGCTCCACCACGCCTTCGAGACGTGGGGATGCGTGCGCGTGGAGCTCAAGACCGACGTGCTCAACGGTCGCTCGCGCAACGCCATGCTCCGCATCGGCGCCAGGGAGGAAGGGGTTTTGCGGAAGCACCAGATCACCGACCTGGGGCGAGTGCGCGACTCCGTCTTCTTCAGCATCGTGGACGACGAATGGCCGGCCGTGAAGGCGCGGCTGGAGGCGATGCTCGCCCGCCCGTACCCCCATCCCACGCGCGAATGACGCCCAATCGACTCCGCCCGACCGCCATCGCCCTGGCGCTCCTCCCCGCCCTGGCCGCCTGCGCGTCCGGGGCGGCGGCGCCTCCCCCGTCCGGCCCCGCGCCCGCCGGCCCGCCGATCGCGGCGGCGCTGGAGGCCATCTTCAACGACACGATGTTCGCGGGCGCGTTCTGGGGCGTGGACGTGCGCTCGCAGGCCACGGGCGAGATCCTGTACCAGCGCAACCCGGGGAAGATGCTGGTCCCCGCCTCCAACATGAAGCTGGTGACGGCCGCGGCCGCGCTGGAGGCGCTCGGCCCGGAGTACCGCTATCGAACCGCGATCTCCGCGACGGGGCCGATCGCGAACGGCGAGCTGCGGGGCGACCTGGTGGTGGTCGGCAGCGGCGATCCCACCATCTCCGCGCAGTTCGGCGGCGACACGCGCGCCGTCTTCCGCGCCTGGGCCGATTCGCTGCGCGCGCGCGGCGTCACCCGCGTCACCGGCCGCGTGGTGGGCGACGACAACGCCTTCGACGACGTGCCGCTGGGCGCCGGCTGGGCGTGGGACGACGTGAACGACTACTACTCGGCCGAGATCTCCGCGCTGGAGCTGAACGAGGGGATCGTCGGCATCCGCGTCCGCCCCGGTGCCTCCCCCGGCGCTCCGGCCGTCGTGGCGCTCGATCCTCCGACCGCGTACGTCCCCGTCCGCGTCAGGGCGACCACCGGCGCGCCCGGCTCCGCGCCGCGCATCGACGCCGCCCGCGAATCACAGGGGCCCGGGATCATCGTCTCCGGGCAGCTGGCGTCGGACACCACGGCGGTGACCACGGAGGTGGCGGTGCGCAACAACACCGCGTACTTCGCCACCGTGCTGCGCGAGACGCTGGTGGCGGCGGGGATCGCGGTGCGCGGGGAGGCGGTGGACGTGGATTCGCTCCCCCCGGTGCTGGCGCGGACGGACACGCTGTTCGTCCACCGCTCGCCGCCCATGCCGGAGATCCTGGCGGCGTTCCTGAAGCCCAGCCAGAACCAGATCGGCGAGATGCTGCTGAAGACGCTGGGGCGCGAGCTGCGTGGCACGGGGACGGCGCGCGCGGGGATCGAGGTGGTCGACTCGCTCGGGCGGACGTGGGACCTGCCGCAGCGCCGGCTGTCGCAGGCGGACGGATCGGGGCTGTCGCGCTACAACCTGGTGGCGCCGGAATTCCTGGTCGCCCTGCTGCGGCACATGGAGCAGAGCCCCAACCGCGACGTCTTCGTCGCCTCGCTTCCCATCGCCGGCGTGGACGGGACGCTGGCGTCGCGGATGCGCGGGACGCCGCTGCAGGGGAATGTCCGCGCCAAGACGGGGACGGTCTCCAACGTCCGCTCGCTCTCCGGCTACATGACCACGGCGGCGGGGGAGCCCATCGTCTTCTCCATCATCGTCAACCACCACACGCTCACCGCGCGCGACGCCGACCGCCTGGCCGAAGCCGCGCTCCTGCGCATCCACGCCATGCCGCGGAATCGGTAGAAGCGGATCGGGCCGATGGAAACGCCTGTCGCCGCGAGCCCGATCCTTGCTCCCGAATCTCCCCGCCGCGCGTCCATCGACGAGCGGCGGGGATTCGCGTCCTTGGAGGGCGCGCGATCCGCATCACCCGGATGACCTGAGCGATGCTCCGCTTCCTCCGCCGCACGCGCTCCGCGCCGGAGCTGGAGCCCGGGGCCGCCACGGAGGCCGCCCACGGCGCGGGGAAGGACACCGACGCCGGCGAGGGCGTGCTCACCATCGTCGGCAGCGGGGCGGACGCGGTGCGGCGCGGGCCGCTCCCCATCGACGGCGAGCGGCTGAGCCTGCTGGCCGGGAGCTACGTGGAGGCGTCGCCCGGGCGGTGCGTGCAGTGCGGGATCTGCTCGTACAACTGCCCCGTGGGGATCGACGTGCGGAGCTATTCGCGCGAGGCGCTCCCCGTGCTGGAGAGCCACTGCATCCTCTGCGGCGAGTGCGTGGCCCGCTGCCCGCGCGGCGTCCTCTCCTTCCATCGCCCGGCGGAGGGGTGATGCGCCGCCACGTGGTCATCGGCAGCGGGATCGCGGGGCTCTCCGCCTGCGAGGCCATCCGCGCCGCCGATCCGTCGAGCCAGGTGACGATGGTGGGCGAGGAGCCGCATCCCTTCTACTCGCGCCCCGGCCTGGCCTACCTCCTCACCGGCTCCGTCCCCGAGACCTCCCTCTATCTCCGCACCCCCGCCGAGGTCGCCGCGCTGGGGATCCGCCGCGTGCACGCGCGCGTGGCGTCGGTCTCGATCGATGCGCATCAAGTGACGCTGGAGGATGGGACCATCCTGGCGTACGACCGGCTCCTGGTCGCCACCGGCGCCGTCTCCGTGCCGACGCCGTTCCCGGGCGCGGAGAAGGAGGGCGTGCTGCAGCTGGACGGGCTGGACCAGGCGCGGCGGATGATGAAGCTGGCGCGGAAGGGCTCGAGCGCCGTCGTCGTGGGCGGCGGGAGCACGGCGCTGGAGATCGTGGAGGGGCTGCAGGCGCGCGGCGTCCGCACGCACTACTTCCTCCGCGGCGACCGCTACTGGTCCAAGGTGCTCGACGCGACGGAGTCGGCCATCGTCGAAGGGCGCCTGGAGCACGAGGGCGTCCGCGTGCACCGCAACACCGAGGTGGCGCGGGTGACGGGGAACGGGCGGATGACGGGCGTGGTGACGGAGGCGGGGGATGCGGTGCCGTGCGAGATGCTGGCCGTGGCCGTGGGCGTGAAGCCGCGGCTCGACCTCGCGAAGGCGGCGGGGATCCCGGTCGATCGCGGGATCGTGGTCGACGAGCTGCTGCAAACGGGCGCGGCGGACGTCTTCGCGGCCGGCGACGTGGCGCAGGTGACCGATCCGGAGACCGGCCGCGCCGAGCTGGACACCCTCTGGAGCTCCGCCCTGGCGATGGGCCGCGCCGCCGGCCGCAACATGACCGGCGCCGCCGAGCCGTACCGCAAGGCCGTGCCGATGAACGTCACCCGCCTCGCCGGGCTGGTGACGACGGTGATCGGCGCCGTGGGCGGCGGCAAGGACCCGGACATGGTGGGGATCACCCGCGGCCAGAGCGAGGGATGGAGCGGCGACGCGGCCGCGTTCACCCTGCAGGACCGCCACGGCACCGACCGCGTGCGGGTGATGCTGGACGAGCGCCGCGTCGTCGGCGCGCTGGTGATGGGCTCGCAGCAGCTCTCCAAGCCACTCTCGCGGCTGGTCGCCGAGCGCACCGACATCTCCTCCATCCGCGCCGAATGCGCCGCCGATCCGGACGCCGCCCTCCAGCGCCTCCTGGCCTTCCATGACGAACGCTACGGCGGCCGCGCGCCGGCCCGTTGAGCTCTGGCTGGCGCTGGGCGTCATCGCCCTGGTGTCGGCCATCTACCTCCCCGTCGCCCGCGAGGCGCGCCCGGCGCCCAGCGGCCTCCTGGGCCACGGCCTGGGGATCGCCGGCTTCCTGCTGATGCTCTTCGCGGAGACGGGCTACACCTGGCGGAAGAACGTGCACCGCGAGGGATACGGCCCCATGCGCCGCTGGCTCCAGGCGCACGTCTTCACCGGCCTGGTGGGCCCGTACCTCGTCCTCCTCCACACCGCGTTCGAGTTCCGGGGGCTGGCGGGCGTCACCGCGCTCCTGGTCCTCGTCGTGGTCGCGAGCGGCATCGTCGGCCGCTTCGCCTACACCGCCGTGCCGAAGGCCGCCGGCGCGTCGGCGGATCGCGGACCCCGGCGGCTGCTCTCGTTCTGGTACCTGCTGCACGTCCCCGTCGCGGCCGCCATGTTCGTGCTCGCCATCGTGCACGTCGTGGCGGCCGTCTACTACGCCACCCTCCTGCGCTGAGGGGCGGATGGCCGACTCCACCTCCTTCACCCGCTGGGCGCGCGCGGCGGCCGTGGTGGCGGCCGTGGCGGCGCTGGCGGCGTGGCTGATGTCGGCGGGCGGCATCTTCAGCCCCGGGCGGCTGCACGCGGGGCGGGACGGGGGCGGGGAGATGGGGGGCGTGGCGTCGCACGCGGAGCTTTCGCGGCAGTGCGGCGCCTGCCACGCCTCTCCGTTCGGTGAAGAGCGGATGGCGGACCGCTGCCTGGCCTGCCACAGGGACGTCCGCGCGGAGCTGGGGGATACGACGGAGCTGCACGGCATCCTCCCCGGCGCCGGCCAGTGCCTCTCCTGCCACGTGGAGCACCAGGGCCCCCACGCCACGCTGACGCGGTTCGGCGGCGACGGGTTCGCGCACGAGCGGCTGGGCTTCTCGCTGGCCGCGCACCGGGAGATGGCGGACGGGCGCCCCTTCACCTGCTCCGGCTGCCACGGCGGCGAGTCCTTCCGCTTCGCCGAGGCCACCTGCGAGAGCTGCCACCGCGACTACCAGGCGGATTTCGTCGCCACCCACGTCCGCGACTGGGGATCGACGTGCCGCGGCTGCCACGAGGGCACCGACCGCTTCACCGCCTTCCGCCACGACACCACCGATTTCCGCCTGGTCGGCGCGCACACGCGGACGCAGTGCGCCGCCTGCCACACGGAGACGCGCACCTACGCCGCGTTCGCCAAAGCGCCCAACACCTGCGCCGGCTGCCATCGGGAGGAGGATGCGCACCAGGGCCGCTTCGGCACCGACTGCGGCGCCTGCCACAACCCGTCGCGCTGGGAAGACGCGAAGTTCGACCACACCTTCCCGCTGAACCACGGCGGCGAGGCGTCCATCGCGTGCGGCACCTGCCACACGGAGATGCCCAGCTTCCGCACGTACACCTGCTACGGCTGCCACGAGCACGCCCGCGCCATCATCCGCGAGGAGCACCTGGACGAAGGCATTCGCGACTTCCGCAACTGCGCCGAGTGCCACGCCACCGGCACCAAGGACGAAGCGGAGGATCGTGGTGGCGGCCGCGAGGATCGCGGCAGGGATCGCGATCGGGATCGAGACGATGGAGATGGTGGGCGAGGACGCGGGCGCGGCGGACGGGGAGGCGGCGACTGACACCATCGGTCTCAACTGCATGTGCAAGCCCCCACCCCCAAAAATCACACGGAGAAGATCACACGGAGACACACCGGCGCCGGTGCACCGCGACCTCTCCGTCGCCCTGCCGGAGGAGATGACCCCCGAGGAGGTAGGCGATCGCGTGCGCACCGCGCCGGGCCCGCGCGCCGGCAACCTGGAGACGGTGAAGGTGCTCTCCGAGACGCCGCACGGCCGGTTGCCGCCCGCCGCGCGCGAGCGCATCACCTGCGCCCGGGGCGGATGTACGTGCCGGTGCGCGCGGTGATCCGCGACCTGGGCCGCACCTTGACCAGCAAGTAGGCCAACGAGATGCGCGACGACGTCCATACCGCACTGCACCAGGGCGACGCGTGGCAGTGGGCGTCGGCGGCGCGCGGCGCGGCCGTCCATCGCTGACCGGGCTCGCGCGGGCGGCTCCAAACGAGAAAGTGAGCGGGAACGAGGACGCCGCGATTGAGACATTTTTGTTACAAATGCGGCGACCCTGTCCCAACGTGTCGCCACGCCGCGGTGGCTCTTGCCGGGTAAGTCACTGGCCTGTATCAGCTTGAGCTGGGTGATGCTACTGGCACCCGGCATGCGCATCGGGTCGCCGGTTGATTGAAGCACCCTGAATGCTCGCCCGGTTCGGGAGCCGCGCTCGCAATCGCGCTCCGCCGCGCCCGATCCTCCCCCTCTCTCGTCCCTCCACCCGCTTTGCTCCCCGCCACGGCGATCGCTCGTGGCCCGACGCGTCCCCGCGTCACTCCGATTCGGTTAGAATTAGAAAGGACGGAAAAATGATCATCCCCATTCCACGTATCTCCCTGCGTCGCATCGCCGCGCTGGTGCTCGGCGCCGGGCTGGCGGCCGCGGCGCCGACGGCGGCCCAGGTTTCCCGGCCGTGCTGCGCCGAGCCGCCCAGCGGCATGGTCGGCTGGTGGCCCTTCGACGAAGCCGCCGGCCCCACGGCGGCCGACATCGCGGGGGCGCCGCAGAACGCCACGCACGTCGTTAACCCGGCGCCCCTTCCGGCCGGCAAGGTGCGCGGCGCGCTGGAGTTCAACGGCTCGTCGTACGTGCAGGCGGCCTCGGCGCCCGACCTGCAGTTCGGGCGCGGCGACTTCTCGTTCGACGCGTGGCTGCGGCTGCGCGACGGATCGGGCGTCACCTCGGTGCTGGACAAGCGCACCCTGTCGGGCGGGCAGGTGCGGGGCTACCACGTGTTCGTCGCCAACGGGCGCCTGGGGCTGCAGCTGGCCGACGGCTTGTTCACCAACTACGTGGCGAGCTCGGTCCTTCCCGTGGGGCAGTGGGTGCACGTCACCATCACGGTGGATCGCGACAGCCCCACCGGCGTCCGCTTCTACTACAACGGTGCGGCAGCGGGAACCGGCGATCCGACGCTGCGTTCCGGGAGCCTCGCCTCGCCCGCGCCGCTGCGCATCGGCGGGCACTCCACGTCGCCCCAGGGCGGCCTGCGCGGGGCGCTCGACGAGGTGGAGCTCTTCGACCGCGTCCTGTGGCCGTCGGAGATCGTGACGCTGGTGCGCGCCGACTCGGTGGGGAAGTGCCGCCAGCGCTGCGGCCCGCTGGACGTCCGCGTGTGGAGCACCCCGCAGGAGTGGAGGGTGACATCCAGGCCGTCGGGGGCGGGATTGGTGCCGGTCAACTCGAACCCCGTGCTGGTTGCGCAGCCGAACGGCGCGTGGCAGACGTCGCAGACGGGCCCGTGGGTGTCCGCGGCCACGACGCCCGATGGAAGCGGGCCGTCGGGGTGGTACGAGTACGAATACACCTTCTGCCTCTGCCCCGGCTTCTCGGATCCCCGCCTGAGGGTCGCCTTCCGCGTGGACAACAGCTACCAGCTGTGGCTGAACACGACCCAGCAACTCCCTCCCGTCAATGCCGTTTTCTCGGCGCCCAGCCCGGGACAGGTGGTGATGACCAGCGGGAGCGGATTCGTGCCGGGAGTGAACAGGCTGAGGGTGCGCGTATACAACGAGGGAGGACCGACGGGATTCGCACTGGACGGCTCCCTGACCGCCGTCGGGGGCCGATGCCCGCAGAGCTGAGCCGGCGGGGACGATGAGAACGAATCAGCGGGGTACCCGGATCGCGGGTGCCCCGCTGATTCGTTCCGTGTCGGGTTGGTGCGGAGCGCCGCGCCGGATCGGCGTCTCCCTCCGCGCTCCTGGGCCGGTCCCGCGAAAAGCCTTCCTGACGGAATCCGACCCGAACGCAAGACGGCCCGCCTCGCTGGTGCGCGAGGCAGGCCGTCGTTGTCCTGCTATCTGGCTGCCGTTCCCGGATCAGACCGGGACGGGGAGGAGCATGCGGAAGGAGTTGCGGGCCCGGTTGAGCCGGCTCTTCACGGTGCCCACGGGAATCCCGATCTCCTCGGCGATCTCCTCGTAGGTGCGGTCCTCCACCTCGCGCATCACGAACGGGATGCGGTGGTGCTCGTCCATCCGCTCGATGGCCGCGTCGATGGCCTGGCGCAGCTCGGCGCGGTACGCCTCGCGCTCCGGGTTGTGCCCCGTGGCCGCGAACTCCACCGGCCGGCTGGGCGCGCCGCTGGCCGACACCTCGGGCCGAAGCTCCGAGAAGGTGGTCTCGCGCCGGCGCGAGCGGTTGCGGAACTCGTTCTTCAGCAGGTTGTTCGCGATCGTGTGGATCCACGTCGAGAACTTCCGGCTGGGATCGTAGCTCTCCCGCGCCCGGTGGATGCGCAGGAAGGTGTCCTGCGTCAGGTCCTCCACCCGCTCCTCGTCGTTCAGACGCTTGCGGAGGAAGCCCTGGATCCGGGGCTGGTAACGCTCGACCAGCAGGCGGAAGCCGTTGCCGTCGCCCTGCGTGTAGCGCTGGAAGAGCTGCTCGTCCGTCAGCTCGGCCAGGGGCGCGTCCAGGCGCGCCACGGGCTCGGCCGCGGTCATGCGCACGCCGCGCGTCGCGGCCTGCTGCGCCGCATCGAACTGCGCGGCGGCGCTGCTGAGATCGATGGCGTTCTTCATGGCTCCAATCTAATCAAAACCCCGAGGTTTGTCGAGGTGTAGTTCATGGCTGAACGATAGGTCTAAATATAGGCCAATCAGGGGTTTACACAAGGCTTTCGATTTCCTCCTCGCCGTCTTCACGCTCCCTTAACGAACGAGCCCCGCTCAGTCCCACGCAAGTGATTGTACAGGATACGGATGGCGCATCCGGACCGGATTCCCTCCGTCGCCGGAGGAGGTGGATCGGTCACGAATGGAAGATACAAAACAGGGGAAGGGGGGATCGGGAGATGGGGATCCCCCGATCGATCGAGCGGACGGGGTGGACGCGCCTACTTCCGGGCGGCGCGGGCGTTCTCGACCACGCGGCGGTAGCTCTCCAGCAGCCGGCCGTTGACCTCGCTCCAGTCGCGGAGGCGGGCGCCCTCGTGCGCGGCCTGGCCCATCCGCCGGCGCTCGCCGGGATCGGCCAGCAGCCGCTCGATCTGCGCGGCGAAGTCGGCGGGGTCGTTGGGGCGGGCGATGAAGCCCGTCTTCCCCGGCTCCACCAGGTCCGGCGGGCCGCCGCGGTCCACCACCACCGCGGGAAGCCCCGACGCCTGCGCCTCCACGATCACGTTGCCGAACGTCTCCGTGGTGGACGGGAAGACGAAGACGTCGCCCGAGGCGTACCAGCGGGCCAGCGCCTCGCCCGTCTGGTGCCCCGCGAAGTGGGCGTCGGGGAGCGAGCGCTCCAGCTCGGCGCGCATGGGCCCCTCGCCCACCATCACCAGCCGGTAGCGGGCGCCGCGCTCCTTGAGGATGCGGTCCGCGCGCACCAGGTCGGCCAGGTCCTTCTCCTTCACCAGCCGGCTCACCATCAGCAGGACGGGCGTGTCGTCGTCCGCGCCGATGGAGGCGCGGAGCGCGGCGTCGCGGTAGCGGGGGGAGAAGCGCGCCAGGTCGATGCCGCGCGTCCAGAGCTCGGTGTTGGTGATCCCGTGCTCCGCCAGCTCGCGGATGATGGCGTTGGAGGGCGCGTACACCACCTCGCAGCGGCCGTAGAACGAGCGCATCAGCTTCCACCCGAACCACTCCAGCCCGCCCAGGTGGTAGAAGCGGAAGTAGCTGACGAAGTGCGTGTGGAACGACGAGACCACGGGGATCCCGTTGCGGCGCCCGTACTTCTCGGCGCGCACGTTGATGGGGGTGGGGCTGACCACGTGGATCAGGTCGGGGCCGAACTCGTCCAGGCGCTGGCTGGCGCGGTGGCCCACGGGGGTGGCCAGGCGGTAGTCGCGGTAGAGCGGAAAGCGGATGTAGGGGATGCGCCGCACCCGCGTGTGCCACGACACCTCCGGCCCCGGCATGAAGGGCGAGAAGACGCGGAAGTCGACGTCGTTCCTCTCCAGGAAGCCGAAGAGCTGCGCCAGCGTGCGGCTGACGCCGTCCACGTGCGGTAGGATGCTCTCCGAGAAGTAGGCGATCTTCATCGCCCGCCCGACGACCCCGCCATTGGCTCCGTTTCCCCGGCCGGTTGTGCCCGCGCCCCGCCCGCGCCCCCGCGCGGCGGCTGAGAATGTAACCGGCGCGGCGGAGCGCAGACAGGGGCGCCGCGGCAAGCGCGCGAACGGGAACACCAGACTTCCTCGCATGCCTCGGCGGCGCCCTCTCTTCCCAGCCCTCTCGCCCAAAAACCCCTGGGGGAGAGGGAGAACATCCACGACGCCACGCACGAAGCCTCGCCGCTCCATCCCTGATCCGACCGCGATCCCCTGGCGAGGCTTCCCATCGTTCTAGCGGGCTGGCGGGTGTGTTCACGCACCCGCGCGGAACTGGCGGCGCGCTCGACGGACGTTCGCGCGTCCTCGCCTCCCCATCTCCCCGATGTCGCAATCCCCCCGATGCCGCAATCTCCCCGACATCGCAGAAAGGGGAGCCATCTCGCGCGTGTTGTGACCGGTGGGACGGGCGCGGCGTCAGGCCTCGCGCGCGGCGGCGATGCCCCGCGACGACGGCGATGGCGGTCCGAGCCGCGGCCCGGGGCTGTTCCCGGCCGTGGCCCCAGTCCTGCAAAGGGAGCGCACCCCCCCGGATGCGCACGCCGCGGCGAGTGCGCCGGGGCTTTTGTCCGGACCGCACCATCCCACGCTCGATGACGACGGCTACGAAGGACGCGCTGCAGGAGAGAGTCGCCCGCATCGGGGAGGAGGCGGGCGCGGCCAAGGTGGCCTGCGCCTACTACGACTACGAGACCCGGGAATCCTGGGACTACCGCGGCGACGAGTGGTTCCACGCCGCCAGCACCATCAAGGTCCCCATCCTGGTGGGGGTCTTCGGCACCGTGCACCGCGAGGGGTACACGCTGGACTCGCGCGTCCACGTGCGCAACCGCTTCATCAGCACGGCCGACGGCGAGCCGTTCCGCGTGGAGTCCGGGCGCGACGCCAACTCGGTGGTGCACCAGCACCTGGGGAAGACCATGAAGGTGGGCGAGCTGGCCTACCACATGATCGTCACCAGCAGCAACCTGGCCACCAACCTCCTGGTGGACCTGGTGGGGATCGAGGAGATCCGCGCGGGGCTCAACGAGCTGGGGGTGACGGGGGTGGACGTGCACCGCGGGGTGGAGGACGAGCGGGCGTGGGAGCGGGGGATCAACAACCTGGTCACCGCCAGGGGGCTGGTGAGCGTGCTGCGCCCCATCGAGGAGGGGACGGCGTTCTCGGTGGAGCTTTCGGCGAAGATGCTGGAGATCCTCCACGACCAGGAGTTCCGCAGCGGGATCCCCGCCGGCGTCCCCGACAGCGCCAAGGTGGCCAACAAGACGGGCGAGATCAGCACCGTGGCCCACGACGCGGCCATCGTCTACCTGGCGGGGCGAAAGCCGTACGCGGTGGTGGTGCTCACGCAGTGGGAGCGCTCCGTCACCGGCGGGCGCAGCGACACCATCGCGCGCGTCTCGCGCGCGGTCTACGAGCACCTGAGCGCCCGGGATCGCGCCTGATGGCCGAGCTGCCCCTGCCGGTGGTCGACGGCCTGAAGCTGGACCCCGCCATGCGCGCGCTGCTGCGCCCGGGCGAGCTGCTGAAGGAGCGCGACGGGACGCTCCGGCGCCTTCCGCGCTACTTCTACGAGGTCCCCTCCTGGGAGGTGGCGCTGGAGACCCGGCTGGCGCCCAACTTCCAGGTGTGGGAGTTCCTGAACGTGGACGTGCGCGAGCACGAGCGGCTGCGCAGCGACTGGCCGCGCTACCTCCCCTGCGCGGTGTCGCTGCTGGCGGCGTTCCTGGAGCTCCTGCGGCGCGAGGTGGGCACCTACGTCCACATCTCGGCCAACGGCGGGTACCGCTCGCCCGCGCACCGGCTGTCCACGCACGCCAGCGCGCACTGCTGGGGGACGGCGGCCAACATCTACCGCGTGGGCGACGACTGGCTGGACGGCGAGCGCACCGTGCGCCGCTACACGCGGGTGGTGGAGAAGCTGATGACGGGCGTCTACGTGCGCCCCTGGGGAAAGGGCGTGGGCGAGGCCGACGACCACCTGCACCTGGACCTGGGATGGACGGTGGTGATCCCCCACGGGACCACCGGAGAGCCGGAGAGACGTGGGGACGATGTTACGGATCCGGTGCCGGATGAGGTGCGGGACGTGAACGATACCGCCGACGTTGGGGCATGAGCATCACAGAGAGCAAGAAGGGCGGCGGCTCCTCCAAGGAGCAGCCCGGAGGCGGACGGCTGAAGCTGGCCGCCATCGGGATGGAGGCCGAGTTCCAGGTGACGGTGGACGGGGAGCTGGTGCGGCCGGAGGACGTCTTCGGCGACCCGCGCGCCTTCATCCAGGGCGACCTGATGCACCGCGTGGGCACCTCGTACCACCTCCCCACGGGGGGCGCGGTGTACTTCGACACGGGGGTCATCGAGGTGGCCACCCCGGTCATCGAGATCGAGCGGGGGTGCGCGGCGCGCGCCGGGCGCTCGCTCTGGGAGGCCATCCTGCACGTCCGCGAGAACCTGGACGAGTGGGAGCGGCGGACGGGGAAGGAGGTGCGGCTGGTGGGCTTCAGCACGCACTACAACATCTCGTTCGAGCTTCCGCGCGAGCAGCAGGGGCGCAGCCGCACGGTGCAGAAGCTGGCGCTCCTCCTCTCGTACATCCTCCCCGTCCCGGTGATGATGCTGGCGGCCAACCGCCGCTCCACGGGAATCGGGGTGCGCCCGCGCGGCGACCGCATCGAGATCACGGCCGACTTCACCCCCAGCGCCTCGCTGATGATCGCCACGGCGACGCTGATCACGGGGATCGTCCGCGAGGTGATGACCTGGCCGTCGTTCGAGCTGGAGGCGCTGGACGAGCGCGAGCTCCCCATCCTGCAGACGTACCGGCCCATCCCGCATACCTCGCGGAAGGGGTGGCTGGCCAAGATGGACTGCTTCCCCGAGAACCCGTTCCAGACGGACGTGGACCGGCCCATCTGGGAGACGCGCGACGGGCGGCGGCTGAGCCTGCGGGGGATCGCGGGGCTCACGGTCAAGCACTTCTGGCACCCCATCAAGCGCATCTCCGACCCCTTCACCTTCCGGCTGATCGGGTCGGTGATGCGGGGGCG
>Ga0247770_1000035_pt1 | contig 103209 bp, 99 predicted proteins | sample UWRJL136409B6_FD_179943 | JGI IMG/M metagenome (GOLD analysis project Ga0247770, IMG submission 179943) | Plant litter microbial communities from Arlington Agricultural Research Station in Wisconsin, United States - UWRJ-L136-409B-6 | ecosystem: Environmental > Terrestrial > Plant litter >...
CGATCCCGATCCCGATCCCGATCCCGATCCCGATCCCGATCCCGGCTCGCATCTCGATCCTGATCCCGATCCGCGTCGTGATCCCGATCTCCATCCGACCGGCATCCTGCTCCTGGCCTGATCCGAAATCCCGGACGAATGCGGAAGACTCCCCCGCTGACCGAGCGCTTTCGCGCGAACCTCCAGTCGCTGGGCATCGCCCACGCGGAGGCGCACGTGCTGGTGGCGCTCTCGGGCGGGGCGGATTCCGTGGTGCTCCTCCACCTGCTGCGCTTCGCCGCGCGCGACCTGGGCGTCCGCGTCTCCGCCGCGCACTTCGACCACGCCATGCGCCCCGGGAGCGACGCCGACGCGCGCTGGGCCGCGGGGCTCTGCCGCGCGTGGGACGTGCCCTTCCACGCCGCCCGCGCCGACCGCCACCTCCGCACCGAGGAAGAGGCCCGCGGCGCCCGCTACGCCTTTCTCCGCGCGGCGAAAGCGGAAGCCGGCGCCACCCACCTGGCCACCGCGCACCACGCCGACGACCAGGCCGAGACGGTGCTCTTCCGCGTGCTGCGCGGAACGGGGATCGCCGGGCTGGCGGGGATCCCGGCCAGCGACCCCGCGACGGGGCTGGTGCGCCCGCTCCTTCCCTTCTGGCGCGCCGAGCTGCGCCGTTACGCGCGCGCCAGCCGCCTCCGCTGGCGGGATGACGCCACCAACTGGACGGCCGTCGCCGCGCGCAACCGGATCCGGCTGGACCTCTTCCCGCGTATCGAAAGGACGATGGCGCCCGCCGCGCGCCGCAACCTGGTGCGGCTGGCCGAGCTGGCGCGCGAGGAGGAGGCCGCGTGGGAGTCGGTGCTGGACGCGGAGATGCGCGCGCTGGCGCACGAAGAGGACGGCGCCGTCGTCCTTGTTCGCGACCGGCTGGCGGGTTATGATTCGGCCGTGGCCGCGCGCCTCCTCCGCGGCCTGCTGCGCCGCTACGGGCTCGTCCTGGACCGGACGGGAACCCGCTCGGCGCTTCGGTTTATCCGGACTGCACCCAGCGGCAGGCATCTCCTTCTCCCCGGCGGAATCCGCCTCTCCACCGAGTTCGGCGCGGCGCGCATCGAGCGCGCGGGAGAGCCCGACCCGCCGGACGCGCCCCTGGAGATCCGGGGCGGCGAGGGAAGCGGAGCGTGCCGGATCGGCGGGAGGGAGCGGCGGGCCGCCTGGCGCACGGCGCCGGCGGACGGGCGGGAGGCGGACGGGGAATCCCCCGTGCTCCCGGCAAACGCGCTCCGCTTTCCGCTCACCCTGCGCGGCTGGCATCCGGGCGACCGGATGCGCACCCGCGCCGGGACCCGGACGCTGAAGAAGCTGTTCAACGAAGCGCGCGTCCCCCTTCCCCGGCGACGCCGCGCCCCCGTCCTCGCCGATGCCGCGGGCGCCGTCCTCTGGGTCGGCGGCGTGGGGCAGGGGAGCCCGTCCCCGGCGCCCGGCGAGCCGGCCTTCACCCTAGAACTGACCTGATGCCTGACTCGGAGCTGACCCTGGCCCGCACCGGCGGACGCGAGCTGCACCGGATCGTCTACACCGAAGAGCAGATCGCCGCGCGCGTGCGGGAGATGGGGCGCGAGATCGCCGCCGCGTATCCGGCGGGCGAGCCGCTCCTGGTGCTCGGGCTGCTGAAGGGCTCGTTCATCTTCGTCAGCGACCTGGTGCGCGAGATCACGCGCCCGCTGCACGTGGACTTCCTGGTGGCCTCCAGCTACGGGAGCGGCACCACCTCCTCCGGACGCGTCACCCTCGTCTACGACCCCAACGCCGAGTTCTCCGGCCGCCACGTCATCGTGGTGGAGGACATCGTCGACAGCGGCACCACCCTCTCCCGGCTGATCCCCATGCTGGAGGAGCGCGGACCCCTCTCGCTGGAGGTCTGCACCCTGCTGCACAAGCACGTCGCCGCCGACCTCACGCACGAGCCGCGGTGGGTGGGCTTCGACGCGCCGCACGAGTTCCTGATCGGGTACGGGCTGGACCATTCCGAGAACTACCGAAACCTCCCGTTCATCGGCAGCCTCAAGGCCTGAGGCCGCCGGCGTACGGTTCCAGAAAGCTCCGCCGCGGGTCCGGCCGGCCCGCAGCACGCGAAGGAAGCAACCGATGGCCGAACGCAACGAAGCACCCTCGAACGGCCCCCGCTGGGGGCGCATCACCCGCACCGCCTCCTTCTGGGCGCTGCTGGTGGTCATCTCCATCCTGCTGGTGCAGCTCACGGGCACCCAGCGGCAGAGCGCGGACATCACCTACTCGCAGTTCAAGCGGCAGGTGGCGGCCCGCAACGTCGACTCGGTCACCATCGTGGCGGGCGAGAAGGCGATGGGCGTCTTCCGCAACGCCGTCTCGGGCCCCAAGGGCGCCGTCCGCAACTTCACCGTCACCCTCCCCATCGCCGACGACGAGAAGCTCCTGGCGAGCCTCGAGGCGGCGGGGGTGAGCATCAGCGGGAAGAAGGAGGACCTGAACTGGTGGGTGGTGGTGCGGGGGATGCTCCCCTGGCTCCTCCTCATCGGCTTCTGGATCTTCATCTTCCGGCAGATGCAGTCCAGCGGGAACAAGGCCTTCCAGTTCGGGAAGAGCAAGGCCAAGCTCCTCAGCGGCGACACCCCCAAAGTCACCTTCGACGACGTGGCGGGCGCCGACGAGGCCAAGGTGGAGCTCCAGGAGATCGTGGAGTTCCTCAAGGACCCCAAGCGCTTCTCCCGCCTGGGCGGCCGCATCCCCAAGGGCGCGCTCCTGGTGGGCCCCCCGGGGACGGGAAAGACGCTCCTGGCCCGCGCGGTGGCCGGCGAGGCGGGTCGGCCCTTCTTCTCCATGTCGGGCTCCGACTTCGTGGAGATGTTCGTGGGCGTGGGCGCCTCCCGCGTCCGCGACCTGTTCGAGCAGGGGAAGGCGCACGCGCCCTGCATCATCTTCATCGACGAGATCGACGCCGTGGGCCGGCACCGCGGCGCGGGGCTGGGCGGCGGGCACGACGAGCGCGAGCAGACGCTGAACCAGCTCCTGGTGGAGATGGACGGCTTCGAGGGGAACGACGGCGTGATCCTGATCGCCGCCACCAACCGCCCCGACGTGCTGGACCCGGCGCTCCTCCGCCCCGGCCGCTTCGACCGGCAGGTGGTGGTGGACTCGCCCGACGTGAAGGGGCGCGAGGGGATCCTGCGCGTCCACATGAAGAAGATCCCCACCTCGCCCGACGTCAGCATCCCGGTGCTGGCGCGCGGCACCCCGGGGATGAGCGGCGCCGACCTGGCCAACCTGGTCAACGAGGGGGCGCTGCTGGCGGCGCGGCGCAACAAGGACATGGTCTACATGGCGGACCTCGAGGACGCCAAGGACAAGGTCATGCTCGGCGCCGAGCGCCGAAGCCTGGTGATGCGCGACGAGGAGCGCCGGCTGACGGCGTACCACGAGGCGGGCCACGCCATCTGCGCCATGAAGGTGGAGGGGAACGATCCGCTCCACAAAGTCACCATCGTCCCCCGCGGGCGGGCGCTGGGGCTGGCCTTCACCCTTCCCGAGGACGACCGCGTCTCCATGACGCGCCAGCAGATCGAGGCGAAGCTGGTGATGGCGTACGGCGGCCGCGTGGCCGAGGAGCTGGTCTTCGGCCGCGACCGGGTGACCACCGGGGCCTCCAGCGACATCCAGCGGGCCACGGGGATCGCGCGCAGCTACGTGACCAACTGGGGGCTCTCGGACGTGATCGGGCCCATCCTGGTGAGCGACGCGGAGCAGGAGGTCTTCCTGGGGCGCGACCTGGGGACGCGCCGCACGGTCTCCGAGCACACCGCGCAGGTGGTGGACGCCGAGGTGGCGCGCATCATCAACGAGGCGTACGCCCACGCCGCCCGGGTGCTCACCGAGCACCTGGACCTGCTGCACCGCATGGCCGCGGCGCTGCTCGATCGCGAGACGCTGGGCCGCGAGGACTTCGACCTGCTGGCCGCGGGGAAGGAGCTCAACGCGCCGCGCGTGACGCCCACCTTCCCCGCGCCGGAGCCGGAGCCGATCCCGGCGGCGGCCAAGGAGCGCGGCCCCGCGCCGGAGCTGAAGCCCCGGCTGGCGTAGTCTGGACCGGCGGGCCCGGCGGACGGCGTCGGCGGGAGGATGGGACGGATGAAGGTGCGTGAGTGGCGGAACGGGGAGGGATTCCCTACTTTCGCCCTCACGCACCTTTCGTTTTCCCCGGACCCCTTTCCCTGGACCCGATGACGGTGTGGCGGCTGCGCGGACGCACGCTGGACCCCGACGGGCGGCCGCTCGTGATGGGGATCGTGAACGTGACGCCCGACAGCTTCAGCGACGGGGGCCGGTTCCGCGACGCGGGGCCGGCCCTCGCGCGCGCGCGCCGGATGGTGGCGGAGGGCGCGGACCTGCTGGACGTGGGCGGCGAGTCCACCCGGCCGGGGGCGGCGGAGGTGTCGGCGGACGAGGAGCTGGCGCGCGTCCTTCCCGTGCTGGAGCGGATCCGGGCGGAGCTGGACGTCCCCGTCTCGGTGGACACGCGCAAGGCGGCGGTGGCGCGCGAAGTGCTCGCCGCGGGCGCGGACGCGGTCAACGACGTCTCGGCGCTGGGGGATCCCGGGATGGCGGCCGCGGTGGCGGAGACGGACGCCGGGCTGGTGCTGATGCACATGCGCGGGACGCCGGCGACCATGGGGGAGATGACGGACTACCGGGACGTGGCGGAGGACGTGGCCGAGGAGCTGAAGCGATCGTTGGGGCGGGCGCTGGCGGCGGGGATCGCGCCGGAGCGGATCGTGGTGGATCCCGGCGTGGGGTTCGCCAAGACGGCGGAGCAGAACCTGGAGCTGATCGCGCGGCTGGGGGTGCTCCGCGCGCGGCTGGGGCGCCCGGTGCTCCTGGGCGTCTCCCGCAAGGCGTTCATCGGCCGGCTGCTGGGCGGCTTGCCGGCGGAGGCGCGCGACGCGGGGACGGTGGGGGCGTGCGTGGCGGGGCTGGCGCGCGGGGCGCGGATCTTTCGCGTGCACGAGGTGCGCGCGGCGCGCGAGGCGCTGGACGTGGCGGACGCGGTGCTCCGGGCGGGGGAGGCGGCGTGAGCGAGCTCTTCGAGCGGATCGGCTTCCTGGCGCCCAACTGGAAGGACCTCCTGGAGATCCTGATCGTGGCGGCGGTGATCTACCGGCTCCTGCTGGTGTTCGCCGGGACGCGGGCGATCCAGATGCTCCTGGGCGGCTTCCTGCTGGTGGCCTTCTACGTGATGGCCCGCATCCTCTCGCTCACGCTGATCGAGACGCTGCTCTCGGCGCTCTTCAACTTCGGGGTGATCGCGGCGCTCATCGTCTTCCAGCCGGAGCTGCGCAACGCGCTGGCCTCGCTGGGGCAGAACCGCGTCTTCCGCGTCTTCACCCGCGCCGAGGAGAAGTACGCGGCCGAGGAGATCGCCGAGGCGGCGGAGGAGCTTTCGCGCGACAAGACGGGGGCCATCATCTGCGTGGAGCGCGAGGTGGGGCTGGGGGAGTACGAGGAGACGGGGACGCGGCTGGAGGCGCGCGTCTCCGCCCCGCTCCTGCAGAACATCTTCACCCCCTACTCCCTCCTGCACGACGGCGCGGTGATCGTGCGCGGCGACGACATCGTGGCCGCGGGCGTCATCCTCCCCCTCACGCAGTTCCCCGTCACCGACCGCACCCTGGGGACGCGCCACCGCGCCGCGCTGGGCCTCTCGGAGGAGACGGACGCGCTGATCGTGGTCGTCTCCGAGGAGACCGGCACCGTCTCCGTGGCCCACCGCGGCCGCCTGCAGCGAGGCATCACCCCCGACGACCTCCGCCAGATCCTCAACGCCGGCCAGCTTCCGCCCGCGCCGGTCACCGCGCCTCGGATCGGGTAGGCTCAACTCTCTTCGGGCTCCCTCGGATCTCGGGCGAGGCGAGCGCGAAGGATCGCGATCGCCTGATCGGCCGGGATCGTCTGCGCGTCTCCCGCGAGGACTTCCTGGAGCCGGCGATGCGCCTCGCTTGCCCATGTCTCCGCGATCTCCGCGTCGCTATCATCCGAGGCCATCAGCTCCTCGATCTCCCGAAACACCTCCTCCGCGGGGATTCCCGTCACCCGCCCCGATTCCAGGTCCTCGATCCGCCGCTGGATCTCCGCCGCCCAAGCGGCTTCGATCTCCGCATCCACTGGCAGACTTGCGAAAAGCGCCTGTGCGATCTCCTCCCGCTCTTCAGCCGGCAGCTTCATCACAGCATGCCTGATCTGCTCGCCTTCCGATGATAGACCTGGTGGTTTGCACTGGCTCCGTTGCCGCTCCAGACGTGCACGAGCTTCGGCGATCACCTGCTCGGCGGGGTACCCCTTCATCTCGCCCGCAAGATACGCCTGGAATCGACGCTCTCCCTCATCGTCCCACTGATCCGCCAAGCCCGGAGGGAGGGGGAGACTGGCGGCCAGCGCCTCCGCGAGCCGTTCACGCTCTTCGGGTGAGAGGGTGAACGCATGTGTTACGATCGGTTCTTGGGAATTGATCATTGGATTCGCCTCCTCCGATTCCACGGTTCAACGTGGACGGAAGCTACGTACACTTCGGGCACTGCGGAAGCGTTCGCTTGAAAGCCGCCAGCTGAGGAGCAGAGTCCGGGCTTGGCTACTACGCCTGGTATGCTTGAGTTACCGATCCTGTATTCCAGTCTGTGCTGGGACAGAAAAGGGCGCAACGGCTGGATCTGGGCCAGCAAACTCAAACGTGACCCAATCATCGTCGCGATTCGGTGCCGGCTCTATCCTGATGTTTGAGATCGTGTATCCAAGATCATGCATTACTTTGAAGAAATGTAAACTTTCTTCACCTGGAGGTTCTCTGAACCAATGATGCTGGTGGAACGTTTCGACAGCCAGTTTTCCCGCAAGGATCTCTCGCAAGACCCGCAGAGGGAACGTAAAACTGTTACCGCTTAGCCCCCACGAGGTATAAAAAGGAGTAAAAGCAAAAAATTCTCTTCGATGGTTAGCTACGACAGTCGAAGGCTTTTCAACCGGTTTGACAACGGTTTTTGTAAGCTCATCCACAAACCGGGTCAACTGCTTACCGGCAGCGGGTGTTTGGCGAGGATTCATATAAATTTCAAACTCTACAGACAGCCGAGCATCTCTCGGTCCACGATCATCGACTGTTACAGCTATCACGAAATCCAACGTTGTTCGCCTCCTCAGAGCAGCATTGATGATTGTGCGGAGTCGAGATGAGTCCCCCATTGTCGCCGAACCACCATCGCAAAGGAATAGACCCTTCATTCCAGCAAATCCGCTTTCCTTCAACTGATCTGCTTTGCTATTAATTGCTCGTGCTACCGGATTGTGAGTGTTTGAATACGCCACCGTGTAACTGGGGTACGTCATACTACTGTACCGCTCTGCAGGGTCATAATCGATGATGATCTCCACGCTCTCGCTGATCGTCTTCCATCGATGTTTTTCGTGGGGTGCGTTCGTGATCTGTTGGAAAAAGGGGCTAATCTCACGTTTCACATATGTGGATAGTTCACCTCTTGGAGGTAGTTTCAGCTTCATCTTGTGAGCGGATCGCTTCCCAACCATATCGCCGCCAACTTCAAAGAACAGGCAACCGGGATCAACTCCGACAGCAAATGCGCGACTCGTCAGTATATCATAGAACTCCTTCAGCGGGTTGTCTTTTTCGTAACCCTGGTCTGAGACAGTCGTAATATCGGCAGCGAATTCCAGTGATTGGCTAGGGATGGTACAGTAGATATCTATGCGCGCTCTGCCGCCAAGGTCCGGCTCGTGTTTGATTGATGCAAACCGCGAGATCGCATGTAAGATCGATATCTCCCATTCAGTCGGGAGTGTCACATTCGACTCATCGTTGAGAGCCCCTACATGGCGCTGGAGCTGGCTGTGGCTCATGAACGATGCATTGTCGTTAAGCATCGACTGGAGCGTCCGGCGAGCAAACAGACTCATCCTGTACATAGAGCACTCTGAAACTATGGAGGACAACCACGTGAAAGCAGAGGATGCTCCAATGTATCGCTAGGGCCAACCTCCTGCACAACGTGCGTGCCTTGCCGCTATAAGGGGTTGCACTTACAATCGTCCCATGGAAACGGACGTGCTCGCGGCGCGGGTCGCGGAGATCAGGGAGCGGATCGAGCGGGCGCGGGAGCGCTCCGGGCGGACGGGGGCGGTCACGCTGGTGGCCGTCACCAAGACGCATCCCCCCGAGATGGTGCAGGCCGCCGTCGCCGCGGGAGTGGCCGACGTGGGCGAGAACCGCGTGCAGGAGATGGAGGAGAAGGTCGCCGTCGTGGGCCGCGAGGCCGTGCGCTGGCACCTGATCGGCCACCTGCAGCGGAAGAAGGCGGCCAAGGTGGTGGGGCTGGCCGACCTGATCCACTCGCTGGACTCGCTGCGGCTGGGCGAGGCGCTCTCGGCCGCGGCGGTCAAGGCGGGGGTGACGGTGCGCGCCCTGGCGCAGGTGAACGTCTCGGGCGAGGAGACCAAGGGCGGCTTCGAGGGCGACGAGGCGGTAGAGGGCGTCGCCCGGCTGGTGGAGCTGCCGGGGATCGAGGTGGTGGGGATGATGACCATGGCGCCGTTCACCGACGACCTGCACCTGATCCGCCGCACCTTCGGCACGGCGCGCGAGCTGTCGGAGGCGGTGGCGCGGCAGGTGCCGGGGTACCGGGCGGAGCACCTTTCGATGGGGATGAGCAACGACTTCGAGATCGCCGTGGAGGAGGGAGCCACCCTCGTCCGCGTGGGATCCAGCATCTTCGGGGAGCGGGGATGATCGACCTGACACCGCTCGACGTACGCAAGAAGAAGGGGGACTTCCGCCGCACCATGCGCGGATACGACCCCGATTCGGTGGACAACTTCCTGGACGAAGTGGTCGCCCGGATGGAGGAGCTGGTCCGCGAGAACAGCACGCTGAACGCCCGCGTCACGGGGATGTCCGACGCCATCGCGGAGTACCGCGAGCGCGAGAAGGCCATGAACGAGGCGCTGGTCAGCGCGCAGCAGCTGCGCGAGGACATGCGCGAGCAGGCGCAGCGCGAGGCCGACCTGGCCCTCCGCGAGGCCCGCGCCGAGGGCGAGCGCATCATCTCCGACGCCAAGCGGCAGGTGACGCTGGCGCTGGAGGCGCTCCGGCGGGTGCAGGCGCAGCGGGTGCGCTTCCTCCGCCTCTTCCGCGCGCTGGTGGAGCGCCAGCTCTCGGAGATCGAGCAGGAGGAGGAGCGCACCTCGGCGCTGGCGCGGCTGGACGCCGAGGTGGACCGCCCGGACGCACTGGAGGAGGGAGAGGGGTGACGGTGGCGGAGACGAGCACGCAGCCGCTCTCGGCGCGCATCGCGGAGGCGGTGGAAGCCATCCGCGCGCGGTCGGCGCCGGAGCCGGAGGTGGGGATCATCCTGGGGACGGGCCTCGGCGGGCTGGCGGGGCGCATCCAGGTGGAGGAGTCCATCCCCTACGAGGAGATCCCGCACTTCCCCCTCTCCACCGTGGAGTCGCACAGCGGGCGGCTTCTCCTGGGCACGCTGGGCGGGAAGCGGGTGGTGGCCATGCAGGGGCGCTTCCACCTGTACGAGGGGTACACGCCGCAGCAGGTGAGCTTTCCCGTGCGGGTGATGCGGGCGCTGGGCGCGGGGACGCTGGTGGTCTCCAACGCCTGCGGGGGGATGAACCCGCTGTGGGCGCCCGGCGACCTGATGCTGATCGCCGACCACATCAACCTGCTGGGCGACAACCCGCTGATCGGCCCCAACGACGACGCGCTGGGCCCGCGCTTCCCCGACATGTCCGAGCCGTACGACCTCGAGCTGCGGCGGCTGGCGAAGGAAGTGGCGCTGGAGCTGAAGGTCGTCCTGCGCGCGGGTGTCTACGTGGCCGTCCCCGGGCCCAACCTGGAGACGCGCGCGGAGTACCGCATGCTGCGGACGATGGGCGCCGACGTGGTGGGGATGTCCACCGTCCCCGAGGTGATCGTGGCGCGCCACGGGGGGATGCGGGTGATGGGGATCTCCATCATCACCGACGCCTGCTTCCCCGATTCGCTCGAGGAGGCGAACATCGAGCAGATCATCGCCACGGCGGGGCGCGCGGAGCCGAGCCTGACGCGGCTGGTGGAGCGCGTGATCGAGCGGATGTGAGCCGAACGGAAGTGCCCAGTGGAAGGTGCCCAGGGCCCAGGAACCGCACAGTATCTTACTGGGCACCGGGCACTGGGCACCGGGCACTTTTTCGACCGGGCGCTCGCTCGCGATCTTCCTCTCCCGCGCCCGCCTTTCCTTCTCTGATTCCCAACGCCGAGACGTACGATGAACGGAAGAGACCTCCGGTGGCTCGCGCTGGCGGCCATGCTCACGCTGGCCGCGTGCGGCGGGAGCGACGCCGCGCCCGACGCCGAGGATCCCGCGCGGGACACGGACGCCGCGCAGGTCGATCCGCAGGCCGGGCCTCCGCCCACCACCGACGTCTCTGGCGCCCCGCCGCCCGAGCCGGAGACCAAGGGCCCCACGCCCATCGTCCGCTCCAAGGCGGACGGCCCGTCGCGGCCGTCGCCGGCGGGGCAGCGCTACACGGACTGCATGGCGAAGGCGGGCGAGGCGGGCGAGGGCGAGCGGGCGATCCTGGAGACCACCTGCGCCAGCCTCCCGGACGCGCCGAAGAAGAACTGAGCGTGCTCTCCCCGGGCGCGCGAGCGACCGCGGACACGTACTGGGCGCGCTTCCTCGGGATCGCCCCCGACCGGCTGCGCCCGGCGGAGCCGCTCGTGGTGCCGCACGCGGCGGCGCTGGCGGGCTACTCCGGCGCCTACCTGCACGGGTTCGACGGCGCGGCTCCGGTCATCTCCCTGCCGCCCTCCCTTCTCGCTTCGGACGGCGAGCGGATCACGGAGGCCGCGCGCGGGGAATGGACGGACGGCGGGCGATGGGCGGCGCTGCTCGGCGCCGCGTTCGCCGGGGCGATCGGTCCCGCGGAGGTCCGATACGCGGACCGCGAGACGTTCCGCCCGCTCGCGGCCGACGAGGCGGTGCGGCTCCTCGGCGCGGAGGACGCGGGGGCGATGGATGCGCTGCGGCGCGCGTGCACGCCGACGGAGTGGGACCACGGCGGGAGCGAGATCGGCTATGAGCCGGTGGCGGGGGCGGTCGCGGACGGGGCGCTGGCGGCGGTGGCGGGGTACGAGGTGTGGGGCGGGGCCATCGCCCACATCGGCATCGTGAGCCACCCGGACCATCGCGGGCGCGGGCTGGGCGCGGCGGCGGTGAGCCGGATCGCGGCGGAGGCGCTGGACCGCGGGCTCCTGGCGCAGTACCGCACGCTGGAGGCGAACACGCCGTCCATCGCCATCGCCGAGCGGCTGGGCTTCCGCCCTCACTCGCGCAGCCTCTCCATCCGCCTGGCAGGCTGATCGGCCGATCGGCTGACCTCCATCCGCCTGGCCGGCTGATCGGTTGATCTCCATCCGCCGACTTCCTCTGGATCTCTGGTCGATCTCCATCTCTCCCTCTTCCGTTCACGAGACGCGGACGGGGAGCCATCTACGAGATCATCCTGAGTCCCGCGCCGCATCTCCCGCGTGCGCTGATCGCGCCTCGATCCCCATCTCCCGCCCGCCGACCCCCATGCGCATCTCCCTGCTGGCGTTCCTGCTGTCCGTCTCCTGCGTCCTTTCCTCCGCCGCGCAGGACGTGCGGGTGGATGGGGGGAACGTGGTCTACCTCCCCGCGGGTGGAGGCGCGCCGCGGCGGCTGACGAGCATGGGGCTGGATTCGTTCGCGGTGCTGTCGCCGGACGGGCGCACGGTGGCGTTCGTGCGGCGGAAGCCGGGGGTGATGGTGGAGGCCGCGAGCGGACCGCGGGAGGCGACGGAGCTGTGGGTGGCGAACGCCGACGGCGCGGGCGCGCGGCGGCTGGTGGGGAGCCAGGCGGCGGAGAGCATGGAGCGCATGCTGGCGGGCTTCACGGACCCGTCCTTCTCGCCGGACGGGCGGCGCCTCTACTTCCTGAGCAGCGCGTGGGCGACGTCGGGGGCGGTGCACGTGGTGGAGCTCGCGACGGGGGCGGAGCGGTACGTCTGCCCCGGCAACTCGCTGGAGGTGGTGCCGCGCGGGGAGTACGCCGGGCACCTGGTGGTCGAGCAGCACCGCTACTTCGTGGGCGGGAGCGGATCGTACGACTGGCTCTGGCTGGTGACGCCGGAGGGCCGCGACGTGGGCCCCATCGGCGAGGAGGAGAACCTGAAGATGTTCCGCGAGACGTACGCGGGATGACGGCGGGGAGATCGACGGAATTTGGGGCGATGGGGCGCGGCGAACGGCCGCGCCCGTTATATTGGGCGGATTCGCCGTTTTTCACGGGGTGATGGAGATCCGCCGGCCCTCGCGGGTAGCAGGCGGCCCCCCTGATGCACACTGGACGGCGTGCCGCGATCCTCGCGCCGGCGCGCATCGCAACCGCGAGTGGGACGAATGACTGAATCGGTGATGACGGAGAGCACGCGCGGCGATGCGCTGGCGGACCCGGCGGACGAGACGCGGCGCAAGGCCGCCCTGTACGCCGGCGTGGTGGTGGGGGTGATCGCCCTGGACCAGGTGACCAAGTTCGTGGTGGAGCGCACGCTGCGCCTCTACGACCCCGTCCCCGTGATGGGCGACTTCTTCCGCCTCACCTACATCTTCAACCGCGGCGCGGCCTTCGGGCTGCACCTGGGCGACGCCTCGCGCTGGATCTTCACGGGGCTGGCGGCGGTGGCGGTGGTGGTGCTCTGGTTCATGTACCGCGGGACGCCGTGGAGCGACCGGGTGCGGCTGCTGGCCATCGCCGCGGTGACCGGCGGCGCCATCGGCAACCTGATCGACCGCGTGCGCTCGTCGCGCGGAGTGGTGGACTTCCTGGACTTCGGGTTCGGGAACGTGCGCTGGCCGGTGTTCAACGTGGCCGACATCGCGGTCACCTGCGGCGCGCTCATGCTGGCCTTCTCGCTCTGGCGCGAGGAGCAGAAGCTGGAACAGGAGCTGGATGGCACCCCCGCGGACTGAAGAGCACGTGGAGCTGGTCGCCGGCGAGGAGGCGGGCGGCGACCGGCTGGACGCGTGGCTGGCGGCGCGGCTGGACGTCTCGCGCTCGCGCGCCACGCAGTGGATCGAGGACGGCCGCGTTCTCCTGAACGGCGCAGTCCCGCGAAAGAGCGAGCGCCCCGTCCCCGGCGACGTGGTGGGCGTCACCCTCCCCGTCCCCACGCCCTCCGGCGTCGGGGCCGAGGACATCGCCCTCTCCATCGTCTACCAGGACGCCGACCTGGCGGTGATCGACAAGCCCGCCGGGCTGGTCGTGCATCCGGCCGCCGGGCACCGCACGGGGACGCTGGTCAACGCGCTCCTGCACGCCATCGGCGACCTGTCGGGGATCGGCGGGGTGCTGCGGCCGGGAATCGTCCACCGGCTGGACAAGGACACCTCGGGCCTCCTGGTGATCGCCAAGCACGACGACGCCCATCGCACGCTCTCCGACGCGCTCAAGGCGCGGAAGATCAAGCGCGCGTACCTGACGGCGTGCTGGGGCCACCTGGGCGAGGACCACGTCACGGTGGACGCGCCCATCGGCCGGCACTCGACGGACCGCAAGCGGATGGCGGTGGTGGACAGCGGCCGTCCCGCGCGCACCCACTTCACGCGCCTGGAGCAGTGGCGCGCCGTGGACCTCCTCCGCGCCGAGCTGGACACGGGCCGCACGCACCAGATCCGCGTGCACCTCCTCCACCTGGGCCACCCGGTGGTCGGCGACGCGGTCTACGGCGGCGGGCGCGAGAAGGGGATCGGCCATCCCAACCGCGGCTGGGCGCACACGCTGGCCAAGCGGATGACCCGCCAGTTCCTCCACGCCGCCGAGCTGAGCTTCACGCACCCCCGCACCGGCGAGGAGATGCGCTTCGAATCGCCCCTCCCCCCCGACCTCGCCGCCACCGCCGCGTGGGCGCGCGGGCCGGTGGAGTAGGGCGCGCGACGCCGGATCGGCGTGGGCGAGATCGAGGGATGATTCGAGTTACATTGTAGATTGTTTGATTGTTTTTGGATTCGCCGATTTTAGGGAGTTGCGTTGTAGATTATTGTCGGCGCGATGGAGTTCAGTCCGATGCCGCCGCGATCGCGCGGGTGCGTGAACACACCCGCCAGGACGACGGGAAGCCTCGCCAGCCATCTCCGTGAGATCGGGGATCGTGCGGCGAGGCTTCGTGCGTGGTGCCGTGCCGTTCTCCCTCTCCCCCAGGGGTTTTTGGGGGAGAGGGCCGGGGAGAGGGGGGCCCGCCCCGGGCGCGCGCCGAGATCCATCTCCACGCCGAGCCCCGTACGGTTGTGCACACACGCCACCCGGTCGGCCGCAATGTGGAGCGGGGGTGTGGACGGCGAGAGATCGTTGGAGGAGGCGCGGCCGGAATGACGGATCGGGGGCGTCAACTTCGGGTTCCGGCGGTTTCTTGACCCGCACTGGTCCGCCCGCTATACTGCACCGCTCACTTCCAGAGCGAAGTCTCCCCTTCAGGCCGGCGATGCTCCACACCGACACCGAAGCCGTTGCCGACGTCGCGCCCGACGCGGCGGCCGAGCCCGAGCGCATGGTGCTGTTCGTGGTGGGCGAGCACCGCTTCGGGATCCCGATCGACCGGATCCGCGAGATCATCCCCAGCCGACCCTACACCCCGCTCCCCGGAAGCGGCGAGCACGTCTGCGGCTTGATCAACCTGCGCGGGCGCATCGTCACCGTGGTGGACCTGGGCGCCCGGCTCAACCTTCCCCCCGCCCGCGCCTATCCCGAGCACAGCATCGTGATCGTGGAGCACGCCGGCCGGCTGGTGGGGATGGCGGTGGAGCAGGTCGCGCGGATCGCCAGCGTGGACGCCGCGTCGCTGAACGACTCGGCGGAGACGCTCCGGTCGCTGAACCTGGACCGCGCCTACCTGCGCGGCGTGGGCGAAGTGGACGACGAGATCTTCGTCGCCGTGGACCCCGACGAGCTTTTCGGCGCCGTCCTCGCCTAGCCGCATCCCGGCCCCCGAACCAACACCCCACGTCTCAAGCGGAGGCTTGATGTCCCAGACCGTGTTGATCTGTGATGACGCCATCTTCATGCGCACCATGATCGGCGACATCCTCACCCAGGCGGGCTTCCAGATCGTGGCCGAGGCCGAGACCGGCGTGCAGGCGGTGGAGAAGTACCGCCAGCACAAGCCAGACCTGGTGACGATGGACATCGTCATGCCCGACATGGGCGGGATCGACGCCGTGCGCGAGATCGTCAAGGACGACCCCTCCGCCAAGATCCTGATGTGCAGCGCCATGGGCCAGCAGGCCCTGGTCATCGAGGCCATCCAGGCCGGCGCCCGCGACTTCGTCGTCAAGCCGTTCCAGCCCAGCCGGGTGCTGGAGGCGGTCCAGCGCGTCCTGGGCTGACGAACAGAAAGTCCTTGGTGCTTGGTGCTTGGTCCTTGGTGGGAGCTTCACCGGGGTACTGAGGACCAAGCACCAAGCACTAAGCACTTCTTTTACTTCCCCGCATGGAACTGTCCCAGTACGCGGAGCTCTTTCTCTCCGAGTCGCGCGAGCACGTCTCCGCGATCAACCACCTGCTGCTGACCCTGGAGAGCGATCCCGGGTCCCGCGAGGCGGTGGAGGGAGTGTTCCGCGCCGTGCACACCATCAAGGGGATGAGCGCCACCATGGGGTACCGCGCCGTGGCGGACCTCTCCCACGAGATGGAGAACCTGCTGGACCGCATCCGGCAGGGGCGCGCGGCGGCCACGGACGACACCGTGGACCTCCTCTTCGGCGCGTGCGACGCGCTGGAGCGGAGCATCGAGCTGGCGGTGGAGGAGGGCGACGAGCACCAGGCCGACCTGGAGCCGCTCCTGGCGCGGCTCCGCACGGCCGCGGGGGACGACCGCTCCTTCGACCTCTTCGCCCCCGAGGTCTCGCTCTCGCTGGACGACGGCGACCCCGGCACCGCCGAGACGCCGCTCCCGGCCGCGGAGGGCGCGCTCTCCGTGCGGGTGACCATCGCCCGCAGCTCGCTCCTTCCGGGGGTGCGCGCCTTCATGGCGCTCAAGAAGGCCCGCGAGATGGGCGAGGTGGCCGGGGTGGAGCCGGCGGAGACCAGTTTCGACGCCTCGGACTTCAGCGGCATCGTGCGCTTCACCCTGCGCACGGGCGAGTCGGTGGAGGCGGTGCGGCACGCGCTCTCCGCCGTGGGCGAGGTGGACGGCGTGGAGGTGGTGGAGCGGGCGGCCGCGCCCGAGGTGGTCCCCTCGTCGCCGTCCCTGGAAGAGGTGGCTCCGACGGGGGCGGGCCGGGTGGCGGCGGGGGCGGCGGGACGGTCGCGCCACATCCGCGTGGACCTGCGCCGCCTGGACGCGCTGATGAACCAGGTGGGCGAGCTGGTGATCGTCCGCGACCGCCTGCGCCGGCTGGCCGGCGGCGCCGAGGCCGAGCTGGCCGAGAGCGTGGACCTGGCCTCGCGGCTGATCGGCGAGCTGCAGGACGAGATCATGCACGCGCGGCTGGCGCCCGTCTCCCAGGTCTTCGACCGCTTCCCCCGCCTGGTGCGCGACGCCGCGCGCTCGCTGGGGAAGAAGGTGGACTTCGTCATCGAGGGGAAGGAGATCGAGCTGGACCGCTCGATGCTCGACGAGATCGGCGATCCCGTCGTCCACCTTCTCCGCAACTCGCTGGACCACGGGATCGAGACCCCCGCCGAGCGCCGCGCCGCCGGGAAGCCCGAGACCGGGACGCTGCGGCTCTCCGCCTCGCGCGAGCGGAGCCGCATCGTGATCCGCGTGGAGGACGACGGGCGGGGGATCCACCGCGACCGCGTGCTGCGCAAGGCGATGGCGACGGGGCTGGTCACCCGCGACGAGGCGGCGTCCATGCCCGACGAGGAGGTCTGGCGGCTGATCATCCGCCCCGGCTTCTCCACCGCCGAGACGGTGACCGACGTCTCCGGGCGCGGCGTGGGCCTCGACGTGGTCGCCACCCGCGTCCGCGCGCTGGGCGGGATGCTGGAGGTGGACAGCCGGCCGGGCGACGGGACGACGATGTCGCTCCAGCTCCCCGCCACCCTCGCCATCGTCCGCGCCCTCCTGGTCCGCCAGAGCGGCGAGACCTACGCGCTTCCCCTGACGCACGTGGGCGAGACGGTGCACCTCCTGGCCGACGAGATCGGCACGGTGAAGGGAAAGACGGTCGCCTTCATCCGCGAGGAGGTCGTCCCGCTCCTGGGGCTGCGGCAGATCCTGCGCACCAACGGCACGCGGCCCGAGGGGAAGCGCGCGGCGGTGATCCTGGAAGTGGGCGAGCAGCGGATCGGCCTGGAGGTGGACGCGCTGGTGGGGCAGCAGGAGATCGTGGTCAAGCAGTTCGACGCCACGGCCGACACGCTGCGCCTCTTCTCCGGCGCCACCATCCTCTCCGACGGCCGCCCGGCGCTGATCCTGGACGCGGGAAGCGTGCTGGGCGCGGCGAACGGATAACGGCAGGGGACAGGTTACAGGGGACAGGGAACAGCAAGCACGGGACGAGGCGCTTCGACCGGCGTCGGCGCGTGCTCGGGTCGCACCGGGACCATGGGGACACGGAAGTTCATGAGGGGCCGATGGCTGTCCCCTGTAACCTGTCCCCTGTCCCCTTCGGTTCCGGCCAGAAGCCGATTCGATGAGCGTTACCATACCAGCAAGACCAACGGGAGCGATCCGATGACGCTCGACCTGCGGGACCTGGGGGCGATCCAGCTGGACGCCCTCCGCGAGGTGTCGAACATGGGGGCGGGCCACGCGGCCACGGCGCTCTCGCAGATGACGAACACCCGCATCATGATCAACGTCCCGCGCCTGCAGGTGACGGCGCTGGAGGACGTCGCCGACGTCATGGGCACCCCCGACGAGATCGTGGCGGCGGTGCTCATGCACATGCTGGGCGACCTCACCGGGCGCACCCTGCTCATCTTCCCGCGCAACTCGGCCATGCGGCTGGCCGAGATCCTCCTGCGCCGCCCGGAGGGGAGCAGCCACGTCTTCGGCGAGCTGGAGCAGAGCGCCATCAAGGAGGCGGGGAACATCCTGTCGGCGGCGTACATGAACGCGCTCTCCGACTTCATGGGGCTCATGCTCCTCCCCTCCGTCCCCTCGCTGGTCATCGACCTGTGCGGGGCGGTGCTGACGACGGCGTACACCAACTTCGGCCACGAGCGGGACTTCGTCTTCTGCATCCAGACCGAGTTCCTGATGGAGGGGGAAGAGGTGGTGCAGGGGCAGTTCCTCCTTCTCCCGGACGTGGAGTCGCTCGAGATCATCCTCCAGGCTGTCCGCCTTGCCTGAGCTGCTGGACCCCTCCGCCGGCGCCGCCCAGCGTCCGCCCCACTCCGAGCGCGACCTCCGCATCCTGCGCGGCTTCGCGCAGCGGATCGACGCGGCGGACGCGGGCGCGCACAACAACCTGGGCGTCCTCTACTTCAACAAGGGCCTCCACGAGGAGGCCATCCAGCAGTTCCAGCGCGCCCTGGGGATCGATCCCAAGATGGTGGTCGCCCAGCGCAACCTGGAGATCGCCTACTTCAACACCGGCTACTACGACCGGCTGATCAGCGAGCTGCGCGAGCGGCTGCGCGACGATCCCACCGACGTGGACGCGCGCGCCCGCCTGGCGCAGGCGTACCTGAACACCGGCGACGGCGCGGGCGCCGTGGCCGAGCTTCGGCGCGTCCTGGCGCAGACGCCGGACGACCTGGGGGTGCTGATCCAGCTGGGGCAGGCGGAGAAGGCGGGGGGGAACTTCGAGGCGGCGATGGAGTGGTTCCAGCGCGCCATGGAGCGCGACCGCGACTCGGCCGTCCTCCACTTCTACGTGGGCGAGCTCTACTACAACCGCGGCCTCAACGACGAGGCGCTGCGCGAGCTCACCCGCGCCGTGGAGCTGAACCCCGAGCTGGCCGACGCGCACTACGTCCTCGCCTTCGTCCACGGCGACATGGGGGAGATGGAGAAGGCGGCCGCCGCCAGCCGCCGGGCCATGCAGCTCAACCCCCAGTTCGCCAAGGCGCAGGCCAACCTCTCCCTGGACCGCTACTCCACCGCCCGGTACCAGGAGCTGGTGGGCGGCCGCGTCCGCCGTCCCGAAGTCGCCACCGGGGAGAAGCTGGCGCACTACAACCTGGGGATCGCCTTCCGGCAGAAGGCGCTCTACGAGGAGGCGCTGCGCGAGTTCCAGCGCGCGCTGGAGCAGGGCGAGGAGCCGCACCTGGCCCGCCAGGCGATGGCCGAGGTCCACCTCCTCCAGGGAAAGACGTCGCAGGCGCTGGACCTGTACGATCGATTGCTCGCGGAGGACGAGAAGAGCCCCAAGCTCTGGAACGAGCGGGGCGTCTGCCTGCACCAGACGGGCGACGTGGACCAGGCGGAGGCCGGCTACCGGCGCGCCATCGAGTCCGACCCCTCCTACGCGCTGGCCTGGAACAACCTGGGCGTCGTCCGCCTGCACCGCGGCGACGACGAGGGGGCGGAGCACGCCTTCGCCGAGGGGGTCACCCTGCGCCCGGGGTTCGTGGACGCGTGGTGCAACCGCGGGCTCATGTACCTGCGGCGCGGCCGCCAGGGCCCGGCGCTGGACGCCTTCCGCGCGGCGCTCCGCGGCAACCCCGAGGCCGCCTCCGCCTGGAACGGCATCGGCGCGGTGCTGATGGAGACGCGCCGCTACGACGAGGCGCGCAACGCCTTCGTCCGCGCGGTGGAGAGCGATCCCGACCACGCGGAGGCGCGCTACAACCTCTCCTTCGTCCTCAGCAACCTGGGCGACTTCGAGGGCGCGCTCCGCGAGACCAAGCGGGCGCTGGAGCTGAATCCCTACTACACCACGCCGCGCTACAAGCTGGCCATCGACCTCCAGTTCGAGTACGCGGAGGTGCTGGCGCCGGAGCTGGACGCGGCGGAGCGGATCGCGGACGGGGAGCAGGTCGAGAGCTTCAACTTCGACGACGGCGCGCTGGACGCCATCTTCCAGGAGCTGGCGCCGCAGCCCGCCGCCTCTTCCGCCCCCGCCGCGCCTCCCGCCGACGCCTTCGCGCTCGCGGAGGACTATCTCTCCAAGGGGCTGCTGGACCGCGCGCTGGGGGAGATCCGCCGCGTGGCCGTCGCCGGCGCGGACCCCGTGCAGGCGGCGCTGCTGACCGCGCAGATCTTCCTCCGCCAGGGGCTGGACGGCGAGGCGCTGGAGCGCTTCGACGCGGCCATCGCCCGGATCGAGGGCCGGCCGTGGTCCGAGGAGCACTCGCGTGCCTTCGCCGGCCGCGCCCGCGCTCTCCTCCGCCTGGGCCGCCTGGACGACGCGCGGGAGGCGGCGGAGACGGTGCGCGCGAACGACGCGGACCGCGTGGAGAACCTGCAGGTGCTCGGCGAGGCGCTGCTTCTCCAGGGCGAGGCGGCCGAGGCCGTGCGCGTCTTCTCGCACGCCTGCGCGCTGGCGCCGAAGGACCCCGCGCTCCTCCGCCACCTGGGCCGCGCGGCGATCGCCGCCGGGCGTCCGGACGACGCGGAGCGGGCGCTCCGGCTGGCGATCCGGCACGATCCGGACTTCGTGGCCGCCCGGCTGGAGCTGGGGCGGCTCTATCTCGACCGTGGACGGATGGAGGACGCGGTGGCGGAGGCCCGGGCGGCGCTGGACGTGCTCCCCACGTACTCGGACGGCGCGGAGCTGCTGGCCCGCGCCCTCCGCGCCGGGAAGCGCTACGGCGAGGCGGTGGAGGTGATGGTGGACCTGCTCGCGGGCGATCCGTACCACCTGGACGCGCTGGTGCTCCTGGGCGAGGTGCTCCTGGACGAGGGGCGCCGCGCCGACGCGCGCACGGCCTTCCTCCGCGTCCTCAAGTTCGACCCGGACCGCGCCGACGCGCACTTCCACCTGGGAGTGGGCGCGGCGGCCGAGCGGCGCTTCCGCGAGGCCATCGAGCACTGGCGGCGCTCCGTGGAGGCCGACCCCGACGGCGCCTTCGCCGAGGCGTCGCGCGACAACATCGCCACCGCGCTGGACCTGGCGCAGGTGTTCCAGACCGCGGCGGCGCCCGCGACCACGCACTGAGGACCTCTCTTCGCGAATGGCGATCGAAGGACCCCTGCGCGAGCTCGCGCTCTCGGACGTCTTCCAGCTCCTGGACCTGTCGCGCAAGACGGGGACGCTGACCATCACCCACGAGTCGCGCCACCGCCCGGCCGTGGTGCGCTTCGACCGGGGCGCGGTGATCGGCGCCGAGCTGGGCGACGCGCACGAGCGCATCGGCCACCTCCTGCTGCGCGCGGGAAAGGTGACGCAGCGCCACATCGAGCAGGCGCGCCACGTCCAGGGCCGCCAGCCCGACAAGCCGCTGGGGACGATCCTGGTCGAGCAGGGGGTGGTCTCCGCGCCGGACGTGCAGCGGCAGCTCCGCTTCCAGATCCAGGAGACGATCTTCGAGCTGATCCGCTGGAAGGACGGCTACTTCCGCTTCGAGGAGCAGGCCGCGCTCCTGAACGGCGTCTCCGTGCGCGTCCCCACCGAGTCGCTGCTGATGGAGGCGGCGCGGCGGATCGACGAGTGGAGCACGCTGGAGCACAAGGTCCCCCACATGGGGGTGGTCCCCGCGCTGGTCAGCGAGTCGACGGAGGGGCCCACGCTCGACCTCCACCCCTCCGAGTGGGAGGTGCTGGCCGAGATCGACGGGCAGCGGACGCTCAAGGAGATCTCGGGCGCGCTGGGGCGGGGCGAGTTCGACGTGGCCAAGATCGTCTACGGGATGGTGACCACCGGGATCGTGGAGATCCTGGAGGAGCGCCCGCCGGAGACCTCCGTGCCGATGGAGCGCCCCCTCCGCGACGCGCTGGGCGAGGCCCGCCTCGCGCTCTCGGACGGGCATCCGGACCGCGCGCGGCGGCTGCTGGACGATCTTTCCCGCGCGCACCCCGACCGCCCCGAGGTATGGCTGATGCTGGCCGAGGCGCAGCGCGGGATGGGGCGCTGGGGCGAGGCCGTGATCGCGCTCACCCGCGCCGCCTCGCTCGACCCGCTCGCCGCGACCACGCACTACCACCTGGGATTCGCCGCCGCGCGCACGGGCGAGTTCCACCGCGCGCAGGACGCCTGGAGCACCTACCTGCGGCTGGAGGACGGCGACGCCGCCCGGCGCGAGAACGCCGAGCGCGCCCGCGCCGCCGCCGACGCGCTCCTCTCCGCCCTGGACCTCGAGGTCGGATGAGCGCCACGCCGCAGCAGGTGCGTCTCTGGAGCGACGAGGTGGCGGCCGACCCCGGGAGCCGCGCCTTCCTCCCCCTCGCCGAGCACTACCGTGCCGCCGGCCGCCGCGACGTGGCGCAGCGCCTGGCGGTGCGCGGGCTGGAGCGCCATCCGCACGACGTGGAGGCGCACTACCTCCTGGGCGTCCTGTACCGCGAGGGCGGCGACCTGGTCAAGGCGTTCGACGAGTGGGACATCGCGCTGGCGCTGGCGCCGGAGCACCAGGGCGCGCGGCGGGAGATCGGCCTCCTAAGCTGGCGCCGGAGCGACTGGGCGACGGCCGTCCGCCACCTGGAGCGCGCGCGGGAGAACGACATCGAGGACGAGGAGGTCCGCGTCGCGCTGGAGGACGCCTGGGAGCGCTCCCGCGGCGGACACGGCACCGCGCAGGGTCTCGATCTCCCCGCCGACCTCGCGCTCGACGAGCCCTGGGCCGCCTCGCACCCCGATCCGGCTCCGGCGCCCGTCGCCGTCGATCCGATCCCCGCTCCCACTGTGGCTTCGGTGTCGACGGTCGATGCGCCGCCGGCCGCCGCGCCGGCTGCTTCGGCTTCGGGCGATGGCGAGAGGTGGGCGGGGGGGCGGGAGTTCGACGCGCTGGCGGCGGACTTCCACTCGCTGGCGGCGGAGCGGGGGATCGTGGGCGCGGTGATGCTGGACGCGCAGGGATACGTGCTGGCGGGGGAGATGCACGTGGGCGGGCGCGACCGCGGGCCGGAGATCGCCGCCGTGCTGTCGCCGGCGTCGGTGGAGGCGGAGCGGACGCTGCGGCACCTGGGGCTGGGTGCATGGCAGGGGATCCTGGTGGAGACGGGCGAGCACGTGGTCCGCCTCTCGCCCACGGAGGACGGGGGGATGGTGGCCGTGGCGGGAAGCCGCCAGGTGCCGATGGGATGGGTGCTGCGCGTGGCCGCGCGGGCGCGGGACGCCGCGTCGCGCTTCCTGGGCGCGCTGAACGGGGAGGGGCGGTGAGCGCGTACGGGGCGGTGCTGGACCGGGTCAACCGCGTGAGCGGCGTCCGCGGCTCCATGGTGGTGGCGCTGGACGACGGGCTGGTGGTGGAGGAGGACCTGATGTACGGCGTCCCCGGCGCGGCCGTGGCGGCGCTGGTGGCCTCCATCTTCCGACGCGCCCGCAAGAGCGTGGACGCCGCCGACTTCGGCGCCGCCTCGTTCGTGCAGGTGGAGGGCGAGGAGGGGCTTCTCTTCGCCGCCGCGCCGCCGCAGCTGGGCGACCTGCTCCTGGTGGTGATCGCGGAGCGGTGGGTGAACGTGGGGCTGGTCCGCCTGGAGGCCGCGAAGGTCGTAGAGGCGCTGGGATGAGACGGTCCGACCTGCCGCAGTTCGTCGGCGCGCTGGCCGCGCCGGTCGACCGCTTCGCCCGCGAGGCGGGGCTGCGCCTGGTGCTGCTGATCAACGAGAGCGGGCAGGTGCTGGCGCAGCGGGGGTTCGCGCGGGCGCTGGACGTGATGGGGGTGGCCGCGCTGGGCGCCGGGATCCACGCCTCCAGCCACGCGCTGGCGGTGATGATGGGGGAGGGCGGGTTCCGCCACCTGCACCAGGGAGGCGCCTCCGCCCAGGTGTTCATCGGCCCCTTCCGCACCCCGGCCGAGGACCTGATCGCCATCGCCGTCTTCGGCGACGACTCGTCGCTGGGGCTGGTGCAGCTGTTCTTCTCCGAGTTCGTCCGCGAGGTGGCGGCGGTCCCCGGGTGGGCCGAGGCGCGGCCCACCGCGGACGCCGCGGCCTTCGAGCGCGACCTGGAGGCGGGGATCGAGACCGTCTTCGGAGACAAGTAAAAAAAGCAGTCCTAAGTCCTGAGTCCCGAGTCCGAAGTGCCGAGGAGCACGCACTTCGCGCGAAGGCCGCCGGCGCACCGACGCCCACTCAGGACTTAGCACTCAGGACTCAGGACTTCTTTTCTACCATGTCCCTGGTCAACTACTCGACCCGCGAGATCACCTCCAAGATCGTCTACTACGGTCCGGGGCGCAGCGGGAAGACGACGAACCTGCAGTACATCTACGGGCAGGTGCCCGAGGAGCGGCGCGGGCGGATGGTCTCGCTGGCGACGGAGACCGACCGCACCCTGTTCTTCGACTTCCTCCCGCTGGACCTGGGGACCATCTCCGGCTTCCAGACGCGCTTCCAGCTCTACACCGTCCCCGGGCAGGTCTACTACGACGCCACCCGCAAGCTGGTGCTGCAGGGCGCCGACGGCGTGGTGTTCGTGGCCGACAGCCAGCGGGCGCAGCGCGAGGAGAACATCGAGAGCTTCCGCAACCTGCAGGTGAACCTGCTGGAGCAGGGCGTCGATCCGCGCACCATCCCCATCGTGCTGCAGTACAACAAGCGCGACCTCCCCGACGTGATGAGCATGGACGAGATGGACGACCTGCTCAACTACCGCGACCTCCCGCGCTTCGAGGCGCGCGCCCTGGCCGGCGCCGGCGTCTTCGACACCCTCAAGGGCATCAGCGAGCAGGTGCTCCGCCGCCTCTCCCAGCGCTTCGGCCGCGGGATGACCGCCGCCGGCGCGTGATGATCCCGGACGCCGGCGATCCGCCGATGCCCCGGCCGACGCTCTGAGCCCCATACCTGGCGGATCACGGAGCGGAGGAAGCAGGCGCATCCGAAGGAGAGAAGCCCGCCTCCCGCCGTGGAACCATCGGCGGAGATGAGGATCGAAATTTTTTTGGACGGGCCCCCTTCGGTCCTCTCGCTCCCTCGATCCGCGTCCGCTCCTCGTCGTCGAAGCAAGGCGCATCTCAGGCATCCCGAACCGCGTCATCAGGAGGGTCGTCGCGGAAACCGGCCTCCGCTCCAGATCCCCCCGATGACGCAGTTGCATAGCCCGAGGCGGGCAGGGGATCGTGGTCGTGGGCGAGACCCGCGGATCGCATGACTCGCGGCGAATGAGCCAGCTCCACGGAAGGCCGTCGCCCGGGTGTCCGTCCGATCCCGATCAGCGCCTGAGCCGCGCCCCGCCGGGCTGGCTTCTTCGGGGCTGTCGGGATAGCTTTCCAGGCTTCCGCGAAACAGAGCGTCCGACCGCCCGGCACCCGGCACATGAGGTTCGAGCAGGACCCCCGCTTCACCTTCGACACCTTCGTGGACGGCCCCGGCAGCCAGATGGCCGCGGCCGCCGCCCGCCGCGCCGCCGAGTCGCCCGGGACCAGCTACAACCCGCTCTTCCTCTACGGCGAGCCCGGGGTGGGAAAGACGCACCTGCTGCACGCGGTGGGCGCGCTGGCGCAGGCCGTCCGCCCCGGCCTGCGCGTGTACCTCCGCGCCGCCGAGGAGCTGGTGGACGACCTCTCCTCCGCCGTGGCCGCGGGGACGACCGAATCGTTCCGCGACGAGCTGCTGGAGAGCGACCTGGTCCTCCTGGACGACGTCCACGCCCTCGCCGGGAAGGGGCGCACCCAGGAGGAGCTGCTGGCAGCCTGGGACGAGCTGGTGTGGAGCGGGATCCAGGTGGTCCTCGCCGCCCGCGTCCCCCCCGCCGAGATCCGCGCGCTCGACGAGGATCTTCGCTCGAAGCTGTCCGGCGGCCTGGTGGTCGACATCACCCCGCCCGAGGCCGAGACGCGGCTGGGGATCGTCAACCGGGGCGCGCGCGACCGCGGGCTGGCGCTGGGCGAGGGAGTGGGCGACGCGCTCGCCCGCCTTCCGCTGGACGGCGGCCACGCGCTGCACGCCGGGCTCGACCGCATCGCCCAGGTGCAGGCGGACGAGTCGCGGCAGGTGAGCGCGGGCGAGGTGGCCGGGCTGGTGGGCGCGGGGGAGGACGGCGCCGCCATGCCCGCCGACGAGTTCAGCGCCTTCCTGGCCGACATCGCCTTCACCGTCGAGCAGATCGTCGAGACCGACCCCTGGCGGAAGCGGCTGGCCGAGGCGCTGCTCCGCTACGAGGGCGAGGGCGTGCGCACCCGCCGGCTGGAGACCGCGCTGGAGGCCGACAGCGCCCCGGACGTGGACGGGCTCCTGCGCGCCTTCACCGCCGACGTGGAGCGCCTTCGCGCCATCGGGGCCGAGCTGCGCGGGATCGACGAGAAGGCCGCGGCCTCCCCCGTCCTCTCCGACCCCGACCGGGTGGCCGAGGCCGAGGCGCTCCTGGCCTCCGCGAAGGCCGCGGCCGAGCGGCGGGCCGAGGCGGTGCCGGCGCCCACCGTGGACCGCTGGTACCACAACAACGCCGAGAAGGTGGCCTGGAGCTGGCTGGCGCTCGAGGACCGCGTGATCGAGGAGCTGGGCTGAGATGGCGATCAAGGGCAACCTGCGCGAGGCGGGGCTTCCCGACGTCCTCCAGCTCCTGGCCATGGGGCAGAAGACGGGGTGCCTGTCGCTCGCCGACCGCTCCAACTTCGGCTACATCTACTTCGACCGCGGGCGCATCACCTACGCCTCCATCGTCAACCGGCGCGACCGGCTGGGTGACCTGCTGGTCAAGAACGGGATGCTGGACGCCGCCGAGCTGGCCAAGGCCATCGAGGAGCAGGGGCGGAGCCCGCAGCTGCGGCTGGGCGAGATCCTGGTGGGGCGCGGCTCCATCACCCGCGACCAGCTGGAGCAGCACATCCGGGTGCAGATCGAGGAGGCGGTCTACTTCCTCTTCACCTGGAACCAGGGCTCCTTCCAGTTCGAGCCCGACCAGCGCCCCGAGGAAGGGGCCATGCTGGTGTCGATCAACCCCGAGAACCTCCTCCTGGAGGGGGCGCGGCGGATCGACGAGTGGAGCCTGTTCGAGAAGAAGATCCCCTCGCTGGAGCTGGTCTTCGAGATCGACCGGGCCAAGCCCACCGAGGGGCTGGAGCTGTCGGACGAGCAGCGGAAGATCCTCCCGCTGGTGGACGGCCGGCGCAGCGTCCAGGAGGTGATCGACGAGAGCGGGATGGTGGAGTTCGACGTGGGGAAGGCGCTCTTCGGGCTGATCCAGGCCGGGCTCGCCCACCCCGTCGGCCGCCGCGCGGCGGAGGTGCGCGAGGTGCCGCGCGCCCGCATCGACGAGCACCGCAACCTGGGGATCGCCTTCTACAAGACGGGGATGTACGAGGAGTCCACGCGCGAGTTCCGCCGCGTGGCCGAGCTGCAGCCCCAGAACGCCGACGCCCGCTTCCACCTGGGGCTCATCGGCCTGCGCAAGGGCGACGACCGCTTCGCGCTCCGCTACTTCAAGGAGGTCACCGAGCTGGGCGGCGTGCGCGCCTCGGTCCTCCACGACATGGCGCTGGGGCTGGAGCGGCTGGGGCGGCTGAACGACGCCCGGATGGCCGTGGAGGAGGCCGCGCGCCTGGCGCCGAAGCGCCCGCAGATCCTCCTCTCCCGCGCCGTCCTCCTCCTCAAGGGCGGCGACCCGCACGCGGCCTCGGCCGCGTTCGCCGCCTACCGCGAGGCGCTGGGGGCGGGGAAGGTGCCGGCCGGGTACTACGCCTTCGCACTCCTGGCCGAGGCCGGCGCGGGGCGGTCGGACGAGGCGGTGCGGCTGGGCGAGGAGGGGTCGGCCGCGCACCCGCACTCGGCGGCCGTGCACCTGCACCTGGGCGCCGTCCGCGAGCGCCGGGGCGAGTGGGAGATGGCGGAAGCGGCGTACCGCCGGGCGATGGAGGAGGACGGCGACCTCCCGCAGGCGCACAAGGCGCTGGGCGACGCGCTGTATCGCCGCGGCGCCTACGACGAGGCGGCGGAGTGCTATCGCAAGGCGGTGCAGATGGCCCCGGAGCTGGGCGACGACGTGTACTTCCGGCTGGGGAACATCCACTACAAGCGGATGGACCGCGCCGAGGCCGTGAACCTCTGGCGGCGCGCGCTGGAGCTGAACCCCAACAACAGCGTGGTGCGAACCAACCTGGAGCTGGTGGAGAACGTCCTCCGATGAGCAGCCTTCCGCCGCCGCCCTACGTCCCGTTCTCCCTCCCGCTGGAGGGGGACGAGGAGGAGCTGGAGAAGCTCAAGCGCAAGATCGAGCGCGACCGGGGCTTCAACTGCTCGTTCTACAAGGACAAGTGCCTGCGCCGCCGCATCGCCGTGCGGATGCGGGCGCGCGGGCAGCGCACCTTCGCCGAGTACTCGACGCTGCTGGACCGCGAGCCCGCGGAGTACGACCATCTGCTGGACACGCTCACCATCAACGTCACCAAGTTCTTCCGCAACCTGGAGACGTGGGAGGCGGTGGAGGCGCAGGTCCTTCCGCAGCTCTTCGCCACGACGGGCCCCATCCGCGTGTGGAGCGCGGGGTCGGCCAGCGGCGAGGAGGCGTACACCGCCTCCATCGTGATGAACGAGTGGGCGGCGAAGCACGGGAAGACGGCCGAGCTGTCGCGGGTGCGGATCACGGGGACCGACATCGACCGGCGGAGCCTGGAGGCGGCGGAGCGCGCGGTGTATCCCGAGCTCTCCCTTTCCGAGACCCCGGAGGCGATGAAGCGGAAGTGGTTCTCCGAGGGGCCGCCGTTCACGCTCAAGCCGGAGGCCAGGCGCAACGTGGCCTTCACGCGGCGCGACCTGATCTCCGGCGAGCCGGAGCGGGAGCAGAGCCTGATCTTCTGCCGCAACGTGGTGATCTACTTCGACCGCGACATCCAGGAGCGGCTCTTCAAGGACTTCTACGACGCCCTGGTTCCCGGCGGGTTCCTGGTGATGGGGAAGGTGGAGACGCTGATCGGGGTGGCCAGGACGCTCTTCCGCGCGGTCAACAACCGCGAGCGCATCTTCCAGAAGCCCGCATGAAGCCCCGTCAGACGTTCGTGAAGGTGGCGCACCACGCCACCGGCGGCGCGGAGGACCTCCTGGTCACCCTGGGGCTGGGCTCGTGCGTGGCCATCTGCCTGCACGACCGCGTGGCGAAGGTGGGCGGCCTGGCGCACGTCCTCCTCCCCGAGCCCGCGCTGGCGCGCGACCAGGGAAACCCCGCCAAGTTCGCCTCCACGGCGGTGCCGCTCCTGCTGGAGGAATTGAAGGCGTTCGGCGGGCGCCCGTCGCGGATGGAGGCGCGGCTGGTGGGGGGCGCCTCGATGTTCACGGCGCTGATGGTGCCGGGGTCGCTGAACATGGGCGAGCGCAACATCCGCGCGGCCCGGGCGGCGCTGGAGAAGGTGGGGATCCCCATCCTGGGCGAGGCCGTGGGGGGCGACTACGGGCGCTCGGTGCGCTTCACGCCGGCGGAGGGACGCACGCTGGTGACCTCGGTGGGCCGGCCGGATGTCGTCCTCTAGGACGCCGCGCCCCCGGGGCGAGCGGCCGCCGCACACGGTGCTGGTGGTGGACGACAGCGCCTTCATGCGTCGGGTGATCAGCGACATCCTCTCCTCCACCAACGAGTTCCGGGTGGTGGGGACGGCGCGCGACGGCAACGACGCGCTCCGCAAGGTGCACCAGCTCGATCCCGACCTGGTCACCATGGACGTGGAGATGCCGGGGCTGGACGGGCTCTCGGCGCTCGGCTACATCATGAGCGAGACGCCGCGCCCGGTCGTCATGCTCTCCGCGTACACGACGGCCGGCGGCGAGGCGACGATGCGCGCGCTGGACTACGGCGCGGTCGATTTCGTCGCCAAGCCCTCGGGCACCATCTCGCTGAACCTGGAGACGGTCTCGGACCGGCTGCTGGACGCGCTCCGCGCCGCCGCCACCGCCAACCTCTCCCTGATCCCCGTCCGCGTCCCCCGCGCCGTGCTGGCGGGCGCGCCGCCCTCCGCGCGGCGCCTCGGGCTCAAGGACGCGGCCGCGCCCGACGTGGCGGTGGCGATCGCGGCGTCCACGGGCGGACCGCGCGCGCTGGCCGACCTCCTCCCGCGCCTCAGGACGCCGCTGGGCGCCGCGGTGCTGGTGGTGCAGCACATGCCGGCGCGCTTCACCAAGACGCTGGCCGAGCGGCTGGACGGGCTGGAGGGGCTGCCCGTGAGCGAGGCGGAGGACGGCGAGGTGGTGCGGCGCGACCACGTGTACCTGGCGCCCGGCGAGTACCACATGCGCGTGGTGCGCGAGGGCGGCGAGACGCGGATCGCGCTGGACCAGGAGCCCAGCGTCTGGGGGGTGCGCCCGGCCGCGGACCCGCTCTTCCACTCCGTGGCCGGGGTCTACGGCGCCCGCTCCGTGGGCGTGGTGCTGACGGGGATGGGGCGCGACGGGGCGGACGGGCTGCGGTCCATCGTGGACGCGGGCGGCGCCGGGATCGCGCAGGACCGCGCCACCTCGGTGATCTACGGGATGCCCCAGGCCGCCGCCGAGCACGCGGGCTCCATCCTCTCCCTGCAGGCGATTCCCGCCGGCATCGAGGCGGAGGTGGACCGGCGGATGGTGCCGCGGACGCCGGGGGAGCGGGGGATCGAGGCGTAGGGCGAGCTTCAATCGAGGCTTCGACGGGCGGCGTCGCATGCCGCGGCGGCCCCCTCCTGACCGCTGGGGCGGTCTGCCTCCCCCGTTCCGGGGGGAAGAAGGCGGTGCGAAGATTTTCGTATGCGCCGAAGATCGCGCCGCGGTGGAAAAGGCTCCCTCCCACCGCGCAGCGGGGGGAGGGGGGCCGCCGCGGCATTGTAGACGCCCGTTCGCACCTCGAGCAGTTCTCCCCTCTCCCGCTGGCGGGGGAGGGGCCGGGGGAGGGGGCCGCCGAGGCATGCGCCGCCGCCCATCGACCGCGCCGCGATGCCGACCAACGTCGCCGAAACGCGCCGCAGCTTTCTCGACGAGGAATCCGCATCTCGCCGTCCGATCTGTTCGGTCCGATCCCAAGGCAAAGCAGCAGACCCGCCCCGATCCCGCGGTACCCGAATGAGCAGCACCGAAACCGAGACCCCCGCCGAGACCGACACCCGCCCCTTTCGCGAGCGCGTGGTCGACGGCGGCGCGCAGGTGATCGCCTTCCGGCTGGGGGGCGAGCTGCACGCCTGCGACATCGCGCTGGTCGAGGAGGTGGTGACGCGCCGCACGGTGCATCCCCTTCCGGACATGCCGCCCCGCCTGCTGGGCGTGCTGCGGCTGCGGGGCGAGCTGGTTCCCGTCCTGGACCTGGCGCCGCTGCTGGACATGACGCTCCAGCAGGCGGAGCGGCCGGCGGTGCTGGTGGTGCCGTTCGGCGAGTCGCGCATCGGGATCGCGGCGGACGCGGCGGACGAGGTGATGTCGGTGGCGGCGGAGGCGTTCCGTCCCGCGCCGCACACGGGGGGCGACCGCGACCACTACGTCGTGGGGCTGGCCCGGCTGGAGGACCGCCTGGTGAACCTGATCGATCTCGCGGAGATGCTCCGCGCCCAAGCCACGCTCAACGGGAACGAGCGATGAGAAACGTACGCCAGGCGGCGGTGCCGCAGGTGCAGCTGGTCACCTTCCGCGTCGGGGGCGAGGAGTTCGGCCTGGACGTCTTCCAGGTCCACGAGATCCTCCGCTACACCCAGACCACGCCGGTGCCCAAGGCGCCCGCCTTCGTGGAGGGCGTCCTGGACGTGCGCGGCTCGCTGGTGCCGGTCATCGACCTGCGCAAGCGCTTCGAGGTGCCGGACGTGGCCTACGACGACGACACCCGCATCGTCCTGGTGGACTTCCAGGGCGAGCGCCTGGGGCTGGTGGTGGACGCGGTGACCGAGGTGCTGCGCGCCCCGGAGACCTCCATCACCCCGCCCCCCAGCTACTTCAAGGGGCTGGCGGCGGAGTTCCTGCGCGGCATCGTGCGGCTGGAGAAGCGGCTGGTGGTGCTCCTGGACCTGGAGCGCATCCTCTCCAGCCAGGAGCGGATGGCGCTTCTGCTGTCGGAGCTGGGCGGGGGCGGGCGCGAGGAGCCGGCGGCCGGAGCCCGGGGGAAGGGCTGAAAGGCCGCGGCATGACCACGGACGAGTTTTTCGCCGCGCTGGAGGAGCGCCGCGCCGCCATCCGCGCCGAGCTGGACGGGCCCGACGCCGGCGCGCGCGAGCGGCTGCGCGCGGAGATCGTGGGGCTCTTCAAGGAGACGGAGAGCTCCATCGAGCGCCTCACCGAGTTCAAGGAGAGCATCCGCGAGCTGGTGCAGCGCTACAAGGAGCTGGCCGCCGCGCAGGCGCCCAGGAAGCGCCCGTCGCAGTCCACCGTCGCCGACCACATCGGCTCCTCGACGTACGTGGAGCGCGGGTGGACGGCCATCGCGGGGGGCGACCACACGCGCGCCATCAAGGAGCTGGAGCGCGCGCTGGAGCTGGCGCCCAACGACCCGCACGCCGAGAGCCTGCTGGGGTGGGCGCAGATGCTGCGCGGGCAGTACGACGACGCGCTCTTCACCTACTACAAGGTGCTCACCAGGGACCCCGACAACCCGCTGGCGCGGGTGAACCTGGGGTACATCTGCCTCAAGAAGGGGATCTTCGGCGAGGCCATCGAGCACCTGTCCAAGGCCATCCGGCAGGACCAGGACCGCAAGGCCAGCATGTACGCACACTTCTACATGGGACTGGTGTACCTGGAGCGGGAGATGTACGACGATGCGCGCGCCTTCTTCCGGAAGACGCTGGAGCTGGGCCCCAACATGCTGGAGGCCTGGTACGAGATGGGGCGCGCCTTCTACCTCCAGGGCAACCGCAAGGCCGCGGCCGAGGCGTGGCGCCAGGGGGTGGAGACCAACCGCTTCAGCCTGTGGGGCGAGCGTTGCGGAGAGGCTCTCAAGCAGGTGGAATCGGGCGCGGCGGTCACCTTCGCCGCCTGAAGGCGGCGGCGCTCCTCGCGCTCGCCGCCCTGTCGACGTTCATCGGATCGGCCGCGTCCGCGCAGGAGGCGGTGCTGGCCTCCGGCTCCGTGCGCGTGGTGCACGCGCCGCGGCAGGCGGCGCTCGCGCGCGAGGTGCTGGAGGCGGCGCGCACTCCCTTCCTCCTCCCCGGCCTGGGGCGCCGCCCGGCGCCCGACTCCACCACCATCATCCTGGCCCCCTCCCCCGCCGCCTTCCGCCAGGCGACCGGCGGCGGCGTCCCCGAGTGGGCCGGCGGCGTGGCCATCCCCGACCTGCGCCGCATCGTCCTCCCCGGCTACACCTCCTCGGCGGTGCGGCAGGGGGAGGCGGCGGTGCTGCTGCGGCACGAGATCGCGCACGTCGTCGTCGCCCAGGCGGTGCCGGGGCCGGTGCCCCGCTGGTTCCAGGAGGGATACGCGGAGGTGGCGTCCGGCGGGTGGGACGTGGAGAGCGCGTGGCAGCTGCGGCTGGCGCTGATGCTGGGCGGGGCGCCGCCGCTGGACTCGCTGGCGCTCACCTGGCCGGCGGGGGCGGAGCGGGCGCGCTTCGCCTACCTCCTCTCCGCGACGGCGGTGGACTACATGAACCGGCGCGGCGGCGAGCGGGGGATGGAGCTCTTCTTCCGCAACTGGCGCGAGGAGGGGAGCATGGAGGGGGCCATGCGCGTCACCTTCGGCCTCACCGTCGGCCAGTTCGAGGACGAGTGGCGCAAGGACGTCAAGACGCGCTACGGCTGGCTCCTGGCCCTCTCCAACCTGGGCGTGGTGTGGCTGGTCGCCGGTCTCCTGGCGCTGGTGATGTGGATCCCGCGCCGCCGCCGCAACCGCCGCAAGATGGACGAGATGCGCAGGGAGGAGCGGATGCTCATGCCCCCGCGCGAAGACGGCCTCGACATCCAGTACCCCCTCCCCGAGCCCCGCGACTGACACCCCGACACGCATCCAGCCCTCCGCCAGATCCGCGGAGGGCCGGTTCGTTTATGGGCGGTGCGATCGGGATCGATACCGATCCGGCGGCGCCATCACACCATGAGGGATGAGCGACGTGGGACAAGCCTTCCTCTGATCGGCATCGATCCGTCCCACGTATGTCCCAGGTTCGTGCGCGATCTCTCCCGCGCCGATTCGCATCTCGTTGGTGTGTCGATGGATGGAGATCCGCCGGAACGCGGTCCGGTGGTTGCCATCGCGTGCGTCCAGCTCGCGGGCAGTTCGGGCGAGCGGCCTACACACTACCACGACATCCTACGATGACTCCCGATAGCAAGCGGCTGGTGCAGGAAACCTGGGCGATGGTGGAGCCGATCGCCGATCCCGCGGCCGCGCTGTTCTACGGCCGGCTGTTCGAGCTGGACCCGGCGCTCCGCCCGCTCTTCACCTCCGACATCAAGGAGCAGGGGAAGAAGCTGATGCAGACGCTGGCGGTGGTGGTCCGCGGGCTGGACCGCCTGGACCAGCTGATCCCCGCCGTGGAGGCGCTGGGCCGGCGCCACGGCGGCTACGGCGTGCAGGACTCGCACTACGACACGGTGGCCGCCGCGCTCCTCTGGACGCTGGAGCAGGGCCTGGGCGACGCCTTCACCCCCGCCGTCCGCGACGCGTGGACGGAAGCCTACACCGTGCTGGCGACGGTGATGAAGCGCGCCGCCGCCGGCGAGCCCGGCCTCCCGCCGACGGTGCCGGTGCATGGGATCGGGAAGCCCGTCGCGGCGTGATCCGGAGGGGTTGGAGATGTGGATCGAGGGCGGCCCCGGCATGGGACCGCCCTCGATTCGATTCTCGCCGCGGGCGCGGACCTTTTCGCCCGAAAGCGCGTACCACGGCCGTCCCGCGCGAGCCGCATCTGGCGGCCTCGCGCGGGGTTGACGCTCCCCGACGCCCACGGTAGCTTTCGCGCACCATGCCCAGACCCTCTCCCGCGCAGACGCGCACCGCCGCCTCCGTCGCAGCCGCCCCGGCCGACGTCGAGAGCTCGCTCAGCTTCTCGCCCCGGAACCTGGCGCTCCTGGCGGCGGGCGCGGTGGCGATCATCCTCGGCTACGTGCTGCTCTCGGGCGGTGACACCGTGGCCGCGCCGCTCCTGCTGGTCCTGGGCTACGCCGTGCTGATCCCGCTGGGGATCATCCTGTAGTCCGAACACTCCCGGGCGCTTAGCTCAGCTGGTCAGAGCACCGGTTTTACACACCGGGGGTCGGGGGTTCGAACCCCTCAGCGCCCACTGCGGCTCATCGGAAGGCACGACGAGAAGGGCCTGGCGAATCCGCCAGGCCTTTTTCATATCCGCGGGTTTCGATCGTCCGTCTCCCTCCCGATCCCAACCCCTTGCCTCAGCGGCCCGCCACGGCGATCGGCGCCAGCTCGGTGGTGCAGGCGGGGCAGCGGGACGCGGCGACGTGGATGCGGGAGTAGCAGTAGGGGCAGTCCTTCTCCGTGGGCTCGGGCGGGGCGACGGTCTCGCGGCGGCGCATGCGCTCCACCGCCTTCACCAGCAGGAACACGGCGAACGCGGTGATCAGGAAGACGATCAGGTTGTTGATGAAGTTGCCGTAGCTGATGATGGCCGCCCCGTCCTTGATCGCGTCCGCGCGCGTGGCGTAGTCGTTCCCGGAGAGGTTCAGGTAGAATTCCGAGAAGTTGACGCCGCCCGTGGCCTTTCCGATCGGCGGCATCAGGATGTCGTCCACGAACGACTTGACGACGGTGGCGAACGCCGCGCCGATGATGACGCCGACCGCCAGGTCCAGGACGTTGCCGCGCGCGATGAACTTTCGGAACTCGCCGACCATGGGGATGCCTTCCGGGAGGAGGATGGGAAAGATTCCCCCAAGGATGCTCGCGATCCGCCCCGTTGGCAAGGCAAAGATGCACGAAACGAAGCGGGACCGGACGATCTCGCCCGGTCCCGCTCGGTTCTCCCGATCCGCTCCCCGCCGTCTACTTCCGCCGCGCCGGCACCCGGACGGGCCGCAGCGCCTTCGCGGCCTCCGCCGCCCTCGCGATCCCGGCCGCTCCCAGCGCGCCCGCGACCAGCGTCGAGATCCACAGCATCGTGATCGTCATCGCGCCTTATCCCTCTCCGCGTAGCCGCGGCGTCAGTGTCCTCCGATCCCACACCAGCATCCGGATCGGCCAGCCGGCGGACAGCCTGCGTCCGATGTGTTTGTGACGACACGTGATACACCACCGCCCGCCACGGGTCCGGATCTGGACCCGCGGCTAATGCTCGGCTAATCCGCCTCCGCCGGCTCAAGCCGCGCGCCGGTTTTCCTCAGGCGAGATCGTGGTGGCGATGTCGCGGGACGCGGCGCCGGTCGCCAGCAGGCCGGGAACGAGCAGATCCAGCGAAACGGATGGATCCCCGCCCGGCTCTTGCGTCGACCGCGGGATGCCGGTTCTATGCGGCTGATGCGGATGCGTCTCCCCGCCGGCGATGGACAGATGACGACCGAGATTCCCATGAACCGCAAGCTGATGCCGTGGGCCGCGTGTATGCTGGCCCTCCTCGCCGCCCGCCCGGCGTACGCGTGGGACGACTTCGGGCACGCGGTGGTCGCGCGGATCGCGTGGGAGAACATGACGCCGCAGGCACGCGCTCGCGCCGTCGCAATCCTTCGTGGCGCGCCGCAGAGCTCCGGCCTCCTCCGCGGCTTCCCGGCGGCGGGCACCCTGGCGCCGGAGCGGCAGATGGATCTCTTCGTCACCGCCGCCCTGTGGCCGGACGACGTGCGCGACGAGGAGCACCCCGGCCACCGCTTCGCCCGCGGCGACCGCCACTTCGTCAACCTCTACTGGCGGCAGCGGGCGGACTTCTCCGCGCCCCAGCCGGCCGATCGCCCCGAGGAGGGCCACCTGCTGCGCGACCTCCCGGCGCTCCGGACGCAGCTGACCGGCGCCGACCGGGGCGAGGCGGCGATGGCGCTGGCGTGGCTGGCTCACCTGGTGGCGGACATCCACCAGCCGCTCCACGCCAGCGCGCGGCTGACCCCGCACCCGGACGACCGCGACGGCGACGGCGGCGGCAACGACTTCCGGCTGGGGCAGACTCCGCCGCGCAGCCTGCACCAGCTGTGGGACGGCATCGTCACGCACACCAACCGCCGCCGCTCCGGCGAGTCGCGCGAGGCCTACGCCGCCCGCGTCGCGCGCGAGATCACCACTCGCCACCCCAGGCGCGCCTTCCCCGCGCAGATGGCCGTCACCGACTTCCGCGCCTGGGCCCGCGAGGGGCTGCAGACCGCGCAGCGCGACGTCTACCGCGCCCCGCTCCAGCGCAATCGCCCCATCTCCGAAGCCTACCGCCGCCAGGCCCTCGCCGCCGCCGAGCCGCGCATCGCCCTCGCCGGCTACCGTCTCGCCGCGCTGCTGAACCAGGCGCTCCGGTAGCGCGGTGTTCCGGGAGACTTGACCAGAGTGAACGGCTGGTTTAAGTTCCATGTGCGTGGTCGCGAGCGGGCTCGTCCTTCACGAGCCCCAGCGGGCGAAAGCTCCCTCGACCGCGACGAGCAGGACACAGGCATGCGCGGTCAGGAGCGGGCTCGGTTCGCGAGCCCCAGCGAGCGAAAGCTCGCCCTGACCGCGCCTGCCTTTGGTGGCCGGACCTGGGGCTTCCCGTGTGCCGAGGCACCGTCGGTGCTCGTGTACTTGACGAAATAGGACGCGTCGTCTAGATTGGTCCACAGTTGAAAGCAGGATTTGCGCGGTCGGGAGCGGGCTTGCCCTTTGCGAGCCCCAGCGAGAATCATCTCGCCCCGACCGCGCCTGCTTTCATGGCCAGATCTCCTCGCTCTCCACCGCCGGCGCGCAGAACCTCTCCCACAGGCACACGATCTCCCGATCGGCCTGGCTCATCACGTAGCCGGGCACCTCCTTCGCCGCGCGCATCACCTTCTCGTAGCGGTTCCGCAGGTAGGCGACGCAGTCCGCCAGCTGCAGCGGCCAGCTGTCCACCGACGGGATGTAGTGGACCGTGTCGACCAGGTAGCGGATGGTGCGGTGCGGCTCGTCCGTGGGATCTCCCAGCACCCGCCATCCCGCGAAGCTGCGCACCGTCACCCGGTCCACCTCCCGCTGCTCGTCCGCCACCAGCAGCCCGAAGAGCGGGTCGGCGGCCTCGGGCTGGCGGCATCCCAGCCAGCCGTCGATCCCCTCCGCCAGCCGCCGGAACGCGGGGAGGTGCGGGTGCAGCGCGGGGTGCCCGCTCTCCGCCGCGGCCATGCGGTACGCCGCCTTGTCGACCCCGCGCACGAACAGCCCGCACCCCTGCCGGCCGACCACCGCCGCCAGCGCGCGGTACAGCTCGACGCGCTGGACGGGAGTGATCCCGCGGCACTCGCGGCGGCCGGTGAACAGGTCGGAGCCGTGGAACTCGAAGTCCGGGTCGCGAGCCCGCGGGCCGAAGAAGCGGAGGGCGAGGGAGAGCATCTCCGTCTCGACGGTCCGGAGCGAGCAGGCGTGCACGGCGACGGCGACGAGCCAGTGGACGGGCTCGGTGGGATGGGCGTGGGAGCCGGTGTTGCCGCTCTCGTCGATGTAGAAGAGGTACACGGCCGGGTGGAGGTCAGGATGCGGGTGGTTCTGATCCGAAGGCCCGTACGGGGCGAATAGGCGCACAAAGTAAACAGGGGTGGACGCGGTACGCCAGAGTTTCGTAAAGGGCGAATTCAGGAGAATTCCGCGCGGAATTCAGGTTCCGGCGGGGTGGCACGGTTGACGCCGGGGGGCTGGGGCGCGAAGCTGTCGCGCGTCTGGATGACAGATGGGAAACCCGAGCCGCACCCGGAAGATGAAGAAGCTGAAGACCGCTCTCGCCGCCGCCGCGATCGCCGCCCTGGGCGTGAGCGCCACCGCCACGCCCGCGTACGCGTGGGACGAGCTGGGGCACCGCGTGGTCGCGCGGATCGCGTGGGACAACATGACGCCGCAGGCCCGCGCCACCGCCGTCCGCCTGCTGATGGCCGCGCCCGAGGTCAGCGGCCTGGCCGCGCTGATGCCCCAGACGGGGACGCTGGAGGAGCGGCAGCGCGAGCTGTTCGTGTGGGCGGCCGTGTGGCCGGACATGATCCGCGGCCGCGAGCACCCGGGGAACCGCTACGCGCACTCCGACTGGCACTACGTCAACTTCTTCTGGGAGCAGCGCCCGGACGGCCGGGTCGTCGACCGCGACGACAAGGGGACCGCGGGCGAGCTGCTGAACCAGCTGGGCCGCATCCGCACGGAGCTGGCGGACCCCGCGCGCGCCGACTCGTCGCGCGCCGTCGACCTGGCCTGGGCGCTGCACCTGGTGGGCGACGGGCACCAGCCGCTGCACAACAACGCCCGCATCACCGCCGAGCGGCCGGACGGCGACCGCGGTGGAAACTCCTTCCTCCTCCAGGGGATCTACCCGTTCAACAACCTGCACGCGTACTGGGACGCGCTGGTGGGGATCTCCATGCCGTGGGCGCCGGCGGACCGCTCGGAGGCGGACTACGTGGGAAGCATCGCCTCGCGGCTGGAGCGCGAGTGGCCGCGCGGGCGGATGGGCGGCCGCATCTTTCCCGGCGAGTACCCGCGCTGGTCGCGCGAGGGGGTGCGCGTGGCGCAGAGCACGGCCTACGACACGCCCGAGGGGCAGCGACCCACCATGCGCTACCGCGACAGGGCGTGGGACGCGGCCGAGCCCCGGCTGGCGCTCGCCGGCTACCGCCTGGCCGACATGCTGAACACGGCGCTCGGCACCTGACGGCGCCATCCGATCGATTCGAAGGCCCCGGCGTAGCAGTTCGCCGGGGCTTCGTTTTTTGCCTCAATAGTGCGCTGTTCACGGGCGGACCGAGCATGCAACTTATGCGGCGCGATCCGTCGGCCGCCCCCATCCTCCGCAGCATCTCCGGCGCATGTCCGACCTGATTCCCCTGATCGAAGCGCCGTATCGCACCATCGACGACGTGGTGGCGGGGCTCACCACGCTGGAGCGCGTCTTCCGCGAGCGGCGCGACCGGCGCGGGGTCTTCGCCTCCGCGTACCTGGGGATCACGGAGGCGGTGAAGCGCCGGAGCGACGCGGCCGGCTTCTTCGAGGACGACGAGTGGGTGCGGGCGTACGACGTGGCGTTCGGCAACCTGTATCGCCAGGCGCTGCTGGACTTCGAGCGGGGGGATCACGGGAAGGTGCCCAAGTCGTGGCGCTTCTCCTTCGAGACGGCGCTCTCGGGCGACGGCCTGGTCTTCCAGGACCTGCTGCTGGGGATCAACGCGCACATCAACCACGATCTCCCGCTCGCGCTCGTGGAGTGCTCCATCGAGCCGAAGGACAGGCGGTTCCGCGATCATACGAAGGTCAACGAGGCGCTCTCGGCGGCGACGGACGCGCTGCAGGACCGCGTGGCGGCGCTCTACGCGCCGGCGCTGCGGGTGCTGGACCGGGTGGCGGGGCGGCTGGACGAGGACCTGGCGGGGTTCAGCGTGCGCAAGGCGCGGCAGGCGTGCTGGGACAACGCCGTGCTCCTGGCCGGCGCCCGCACCGACGCGGAGCGCGCGGCGGTGCGGCGGCGGATGGACGACGCCTCGGCCGTCCTGGCGCGGCTGATCCTTTCCGCCGTTCCCGCGGGGACGCCGGTCGCGCGGGCGCTGGCGGAGCTGGAGCGGCAGGTGCCCTGGTGGGAGCTGCTCGATCTCCCCGACGCGGCGGGCGGCGGCGGGCCCGCGCCGGTGGACGCAGAGGAGCCGGTCGTCGCGGACCTCGACGCGCTGGTGGCGCGGCTGGAGGAGACGGTGCGTCGCTTCGATTCCGCGCGGAGCCGGCTCGCCGTCTACCCGAGCGCCTACCTGCTGGTGACGAGGCGGTTCCGCGATGCGCTCCAGGCGGACGGCGGCGGATTCGAGGATCGCGCCTGGGTGGAAGCCGTCGACCGCCACTTCGCCACGCGCTACTTCCGCGCGCTGGAGGCGCACGAGGGCGGCCGATCCTCCGAGGTGCCGGAGTGCTGGAAGGCGGCGTTCGCGGCGGCGGAGGGCGGGCGGACCACGCTGGCGCAGGACCTGGCGCTGGCGGTGAACGCGCGGCTGAACCACGACCTTCCGCTGGCGCTGCTGGCCGCGGGAGTGGAGGAGGACCGGGAGAAGCGGCACCGCGACCTGCTGGCGTTCCACGCGCACTACAAGGCGTCCATCGATCCCGTGCAGGAGATGCTGGCCGCGAAGTACAGCCCCTTCCTGCGCGTCCTGGACGTGGCGGGGATGCGGCTGGACGAGATGGCGGCCGACTTCAGCTACCGCCGCGCGCGCGACGCGGCGTGGGAGAATGCCGTGCGCCTGGCCGACGCGCCCACGCGCGAGGAGCGGGCGCTGCTGGCGCGCGAGATCGACCGGCGGACGACGACCATCGCCAGCCGCATCCTGATGCGCGGGATCATGGGCGGCGGCTGGATCGCCCGCGCCCTGCGCGCGGTGGAGGACCGCTTCGAGGGGCGCTGGTCGGAGTGGGTGGCGCCGGGGTGAGCCGGGCGGACCACGGGCGGACGTCGTCGCCCGTGAGGGTGGGACGAGGGGAGATCGGATTCTTCACTACATCCCGCGGACGGAGGATCAGAAGATGGAGAAGGCGTTCGAGCGGGCGGCGGGGAAGCTGCGCGACCGGTACCACGAGTTCGCGGCGGCGCACGGGGTGTCGGTGCCCTTCGCGGTGCGGGCGGGGGGCGCGCGGGAGGTGATCGGGGCGGGGGAGCCGGCGTTCACCGTCGTCGTCCGCGACCGCGACGGGGTGGCGGCGCTGGGGTCGCTGGACGGGCTGCGGGTGGGCGAGGCGTACCTGCGCGGCGCCATCGACATCGAGGGCGAGCTGCTGCGCGTGCTCTCGCTGCGCGACCTCTTCCGCGACCGGCATCCGCTGCTGTGGGCGTGGAAGTTCATCCGCCCCCTCTTCGCCGGGCAGGCGCGGAGCGACGCGGGGTTCATCGCCCGCCACTACGACGAGGACCCGGACTTCTACCTCCTCTTCCTGGACCGCGAGCACCGCTGCTACTCGCAGGGCGTCTTCGAGGCGGAGGACGAGCCGCTGGAGCGGGGGATCGAGCGGAAGCTCCAGTTCGCGCTCGACGCGGTCGGAGCGCGGGAGGGGGACCGGGTGCTGGACGTGGGCGGGGGATGGGGGGCGTTCACCGAGTTCGCGGGGCGGCGGGGGATCCGGGTCACCTCGCTGACCATCTCCCGCGCCTCCGAGCAGTTCATCGGCGGGATGATCGACCGCCAGGGGCTGCCCTGCCGGGTGATGCGCGAGCACCTGTTCGAGCACCAGCCGGACGAGCGCTACGACGCCATCGTCAACCTGGGCGTGACGGAGCATCTCCCCGACTACCGCCGCACGCTGAAGAAGTACGAAAGCCTGCTGAAGCCGGGCGGGCGCGTGTGCCTGGACGCCAGCGCCACGCGGGCCAAGTACGACGTCTCCGCCTTCTTCGAGCGGCACGTCTTCACCGGCAACGGGAGCCCGGTGTGCCTGCACGACTACCTGCGCGAGGTGGCGCGCTCGCCGTTCACCGTGGCGGCGGTGCACAACGACACGCGCAACTACGAGCTGACCACGCGCTGGTGGGCCGAGAACCTGGAGGCCCACCGCGACGAGATCGAGCGGCGCTGGGGAAAGGCGCAGTTCCGCCGCTTCCAGGTGTACCTGTGGGGATGCGTGGACGGCTTCCGCCGCGACGTGGTGCAGGCGTACCGCTGGGTGCTGGAGCTGCCGTCGTAGGTCGATGCAGATCGACCGAGGCGCGACGTCGATTCAGCGCCCGGCGGACCGGGAGATGGGCGGGCGGGGGATGGCGATCGCGCGTCGGCGGCGAAGTGCTACGGGCTGCTACTTGACGCGCGGTCTCTCGCGACGAAGCTTGTACTCGCCTCGCGCGCCCCGCGCCCGAGCTTCGACACGCGGCGTCCGGCGCTCCTCGGCCGGCGCCATCCTCCCGGGAGTCTCCTTGCGACCGCTGTACTTCTCCGTTCTTCTGGCGGCGCTCGCGTGCCTGCCGCTCCCGTCCGCCGCGCGGGCGCAGATCGACTCCGTCTCCGCTCTGGTCGTTCCCGGCCCCGTCGTCGACGTTCCGCTGGTTCCCCCGGGGACGCGGCTGCGCGTGACGGACGCGGGCGGGACGCAGCACCTCGGCCGCTTCTGGTACCTGCGCTCCGACACGCTCTGGCTGGTCTCCGGCGGGGACGAGCGCGCCGCCGTCCCGCTCACCGGGGGCGAGCGCATCGAGATGACGCGCGGCCACCGGCGCGAGGCGTGGAGCACGGGCGGGATGCTGGCGGGGGCGGCGCTCGGCCTCCTGGCCTCGCAGCTGAACGGGAGCGACGACGGGCCCAGCGGCAGCGCCCGCAACACCTCGGAGGCCGTCTACGCCGTGGCGGGCGGCGCGGTGCTCGGCGGGCTGACGGGCTGGTTCCTGGCCCCACAGCGCTGGAAGCGCGTCGAGGTCCCGCCGCCGGCCGTCCTCCCTCCGCCGCCCGCGGCGACCGGGGGCGCGGCCGCCGGAACGCAGCGCTGAGCGACCATCGACCCCGCCGCGACGATCGCGACGGGGTCGATGCTTTTGCTCGGAGGATCGGATCGAAATCGGCAGCCCGCCGACGCGACTCGCGACGGCGGGCTTTCGTCGTTGCGGCCGCGGCTTCAGCCGGTCGGGGCGGCGCCGGCGCCTTCCTCGGGCTTGGGGTGCGGGACCATCAGCGTGAGGCGGTGCGGGGCGATGTCGTACTCGAAGCGGCGGGCGGTCATCGGCTCGCCGTCGGCGTTCACGGTGAGGTCGTGGTCGGCCTCCACCACCAGCTCGGGGACCTTGCGGTAGGTGACGTGCGGGTTGTCGACGTGGGTGCCGGCGCGGATCTTGGGGGCGATGCGCGCCGCCTCCAGGTGCGTCATCGACTCCACGATGCAGGCGTCCAGCAGCCGGTCCTCCATGTCCGCGTGGGCGGTGATGAAGTTGCCGCCGCCCGTGCGCCGCGCGTTCCCCACGGCGAAGATCAGGAAGTCGCCGTCGTGCAGCACCTCGCCGCGCGAGGTGAAGCGGGCGCGCGAGACCTTGAGCTCCACGAACTTGCGCACGCCGGTGATCACGTAGGCCACGGGGCCCAGGATGCGCTTCAGGTCCTCCGAGGCTTCGTCGGTGGCCTCGGCGCCGGCGCCGCCGGTGGAGACGTTCAGGAAGTAGCGGCCGTTCACCCGCGCCACGTCCACGTCGTACGCCGTCCCCGCCATGGCGATGGCCATGGCGGCCTCGGGGTCGCCGCTGGGGATCCCCAGCCCGCCCGCCAGGTCGTTGGCGGTGCCCATGGGGATGATGCCCAGCCGCGGGAGACGGCGCTCGCCGCCTTCGTGCTCCTCGGCCCACTCGAGCAGGCCGTTGACCACCTCGTTGATGGTGCCGTCGCCGCCGGCGGCCATCACCAGGTCGGCGCCGCGCTCGGCGGACTTCCAGGCGAAGCGCGAGGCGTCGCCGCCCTCGAAGGTGAGGCGCGGATGCACCGTGTGGCCGGCCTCGCGCAGCTTCTCGATGCAGGCGCGGATGGCCTCGACGGCTTCGATGGACGGCGGATTGAGGATGATGCTGACGTGCACCGTGACCGGGTCGGCTCGGGGGATCGGCGGGATCGGGATCGATCCGAAGCTCGGCGTTCTGCGGGGGCAAGATCCCCGCCACGTCTCCCATGAGCGTTGGATCCTCAGCCCATCGGCACCTTCAATGCGGTATGGACAAGATGGTTTTAGCGCATCGAACAAAGACCCGGGTGGCTACCGTGCGGATCAAGGTCGAAATGGCTGATACGGAGACGCGGCTCTCGGAGCTGATCGATTCGCTGGGAAGCGGAGACGAGATCCTGATCACCCGCGAAGGTCTTCCCTTGGCTCGGCTGGTCCCGGTCGAGGATGCCGGACCCGACCGCGTTCCGGGAAGCGCGAAGGGTTTGTTCGCGGTGCCCGACGATTTCGACGCGCCGCTCGACGAGTTCTCCGATTACGTGTAGATCCTCCCCACTTCTCCCCACCATCCTCACTTTCCCCCACGCGGCTCCCCCCGGACCGCATCTCCGCGCATCTCCCGATCGATCGGTTTGCTGGCGAGGAGGTCGGCAATCCCGCTCCGTGTACGGCGGTGATTCCGTGAATCTCCTGCATCTTCGCGGCTTCTGGCCTCACCTCCGGGTTGAGACCCGGGGCTGCGACGGCACGAAGTCCGCCTTCGCGGACTGGGGCGTCGGCTTCCCGGTGGGGCGGCGGATCGTGGCGCGGAAGTCGCGGCGCGATCGTAGCAGGCCAGGGAAGGTGATCGATGCTGATTCGCCGCGAAGAAAATCGCATTCGGAACATACGAAGTTCCGCATCGCTGCAGGTCGATTCGTACCATCTCGTTAGGTCTCCTCCGCACCTCCGCACCCCCGAACCCTCCGTCTCCGTGTTCGGCTTATCTTTGCCTTGACGGGCACGGAGTCTGCGTTAGCTTGGGGTCACAGTGGGGAGAAGTGGGATGGAGTGGGGCAGTGCGGGTTCCCCGACCTCGGGCGGTCAATGGCCGGCTTTCTCGGCAGCTTTCAGCACCAGATCGATGAAAAGGGGCGTCTGAGCCTCCCCGCGCAGTTCCGCAGGGAGACCCCCGATCAGACGCTGGTGCTGGCGCACGTCACGGCCGACTCGCTGACGCTGTACCCGGAGTCCACGTGGGCGGAGGTGCAGGAGCGGCTGCGCGAGGCGATGCGGAAGAACCCCGCGGCGCGGCCGGGACTGCTCAAGATCACCGCGAACGCCGTCGAGGTGGTGCCGGACAAGCAGGGGCGCATCCTGGTTCCCCAGCGCCTCGCGGAGAAGGTGGGGATCACGGGGCTCACGCTGATCGTGGGCGCGGTGGACCGCATCGAGCTCTTCGACCCGGACCGCTTCGAGGCCACCACCTCGGCGGCGCTCCCCGACGCGGAAGCGCTGACGCACCAGATCTTCGGCTGATCCATCCGTCGGAAACCAGCAGCAAGGAAGTGGGAGGCGACATGATCCACCCGTCTCGTCCCGTCCCGACCACGCGGCGCGTCCCCTGTGCGCTGGACCGGCACCTGGGCCCGTTCGAGGCCATGTCCGAGCTGCGCGGGTGGCTGGGCACGGACTGGTACAGCTGCCGCTCGTGCCGCAGCACGGTGACGCGCGACACGGCCCTCTCGCAGAAGTGCGCGGCGTGAGCGACTACGCCTCCGCCTACCACGCGCCGGTCATGGTGGACGAGGTCATGGACCTCCTCCGCCCCGAGCGCGGCGGGACGTTCCTGGACGGAACGCTCGGCGGGGGCGGCCACGCCCAGGCGCTGCTGGAGCGGGGCCCGGAGGCAAGGCTGATCGGCGTGGACCGCGACCCGGACGCGCTGGCCGAGGCCGGCCGCCGGCTGGCGCGCTTCGGCGACCGGGTGCGGCTCGTCGCATCCACGTACGCGGACGCGGTGGAGGCGGCGGGGATCGGGGCGGGGACGCTGGACGGGGTGCTGCTGGACCTCGGCATCTCGTCGCACCAGATCGACGAGTCGGCGCGGGGGTTCACCTTCCGCGAGGGCGCGCCGCTGGACATGCGGATGGGGCAGGAGAGCGCGGGCGAGCCGTCCGCGGCCGACCTGCTGAACACGCTGGAGGAAGAGGAGCTGGCGACGGTCTTCTTCCGCTACGGCGAGGAGAAGCGCTCGCGGATGCTGGCCCGCGTCATCGTGGAGATGCGCGGGCGGGCGCCGTTCCGGACCAGCGACCAGCTCCGCGAGGCCATCGGCCGGGCCATGCCGCGCTCCGACGCGGCGGACCGCGCCCGCATCTTCCAGGCGCTCCGCATCGCGGTCAACGGCGAGATCGAGCAGCTGGAGGCGGCGCTCCCCAGGTACCGCGACGCGCTGGCGCCGGGCGGGGTGTTCGCCGTCCTCTCCTACCACTCGCTGGAAGACCGGCTGGTGAAGAACGCCTTCCGCGACTGGAGCCGCGCCTGCACCTGCCCGCCGGGCCTTCCCGCCTGCGTCTGCGGCGGGACGGCGCTGGGCTCCGCGGTCACGCGCAAGCCCATCGACGCGTCGGAGGCCGAGGTGGAGCGGAACGTCCGCGCCCGGAGCGCGCACCTGCGCGGCTGGAGGCACGCGTGAGCGCGCCGCGGGCATCCCGGTGGGAGCAGCCGCAGGCGGCGCGCGAGGTGCGCCGCGCGCGCCGGCGGTCCGCGCTGCTCAGGCTGGCGTGGGCGGCGGGATTGGTCACGGCGATGGGGTTCGTGATCTGGCGCCAGACCGTGGGCGCCGACCGCATGCGGGAGCTGGAGAAGGTGCGCGAGGAGATCGCGGTGGCGGAAGCGGAGCGGGCCGAGCTGCAGACGCGCATGCTGACGCTGGGGCGTCGCGAGCGCGTGGTGCGCTACGCCCGCGAGCGGCTGGGGATGCACGTGGCGCGCGACGAGGAGATCGTCCTCCTGGCCGTCCCCGCCTCCGCCGTCCGCCCCGACTCGTCCGCGACGGACTCGGCCGCGGGGGAGGGCTCGTGAGCGCGCGCGATCACAATCGCCCCGTGCCGGGGAAGGAGCCGGGAGCCGAGCAGCTGGTCGGCCGGCGGAAGCTCCTGGTGGGCTCGCTCGCCGTCGTCGCGATGCTGATCGTGGGCCGCGCGGTGCAGCTGCAGGGGTTCGAGGGCGACCGGTGGCGCGCCGAGGCGGACAAGCAGCAGAAGACGACGGTGCCGCTCCCGGCCCGTCGCGGCGCCATCTACGACCGCGACGGCGTGGCGCTGGCGCTCACCCGCGAGACGTACGCGGTCGCCATCGCCACGCGGGAGATCCGCGACCGCGACCAGGCGGTGAAGCGGCTGCAGGACGCGCTCGGCCTCTCGCGGGCCGCCGCGCGGCGGGCGACGGACCGGCGCGATCCGTGGATCGACCTGCCGGGGCGCTTCACGGTGGAGCAGCGGCGGAAGCTGGGCGACCTGCGCGGCTTCTACATCGAGCGCAAGCTGGAGCGCTTCTACCCGCAGGGCGAGGTGGGGCGCGAGGTGCTGGGCGGCGTGGGCGCGGACGAGCAGGCGCAGGGCGGGATCGAGCGGGCGCTGGACGAGTCGCTCCGCGGGGAGGACGGCTTCTCCGTCCTCCGCCGCGACGCGGCCGGGCGCAAGCAGGCGTCGCTCGCCCTCCCGGCGGTGCCGCCGCGCGACGGGCGCAACGTGGTGCTGACCATCGACTTCGACCTGCAGGAGATCGCCGACGCGGCGCTCTCCGACGCCATCCGCGACACGCACGCCTCGGGCGGCGATCTCCTGCTCCTCGATCCGAAGACGGGGGAGATCCTCGCCGCCGTCTCCAAGCGCGCGGGGGGGAGCCCGGGGCTGGGCGCCTTCATCGAGCCGTACGAGCCGGGATCGACGCTCAAGCCCTTCTTCGTCGCCAGTCTGCTAGCCGCGAAGCGCGCGACGCTGAACGATCAGGTCTACGCCGAGGCGGGGACGTGGAAGACGCCGCAGGGGCGCACGATCCGCGACGTCCATCCCTACGAGATGCTGACGCTGCGCGACGGGCTGCGCGTCTCCAGCAACATCGCCATGGCGAAGATGACGCCGCGCATGCCGGCCGGCGAGCAGTGGTCGTACCTGCGCGACTTCGGCTTCGGCACGCCGACGGGGGTGGAGTACCCGGCCGAGGCGTCGGGGCGGCTGTCGCGGCCGGACCGCTGGTCGGCGATGACGCCGGCGTCGCTGGCGATGGGCTACGAGGTGTCGGTGACGCCGCTCCAGCTGACGCTGGCCTACGGCGCGCTGGCGAACGGCGGCGCGCTGATGGAGCCGCGGCTTGTCCGCGAGGTGCGCGGGGCGGACGGCGAGGTGCTGGAGCGCCGCGAGCCGCGCCGGCTGCGGCGGGTGATCCCGGAGCAGGTCGCCTCCGACCTTCGCGAGGTGCTGGTCTCGGTGGTGGCGGACGGGACGGCCACGCGGGCGTCGCTCTCCACCTTCGAGGTGGCGGGGAAGACGGGGACGGCGCGGCGGACGGGGGCGAACGGGCGGTACGAGGCGGGCGCCTACAACGCCACCTTCGCCGGCTTCTTCCCCGCGCGCGATCCGCAGCTGGTGATCTACGTCAAGCTGGACCGCCCGCGGGGCGACTACTACGGCGGCCTCACCGCCGCCCCGGTCACCCGCGAGGCGCTGCAGGCCATCCTGGCCGCCCGCTCGCCCTCCCTGGACCGCAGCGCTTTGCTCGCGATCCGCGGCGGAACGCAGCCGGCGGCGGCGCCGAAGCGGGACGACGCGGCGGCGGTGGCGGGGGGCGAGGGGACCTACGTCTTCCTGTCGAACGAGGTCGCGCCGAAGGATCGTCCCCGATCGACGGCGGCGGTCCCGGTGCCCGATCTCGGCGGGAAAACGATGCGCGAGGCCGCGCGGCGGCTGCACGCGCTGGGCTTCCACGTGAGGGTGCGCGGCGGCGGGACGGTGCGGGAGACGATGCCGGCCGCGGGCGCGCTCCTCCCGCGCGGCGACACGCTGACCGTCGTGGGGGGCGCCTGATGGCCGCCGCGGTCGTGACGCTCGGCGCCATCGAGGCCCGCCTGGCCCGCGAGGGGCTGCTGGCGGAGGGCGCGCGCCTCCCCGAGCCCGTGGCGTCCAGGCCGGTCACGGACGTGTCGACGGACTCGCGGCAGGTGGAGGATGGCGACCTGTTCTGCGCCTACTCCGGCACCGCGGGCGACAGCCACGGCTATCTGGCGGACGTGGCGGCGAAGGGCGCGGCCGGCGCGACGGTGGAGCGGGCGGATCGATCGCTCACGCTCCCGCAGATCGAGGTGACCTACGGCCGCCTGGCCGCCGCGCACGCCGCGGCCGAGGTCTACGGGGACCCGTGGAACCGGCTGACGCTGGTGGGGATCACGGGGACCAACGGGAAGACGACGAGCGCGGCGATCCTGCGCCACCTCCTCTCCCTCCGCGGCCCCGCGGCGTCCATCGGGACGCTGGGGGCGGTGGACCCGGACGGCGGCGTGGTGCCGGGGACGGAGGGGCTGACCACGCCCGGGCCGGTGGAGGCCGCGCGCTGGCTCCGCCGCTTCGCCGACGCGGGGGTGCAGTCGCTGGCGATGGAGGTGTCGTCGCACGCGCTCCACCAGCACCGGATGGCGGCCGCCCGGTTCGACGCGGCGCTGTTCACCAATCTCACGCGGGACCATCTCGACTACCATCGCACGATGGAGGCGTACCGGGAGGCGAAGCTGATGCTCGCCGGGCTGCTCAAGCCCGATGGGGCCGTGGTTCTGAATGCGGACGATCCGGCATGGAATGGTGTGGGGGCACTTCATTCGGCTGGTCGTCGGGTCGTCCGCTTCGGGACCGCTAACCCCGCGGAAGTGAGCGCCAGGGAGGTCGGCGTGGGTCCCGGCGGGATGGAATGGACGCTGGCCACGCCCGACGGCGAGGCCCGCGTCCATCTCCCGCTCTTCGGGAGCTACAACGTCTCCAACGCGCTGGGCGCCGCCGCGGTGCTCTGGTCGCTGGGATGGGGCGTCGACGAGATCGCGCGCGGGCTGGGGACGCTGCCGCAGGTGCCGGGGCGGCTGGAGCGCATCGCCGGGCCGCCGCAATCCGCCACGGTGCTGGCGGACTACGCGCACACGCCGGACGCGCTGGAGCGCGCGCTGGGCGCCGTCCGCCCGCTGGTGAAGGGCCGCCTCTGGGTGGTCTTCGGGGCCGGCGGAGACCGCGATCCGGGGAAGCGCGGGGAGATGGGGAAGGTCGCCGCGGAGCACGCCGACGTGGCCGTGGTGACCTCCGACAACCCCCGCACGGAAGACCCGGAAACGATTATCGACAGCATCGAGAGCGGCATGGGAAGTGCACCCCGCACGCGCATCCCAGACCGCCGCGAGGCCATCCGCCACGCACTTCTGAACGCCCGGGAGGACGACCTGATCCTCCTGGCGGGCAAGGGCCACGAGACGTACCAGATCGTGGGCCTGGAGAAGCGTCCGTTCGACGAGCGGGAGGTGGTCCGGGAGATCCTTTCCGAGATCTCGTCGATGCGTGGAGGTGTTTCTTGAGCGGGTTCAGCTGGACGGCGGAAGAGGTGGAGCGGGCCCTGGAGACGGGTGCCGGCTCCGCCGATGGCTGCATATTCACGGGCGTCTCCACGGACACGCGGAAGATCGGCCCCGGGTCGCTCTTCGTGGCGCTGAAGGGCGAGACCTTCGACGGGCACGAGTACGTCCGGCGGGCGATCGAGGCCGGCGCGGCCGGCGCGGTGGTGAGCCGCGTGCCGGAGGACGCGCCGGAGGGCGCGCGCCTCTTCGTGGTGCGCGACACGCTGGAGGCGCTGGGGCGGCTGGGACGCCACCGGCGCCGCGCGCTCTCCGCCCCCGTCGTGGCGGTCGCCGGGAGCAACGGGAAGACGACCACGAAGGACCTCCTGCGCGCCTCGCTCTCGCCGCGCTTCCGGGTGCACGCCACCGAGGGGAACCTGAACAACCAGGTCGGCGTCCCGCTCACCCTCCTGGCCGCGCCGGACGACGCCGAGGTGCTGGTGGTCGAGGTCGGCACCAACGAGCCGGGGGAGATCGCCATCCTGGGTGCCATCGTGGAGCCCGACTTCGCGCTGATCACCTCGATCGGCGAGGAGCATCTCGAAGGATTGGGATCGGTCGAGGGGGTGCTGGAGGAGGAGCTGTCGATCCTTCCGGCGATCCGCGGCGGGGGCGTGGCCTTCGTGGCCGAGGAGCCGGCGGAGCTGCCGGAGCGCTCGCGGGGGATCGTGGGCGCGGACCGTCTCCGGGTCGCCGGCTTCGGCGGATCGGCCGACCTGACGACGGACGGCGGGATGGAGGGGGTGGAGGTGCTGCCGAACGGCGCCTCCCGCTGGTCGTTCCGCGGGACCCCGATCGAGCTTCCGCTTCCCGGCCGCCACAACGTCCGCAACGCGCTGCTGGCGCTGGGCGTCGCGGCCGAGCTGGGCGTGGCCACGGAGGATTCGGCGCGCGGGATCGCGGCGATGCCGTCGCCGAAGATGCGGAGCGAGTGGCGCAGGGTCGGTACGCTGGGCGTGCTGGCGGACTGCTACAACGCCAATCCGCCGAGCACGCTGGCCGCCGTGGATCTCCTGGCCTCCCTTCCGGCCACGGGGGCGAAGGTGGCCGTCGTGGGGACGATGCGGGAGCTGGGCGCGCACGGCGAGTCGCTGCACCGCAGCGTGGCCGAGGCGATCGCGGCGCGGCTGGGCGAGGGGATCGACCGCGTGGTGGCGACCGGGGACTTCGTCGCCGCCTTCGCGGGGATGGACTCGGTGGACGCGGACCGGGTGATCGCGGTGGAGGACCCGCTGGAGGCGTACGAGCGCCTGCGGCCGGGGCTGAAGGGTGACGAGACCATCCTGCTCAAGGGATCGCGCGGCGTGGCGCTGGAGCGGCTGATCCCGCTGCTGGAGCGGGACTTCGCGCAGAACGAGGGATCCGGGGAAGCCGAGCCGTCCACCGCGCACGTGGGGGCCTGACCGTGCTCTACCACATCTTCGTCCCGTTCGCCGAATACAACATCGTCTTCAACATCTTCCGCTACCTGACGTTCCGGGCGGCGGGGGCGGTGGTGACGGCGTTCGTGGTGGCGTTCTGGTTCGGCCCCGCCATCATCTCGCGGCTGCGGATGCTGAAGGTGGGCCAGGTGGTCCGCACCGAGGGACCGCAGACGCACCTGGGGAAGAGCGGCACCCCCACCATGGGCGGCGTGCTGATCGTGCTGGCGACGGTGATCCCCACCTTCCTCTGGGCGCGGCTGGACAACCCGAACACCATCACGGCGATCATCGTCCTGACCTGGCTGGGGATCCTGGGCTTCCTGGACGACTACCTGAAGATCGTCCGCAAGAAGACCGAGGGGCTGCGGGGGCGCTACAAGATCGTGGGGCAGGCGGGGATCGGGCTGGTGCTGGGGCTGGCGCTGATCTTCGTGCCGTGGTTCGACATCGGCATCCCCACCACGCCGTACGCCTGGACGCAGATCCCCTTCTTCAAGTCGCTGCACCTGGAACTGGCCTGGCCGCTGTACATCCTGTTCGTGACGTTCATCATCGTGGGCTGCTCCAACGCGGTGAACCTGACGGACGGGCTGGACGGGCTGGCGGCGGGGCTGTCGGCCATCGCGGCCATCACCTTCGGGGTGTTCGCGTACCTGCTGGGGCGGGTGGACGTCGCCAACTACCTGAACCTGTTCTACATCCCCGGCGCGGGGGAGCTGACCATCTTCTGCGTGGCGCTGGCGGGGGGATGCATGGGCTTCCTCTGGTTCAACGCGCACCCGGCCGAGGTGTTCATGGGCGACACCGGGTCGCTCTCCATCGGCGGGGTGCTGGGGGCCATCGCGGTGCTGCTGCGGGCGGAGTTCCTGCTGGCCATCGTGGGCTTCGTCTTCGTGGCCGAGGCGCTCTCGGTGATGCTGCAGACGGTCTACTACAAGTACACCAAGCGGAAGTACGGCACCGGCAAGCGCATCTTCCGGATGGCCCCGCTCCACCACCACTTCGAGCAGATCGGGTGGCACGAGAGCAAGGTGATCATCCGGTTCTGGATCATGGGGATCATGTGCGCGCTGGTGGCGTTCGCGACGCTGAAGATCAGATAAAAGAAAGTCCTTAGTCCTTAGTGCTTAGTCCTTGGTGAACTGCACCGGGACGAGGATCGGTTGCTAAGGACCAAGCACTAAGCACTAAGCACTTTCGTTCCTGGGCACTGGGCACCTGGCACTGGGCACTTTTGCTTCCACGCGCACTCGGAGAAGGATGATGAGCACCACTTCTCTCGTGGGTGAGACCATCGGCGTCCTGGGCCTCGCCCGCAGCGGGCTGGCCGCGGCGAAGCTGGCGCTGGGGCGCGGGGCGCGCGTGTACGCCAGCGACATGGGCGAGAGCCCGCAGACGCGCCGCGCGGCCGAGCAGATCAACGCCATGGGCGGGCTGGCGGAGACGGGGAAGCACGACCTGAACAAGCTGGCGCGCTGCCACCGCATCGTCCTCTCGCCCGGCATCCCGCCGACGGCCTCGGTGCTCCGCGCGCCCGAGATCGCGCACGTGCCGGTAATCCCGGAGATCGAGTTCGCCTTCGGGCTCCTGGAGTGCCCCGTCGTCGCCATCACGGGGACCAACGGGAAGACCACCGTCACCTCGCTGATCGGGCACCTGCTGCACGAGGACGGGCAGGACGCGGCGGTGGGCGGCAACATCGGGACGGCGCTCAGCGAGCTGGTGATGCGCGAGCCGCAGCCGCGCATCGCCGTCGTCGAGACCAGCTCCTTCCAGCTGGGCGGGATCCGCGAGTTCAACCCGCGGATCGGGGTGCTGACCAACCTGGCCCCCGACCACCTGGACTGGTACTCGTCGGTCGACAGCTACTACGCGGACAAGGCGCACCTCTTCCGCAACGCCACCGGCGAGAGCCGCTGGGTGCTGAACGGCGAGGACCAGACGGCCCGCGAGCTTCCCGGCGACGCGGCCGGCACCCGCTACTACTTCCGCGTGGCGTCGGCCATGCCGGCGGACGAGCTGGGCGGCTATCTCGCGGACGACGGGTGGCTGACGCTGCGGCTGGAGCAGGGGCGCGAGGAGCGGCTGGTGCGCGCGGAGGAGCTGCGCATCCTGGGGCCGCACAACGTGGCCAACGCGCTCGCCGCGGCCATCGCGTCGCGTCTGGCGGGCGCCAAGCCGGAGCCGATCGCGCGCGGCTTGCGGAGCTTCGAGGCGCCGCCGCACCGCCTGCAGCCGGTGGGCGAGGTCGAGGGCGTGCTCTGGATCGACGACAGCAAGGCCACCAACATCGCCTCCACCGAGGTGGCGGTGCGCAGCATGAGCCGGCCGACGGTGCTGCTCCTGGGCGGGCGCCACAAGGGCGAGCCCTACACGGAGCTGGTCCCGTCGCTGGAGGGACGCGTCCGCGCGGTCCTCGCCTACGGAGAGGCGGGGGCCATCATCGCGGAGGACCTGGAGGGGAAGGCGCCCGTGGAGCGCGTGGAGGGAAGCTTCGAGGAGGTGGTCCGGCGCGCGCGGGAGATCGCCCGCCCCGGCGACGCGGTGCTGCTGTCGCCCGCCTGCTCCTCGTTCGACATGTTCGCCAACTACGAGGAGCGCGGGAAGCGCTTCGCGGAGCTGGCCGCGCAGGTTCCGGCGGGGGCGCGGTGAACGTAGGCGCGCTCGTCCGCCGCCGGCCGCGCGTCACCGCGCCGATCCAGCCCGTCATCCCTCCGTCGGGACGCCGGGCGCAGGCCGCCGCGCTTCCGGCCGAGGCCGCGCGGGTGGAGACGTGGGAGGCGCGCGCGCTGGTGCTGCTGACGCTGATCGCCTTCTCCTTCGGGCTCCTGGAGATGTACAGCGCCTCCGCCTTCATGGCGCAGGCGGACGGGCTCCCCGGCCACTACTTCGCGCTCAAGCAGCTGACGGCGGCCACGCTGGGCGTGGCGGTCGCGGCGGTCCTCTCGCGGATCGACTACCGCCGCTTCCGCCTCTGGGCGTGGCCGATGCTGGTGGGGATCTGCGTGCTGCTCGTCGTCGTCATCATGCCGGGGACGCAGGCCATCGCGCCGCGGCTGAACGGGGCGCGGCGGTGGATCAACCTGGGGATCATGACGGTGCAGCCGTCGGAGCTGGCGAAGATCGCGGTGATGGTGTGGACGGCGGCGCTGGCGGTGAAGAAGGCGGACCGGCTGCACTCGCTCAGCAAGGGGCTCCTTCCCTTCCTGATGGTGTGGCTCCCGGTGGCGCTCCTGGTGCTGCTGGAGCCCAACATGAGCGCGGCGCTCCTGATCGTCCTCCTGGCCGCGCTGGTGCTGTTCGCGGGCGGGGCGCGCATCGGGCACTTCATCTTCTTCGGCCTCCTCGCCGTTCCGGTGCTCTGGCACCAGATCGCCGGCGCGGGCTACCGGATGCGGCGCATCGCGGCCTTCCTGGATCCGACGGGCGACCCGGACGGGAGCAGCTACCAGATCTACCAGTCGCTGATCGCCATCGGGTCGGGCGGGCTGGGCGGGCTGGGGTTCGGGGAGAGCCGGCAGAAGTTCGGCTTCCTCCCGTATCCGCACAACGACTTCCTCTTCTCCATGATCGCGGAGGAGTGGGGGCTGGGGGGGATCGTCTTCGTGGTCGCGATCTTCTCCGCGTTCCTGGTGGTGGGCTACCGGATCGCGCAGCGGGCGCCGGACCGCTTCGGCTACCTGGTGGCGGTGGGGATGACCAACATGATCGCGGTCTCCGCCTTTCTCCACATGGGCGTGGCGCTCTCGCTCCTGCCGACGACGGGCGTGGCGCTGCCCTTCATGAGCTACGGGGGGAGCGCCCTGCTGGGGTACTTCGCCGCCGTGGGAATCCTGTTGAGCGTCGCTCGCGCGGCGCGGAAGGAGCCGGCCTGATGGCGGCACGCGTCCTGTTCGCCGGCGGCGGCACCGGGGGCCACCTGTACCCGGCGCTGTACCTGGGGGAAGCCGTGAAGCGGCTCGATCCCTCGGCCGAGGTCTTCTTCGTGGGCGCGCTGCGCGGGGTGGAGGCGCGCGTGCTCCCCGAGAAGCGCGTGGCGCACCAGCTTCTCCCGCTGGAGCCCATCCGCCGCGCGCAGCCGCTGCAGAACTGGCGGCTGGTGCCGTCGATGTTCAGCTCCATCGCGGGGCTGCGGCGGATCTTCCGCTCCTTCAAGCCCGACCTGGTCGTCGGCACCGGCGGCTACGCATCCGGACCCGCCGTGGCCTACGCGCTGATGACGGGGGTGCCGGCGGCGGTGCAGGAGCAGAACTCCTTCCCCGGCTTCGTGTCGCGGAAGGTGGCGGGGCGGGTGCGGCAGATCCACCTGGCGTTCCCCGAGGCGCGGAAGTACCTGAAGATCGGGGCGCGGACGGAGGTGTTCGACTTCGGCAACCCCATCCAGCCGCCCGACTTCGCCGTGGACCGCGCGGCGGCCCGGGCGCGCTTCGAGCTGGGCGGCGGCACGGTCTGCCTGGTCACCGGCGGGAGCCAGGGGGCGCGGGCGGTGAACGAGTCGCTCCTCTCGGACATCCGCGGGGCGGTGGAGGGGCGGCTTCCGGCGCCGCCGCCGGGGTTCGAGATCCTGTGGGCCACGGGGACGGGGAACTACGAGGCCATCAGCCAGAAGCTGGGGGAGATCGGCCGGCCGGCGTGGGTGAAGGTGATGCCGTACATCCAGGACATGCCCGGCGCGCTGGCCTCCGCCGACTTCGCCGTGGCCCGCGCGGGCGCCATGTCGCTGGCCGAGCTCTGCGCCTGGGGCGTCCCGTCGATCCTGATCCCGCTCCCGAGCGCGGCGGCGAATCACCAGTACCACAACGCGGTCGCCCTGGCGGACGCGGGCGCGGCGCTGATGGTGGAGGAAAAGGACCTGGCTCCCGGCCGCCTGTGGACGGACGTGCAGACGCTGGCCGCCTCGCCGGAGCGCCGCGCGGAAGTCGCCGCGAAGGCGCGCGAGCGGGGACGGCCGGACGCGGCGGACCGGATCGCGGGGGAGCTGTTGAGGTTGATCAGGGAGAAGAAGTCCTGAGTCCTGAGTGGGGATTTGGGGCGGGGCGGGGATTGGGATCGAGGCAGGATGCGGCGGGCGATCGAAATCGCGGCAACGACGGCGCAAAGTCCGCCTTCGCGGACTCCGAGTCCTTGGGCCCGGCGTGGTTGGGGCGGAGGTGGGGGTGGCCGAGGTTGGGGTCCGCCCGGTTGAAACCGGGGGCTACAAAGGCACAAAGTCCGCCTTCGCGGACTCGAGGCCTCGGCATTGGTGAGTGGGGACGGAGGGGTGCGGCCGAGGGTTCAGTCGTCGGGTGGTTGCGACCAAGGACCAAGCACTAAGGACCAAGCACCTCTGCTCGTGCAGTTCTACCTGTGGACTGGGCAGGGGACACCGGGCACTACATATTGTGCCCACGGTGTCATGAAGGTGGCGTTCGCAACCGGTGGACGATAGTATTGTGACTGACTTCGATCTGGTGGAGCTGGCGCGGAGCGGCCCCGTGCACTTCGTGGGGATCGGCGGGGCGGGGATGGCCCCGCTGGCCGAGATGCTCCTGTTGACCGGCGCGAAGGTCACCGGCTGCGACGCGCATCCCTCGCCCACCTCCACCCTGCTGGAGCAGCGCGGCGCCGTCGTTCGCCAGGGGCACGATCCGTCGCACGTGGAGGGGTGCGTGGCCGTCGTGATGACCGCCGCCGTCCCGGACAGTCACCCGGAAATCGCCGCCGCGCGTGCGCGAGGGATCCCGGTGCTCAAGCGGGCGAAGGCGCTGGGCGCCATCGTCAACCACGGGACGGTCGTGGGGATCGCGGGGACGCACGGGAAGACGACCACCACCACGATGACCACCACGGTGCTCGCCGCGGCGGGGCTGGAGCCCACGGGGTTCGTGGGCGCGCACGTCCCCGCCTGGGGCGGCAACCTGCGCCGCGGGGGCGACCGGCTGTACGTGGTGGAGGCCGACGAGTACGACCGCTCGTTCCACCAGCTCCGTCCCACGCTCGCCGTCGTGACCACCCTGGAAGCGGATCACCTGGACATCTACGGGTCGCTGGAGGCGGTGGAGGAGTCGTTCCTCACCTACGCCGAGCTCGTCCCGGACGACGGGATGGTGGCGTGCTGCGCCGACGACCATGGCGCGGCCCGCCTGGCCAACCTCCTCCGCGGCGGCCCCGAGCGCGTGGTGACCTACGGCCTCAGCGCCGGCGCCATGCTCCGCGCCGAGGACGTGCAGTCGGCCGGCGGCGGATCTCGCTTCACCGTGCGCGAGCGGGGGAAGAAGCTGGGGACGGCGACGCTCTCCATTCCCGGCGTGCACAACGTCCGCAACGCGCTGGCGGCGATCGCGGCGGCACGGCGACTCGACGTGCAGTGGGACGCGATCGCGCGGGGGCTGGCGGACTTCGGCGGGGTGGACCGGCGCTTCGAGGTGCTGGGCGAGGCGGGCGGGGTGCTGTTCGTGGACGACTACGCGCACCACCCCACGGAGATCGAGGCGACGATGGCCGCCGCGCGCGCCTCGTATCCCGACCGCCGCCTGGTGGCCGTCTTCCAGCCGCACCTGTACTCGCGCACCCGCGACTTCGCCCCCGCCTTCGCCACGGCGCTCGCCGCCGCCGACGTGGTGTTCCTCACGGACATCTACGCCGCGCGCGAGCAGCCCATCGAAGGCGTCACCGGCGAGCTGATCCTGGACCCGCTCCGCGCCTCCGGCGCCGACGTGCGGTACGTCGTCGACCGCGCCGCCGTGGTGGACACCGTCTCGGCCGAGCTGCGGGCGGGCGACCTGTGCATCACCATGGGCGCCGGCAACCTGGACATCGCCGCGCGCGAGCTGCGCCAGCTGCTCTCGTCGCCCTCCGCCGCGGCGGGCCGGTGAAGCGCCGCGGCGTCATCGCCCTGGCCGCCGCCGGCGTCATCGGCGTGGCGGCGTCGTCGCCGCTCTGGGCACCGCCGGCGCTGCGTCACGTGGGGTGGTTCGGCGCGCGGCGGGTGGAGGTGTCGGGGACGCGGCTGCTGGCGCCGCACGAGGTGCTGGCGGCCTCGGGCGTCCGGATCGGCAGCAACGTGTGGACGAACGCGGGGGGATGGGAAGCGGCGCTGGAGAAGCATCCCGTCATCTCCGAAGCGACGGTGACGCGCCGCTTTCCGCACACGCTGCGCATCCGGGTGACGGAGAAGACGCCCGCCGCGCTGGTGGAGGCCGGCACCCTGCGCCCCGCGACCGCCGACGGCGAAGTGCTCCCCGTCGACCCCGCGCGCGCCGCCGTCGATCTCCCGCTGGTGACCGCGCGCTTCAAGATGGGCGATGACCGGCGGCGCATCTCCGACCCCGGCGCGCGGGTCGCGCTGGCGGAGGCGGCGCGGCTGGGGGCGCTGGACCCCGCGCTGATGGCGCGCGTCTCGGAGCTGCGCCCGGCCGGGAGGGGCGAGGTGCGGCTGGTGATGGACGGAGCCGACGTCCTCCTCCGCGCCGGCGCCGGCGAGCCCGCCCTGGTCCGCCTCCGCGCCGCGCTGGACGACGTGGCGAGGCGCGCCGCGACGGACACGCTGTCGGTCGGCCGCGTGGTGGTGGACGCGCGGTTCGACGACCAGGTGGTGGTAAGACGGGAAAAGAAGTCCTGAGTGCTTGGTGCTTCGTCCTTGGTACCTACTGAGGACGATCGACCGAGGACCAAGCACCAGGGACCAAGGACTATCAGTTCGCAGCTGCCGTTTCGCACTTTCGCACCCTCGCACCTTCGCACTCGCCGTAATGCGCCCAACGGTCGTCGCGGGACTGGACATCGGCTCTAGCAAGACCGCCGTGGTGATCGCCGAGATCACCGGCGAGCCGCCGCAGCGCGCGCAGGTCAAGGTCCTGGGCGTGGGGCAGGCGCGCACCACCGGCATCCGCCGCGAGATCGTCACCGACATCGAGGCCACCACCGAGGCCGTCCGCAAGGCGGTCAAGGAAGCCGAGCTGATGGCTGGCGTCACGGTGGAGCGGCTGTACACGGGGATCGCGGGCGAGCACATCCACGCGTGGCCCTCCAGCGGCGTGGTCGCCGTCGGGCGCACCAGCGGCGGGCGCGACCAGGAGGTCACGCCGGCCGACGTGGAGCGGGTCAACGAGGTGGCGCGCGCGGTGGCGATCCCCGCGGACCGCGAGATGATCCACGCGATCCCGCAGGAGTACATCGTCGACTCCCAGGACGGCATCCGCGATCCCGTGGGGATGGCCGGGATGCGGCTGGAGGCCGAGGTCTTCCTGGTCACCGGCTCCGCCTCCGCCGCGCAGAACATCCGCAAGGCCGTCACCCGCGCCGGCTACCAGGTGGCCGAGCTGGTGCTGGAGCCGCTGGCCTCCTCCCTCGCCGTGATGAGCGAGGACGAGAAGGAGATCGGCACCGCGCTGGTGGAGCTGGGCGGCGGGACCACCGACATCGCGGTCTTCCACGAGCGGAAGATCCGCCACCTCGCCTCCCTTCCGTGGGGCGGGTCGACGGTGACCAACGACATCGCCAAGGGGCTGTCGCTCCCCTACGCCGAGGCCGTGCGCGCCAAGGAGCGCTGGGGCTCGGCGCGTGCCGACCTGGTGAGCCCGACGGAGACCTTCGAGATCGGCGGGCCGGCGCAGGGGCAGACGCGGCACGTCGCGCGCGAGCTGCTGGCGCACATCATCGAGCAGCGGATGGACGAGATCTTCGGCCTGGTGGCCGCGGAGCTGGAGCGGAGCGGGCTGGGGAACGCGCTGGGGGGCGGGATCGTGCTCACCGGCGGCGGGGCGTCGCTGGGGGGGATCGTGGAGCTGGCCGAGCGCTCCTTCGCCGCGCCGGTGCGCGTGGGCGTTCCCGGCGAGGGGCTGGGCGGGCTTGCGGATTCGGTGCGGCGGCCCAAGTTTGCAACGGCCGCAGGACTGGTCATCTACGGATCCCGCCGTCTCATCGACGACTCCCCCGAAAGCGCCGCGCGCGGCGCCGACGTATCCGGCATCGTCCGCCGCGTCAAGGACTGGCTCACGGACTTCTTCTGATCCACGCCGCGAAGGACTTCCCTGCGGAAGTCCCGCGGGACGCGCATATCTGAACCCGAGCGGAACCTCCCACGTGACCGGAGGAGCGAGATCCCGATGATCTTCGAATACGAAGACCCGATGCCGCAGAACGCCCGCATGAAGGTGGTGGGCGTGGGAGGCGGCGGCGGCAACGCCGTCAACCGCATGATCGAGGAGGACCTGGAGGGGGTCGAGTTCATCTCGGTGAACACGGACGCCCAGGTCCTCAAGCTCTCCAAGAGCACCATCAAGATCCAGATCGGCCAGAAGCTCACCCGTGGGCTGGGGGCCGGCGCGCGCCCCGACATCGGCCGGCAGGCGCTGGAGGAGAACCGCGAGGACATCCGCAAGGCGCTGGAAGGCGCCGACCTGGTGTTCGTCACCGCGGGGATGGGCGGCGGCACCGGCACCGGCGCCGCGCCGCTCATCGCCGAGATGGCGCGCGAGATGGGGGCGCTGACGGTGGCCATCGTCACCAAGCCCTTCATGTTCGAGGGGAAGAAGCGGATGCGGCAGGCCGAGGAGGGGCTCTCGGAGCTGCGCCGCGCGGCCGACACCATGATCGTGGTCCCCAACGAGCGGCTCCTCTCCGTCGTCGGCAAGGGGACGTCGTTCAAGGACGCGCTCAAGAAGGCGGACGAGGTGCTGCTGCACGCCACGCAGGGCATCTCCGACCTGATCCGCGTGACCGGCGAGGTCAACGTGGACTTCGCCGACGTGCGCACCATCATGAGCAACCGCGGCGCGGCACTCATGGGGACGGGCTTCGGCAAGGGCGACAACCGGGCGGTGGAGGCGGCGCAGGAGGCCATCTCCTCGCCGCTGCTGGACAACATCTCCATCTCCGGCGCGGCCGGCGTGCTCATCAACATCACCGGCGGGATGGACCTGGCGATCGACGAGGTGACCACCATCTCCTCCATCATCCAGGAGTCGGCCGGCGACGAGGCCGAGATCATCTTCGGCGCGGTGCACGACAGCAGCATGAAGGAAGAGGTGCGGGTGACGGTGATCGCCTGCGGCTTCGAGAAGATGGAGATGGTGGAGCGCACCGACAACGTGATCCGCCCCGACTTCCGCGCCCCGCGTCCGGGTGATGCCCGCGCGGAGCCGCGCGCCGAGCCGCGCCCGCTGAGCGGGAGCCGCACGGTGATGCCGGCGGCCGCCGAGGGCCCCGTCTCCCCGCCGTTCGCGCGGCCGGAGCCGGCGCCGCCGCAGCACTCCACGCCGGTGCACAAGTTCCCGGTGCCGCCCCGTCCGTCGGAGCCCCGCTCCACGCCGAGCGACCTGGAGATCCCGACCTTTATCCGGAGGCAGATGGACTAGTGCGCGTCCACCTGCTACCTTAGATCCGCGAGCGCAGCGGGGCACCGCCGATTCGTCAGGCGGTCCCCCGCTGCGCTGTCGTTTGTCGGGGTCGGTTAAGCTCCGGCTGGTGTTCGCGAACTGGGCTGCTAATTCGACAGCGTTCCTTGTGCGCGCGGCGGTTTTGGCTTCGGCATTGCACGCTCCCCAAAGGCGGAGGAGGCTTAAGGGGGAGAGGGGTATGGAGAAGCGCGGGCTGTTGCGGGTGCGTGCCGGATAGACGGGCAACTAGCTTTCGGGAACTGGGACTTCGATTTTTTCCGTTCGACTAAGCCATATTACGGGCGTCCGTCCCGGACGGACGAGGTTCTGCCGGTAGAGCAGCGCACAAGGGACAATATCTTGGGCCTAGACCAGCAGAAGGACGATCAATGGTGGATCGATTCTATCGTCGACGCGATGAAGGTCTCGGTGGAGATCGTCGTCGCTGAGACGTTCCGCGGTGCCTACCAGACGTTCTCGAAGCCCGTAGTGCTGGAGTGTTCGGACGGGCGAGACTATGTTGTGAAGGGGAGGTTCGTTCAGGAGAGGCTGCGCATCCGTAGCATTCCACGCGCGATGTTTACGGAGCAGGTTGTTGGCCGCTTGGGCGGCGCCATGGGCGCGCCTGTCGGGCGTGTTGTCCTAGTGGATCTTCCGGAGCATCTTCTCCGGGACGACGCTCGGCTCGTTCATCTTCGGCCGGGCATCGCTCACGGCAGCGAGTTGCTGGACTCGGTGCACGACAACTACGTCATCGAACAACCCGCACTCAACCGCTCGCGCCTCGCGCTGCTCGCGTTGCTCTTTGGTTGGTTCGAGGCCTCCGATCAGCAGTACCTGTTCGATGACGACCCCCCGTTCCGCATTTACTCGGTCGATCATGGTCACTTTCTCCCCGGCGGCCCGGACTGGACTACAGTCAGCCTTCGGCGAGCCAGCGTGCCTGAAGCCGATGTCCAGGTGCTCGGCTCCGCCGCCTTGGGACCGGACATTGGGCCAGACTTGATAGCTGCGTCCGAGCGACTGCGCGGCATTGACGATGCGGAGATAGTTCGAGCAGTAGCCGCACCGCCCGACACATGGACGGTAAGCGTGCCGGAGCGGATGGAACTCGCGAAGTTCCTCTCGCGTCGGCGGGATCAGCTTGTCGCCATGTTCGCACAGGGCGCTAACGCCTCAAGGGCCAGGCACTGATGCTCACTCGGTACTCGATAATTCAGTATGTCCCAGATCCACTCGCGGGAGAGCGGATCAACATAGGGATTCTCGCAATCGGCGGCGAGCGCATGGTTAGCCGTTTCGTCCCGAATTGGGACCGGATAGACTGCTTTGCAGCAGGCCGGAGCACTGAGTTCCTGCGGGATTTCGCACGTCAGTTCCTTGTTGCGGACCCGGATCAGCTTGGGTTGAGCGCGAAGTTCGCCGCGGCAGAAGGCATTACTGCTAAGGATTTGGAAAGCATAGCGGCGCGGTGGCGCCACAGTATTCAGTTCACCGCTCCCGCCTCCTCAACTCGCTCTCCCGAAGAAGTGCTGGAGCGAATTGGACCAAAGGTGTTGCGGACAGCCGCCCAACGGCCACTCCCGGCAAAGGTGAGCCGTGGCAGGCGTGAGGCGCAGCGACTGGCCTTTGGTGTTGTCCAAATGGCTGCGGCGCTCCGCCCATCTGCCGAGGTCGACGTGGTTGTACATCGGGCAGCACCTCTGGCCGGCAAGGTTGAGAATCATCGGTTCGACGCGGTCGCGATGAACGGATCACCGATTCTCGGAATGCAAGGAATCTCCTTTGAACGGGGGAATGCGACTGAACTCCGAAGTCACATCGATGCCCTCGCATACACAATGATTGATGTACGAAATGCGCACCCGGATCTCGCATTAGGCGTGCTCGCACTTCGACCCCCTGAGGGCTTGGCCCCGCACGCGTACCGGCAATTTGAGCGTGCTGAGATTGTCTTCGAAGCTATCGGTGCCGATATCGTAACGGAGGAGGACGCTCGCGACTGGACGGTAGGTCAGATAGAGACTTATCTCGAGGGAAGCGAGCCATCGCCGCCAGAGATCCTTCAGCTCACGATTCCCGGAGCGGCCTAAGCGGTAGATGTCGCAATCGCGTTGATCTACCAGGGCGGCGCCTTCCCCGGACGATTACGCGGTTCCAATCGAAATCGAAAGCTCTCCCGCGGTCTGGGAGGATGTGGGACTCCGGATGGGCCTCTGGCTCCTCCGGACGTGTCTTGGTTCCGCTCGTTCCCGGGCGGCTGCAATCCGTGGTCAATCGAAGAAGCAAGGAGAGCCGATCGATGGCGAATCCCTACCGCATCCTCTCGCTCGGCGTGCTGGGCACGTTCGCGCTGGCGCTGGGCTCGGCGTTCACGCTGCGCAAGCCGAAGGACCAGGGCCCGCCGCCCCCGCCGCCGCTCCTGGCCGCGGCCTACGCCGCGCCCGTGGAGTCGGTGCACCGCGCCGAGCTGCGCAAGGGCGAGACGCTCTCGCAGCTGATGGAGCGGATGCGGCTGGACGGAGAGGCGGCCAGCGCCCTCCTCGCCTCCCTCTCGGCCTCCGCCGACCCGCGCTCGCTGCGACCGGGGATGGCCGTGGAGTGGCGGACGTCGAACAGGACCGGCGGCCTGCGGCGGATGCGGATGAAGCTGGACGCCGACCGCACGCTGGACGTGGACGGCCGCTCCGGCGCGCTGCAGGCCGAGGTGAAGGAGGTGGCGGTGCGCCCCGACACGGCCGTGCTGGCCGGCACCGTGCGGCGCTCGCTCTACCAGGCCATGCTCGACGGCCAGGGCGACGTCCCCCGCGCCGAGCGCGAGCGGATGGTGGACCTGCTGGCCGACCGCATCTTCGCCTACAAGATCGACTTCTCCCGCGACCTCAAGCCCGGCGACTCGTACAGCATCGTGGCCGAGCGGATGGTGCGCCCGGACGGCACCGCGCGCACCTCGCGCATCCTGGCCGTGCGCTTCGACGTGGGCGAGAAGAGCCACCAGGCCTTCTTCTTCTCGGCCGACGGCGAGGAGGACTACTACGACGCCGACGGCGAGTCGATGAAGCGCGCCTTTCTCCGCGCGCCGCTGGAGTTCCGCCGCATCTCCTCGGTCTTCAGCACCGGCCGCTTCCACCCCATCCTGCGCCGCATGCGCGCCCACCACGGCATCGACTACGCCGCCGCGCCCGGCACCCCGGTGCGCGCCGTGGGCGACGGGGTGATCCGCAAGGCCAGCTGGGGCGGGGGATACGGCAACGTGATCGAGGTCAGCCACCGCGGCGGCTACTCCAGCCGCTACGCCCACCTCCGCGGCTACGCCAGCGGGATCCGCCCCGGCGTGCGCGTGACCGCCGGAACGGTGATCGGCTACGTGGGATCGACGGGGCTCTCGACCGGGCCGCACCTCCACTACGAGTTCCACATGGCCGGCCGCCCGGTGAACCCCGCCTCCATCAAGCACCTCACCGGCGCCCCCGTCCCCGGCGGCGCCCGCTCCCGCTTCCGCGCGCTGGTCCAGTCGCGCCTGGCGCTGATGGAGCGCGCGGGCCAGCCGGCGCTCGCCTCCCGCGCCACGACCGCGCGCGCTGGTGAGTGATCCCCGAACGCGCGTCGGAAGACGCACGAGCCGGCACCGGTTCGCCGCGCTCGCGTTCGCGCTCCTGCTCAGCTGCGTGCTGGCACGCGGCGTGGATGCGCAGCAGGCGGACGTCGCGCCGCCCGCCGTCGCGCCGCCGGCCGAGGCGTACCTCGCGGTCCTTCGCCACGTGGCCGAGCTGCTGCGGAGGGAGAGCCCCGGCGAGCGGATCGCGGTGTTCGCCAGGAGTCTGCCGGCGAGCGTCCCGGACGAGCGGCTGCGGGAGCTCGACATGGTCCGCGCCGACGACCTCTGCGTCGCGACCCGGGTGGTTGTCTTCGAACCGGCGGAGCCGCGCGAGCCGGACACGCCGGACACGTTCACGCTGCAGGTGATCGCCGGGAAGACGAACAACTTCCTGATGCCTTCGGTGTTCAGCGTCCGGTGCGCCGATGGCGAGTGCCACGCCCGTCGGGTGCCGGGCGGCCCGATCTCGGACAGCGTCGTCGGCTGCGCCAGCACGGCCGGCGCGCCGAATCCGTGAGGCGGCGCCCGTCGCGGCCGGGCGTGGCGCTGGATCGGATGGAGGGGGCGGCGAGGGCGGTGCACGGGTTGCGGGTCGGGGGCCGGCCGCGCATGTTCCGGCCCTCGTGAGGGGCGTGAGCGGCCCCTCGATCCCATCCCGAGCCGGACACCGTGGCTAACGAGATCGACGTTCCTGGCGGCCTGGAGCTGTATCCGGCCATCGACCTGCGCGGCGGCCGCTGCGTGCGGCTGGAGAAGGGCGAGGCGGCGCGCGAGACCGTCTACGGCGACGATCCGGTGGCGGTCGCGCGGGGATTCGCCGAGGCCGGCGCGGAGTGGATCCACGTGGTCGACCTGGACGCCGCCTTCGGCACGGGCACCAACCGCGCGCTGATCCGCGACGTGGTCGCCGCCGTCCCGCTGCGCGTGCAGACGGGCGGGGGGCTGCGGACGGACGAGGACCTGGCCGAGGTGCTGGAGGCCGGCGCCGCGCGCGCGGTGATCGGCACGGCGGCCATCGAGAACCCGGAGCTGGTGCACCGGGCCATCCTGCGCTGGGGCCCGGAGCGCATCGCCGTCGGTCTGGACGCACGGGGACGGCGGCCGGCGGCGCGCGGGTGGACGGAGGAGAGCGGCGCCGACCTCTTCGACCTCGCGAAGTCACTGGTGGGGCTGGGCGTGCGGACGATCATCCACACCGACATCGAGCGAGACGGGATGATGGGCGGGCCGAACCTTGACCTCTCCGCCGAGTTGGCGCGCGAGTCGGGCGCGGAGGTGATCGTCTCGGGCGGGATGCGGGGGCGCGAGGACGTGGACGCGGTGGCGGCGGCGCACCGGGCGGGGCGGGGGATCGCCGGCGCCATCATCGGCAAGGCGATCTACGAGGGGCGCATCGACCTGGCCGACGCCCTCCGCTCCGTGCGGGGCTGACGCGATGCCGCAGATCCACCTCAACGGCACGCGCGGCACGCTCAGCCGCGACGCCCTGGCCTCCGTCATCCAGCGCTACACCGGCCGCGGGATGGTCGAGTCGCGCCGCTTCGCCGACAACATCATCGCCGGCAAGCGCGTCTCCCTCTACGTCGACGACTTCGACGCCGTCTACGACCTGGCCGACATGCTCTCCAGCATGGGCGTGGAGGCCGAGCCGGACGAAGCGGACAACTGACGGCCCTCGTCCGCACGAGCACGACCCATGAGACCGGCACGGCGCCCACCGCCGTGCCGGTCTCGTTTGCGGCTCGGGCCCGGATCCGGCACGCCATCGACACACCTGTTCGATCGGCGCCGCGAAATGCGCGCTCGGCTTTTCGCGAACTTTCGCCGACAAAAATGGGCAACGTGGGCGTAGTCCGAATGCCTGAATTCCGCGCGGAATAATCGATGATTTCGCGAGAAAATCCTTGGTGAGCGCAAATGTTTTTGGATGAACACGATGGGGCGAATCGCAAGTTTACAATCCTGAACGGTCGATAGAAAAAGCTTGCTTCGCGCCGCGTTGTTTCTTAAAGTCTCCGCCGTGGACGATTGAGGATGCACATCCATCTCACCCCACACACGCGCGGAGTCCCCATTCCTTCCCCACTACAGGAGCTCGAGCAGATCGTCGCGCGCGGCGAGTCCGAGCAGGTCGAGTTCAAGGCCTCGACCGGGCAGCGCACCGACGCCGTGAAGACCGTCTGCGGGATGCTGAACCACGCCGGCGGCTGGGTGCTGTTCGGCGTGGACCGCGGCATCATCACCGGCCAGCAGGTGAGCGACGACACGCTGGAAAGCCTGGTCCGCGAGCTGGGCCGCATCGAGCCGCCGGCTTCCGTGACGCCGGAGGTGATCGAGCTGTCGCCCGGCAAGGGCGTCATCCTGGTCCGCGTCCCCGGCGGGAGCGGCCCCTTCCAGTACAACGGCCGCACCTACCTGCGGAGGGGCGCCACCACGTCGACGCTGGAGAAGGAGGAATACGAGCGATTCCTCCACGCGCAGGCGCGGCGGCTCGCCGAAAGCGAGACTCACCCCGCCGGCTACCAGCCCCCGGTCCGCGTCCCGTACGAGCTGACGCAGCTGCAGCGCACCATCCTGGCGGCGCTGGCGGACGGCGGGCCGGCGTCGTCGGTGGCGCTGGAGCAGCGGCTGGAGGTCTACTCCAACTTCCGCATCCTCACCAGCCTGCGGCAGCTCAGCGAGATCGGGCTGGTGGAGAAGACCGGGAAGACGCGCGGCGCGCGGTGGCGCCTGATCGGCCAGGTGCTCCCATGATGCAGGGCGCCGACGTGGTGCAGGCCATCTTCCGCACGCTCGGGATCGACGGCTGGGAGACGGCCGGGATGGAGCCTGCCGACGCCGCGATCCCCGTGCGGGCGTGGGAGCCCGGCGGCGGATGCGCCGGACCGGCCGACCGTCGTGGCCCGGCGGTGGATGTCGATCGCGCGGGCGCGTCGGGCGGACCGGAGCCGGAGATCGCGCCGGATCCCTGCCTCGCGGAGGACGGGGCGCGATAGCGCGCGGGGCGGTCGCGGGATTGGGAGCGGCGGGATCGTGGGGATCGATCGGGATTCGCGGGCGGGGCTTGTCAGCGGGGGCGGTCGGGGGGATCTTGTGGCGTTCCCCGGCACACGTCCCTATCCCGGTCCATCCGCCATGCCGTCCAGCACTCCCGCGACCGCCGTCGACCTCCGCTCCGACACCGTCACCCAGCCGTCGCCCCAGATGCGGCGCGCCATGGCCGAGGCCGAGGTGGGCGACGCGGTGCTGGGCGACGATCCCACGGCCGCCGAGCTGGAGCGGTACGCGGCGGAGCTGCTGGGGAAGGAGCGCGCGCTCTTCTTTCCCAGCGGGATCATGGCGAACACCACGGCGCTCCTGGTGCTGGCGGAGCCGGGGACCGAGGCCGTGATCGACGCGGGCGGGCACATCCTCAACTGGGAGGAGGGCGCCGCCGCGGCCTTCGGCGGCATCCAGCTCCGCGCCGTGCAGACGCGCGACGGGCTGCTGCGCGCCGAGGACGTGGCCGAAGCCGTCCGCCCGCCCTCGCCCTTTCTCCCGCGCACCTCGGTGGTGTGCCTGGAGAACACGCACAACAGCGCCGGCGGCCGCGTGCTGCGGCTGGCGCAGATGCAGGCCGTGGCCGAGGCGGCGCGCGAGCGCGGCGTGAAGGTGCACCTGGACGGCGCCCGCCTCCCCAACGCCGAGGCCGCCAGCGGCATCCCCATGGCCCGCTACGCCGAGCTGGCCGACACGGTGATGGTGGCGCTCTCCAAGGGGCTGGGCGCCCCCGTGGGCTCCATCCTGGCCGGGAGCGCCGAGACCATGGAGCGCGCCTGGCGGGTGCGGCGGCGGCTGGGCGGGGGGATGCGGCAGGCGGGGATCGTGGCGGCGGCGGGGCTGTACGCGCTCCGCGAGAACCTGGGGCGGCTGGAGGAAGACCACCGCCGCGCCGACACCCTGGCCCGCCGCGCCGCCGAGCTCCCGGGCGTCACCGCGCCGAAGCCGCAGACCAACATCGCCATGCTGGACCTGGAGGACGCGCGGCTGGAGCCGCAGCCGCTCCTCCGCGAGCTGGACCGGCGCGGCGTGCGGATGACCCAGTTCGGCCCGCGCCGGCTGCGCGCGGTGACGCACATGGACGTGGACGACGCGGCCATCGAGCGCGCCGTCGCCGCGCTGACGGAAGCCGTCCACGAAGCGATCGGCTGATCGGGCGCGACCGCGGAACGTGGATCGCTGGCGGCGGATCGGACGCGTGCGTCAAGGTTTACGGGCCGGCGTGGAAGACCCTTGCGCGCGGCGCCGCAAACGTGTAAACTTTCGGGTGTTCTTCGGGAACCGGACCTCTCGCCCGGTGTATCCATCCGTCTCACCCGACAACCCCCAGCAGCCGAGATGATGAGCACCAAGGTCGAAGAGGATCGCAAGAAGGCCCTGAACGTGGCCATCGGCACCATCGAGAAGTCGTACGGGAAGGGCTCGATCATGCGGATGGGGGTCAACGGCCCCATGGTCAAGGTCAGCGTGATCCCCACGGGCGCCATCAACCTGGACGCCGCCATCGGCATTGGCGGCGTTCCGCGGGGGCGCATCACCGAGATCTACGGACCCGAGTCCTCCGGGAAGACGACGCTCTGCCTGCACGTGATCGCCAACGCGCAGAAGGCGGGCGGGATCGCCGCGTTCATCGACGCCGAGCACGCGCTGGACATCGAGTACGCGCGCAAGCTGGGCGTGGACGTGGACAACCTCCTGGTGTCGCAGCCCGACACGGGCGAGCAGGCGCTGGAGATCGCCGAGGTGCTGGTGCGCTCGGCGGCGCTGGACGTGGTGGTGATCGACTCGGTGGCGGCGCTGGTGCCGCGCGCGGAGATCGAGGGCGAGATGGGCGACAGCCACGTCGGCCTCCAGGCGCGGCTCATGAGCCAGGCGCTCCGCAAGCTGACCGGTGCCATCAACCGCTCGCAGACCACGGTGATCTTCACCAACCAGATCCGCGAGAAGATCGGCGTGATGTTCGGCAACCCCGAGACCACCACCGGCGGGCGGGCGCTCAAGTTCTACGCCAGCCTGCGCATCGACATCCGGCGGATCGGGAGCATCAAGGACAAGGAAGTGCTGGTCGGCAACAAGACGCGCGCCAAGATCGTGAAGAACAAGGTGGCGGCGCCCTTCAAGCAGGCCGACTTCGACATCATGTTCAACGTCGGCATCGACCACTACGGGATCATCGTGGACCTGGGGGTGGAGAACGACGTGATCCAGAAGGCGGGCGCGTGGTTCAGCGCCGGCGACGTGCGCCTGGGCCAGGGCCGCGAGAACGCCAAGGCCTTCCTCCAGGAGAACCCCGACCTCGCGGCCGAGATCGAGGCCAAGGTCAAGGAGATCCTGGGCATCAACGGCGTCGCCGCCGTCGCCGAGGAAGGCGCCGTCGCCGCGCTGGACTGAGCCGCCCGCGCGGGACGCTCGTGCGATCGCGACGCCCTCGCCCAATTCCGGGCGGGGGCGTCCCGCGTTGTGGAGCGAGAGTATGCATCCGCGCGCGTCCGCGGCTCCCCGCACTACGACAGGGCCGTGAGAATCTGGCTGACGAATGCGCGAGGCCTGGGCGCGGCAGCGTCGACACCGCCCCGGCCGCACCGACCACCGCCGCGAATCGGATAATACCAGATGCCGCATCGGATTGTGCAATCGATCTCGCTCACCATCGGTGTCCGTGCTCGCCCCGTCCGTATCAACTGCGTCATCGGGGGGATGTGGAGCAGTGCCCAACCTCCGCGCCGATCCTCTGATGGCGTGGTTGGCGATGCTTGAAGGCGCCGACGTGGCGGGCGGACACCGGTCGCGGCGAGGGAAGACCGAAAGGTGCCTCTCCGAAAAATTTCGATCCTCATCTCCGCCCATGGTTCCACGGTGGGACGCGGGCTTTTCCTCTCCGGATGCGACTGCCTCCCCAGCGTCTCTGCACATTCCGTCCAGGGAACTGGTATAAGTCTATGCCGCAACCGGAGTTGCTTTCGCCGTGGCCCGGCTCCTGCACAGGGTCCGTCGCACCCAGCGTGACGGCGAACTCGTTCAGGAGGTGAGGGTTATGGCGGGTCTCGGGAAGAAGCTGATGTGGATGGCGGTGGGGAGCGCCACCTCCAGGGCGGTGCGGAACGTGACCCGCAGCGCGCTCCACAACCGCGCCGGCCGTCCCAAGCTGCCGGCCAACGTGCGCCACCGGCACGGGATGGGCACCGCGCTCACCTGGGTGATCGGCGCCAGCGCCCTGATGGCGGTGGCCGACGTGCTCCGGGAGCAGAGCAAGGACGCGGCGGACGTGCGCTGACGGCGCGTCGCCTCGCCGGAATGCCGAGCGCCCGCGCGGGAGAGATCCCGTCGCGGGCGCTCGGCGTTCCGGCGGCGGCTTGCGCCGGGGTCGCCCGCCGGTATTCTTGGGGCCATGCGAATCGTGCTGCAGCGGGTATCCCGCGCGAAGGTCACCGTCGAGGGGCGGGTGACGGGGGAGATCGGCCGCGGGCTCCTCCTCCTGGCCGGCTTCACCGACGGCGACAGTGAGGAGGCGCTGGCCTGGATGGCCGACAAGGTGGTGGGGCTGCGCATCTTCCCCGACGACGAGGGAAAGATGAACCGCTCCGTGGAGGAGGCGGACGGCGCCATCCTGGTGGTCTCGCAGTTCACGCTGTACGCCGACGCGCGCAAGGGACGCCGCCCCAGCTTCGTGGACGCGGCGCGGCCGGAAGTCGCGATCCCGCTCTACGAGCGCTTCGTGGCGCTGCTGCGCGCCACCGGCCGCCGCGTGGAGACCGGCGAGTTCGGCGCCATGATGGACGTGGAGCTCCTCAACGAGGGGCCCGTCACGCTCATCCTGGAGCGTTGAGCGTGCCGCGCGGGTTCCCGTCCTGGTACGGGAAGTTCCCCACCGGCGACGGCCGCATCGTCGGCCTCCTGCGGAGGACGCCGGGGGAGCTGGCGGCGCGGCACGCGATCGCCTTCACGAACAGCCTGGACGATCTGTACTTTCACGAGTTCGCCGGAATCCGCCTTCCGTCCGGGCGGCCGATCCTGTTCCTCGCGTATGCTCATCCGCTCCCGGTCCAGACCAACGTCCTGGCCGACATCGCGGACGACCCCGTCGCGGCGCGCCGCGAGCTGCTCGACATGCTGGGGCTGGAGGAGGACGCCTTCTCCTGGACGACCGACGAGCCGCCGTTCGACGCCGAGGAGTACGCGGCGCTCACCGAATCCAACCGAATCCGACGCCAGATGACCTCGTCTCCCGCGCATCCACCCATCATCCTGGCCTCGCAGTCGCCGCGCCGCGCGGAGCTGATCGCGAGGCTGGAGCTCATCGTCGACGTGCTCCCGGCCGACATCGACGAGTCGTATCGGCAGGGCGAGACGCCGCCGGAGCACGCGGAGCGGCTGGCGCGCGAGAAGGCGGAGGTGATCGCCCGCGCGCATCCGCACGCCCTCGTCGTGGGCTCGGACACCATCGTGGTGGTGGACGGCGACGTGCTGGGCAAGCCCCGCGACCGCGCGCACGCCGTGGAGATGCTGATGCGCCTCTCCGGGCGGGAGCACGAGGTCTGCACCGGCGTGGCCATCGCGCACGGGGAGCGGGTGGAGAGCGGGCTGGAGCGCGTGCGCGTCCGCTTCCGCGCGCTGGACCGCGCGCTCTGCGAGGCGTACGTGGACACCGGCGAGCCGATGGACAAGGCGGGCGCCTACGGGATCCAGGGCTTCGGCTCGGCGATCGTGGAGGGGATCGAGGGCGACTACTTCGCGGTGATGGGGCTCCCCGTGGTGCGGATGCTGGGCCTCTTCGAGCGCTTCGGATGGCGGTACCGCTTCGGGAAGCTGGTCGCGACGTGAGCGATCGGTCGGGCGACTTCCTTCGTCGCGCCGCTTCCCGAGGCGCCCGCGCCGCCCGCCGAGCCTCCGCCGCGCTGATCGGCGATCGATCGGAGGAGGCGTTCCGGGATCGTGAGACCGGGGATCGGGAGATGGCGATCGGGATCGCGAGATGAAGCGATCGGGATCGGGAGACGAGGACGGCGGCGTGGAACCCGGCTTGCGCGGGTCCGCGCCGCCGTCGCACTTTCTCCGGCGATCTTCCACGATCCATCGATCCCCATCTCCACCCGGAGCCCGGACGCCCGATGATCCTCGCCATCGACCAGGGCACCACCGGCACCACCTGCCTCGTCATCGACCACGACGGTGGGGTGCGCGGGCGGGCGTACAGCGAGTTCACGCAGCACTTTCCCCGTCCCGGCTGGGTGGAGCACGACGCGGCCGAGATCTGGGAGGTGACGCGCCGCGCCGCGAAGGTGGCCGCGGCGCACGCGGGGACCACGCTGGACGCGCTGGCCGGCATCGGCATCACCAACCAGCGCGAGACGGTCGTCCTCTGGGACCGCGCCACGGGGGAGCCGGTGCACCACGCGCTGGTCTGGCAGGACGGCCGCACCGCCGACCTCTGCCGGCGGATGAAGGCGGAGGGGCGGGAGGACGACGCGCGCGCGCGCACCGGGCTGGTGATCGACCCCTACTTCAGCGCCACCAAGCTGGCGTGGCTCCTGGACAACGTTCCCGGCGCGCGTGCCCGCGCCGAGGCGGGGGAGCTGGCGGCGGGGACCATCGACTCGTGGCTGGTCTGGAAGATGACCGGCGGGCGGCTGCACCTGACGGACCGCACCAACGCCTCGCGCACGCTCCTCTACCATCTGGACGACGACGCGTGGGACCCGCGTCTCCTGGAGCTCTTCGGCATCCCGGCGGCGGTGCTCCCGGAGATCCGCCCGTCGAGCGAGGTGTACGGCGAGACGGACGGCGAGGCGTTCGGCGGCACGGCTCCGATCGCGGGGATCGCGGGGGACCAGCAGGCGGCGCTGTACGGGCACGGCTGCTGGAACGCGGGGGAGGGGAAGAACACCTACGGCACCGGCGCCTTCCTCCTGGTGCACACCGGGGCGGAGCGGGTGCCGTCCGCGCACGGGATGCTGACCACGGCGGCGTGCGGCGCGCGCGGGGAGCGGGCGTTCGCGCTGGAGGGCTCCATCTTCATCGCCGGCGCGGCGGTACAGTGGCTGCGTGACGGGCTGGGGATCATCGCCGAGGCGGGGGAGACGGACGCCCTGGCGCGCTCGATTCCCTCCAGCGACGGCGTCTACTTCGTCCCCGCCTTCACGGGGCTGGGGGCGCCGCACTGGGAGCCGCGGGCGCGGGGGACGGTCTTCGGGCTCACGCGCGGGACCACGCGGGCGCACCTGGCGCGCGCGGCGCTGGAGTCCATGGCCTTCGCCACGCGCGACGTGGCGGAGGCCATGGAGGGCGACGCGGGGGTGCGGATGCCGGAGCTGCGGGTGGACGGCGGCGCGGCCGCCAACGACTGGCTGATGCAGTTCCAGGCGGACGTGCTGGGGGTGCCGGTGCGCCGCCCGGCGATGGTGGAGGTGACGGCGCGCGGCGCGGCCGGGCTGGCGGGGATCGCCACCGGCTTCTGGGCGACTCCCGAGGAGTTCGCCGCCGCGCGCCCGGACGAGACCGTATTCCACCCCGCGGCGGACGCGGCGGCGCGCGCCGAGGCGCTCGCGGGGTGGCGCCGCGCGGTCCGGGCCACGTGCGCCTGGGCCGCCCAGGGAGACCCGACATGAACACCGTACTGCTCTGCCTCTGCCTCTCCTTCGGAAGCGGCGACGGCGGCCTCAAGCTGCGGCGGCCGGAGGTGCCCGACCGCTTCTTCGGCGAGGACAAGTTCCAGCACTTCTTCGTCTCGTTCCTGGTCACCAGCCTTTCCGCCTCCGGGGCGCGGCTGGCGGGGCTGGACGAGGACACCAGCCTCCTGGTGGGCGCCGCCACCGGCACCGCCGTCGGCGTCGCCAAGGAGCTGCGCGACGGGCGCACCGAGGGCGAGACGGCGTCGCTCCTGGACTTCGTGTGGGACATGGGCGGCGTGGGCGCGGCCACCGTCGTGGTGGCGCAGGGGCGCTGACCCGTGGCGCTCCCCACTCCCTCCGCGCTCCCCGAGGTCCCCGCGCGCCTCCACTTCGGCGGAAAGACCACGGAGGCGCGGGCGCAGGTCATCGAGCGCAGCGCCCGGTGGCGGCAGGTGGGGGCCGCGCAGCAGCTCCTGTGGTGGCTGCTGGCGCCGGTCGCCTTCTTCATCCCCCCGCACATCCCCTGGGTGCTGCTGGTGCTGGGGATCGGCGGATACCGCGCCGTCACGCGGATGATGGAGCACCGCACGCTGGTGTCGCTGCACGGGGCCTGCCCCAAGTGCGGGACCGAGCAGGCGTTCACCGAGCTGGGGAGGATGCGCCAGCCGCACAAGGTCACCTGCGCCAACTGCCGCTGGGAGATCGAAGCCGAAGTCGCCCACTCCTCGACCGTGACCTAGACGGCGGATCGCGGAAAGGCGGCATCGCGTTCACGCTCCGCCGCGCCGCGCATCGCCACGACACCCCGAAGAGCGACGGACGAAAAAGCGCGAAGCGCCGAGGTGTTCCCCTCTCCGTTATCGCCCCGTTATCGGGAGAGGGGAAAGCGTGATGGGTCCACGAGGCAGTTTTCGCGGACCATCACGCGAGGGGTGAGGGCCCGTCGGGCGCGCACCCCCAGCCCTTCGCCCCCGGTCGATCCAACGAAAACCGTCCCTCCCGCGCATCCGGGAGGGACGGTTCGTCGCTGTGGCCGATCTCGATCCTGGTCGATCGCAATCCCGATCCCGCTACACCGTCGTCCCAACCCGGGCCTCGGCGGGGCCCACCGCGGCGCGGAGCGTCTCCCTGCGGAACGCGGCGTTGGCGGGGAGGGTGGCCAGCGCACGCTCCGCCAGCTCGTGCGCCAGGGCGAGGTCGCCTTCCGCGGCCGCGAGGGCGGCGGCGGCGCGGTCTCGGTCGTAGGGCTTGATGCCGTACGCCTTCTCGGGGACGGCGGCCAGGTGCTCGCGCGCGCGGGCCGCGTCGCGCCGGTGGGCGGCCGCGAAGAAGGCGGCCTCCAGGTGGAAGCAGGGCGCCAGCCCCGGCGGAACCGCCGCCAGCGTCGCCATCGCGCGGTCCATCCGCCGCCCGGCCAGCTCCACGTCGCCCGTGTCCAGCGCGTGGCTGTACGCCATCAGGTTGCCCACGCACTCGTCGGCGGTGGCGTCGCGGAGCGCCACCACCCCCTCCACCAGCGCGCGCGGCCACTCGCGCGGCGGCGTCTCGGCCGTGGAGAGGGCGATCAGCGGGAGCATCGCCGACTCGCGCTCCGCCACGGCGCCGCCGCGCGCCAGCCGCAGCAGCCGCCCCCCGTCCGAGGTGAATCCGCCGCCCTTCATGGGGATGAGGGTGATCACCCCCAGCCCCGCCGACACCAGCGCCGTCATCCCCAGGACCACGTCGGCCAGCGGCGGGAGCGACACGCCCAGCCCCAGCGGCGCCCACGCGGCGAGCGCCAGCGCGAAGCTGGCCAGCGGCCCGCCCGCCAGCACCAGGGCGAAGCGGCGCCGCAGGTCGTGCGTGCCCGTCGGCATCATGGCGGCGATCCCGCCGGCCAGGCTCACCACGCGGTTGAAGCCCACGCGCAGCCGCCCCGTGGCCTCGTCGCGCTCGACGCGCAGCGGGCCCGCGACGTACAGGTGGAAGCGGAAGCGCGCGATCACGCCCCCCAGCACGTGCCCCAGCTCGTGCACCGCGATCCCCACGTAGGCGACTACGGCGGTGACGGCGATGAAGACCGGGAGCATCCACGCGCCCAGCCGGTCGCGCAGCAGCGCCCTGGTCTCCGGCGCGATCTCCGGGATCGCGGCGCCCATCCCCAGGAACCCGATCGCCGCGCCGATCGCCATCCCGGCCAGGAGGGGCATGGCCTTCCCCAGCACGCCGGGCTTCGCCGGCAGCGGCGCGCCGTCCTCCGCCGCGGACGCGGGGAGAACGGCGGTGGTGGATGCATCGTGCGTCATGGGTGCTCGTCCTGCCGGTGAGATGGTGGTGATTCGCGCCGGGGAGATGCGGAGGGTGATTCGAATCTATCCAGATCGCCGTTGCGGCTCCAGCCCCGAAGTCGAATCCGCGCACGTCGTTGCCGGGACGGACGCGATGGATCCCCATCCCCCCGCGACCCCCATCCTGCCGTCCCCCGTCCCCTCAGTGAACCGGGGAACTCCCACCGACCTTCATTCGCGCGTAGTTGGAGATGAGCGAGCGGAAGGCGTCGGGCTGCACGCTCAGCTGGCCCCAGAGCGGGTGGTCCATGGCGACGATCAGGAAGAGCATGAGCCCGAACATGGCGCCCATCAGCCCCGTGAGCAGCAGCTGCGAGCGGAGCCGCTCCATGTGGAAGAAGCAGGCGAACCCGATGGTGATGACGCCGCCCAGCAGGATCACCGTCCAGGTGACCACGCCGATCCCCTGCTCGCCCAGGAAGAGCCGCATCCGCCGCGCGTCCAGGAGCGCGTCCAGCTGCTCCATGATCTCGGGAAGGAGGCGCTCCTCGGTGGGAGAGGTGGGCGTCAGGGCGTGGACGGCGTGGGTCAGCCGGTCCACCGCGGCCCAGGTGCGGCGGCTCTCGCGGCCGTGCGCGCTGGCCGGCCACTCGTCGCCGACCACCAGCAGCACGTAGGCGCCCAGCTCCCGGTGCAGCCGCGTGCGCGCCGCGGGCTCCAGGCCGTCGATGGCGCGGTACATGTTCGCCGCGGCGCTCGCCTCCGTCATGCTGGCCTCCTCCACCTCCGCGTAGTCGCCCTGCACCGACACCACGATCAGCCCCAGCGCCACCGCGTAGACCACGCCCACGAAGGCGTGCAGCGCCGCCGCGGTGCCGTTGTCCTCGGGCGACACGGTGAGCCCGCTGCGGCGCGCCAGCAGCACGCCCCCCACCGCGATCCCCACGCTTCCGAGGACGAACAGCAGGCACAGGAGCACCAGGGGCAGATCGTAGAGCCAGTGCATGGTCGGGGAGACTCGGCGGATGTGGATCGGACGGAAAGGACGCCGGCCGGGGATGGGGGCCGATCGGGAAGACGGCGATGATCGGGAGAGATAAATCAAGCAACGATTCTACATCGTCGGGCGCCTGCCACCAAGGGCCGGCGCATCGTCCGGGCGATCGGATGCGCACGGCGGCCACGTCGAGGGACGGCAGGGCGGCTTCCGCACGGTGGACAGAGTATCGCTTGATTGCTCCCAAATGCGCGGTTAGCCTTCGCCTCCCGCCAGATCGTGCCATCGATCGGCAGATTCCGCCGCTCCGCCCGCCCCCTCGCGAAGGCTTCCCATGCCGCTCCCTCGCGCCGTCCGCACGCTCCTTTCCCTGGCCGTGCTCCTGGCCCTGCGCACCCTCCCGGCCGCCGCGCCGGCGCCGCTGGCGGCGCAGTGCCAGGTGATCTCCGGGTGCGAGAGCGGCGGGGTCGGGCCCGCGGGGATCGAGCCCGACACCGGCTCCTGGAGCGCCGCCGCCGCAACCATGCAGGTGGTGGTCAACCTCACCTGGTGCAGGCCCGGAGATCTCCTCTCCGTCACGCTGGACGGGCAGAGCGTGATGCCGGGCTTCGTCCAGAGCCAGGGATCCCTGGACTGCGCGGAGCCGTCCACGGCCTCCGGGGCGGTCACCCTCACGCCCGGCCCCCACGCGCTGACCGTGCAGATCCTCCACAACGGGGAGATCCTGACCACGACGGCGTTCTACACGTACACGCAGACGGGCCTCCCGCCCGGGGGCGGAGCGGTCGTGCAGGTGACGCCCGACGCGCAGCCGGTCACGCGCGGCGCCGCGCAGCGCGCCACCGAGCGCTTCACCGTGGCGAACGCCGGCAGCGCCTCCGCGGCGCTCTCGCTCGGCCGCACCTGCGCGGGCGCCGGAGTCACCGGGTGCACGCTGAGCCACGCGGCGCTGACGGTGCCCGGGGGCGGAATCGTCTCCATCGGCGTCAACTACACCACGGGCGGCGCGGGGACCGCCGGCACGGTGGCGCTCGTGGCGTGGAAGACGGGCGATTCCGCCACGGTGAACGACGCGGGATCGCGGCAGGTGAGCGTGATCGCCGCTCCCGTCGCGGGCCTCGTCGGCGACCCGGCCGTGACCACGGCCATCGACCGCTCCGCCTGCCTGATGCTCCCCGCCGGGCTGGGCGGCGTCTACGAGTGCGGCGACCTGCGGCTGGCGCACGGACTTCCGGCCACGCGCATCCTGAACAGGGGCTTCGCGCCCACCCTCCTCTACAACAGCCAGCACGCCTACCCCTATCCCGTGGTCTCCGCCGAGGTCCCCGCGCCCTCGGGAGCGCCCACGGTCGTGCTCGTCTCACTGACGGTGTCCGGGGTGACGCGCACCCGCGAGTACGCGCCGTGGGCGAGCGGATCGATGCGCCTGGGGATCGGCTTCGACGCCACCGGGCTCGCCACCGGCTTCTACGCCTACACCCTCCGCGTCGACGCGCGGTACGCGAATGGGACGACGGCGCAGCTGTATCCGGCCTCCGGCGTGGCGAGCGGGACGATGCCGATCGTCAACCGCTCCGGGAGCCGCTTCGGGCGCGGATGGTGGATGGCCGGGGTGGAGGAGGTGAAGTCGATCGGCGACGGGACGCTGATGTGGATCGGCGGGGACGGGAGCACGCTGCGCTACGTCCCCGTCCCCACCCAGGCGGGCCGCTGGACTCCCGAGCCGTACGCTGGGACCGACACTATCGTCCAGCTCCCCTCCGACACCGCCCGCTTCGCCCGCGTCCTCACGGGCGGCGACACGGTGTACTTCGACGCGCAGGGCCGCCACCGCCGCACGGCCAACCGCCGCGGCCACGTCACCCGCTTCGAGTGGACCGCCGACGCGCTGACGCGCATGCACCTCCCGCGCGGGCAGGCCTTCAACCCGGGAACCTACTACGCGCTGGAGTACGCCAACCCGTACGGGATGCTGAGCCGCGTGCTGGCGCCGGGCATCGGGGCGAGCCGCATCGTCACCTTCCAGAACACGGACGGGCGGGTGACCGGCATCAGCGGGCCAGATACCACGGGCGTGCTGTTCAGCTACGTGGACGCCACGCCGCGCGTCACCGGCGGGCGCGATCGCCGTCAGGTGTGGACCAGCTGGCGCTACGACCAGGGGAGCCGGCTCAAGCGAGCCGTGGCGGGCGTCGGGACGCCGGATTCGGCCGTCTATGCGTACTCCGCGCAGGAGAGCCGCCCGCTCACGGCGGCCCCGCTCCACCTGGTCTACACCGCCTTCGACGGGCCGCGCCCCGACACGGACGTCAACGACCGCACCTACTTCTGGGTCGACCGCCGCGGGGCGCCCGTGGAGGTGAAGGACGCGCTGGGCTACGTTACGCGCCTGTACCGGGAAGACCCGCTCTGGCCCGGGCAGGTCACACGGGTGCGCTACCCGAATGGACGCGAGGTGACCAGCACCCTGGACGAGGCGGGGCGCCTCTCCAGCACCACGGACTGGGCCACCTCAGTGGGTGGACGCTTCGCCACCACGCTCTACGAGTGGGACGCGCGGTGCGGAGGGGTGAGCCGCGTCACCCTCCCCGAGGGCGAGGTCACGTCGCGCGGGTACGACGCCCAGTGCCGGCCCGAGTGGTCGCAGGTCGGCGCCGACGCGGCGCGCCGGGTCACCTTCGGCTACAAGGCGCTGAGCGATGCATCCGCTCCGGGGCTTCCCGCGTCGGTGACGGAGCCGGGCGGGCACACCAGCACCTTCGGGTACGACGCCAACGGCAACCTCCGCTTCACCACGACGCCGGGGAACGACACCACCACCTTCGTCAACGACGCGATCGGCCGGGTGCGCATCACCCGCACTCCCATCAAGCGCGCGCAGAACCTCTTCCAGACGGACTCGGTCGTGTACGACGTCCGCGACCGGGTGATCCGGGCGGACAGCTACGGGCCGCGGATGGTGGTGGACGCCCTGGTGACCGCCGACTCGCAGCGCGTGGTGGTGGAGACCGACTACGACGAGGAGGGGCTGGCGCGCTCGGTTTCGCGGCGGACCCAGCCTGATACCACGGGCATCGGGACCCTGGTCACGCGCTGGAAACACGACGCGCTCGGCCGCGTGACGGCCGAGATCGCGGCCGACACCACCCCGGCCACCTGGGACGACAACCCCCGCGACACCACGGTCTACAACCCGGCCGGGCTGCCGGTGTGGACGCGGACGCGGCGCGGCGACGTGCTGAGCAGCCGCTACGATGCGATGGGGCGGCCGTTGTGGCGCCACCACACGGAGGTCGTCTACGACTCCACCTCGCGGGGGATCCCGAGCCGGCAGCGGATCAGCAGCTGCCTCCCCTCGAACACGCCGGCCGAGCACGTGTACCCGTTGTATCCCACCGACCCCGGGGCCTGCACCCTCCGCATCGCCGCGGACAGCTCCGTGTTCGCCTACGACACGATGGGCAACCTGCGCCGGGCGGCCAACGGCGCGGCGACGGTGCGGCGCGGCTACCTCGCCAACGGGCTGCTCGCGGCCGACACCCTGGAGATCCGCACCATGACCGGCGGCGTCTCGGCGCGCGCTCCGTACGTGCTGGCGTACGAGTACGACCTGAACGGCCGGCGCACCGCGCTGGGGCACCCAGGTGCCATCGCCCCCGTCGCGAACGCCGTCACGCGTTACGCGTACGATCCCGTCACGGGCGCCCTGGCGAGCGTCACCGACCCGCTGGGCAACCTCTTCTCCTACCGCTACGACGCGCGGGGCCAGCTCGACACCGTGGCGCTCCCCGGCGGGATGCGCCAGACCTACGACTACGACGGCAGCGGGCGGCTGAGCCTGTATCGCGCCTCGATCCCGACCGTAGCTTCGGGCCAGCTCCTCAGCGACGTCACCTTCCAGTACGACGAGCGCGGGAAGATGCTGGAGAGCAACGACGCCGGTCTGGGGAAGGAGGTGATGTCGGCGCGGTACTCCGGGCTGGGGCACCTGGTCCGGAGCGCCTACTCCTCCAGCGGAACGGTGCTATTCAACGTGGCCAGGGTGAACCAGACCACCAGCCTGATGAGCTACGATCCGCTCGGGAACGGCTACCACACCGACAATGTGACGGGCGGCCAGAGCCCGGATCAGAACAGCCTGAGCAACCGCTGGAACTCCTCGGCGTACCAGCCGCTCACGGGAAGGCTGCAGATCAACTGGGACCAGACGTCGAACACCGAATTCAGGTACGACCCCGCGGGGAACACCGTTTTCGAGATGAACTGGGTTCCGGGCGCGAACTTCAACGGCAGGGACCGGGTGTCGTACTATGGGGGCGACGGAAAGCTGCGGGTGGTGGATGCGCGCGCGCGGACGTCGAGCAGTGAGGAGTCCGCGACGTGGGAAGAATACCGCTACGACGCGCTCGGGCGGCGCGTGCAGGTGCTGGCCCGGGAGTGGTGCACCGGCGCGCGCATCGAGTGCAACCACGCCACGGTTCGCCGGACCGTGTGGGACGGCGACCAGGCGCTGTACGAGATCCGCATGGTGGAATCGGAGGGGGACAGCGACGGCACGCCCTCGGTGCAGCCGATCGGGCTGAACAAGTTCAACCTGAACGCGAGCCTGGGACGAGTACTGCTCACGCACGGGCCGGGGATCGACCAGCCGCTGAGCGCCATCCGCATGGGGTACGGCGACTACCACACCAACGGATACCGGTCCTGGCCCACCTTCTCCGCCGTGCCGCTCTGGAACCAGCGCGGCCAGGCGCCGTTCATCGCCTTCGGCGCCGGCGGGAATGCGAGCGTCGGCATGACGGTTCCCGGCAGCCGGACGTTCTGCCCGAGCGCGTACACGGATGGCCGTTGCCTGGGCACCCAGTGGCTGCTGGCGTGGGACGCGTACGGCGCGCGCAAGAACGGCACGTTGCGAAACTACAACCTCGCGCAGGTGTGGCTCGGCTCGGCCATGGAGGACCAGCAGGACGCCTCGGGCCTCCTCTACCGCCGCAACCGCTACTACGACCCGGCCACAGGCCGCTTCACGCAGGAGGACCCGATCGGGCTTGAGGGGGGGCTGAACCTGTACGGGTTCGCGAACGGGGATCCGGTGACGTATTCGGACCCGTATGGGTTATATGTCAAATATCAAGACGAGAAGAGCCGGGCGATCATGAATAAGTTGCGCGCCAAGTCCGCCTTGATCGATGCCGATCTAGATGCGATGGAAGCCAGCACCGATGTTTTCATCTACCGGCGTGGTGGGCTTTACAATTCCCCTGGCACATTGTGGCCTCCGTCGCGCGATAAGTTCGGCCGCATGGTGCATGCCGTTCAAATCGATCCATGGAACGTTAAAAGGTTCGGGAGAGATTCCGTGATTCGGAAGCGCGGAGGAATCTCTGAGGAAATCGTTTACGCGCACGAAACACATTCTCACGCTGGACCCCTGGCGCGGAAGGAAGGAACTTGTGATGATTTGGCGGGGAACCACTCTGCGGATACCTGCGGGGTACGCAAAGAGCAGGAGTGGCGAAAAGAGCAGGGCTTGCCCGAGCGCGGGTACAGGGGGCCCGGCAAGCCATTCTACAAGTAAAGCATCGATGATGAGATCTCAAGCGTTTTCGCGCGCCCGCTTCGCCGCAGCGTGTTTGATCCTTGTTGCAACTCAGCGGCTGGGGGCGCAGGAACATGCTCCTGATCCTCTGCAGGGACTGTGGCGCGTTGAGTTGAGGACGACACTCAGCGGCGGAGGAACTTCCTCACAAGCACCCGTAAGTACCGGTCTGATTGGTCTTTTTCGGACTAGTCGTCCGATCGGCAACGTCTGGAGCAGCCTCGCACGGCCTACGCACTATGGCGTCTACAACATTGGGACCGACGCATTCGGCAGTACAGATCCTCGTTTGATTCAATCGGTTGCCGGGGCCCAGCTTCGCACTGCGGATTCCGTAGTAGTGGTCCTGAACCCTGGTCCTGATCATGGAGCGATCGTCCTCAACGGAAGATTGCTGGCGGATTCCATTGTCGGGTCTTGGCAGCTGACGGCCTATTTCCAGGGCGTAGCTGGGCATTTCTCAATGAGACGGATCGTGTCACGGGAGGACCTGGTAGACCTTGCGGAGCCTTACGTCTACACACGCCTGGTGCTCCCAACCACCGCCACCACTGCTGAGATTACGCAGCCGTGATGTGATCGGCCGGGATAGCGTGGCGAGTTTTCGCTGAATACGATAATCCAGGCCCAGTGCTGTAAAGCTGCTGGGCCTCAGTCGTTGATTGCCAGCCGCTGAGATCGTGCGGCCCTTGTCCGACGTCTCGTACCGAGAATGGCTGACCCGCGCAAAGCAGGGACTGAAGGAAGGGGTGATGGATTTGGCCGTGGCAGTAAAGGGACGAAACGTGCTGTCCACCATTGATCTCTACGACCGTTCGATCTCAGCGGCTGCTGAGCGCCATGGCGTCGACGCCAACCTCATCCGGGGGATCGTGTTCGAAGAGCAGACGCATATGGCCCCGGGCGAGGCTGTGGCTGAAGCTCACGGTCGGGGGAACACAGTCGGTCTCGGCCAAGTGACCGTTGGGCTTAACGGATCCACACGCGAGCAATTACTTGACCCTAGCACCAACATCGACGCGATCGCGACGCATTCGTCGACGCGTACGGCGCGCGCAAGAACGGCACGCTGCGCAACTACAACGGCGCGCAGGTGTGGCTCGGCGCGGCCATGGAGGACCAGCAGGACGCGTCCGGGCTCCTCTACCGCCGCAACCGCTACTACGACCCGGCCACCGGCCGCTTCACGCAGGAGGACCCGATTGGGCTAGGGGGCGGGGTCAACCTGTACGGGTTCGCGAACGGAGACCCGGTGTCGTATTCCGATCCGTATGGACTTGCCGCCTGTAATTGGCTCACGCAGGGGAGGCAATGTGTGGCCGAGCGCCTTCGCGTGGAAATGGCTCGGCACGGCCACTACATTACGCAGTTGGAAGCAGAATACTACGTTGATGACACCGGGACGGCCCTGATTGCCGCCGTTGTGGTCCGCAGAGCATCAGGATTCGCGAACCAGATGGCGAGCAAGTATCCCAGTAGAGCAGGAGTGGCGAATGCGGCACGCCATCAGTTTGGGCAATGTCTTATGACCAAGCTTGCGGGCGAAGAGATCGCAGCGACTGCCGCCGACCTTCATGAAGCGGGGGCGACTGATCCGGAAGACTCTCGGCGAGATCAGGCCAACGACCGCATCGGCAGGGCAATAGGGCGCGGCGGTCCGACCGTTAATTGCGCCGCGGCAGTGGACGCAAACATTCAATCCGGCAACTACGATTGGGAGTCTGTTTCGACCCGTCAATCCCTGAATCCCAGCCAGTGAGACCCAATGAAGAACAGATTGGTTCTGTTGCTTGCCCTATTCGCAATGGGCTGCGATATGGGCGAGGAGGCCGTGCAGAACTCGCCTGCGACCAGTCGTATCTTGGACCACTTCGCCGGAGGCTTGCGATTTGGCGACAGCTTTGAGGCAGCCGTGGAACGTGGATCATTGGTCGATTCGCATCTGGATGAGAGTGGGTCAACGATGCGGCTACTACTCCGGAATGCCAAGCACGGCCTTTCCAGCGCCCGCTTGTTGGGCACGGCGAACCCGTCTCGGGATCCAGCATCCACCCAGGTATATCGAGTTATATTGTTCTCGCGGCCGGACTCCGCCCAAGCTGCGGTGGACGGGGCTACGGAAGCCGCAAGGCGAATTTTCGGTAGCCCGGGCGAGCACGGTTGCATTGGTTACAGCGTTCGAGGCACCAGCCGAGTAACTGTTTGGGAGGACGAGCTCGGCGGAGGTGTTGCATTGATAGAACCGAGTCTCGACAGTCTTTCGATCGATGGAGCACTCACCCGCCTCGTCGTGTATCCCCGCGGGCGGAAAGCTAATGACGCCTTGTCCGAGTTCCGCACAGCCAATTGTGAGAAGTAGAAGTACACGCAGAGTTCGATCCCCGACCCACGAAAAAGGGCCCGTTCGCGGCGCCTCCAGAGGCCCGATCCCAGTCTAGAGTGCGGCACGCAGCCGGCTGAGCGCGGCAGTACAAGCGGGCAGCCGCTTGCGCGCGCTCACCAATTGCCGCAGCTCGGCGCAGCGGGGATCGAGAAAGGGTAATGCGACACATACTGCCCCTGGGCGGCGAGGTCGGCGTGTGCAGGTACTGACGCGGGAGTGGTGCCGGCCTGCGTCCCCAGCCTCCCAACGAATGCCGCAGCTTCGTGGAGCGCACCGTCTGGGACGGCGACCAGGTGCTCATGGAGATCCGTGCGCCCAGCGATCCCGGCATCCCCGGCGTGTCGAACCCCGAGAGCGACACCGGGGGCGGAGGCGACCAGCGGTTCTACGGCCGCGTGGCCTACGTGCACGCCGGTGGCATCGACCAGCCGCTGGAGCTGGTGCGGATGGACGTGTGGCAGCCGTCCATGAGCTGGTGGCTGCCGTCCCGCCGTTGCAGGGACTGCTGGTCCAACACCTTGCTGATATACGGGGAACTGCTCCCGCATGTCTTCATGGGCGACGTGAGCCGCTTCGTGATCAGGCAATACAGTGAGCATCGGGAAGGTTTGCTCGGAGTGCTTGAGCCGCTGTTCTCCACCCTTGAGCGAGGTGCTACCGAAGGATCGGAGGATGTCCAGGAGATGATCGCCGTTTCGTTCCTGGAGAACGTTGCTGAGGAGATGACGTTGTTCCCCGATCTTCGATTGTTCCTCGGTCCAACCCTGAAGCACGAGCTGCGAGGAGTCCTCAATGGATTCGGCTGTCCGTAACCGCGTTTCCGTGGCCGGTCAGCCGTAAAGGAGAAGGGACAGGCTCCCTCACGGAAATACAGGCGGACCCCGCTATTGCGCACCCGGGCGGCCCGCCGAGTCTTCCATCGCTGGCACGTGATCACGCAGGCGCAGCGCGATTCCGTCTGCCTGCGCCCTCAGCCGTCCAGCGAGTGCCGAAAAGCCGGCAATTGGCAGGTGAGGGCGCGCCAGACTGACCGCGTCTCCTGATACCCGCATCGAGTAGAACACCCGGAATACGTGCTGTATCGGCCGGACGAAGATCGCGCGCGCTATTGCGCGATCACTCGGGCGTGTCGTGGAGGACCAGCAGGACGCCTCCGGCCTGATCTAACGCCGCAACTACTACTACGACCCGGCGATCGGCCGATTCATCCAGGAGGACCCGATCGGTCTCGCAGGGGGTGAATGCATAAGGGTTCGCGAACGGTGATCCAATCTCACATTCAGATCCTAACCGCAGGATGCGGGTGGGTGAACACTGTTGCACGAATACACTGAGCTCTTGGGGAATCTACGATGAAGGAACTGAATAGCCCTTCGACGACGATGATACTGGTACGGATGTTTACACTTTCCCTGCTCCTGTGGACAGGGTTGATCGTCGTACATGGTTGGTTTCTCGGTTCAGGAGGAATTGGCCGGGCTCTGCAGGCAATGAATCCCGCTGCCAGGATCCTTATCTACTTGGCGGCAGGTGCGGCGATTGGGGTTCTAGATCGAGTGCCGCAGGGCTCGAGAGGAAGTGATCTGGTCTGGGGCGCACGCGCGGGAATTGCCGGCTGGATCGCTGGCGGGCTCCTCCTGTATGGATACACCATTCCGGGCCTGTCGAACATTCCGATGATCCCGCTTGCGTGGCACACACCCGCATTTGGAGGATATTTCAATGGATATACGTTCTCCGGCCTGAGCATCGCTGCAGGAGCGGTTCTCGGATTCATCCAGGGTTGGCTCCAGACAACCGGCTCCTCACGCAACGGGTGGCGTCGGAAGGGCTGGGTTGTGTGCAGCATGTTTGCTGGCGGGGTTGCCTGGGCTTGCGTCCCACTTGGAACAATTGGATCGGCCTAAGTCGTGAAAGCGATCGATGGGGTAGTTTTCGATGTAGCGGCGATGCTGCTCCGGCAGGACCCCCGATTGTGTCCGTCACCGTGTCGGTTGCGCGTACGCCGGCGGCTGGCGTTCCGGTTGTGCTTGGGCTGGCGCGTGAAATAGGATACGGTCGGGTGCTTATGAACGGTCGTTCTAGTGTAGTGAGCCCGGCGTTCTGGGCTGAAAACGCATTCCGGAGAACCTCCGGTTGCGCGCCCAGACTGTCCGTATGACTCATCCCGCCGTCGGGGATTCCGATCCCTCGTCGTCAGTGACTCGGAGGATCAGATGAAGTGCCGCTCGGGAAGCTAGCCGATGTTCGCGGTCGTCTTGATCGCCGCGTGCGGAACCGAAAGCAACAAGCCTTTGAAGGGGCGCGAAGCGGTTCCCGACCGCCAGGAGCCGCCGAGTTTGCAAGTCGAGGCGCCCGCAGCGCAGGATTCGCTCGTGTACTCGGCTGCGCTGGATGCAATTTACACGGAGTGGCCGAAGGAAACCCCGCTGGTGATCCAGCGTGAAGCGAAGGGACCCCAAAGAGCTGATTCCGACGAGGCGACGAGCACCCTCGTCCCCAGGGACCTTCTGCCGGCGCTGATATCCTCGACGGAGCTTTCCTTCTGGGAGCGTAACAGGCAATCGACAACCCTCGACCTGACAGCCAGAAATCAAAGACCACTCCACTGGATCTCCAGGCGGGACCTTGCTGTCGACGGCAATCCAGAAAGTACGTGGGCTGCGTTCGCCCGGAAGCATCCCGGGAGCCCTGGGATCACGGTGTTGTCCCGAATCGGGTACAGCCAGGATGGGCAGCAGGCTCTGCTCCACCACTCTCTGCTCCGTCAGCACGAATCCTTTGGCGATTACCTTCTGCTTCAGCGACAAGCCGGCAATTGGCAGGTGAGTGCGCGCGAGGCTGACCGCGTCTCCTGATACCCGCATCGAGTAGAACACCCGGAATACGTGCTGGATCGGCCGGACGAAGATCGCGCGCGCTACTGCGGTCCCTCGGGCATGTCATGGAGGACCAGCAGGACGCCTCCGATCTGATCTACCGCCGCAACCGCTATTGCGACCCGGCGATCGGCCTGGATGATTCCGAAGGAAAGCTGTCCCAAGGCCCGGTGACGTAAGGCTGCTGGGCCTCGGTGACTGACCATGCCAAACGTTGTCTTTACAGGGTGGAAGCAAGGACTCGCGAAAGTCGGGTTGAACAAGCTTTTCCAATCGCGAGCCGGATTGTCGCTGTCGGCAGCCAAGGCGGCCGTCGATCGGATCCTCGAGGGACATCCGGTTGTTCTCACCCTTGATTCAGCACGGGAGGCTCAGGATCTCGCGCGTGAAGCGCAGATGCTGGGTGCGGAATGTTCCGTGGTGGAGGATGGATGAACGCGTAGATTCCCCGGCGGCTGCTCTGCCTCTCCCCGGACGATTTCCAAGGAGGCTGAAGAGAACCTGATGAAAGATCTCGCCACGGTTCTTCTCATCTGGATGACGTCGGCGTTCGGGAGCGCCTGTGGGTCGCCTGAGCCGGACCCGGCGGACACGGATCTCCGAGGTACGTGGTCGGTCGAGTTCAGGTCGCGGTCTGGTGATGCCGCGGTCTCGGGGATGCTGGTCCTGGACACCGCTCGCGTCGACGACTCACTGTGTGAGCGAGGGATGACGGACTGCGGCCGCTCCGTGGCGCATGGACGCCACGGAATCAGCTTCCAGGGTCTGGTCGGCCACGATCTTCGGCAGGATGTCATGGCGGGTGCCGACGAAACGGACCAGATGATCTTCGTCTTCGGCGCGTGCTGTGATCAGGGCGAGATCAGCGCGCGGGGCGAGATGAAGAACGGAGCGATACGCGGTCGGTGGGCCGAGACATTCCTCGGAGGCGGCCGGGAAGGAACCTTCACGATCCGGCGATCCGAATGACCCCTTCGCACCAGATGCGACTCGTGCGTGTGGATGGTGCGCTGGGCGGCGGGTCTGGCGACGCGCGTCACGACGATTGAAATGTGACACGCGGATGCAGAAGAGACAACGTGAACTGGGGACTGATCTCGGAGAGCAAGGCTACTACGGACATCGCTAGACGGGCCCGCGGCGGTCGCTGGACGACATCGGCGGCGATCTTCTCCGCGTCCCGACGTGGCGGCGGAGGCGACGCCTTCGCGAACGGAGCTGACGGATGCGCTGAAGGGACTGCTGAAGGAACGAGTCGTCCCGGAGCTCCGCCGCCGTGGGTTCAGGGGCTCGTTCCCTCACCTGCGGCGGGTTCGGGAAACCCACCACGACCTCCTTTCCTTCGACTTCGGCACCTGGCACTCGGCCTTCCTCTACGTCGAGGTCGGCGCGGTTCCCCTCGAGGGCCGTGTCTTTGGTACCGAGGTCGTGCCGGTCGCCAGGGTCACGGCGAAGCATGCGGAAAGCTGGCGCCTGGGATCGGCGCCGAACCGGGATCACTGGTTCGAGTACGGTCGGCTCGACGAAGAGCGCGACACCTGGTTTGCCCTGGATCCGGCCTCGACCCGCAAGGTCGTCGACTCGATCCTGTCGTTGCTGGTGGCGCAGGCGGAGCCGTGGTGGAACGGATCCACGGCATCGCCCAAGGGCACGACGCTGCCGCAGGTACTGGCGTGGACGACCCAGGCGAACGAGCTGAACCGCCGCCGCGCCGGCGGGGCGGTCCAGCCGGGGTGACGAGCGTGCGGCGCCCATCGCCCCACGATCCACCGGAGCACCGCTGAGCCCTGGTCACCAGCAGCCGCGCCACACCTTGCCGCTAGGAGCGACTTCGATGGGCGATCCCACTCCTCCCGAGCCGGCTCGCGGCGTCCGGAAGTTCGTGCTGCGCAACGAACGCGACAGCCCGCTGATCCTCGTCCTGGAGCCATGGGCCAATGAATACGAGATCCCGCCTCGGGAAGCGCTGGAGATCGTAGAGGAGGCAGGAGAATCGGTGGAGAGCCTGGAGATCTTGGTCGAGGCCGAGCACGTCGTTTTCTCCGCCCGGCCCAGGAGTACGTTGCGGGCGTTTCGGGACGGCGTGGAACTGCCGTGAGGAAGCCGGATCCGCGCGCGGCGATGGGCGATCTTCTCGCGGACCTGGTTTCTCGCCGGGAGAACGAGCCGTTCCTCGTCCGCCTCTTCGACCGGGCCGCTGGAGATTGGGCGCTCCTATGCGAGCTCTGCTCGGATCTGCCCCACGTGGTGGACGCGATCGCGGAGCTCGGGGCCGATGCGCAGCCGATGGCGTGGCTCGCCGACCCGTTCGCCGCCCGGCGTTCCGGCTACTGCCTCGTGTCCATCTACTCCGACGAGCACATCCGGTGTGACGTGGCCCTGTACAACCGCGCGCGGCTGACACGGGGGCAAGACCGGCCGGCGTAAAGCGGAACGAACTCGCGGGAGAGGGCCATCGGGCGGCGCGCCCGGGCGCTCTCCGGGCTCGGTGGCGAAACATTTGGCGTGCGATACATTCCCCGCAGCCGCAATCCGGCGCGGGGTTTGCGCCGGGCGCGACGTCTCCGGCCGCCGCGGGCGCACCGCCCCGGGCGGCGCGGACCGGTCAGCACAAGGTTCATCACCCGGATGGAGGTGCCAGATGCCGTTCACGCTTCCCGACCTTCCGTACCCGAACGACGCGCTCGAGCCGCACATCGACGCGCGGACGATGGAGATCCATCACGACCGCCACCACAAGACGTACGTCGACAACCTGAACGCGGCGCTCGAGAAGCACCCCGACTTCAAGGCCGGCGACGACATCGACGCGCTGATGCGCCGCATCAATGAGGTCCCGGAGGACATCCGCACCGCCGTGCGCAACAACGGCGGCGGCCACGCCAACCACTCCCTCTTCTGGACCATCATGAAGAAGGGCGGCGGCGGGCAGCCGTCGGGGGCGCTGGCGGACGCCATCAACAACGACGTCGGCGGCTACGACAAGCTCAAGCAGCAGCTGGTGGACGCCGGCAAGGCGCGCTTCGGGAGCGGGTGGGCGTGGCTGGTGGTGGGCGGCGACGGCAAGCTGCAGGTGACCCACACCGGCAACCAGGACTCGCCGCTCATGGAAGGAAGCACGCCGGTCCTGGGGATCGACGTGTGGGAGCACGCCTACTACCTCAACTACCAGAACAAGCGCCCCGACTACCTGGAGGCCTGGTTCAACACGGTCAACTGGGAAGAGGTCGCCCGCCGCTACGAGGCCGCCCGCTCCGCCAGCTGAGCCGGCGCGCCACGTCTCGATCCGAAGTCCCATCGCCCCCGCCCGGTCCGCCGGTCGGGGGCGATCTGTTTTCCGCGCGCCGGGATCCGACGCGGATTGGCGGATTCGGCTGCAGGTGCGGTCATCCTGATTGCGACGTCCCGTGAGTCTGGTGAGATTGGGATCGATCCCGGTCCATCGATCCCCCACCGGAGAGGCGCCGATGAAGAAGCTGTCGCTCGATCCCGAGGACCTGAAGGTGGAGACGTTCGAGGCCGCGCCGGGGAAGGCGAAGGAGCGCGGCACGGTGCGCGCCCACGGGGGGAGCACCTTCGACCAGTTCTTCTGCGAATGCACGTACGACGCGGGGAGCTGCGACGTCTCGTGCGGCGGCACCTGCTTCGGCGAGAACGACACCTGCGGCGGCGCCTGCCTCACCGCGCCGTACTGCCCGTCCAGCCCCGGCTACGCCGGCTGCGGCTGAATCGCCCCCTCCGCGGCTCCGGGAAGCCGGACCGGGAGATCACATCCACCAGGAGAGAGCCATGGGCAAGCTGAGGCTGGAGATCGCCGATCTGCGGGTCGAATCGTTCGGGACGCAGCGCCCGCCGGGGATGCGCGGCACCGTGCGCGGGAACGCGGACGACTGCGGATGCACGTCGGTGGAGACCTGCGAGGCGAGCTGCGTCGTCAGCTGCGGCGCCTACCACACCTGCATCCCCGAGTGCGAGACGGAGACGTGCTGCATGCCGTGCCCCTTGAGCGAAGGAGTCGCCTGCTGACTCCCGGGACTCCTCCCTTTTTCCGAACTCCGCATCGCCCCCGCCCGGGATTCCTGGCGGGGGCGATCCGCTTTTTCGGGGGATGACGGCGATATCGGCGGGGTATGCAATCATCCAGAAACGCCTGCTTACCTCGCCATGGGGGCTCGGCTACAATCGATGCGGGGCGGATGCGGCGCGGGATCCAGTCCACGGAGCCCATGCCGTACCCGATCCAGGCCGCGGACATCGCGGCCACCCGCCCTCCGCCAGCCGTCCGGGCGGAGGAGATGTCGCGGCGGGGCGCGTCCGAAGCGCCGGAGCCGCGATCGAGCATAAGCACGTTTCCCCATCCGCGAGGAGATCCCGATGAAGACGAAGAAGCTGGCCCTGTCCCTCGACGAGCTTTCGGTGGAGTCGTTCCACACCTCGGCCGGGAGTGCCGCCGAGGGGACGGTGTATGGGCACGCGACGATCCTGTACGGCTGCACGCTCAACTGCACCGCCGACACCTACGACGAGTGCCCGACGACGGTCGACGGGGGGACGTGCCATGGAGTCAGCTGCGAATCCACCTGCTTCCAGCGGCTCTGCACCTGCACGAACGGGATGGATTCCGCCTGCGACTACACCTGCGGCACCTGCATCAACGACTGCCCCACCGATTCCGCCTGCATGACGCAGGGCGGCTACCAGGGCTGCTGATCGGCGGATGCCCATCGACCGACGCTCGCCCCCGCCCGGTCCGCCGGGCGGGGGCGATGTGTTTTCGGGGGATGGAGATGCAGGCGCGGCGCCGGTGTTGTACATTGGTCCGCCGCCGCGGCTCCCGGGGCGCGGCGATCCGGACGCGAGAGCATCGAACGAGAATCAAAGAGACCGATACATGGCGCGCCTGTTCCGCAAGAAGGAAGAAGGGAAGAAGTCGCTCTGGGACCGCATCGTCGACGTGGCCCTCACCGACGTGTCGGTGCTGGTCAAGGGGATGGACGAGGGGTCGCTGGAGGGGCTGGAGGAGACGCTGATCGCCGCCGACTTCGGCGTGCCGGCCACGCTGCGGCTCGTCGCCGTCGTCGAGCAGCTGGCCCAGCGCGGGCAGGCCAAGACGCAGCGCGACTTCCTCCGCGCCGTGCGCGAGGAGATCGAGGCCATCCTCCGCGCCGGCCGCTCCGACACCGCGCTCCGCTTCAACTTCGACGAGGGCCCCACCGTCTACCTGATCGTGGGCGTCAACGGGGTGGGGAAGACCACCACCATCGCCAAGCTGGCGCACCGCCTCAAGAAGCAGGGGCGCACGGTGATGCTGGCCGCCGGCGACACCTTCCGCGCCGGCGCCATCGAGCAGCTCAAGCGCTGGGCCGACCGCGTGGGCGTCGACTTCATCGGCGCCGAGCCGGGGCGCGACCCCGCCGCCGTGGCCTTCGACGCCGTGGAGCAGGCGCAGGCCAGGGGCGTCGACGTGCTCATCATCGACACCGCCGGCCGCCTGCACACGCAGAGCGACCTGATGAAGGAGCTGGAGAAGATGCACCGCGTGATCGGCAAGCGGCAGGAGGACGCGCCGCACGAGACGCTGATCGTCCTGGACGCCACCGTGGGCCAGAACGCGCTCTCGCAGATCCGCACCTTCGGGCAGACGCTCCCGCTCACCGGCATCGTCCTCACCAAGATGGACGGCACCGCCAGGGGCGGCATCGTCGTCGCCCTCAAGGAGGAGTACGACCTCCCGGTGAAGTTCGTCGGGGTGGGCGAGACCATGGACGACCTGGTGCCGTTCGAGATCGGCGCCTTCGCGGAGGAAGTGCTGGAGGCGTAGGTTCGGCGCGTCCGGCCGGAGCGGACCGGAATCGAATCGTGAAGCCAGAGCGGCGGATGGGAGGCGCGAGACCTCCCGTCCGCCGCTTTGCGTTTCCGTGCGATGTCGATCCGTATCCTCGATCGCCGTCCGCCTACTCGCACGCGGACGGCCGATGGGTGTAAATTCGAAACCCGACTGACAGTCGTCCACAGGAAGACGACCGAGCCCGTTCTCCCTGATCCACAGCGCCGTTCGCATCGTGTCGTCGCCCGTTCCCGCGTACTCCGAGCTCGACCGCCCCGTGCAGTTCCTCAAGGGGGTGGGGCCCGGCCGCGCCCCGCTCCTGCAGAAGCTGGGGCTGCTCACCGCGCGCGACGTGCTGTACCACGCCCCCCACCGCTACGAGGACGCCTCCACCATCACCCCCATCACCGGCCTGGAGCCGGGGATGGACGCCACCATCGTGGGCCGCGTGGTGTCCAAGGGCGTCCTGCCGACGCGGCGGGGGCTGCGCATCTTCCAGGCGGTGGTGCGCGACGGCACGGGGATGATCGAGTGCGCGTGGCCCGGGCAGCCGTACCTGGAGCGCGTCATCAACAAGGGCGACCTGCTGGTCCTTTCCGGCCCCGTGCGCTTCTTCCACGGCCGGCAGATGCAGCCGCGCGAGTTCACCGTCATCGCCGGCGAGGGGGAGAAGTCGGCCGAGGAGGCCGGCGCCATCTTCCCCGTCTACCCGGCGACGGAGGGGCTCACCCACCGGCATATCCGCAAGCTCATCCACGACAACCTGGACGACCTCCTCCGACGCGTGAAGGAGGAGGACGACGCCCTTCCCGCCGACGTCCGCGAGCGGGCCGAGGTGGTCCCGCTGGCGAAGGCGCTGAACGCCGTCCATCGCCCCACCTCGCTGGCCGAGGCGGAGATCGGGCGGCGGCGGCTGGCGTTCGAGGAGCTGTTCTTCATCCAGCTCCTGCACGCCCTCACCCGCCACCGCGCCACCCAGGAGCGCCCGGGGATCGCCTTCGCGCGCAGGGACCTGCTGGTCAAGCCGTTCCACAAGCAGCTCCCCTTCGCGCTGACCGGCGCGCAGAAGAAGGTGCTCAGGGAGATCGGCGAGGACATGTCCGCCCCGCGGCGGATGAACCGCCTCCTCCAGGGCGACGTGGGATCGGGGAAGACGGTGGTGGCCCTCTTCGCCATGCTCCGCGCCGTGGAGAACGGCTACCAGGCCGCGCTGATGGCCCCCACCGAGATCCTGGCCGAGCAGCACGTCCGCACGCTCACCCGGCTGATCGGCGACCTTCCCGTGGGCGTCACGCTGCTGACCGGGCGGATGGGGGCCAAGCAGCGGCGCGAGGCCGGCTACCGCATCGCCTCGGGCGGCGCGGGGATCGCCGTGGGCACGCACGCGCTCATCCAGGAGAAGGTGGAGTTCGACCGGCTGGGGCTGGTGGTGGTCGACGAGCAGCACCGCTTCGGCGTCAAGCAGCGCCTGGCGCTGGCGGAGATGGGAACGCGCGCCGACATGCTGGTGATGAGCGCCACCCCCATCCCCCGCTCCCTGGCGCTCACCCTGTACGGCGACCTGGACGTCTCCGTGCTGGACGAGCGCCCCCCCGGCCGCAAGCCGGTGCGCACCGCCCTCCGCTACGAGTCGGCCGGCCCCAAGGTGTGGGAGTTCGTCCACGAGCAGGTGAAGGCGGGGCGGCAGGCGTACGTCGTCTACCCGCTGGTGGAGGAGAGCGAGAAGGTCGACCTCAAGAACGCCACCGAGGAGTACGAGAAGCTGCAGGCCACCTTCCCCGACCTGCGCGTGGCCCTGATCCACGGCCAGATGCCCGGCGACGAGAAGGACCGGGTGATGCGCGCCTTCGCCGCCGGCGAGAGCGACGTGCTGGTGTCGACCACGGTGATCGAGGTGGGGATCGACGTGGCCAACGCCACCGTGATGGTGGTGGAGCACGCCGAGCGCTTCGGCCTCTCGCAGCTGCACCAGCTGCGCGGCCGCGTGGGGCGCGGCGCCGAGGAGAGCTACTGCATCCTGCTGGCGGGCGGCGGCGAGGCGCGCGAGCGGCTCAAGTTCTTCGCGTCCACCGAGGACGGCTTCAAGATCGCCGAGTTCGACATGAAGCTGCGGGGCTACGGCGACCTCTTCGGCGCCCGGCAGACGGGCCTTCCCGCCTTCCGCTTCGCCGACCTGGAAAAGGACTTCGCCCTCCTGGGCCGCGCCCGCGCCGAAGCCCGCCGCATCGTCGACGCCGACCCCGAGCTGGAGCGCCACCCGCTCCTCCGCCGCGTCCTCGAGGACCGCTACGGCGAGCGGGCGAGGATGTACCACGTCGGCTGATCGAACGGCAGGGGACAGGGGACAGGGGCAGGGGACAGGGGACAGGGGACAGGGGACAGCCAGCGGATCCGCGCGAACGAAACGCGCGAAGAGCACCGAGGGGCCCCCACCTCTCCCGGAACGGGGAGGTCGCGCGAGTCGTCCACGGCAGTTTCGTGGACGACCGCGCGGGAGGGGGCGCCGCGGCCGAGGACGCGCACCGCCGCTCACCTCCACGCGAGGGGTGAGGGCCCGTCGGACACGCACCACCGACCATCGCGCCCGCCCCAACGCAAACCGGCCCCCGCGATCCACTCGCGGGGGCCGATCCTCATCCATCCTCCGACGTTCCGCCGGACCGCCGTCACTCGCGAGGGTTCCGCGGCGCCAGCGTGTTGCGGATGCGCTGCAGCTCCGCCTCCAGCTCGCGGATGCGCGCGTCGCGAGCCTCCACCACCCGCCGCAGCCGGGCGGCCTCGGCCGCGGCCGCGCCGCCGTCCGACGAGGAGGGGGCGGTGCGCGTCACCGTGTCGACGACGACCGCGGTCTCGCAGAAGATGGCCGGCACCCGCTGGCCGCACGGCGTCGACAGCAGCCGCGCCATGCGGTGGAGCGTCTCCGCCTCGCGCACGTGCCACCCGCTCGGGCGGCGGAGCGAATCCGCCGCGAGGTAGGCGCTCAGGTGCCGCGTGGCCGCCTGGAAGTCCACCCGTCCGCGCGGCTCCATCGCCAGCACCCCCAGGTAGAAGGAGGCCTCGTGCCCCTCGTGCGTCCGGGGGAACTCCGTGGCCAGCCGCTGGAAGCGCTCCTCCGCCAGGCGGAAGGAGTCGCGCGCGAAGGCGTCGTGCGCCTGGTCCCACAGCCGCGCGCGGTCCCCGCCGCCCGAACGGCCTCCTCCCAGCGTGGCGCAGGCGGGAAGGAGGAGCACGGCGAACAGGACGGCGAGCGATCTCATCGGCGGCGGATTCAGGATCGGGTCAGGTGTGGCGTGCCGGGGTGGCCGGCGCGGGAGGGCGCTCCGGGAGAATGACCCGGAACGTGGTCCCTTTCCCCTCCTGGCTCGTCGCACCGATCGTGCCGCCGTGCGCCTCCACGATCTCCCGCGCGATCGCCAGCCCCAGTCCCGAGCCCACCGAGCGCGGCTGCGCCTCGTTCTCCACCTGGTAGAACTTCTCGAAGATCTTGGGCAGCTTCTCCGGCGGGATCCCCACGCCGGTGTCGCCCACCTCCACCTCCACCCCCGCGCCGTCGTGGCGTCGCGTCTCCACGCGGATGGTCCCGCCGCTCCGGGTGAACTTGAAGGCGTTGGAGAGAAGGTTGCCCAGCACCTCGTTCAGCCGGTCCGCGTCGCCCTCGATGTTCACGGGGACGTCGTCGGCCACCCGCACCTCGAACCGCACCTCGTTCTGGTACGCCAGCACGTGGAACCCCGCCGTCAGCTCGTCCAGGAAGTCGCGCACGTTGATCCGCCGCACCTCCAGCCGCCCGCCCCCCGCCTCGAAGCGCGAGATGTCCAGCAGCCGGTGCACCAGCCGCGTCAGCCGGTCCACCTGGTCCGCGATGGACCCCATCGTCTTCTTCTGCTGGTCGCTCACCGGCCCGTAGATCCCGTCCGCCAGGAGCGAGACGTACCCCTTGATCACGCTGAGCGGCGTCTTGATCTCGTGCGAGGCCACCGAGACGAACTCCGCCTTCAGCCGGTCCAGCTCCGCCAGCTGCGCCGCCATGGTGGTGAACGAGCGCGCCAGGTCGCCGATCTCGTCCTGGCGCCCCCGCGGCACCCGCACGTCCGGCTCGAAGTCGCCCTCCGCCACGTGCGCCATCCCCCGCCGCAGCTCCTGGATGGGCCGCAGCAGCGCCCGCGTCATCAGCGACCCCACCACGATGGTGAGCACCAGTGCGACAGCCAGGGCGATCAGAGCCGTGCTCCGCGCGCTCCGGGCGACGGCCTGGGCCCGGTCCACCCTCGCGGCGGCCTCGTTGTCGATCGCCATTCGGATCGGCTCGACGGAGGATTCCATCGACGCCGTCGCGGGGCGCACGACCCGCTCCCGGTAGGTCTCCGCCGGAACGAACTCACGCCGGTTCAGCAGGAGGCGCTCTTGTGCGATCACCTGGGTCAGCGCCCGCCACCGGCCGCGCGCGGCGGCGAGCGCGTCCCGGTACCCGGCTGAGGAGTTCGCGCGCCGTGCCAATCCCTCGAGCTCTTCGTTGATCCGCGCCGCCGCCGAATCGGCTTGGCGCCGCCAGATCTCGGCGGTGTCGGGCGAGATCAGGTTCACGAGGACCACGTAGTTGTCCTGCGCGGCCCGGAACTCCTCCAGCCCCGACTCCAGCCGCCCCACCGCCGCCGTCGCGCGGGTGTCGCGCACGCGCAGCTCGGACGTGATCCGCTCTAGCCGCTGGAGGGAGATCAGGCCCACCGCCGCGGGGATCACCAGGATCGCCGCGATGGCCACCAGCGTGAGGACGATGCGCTGCCGAAGGTTCATGCCTGCCGGAGATTGGGGGCGGTCGGGCTCGATCGGACGCGGAGAGACGATGCCGTTCGGGCGCGCGTCACGACGACGCGCCGCCGATGCGGGATAGCGTCGCCGTTCGGGGGCGTGGACGCAAGGGAACGGGCCTCACTCCGCGCCGCCGGGCGATGCGCCGCGGTCCGCGCGCTCGCGGCGCTTGACCTCGTCCCAGAGCAGGTCCAGCTCCTCCAGCGTCGCCCGGCCGAAGACTACCCCCCGCTCCCCCGCGATCCCCTCCAGCGCACGGAAGCGCCGCGCGAACTTCTCGTTCGCCCGCGACAGCGCCGAGGTGGGGTGCGCGCCGCCCAGGCGGACCAGGTTGACCACGGCGAACATCAGGTCGCCCAGCTCGTCCTCCAGCGCGTCGGCGTCGCCCGCCTCCAGCTCGTGGCGCACCTCCTCCGTCTCCTCGCGCACCTTGTCCCAGGCGCCGCGCCAGTCGTCCCAGTCGAAGCCCAGCTCCGCCACCCGCGCCTGCAGGCGGAAGGCGCGGAGGAGCGGGTCGACCCCCGCGGGGAGCGAGTCCAGCACGCTCCCGCCGCCGGGGTGCTCCGCCCGCTCGCGCGCCTTCACCTCCGCCCAGGGCACCGCCGGGCCGTCGCCCCACAGGTGGGGGTGGCGTCGGCGCATCTTTTGCTCCAGCGCCGCCACCACTTCGGCCCGGCCGAAGCGGCCCGCCTCTTCCGCGACGACCACCTGGAACGCCACGTTCAGCAGCAGGTCGCCCAGCTCGTCGCGGAGCGCGGCGGGGTCGTCCGCGGCGATGGCCGCGGCCGCCTCGTGCGCCTCCTCCAGGAGGTACGGCTGGAGGGAGAGGGAGGTCTGCGCCGCGTCCCAGGGACAGCGGGCGCGGAGAAACTCGACCAGCGCCAGGGCGCGGTCCAGCACCCCCCCGTCAGGGGGATGCGAGGGCGGGATCTCGGGTTGCGGGGTCGTCACGATGCGCCTATACTAGCAAGTTTGTGTCCGAACCGTCAAACGCCACGTCGCGCGCCTGGGTCGACGTAGACCTGGACGCCCTGCGGCGCAACCTGCGCCGCGTCCGCCACGCCTCGGGCGCCGGGCTCCTCCCCATGCTCAAGGCCGACGCCTACGGGATGGGGATGGCCGCCGTCCTCCGGGCCGTCGCCGCCGAGGAGCCCTGGGCCGTCGGCGTCGCCGCCGTGGCCGAGGGAGAAGCGCTCCGCGCCCTGGGGTGGACGGGGCGCGTCGTCGTTTTCGCCCCCGTCCCCCCCGGCGAGCACGAGCGCGCCGCCCGCGCCGGACTGGCGCTGGCCATCTCCGACCTGGAGGCGCTGGAGCGGTGGGCCCGCTGCGCCCGCGCCGTCGGCGCCCGCCTGGCCTTCCACGCCGAGCTCGACACGGGGATGGGCCGCGCCGGCTTCCCCGCCGGGGAGGCGGCGGAATGGGGGGCGCGGGCGGCGGAGATCGCCGGGGATCTTTTGGCGTGGGAAGGGTGTTTCACGCACTTCCATTCCGCGGACGAGCCCGACCTGGCCCCGACCGACGCGCAGGTGCGCGACTTCCGCGCCGCGCTCGAGCGGCTACCGGCCGAGCCGGAGGGGTCGCCCCGCCGGGTGGTGCACTGCGCCAACAGCGCGGCCGCCGTGCGGCGGGGGGGATACGGGATGGACCTGGTCCGCCCCGGGATCTTCCTCTACGGCGGCGACGCCGGCCCGGACGCCCGCCCCGAGGCGGTGGCCGCCCTCCGCGCCCGGGTGGCGCTGGTGCGCCAGGTGCCGCCGGGGCACAGCGTGGGATACGGCGCCACCTACCGCGCCCGCCGGCGCGAGAGCTGGGCCACGGTGGCCATCGGCTACGGCGACGGCCTCCCGCGCGCCCTGGGGAGCACGGGGGGCGAGGCCCTCCTCGGCGGCCGGCGCGTCCCCATCGTGGGGCGGATCTCCATGGACGTCACCGTGCTGGACGCCACGGACGTCCCCGGCGTCCGCGCGGGGGACGTCGCCACCTTCTTCGGCGCCGACGGCGGCGCGGAGATCCGCGTGGACGAGGTGGCCGCCCGCGTGGGCACCATCTCGTACGAGGTCCTCACCGGCCTGACCGGCCGCCTGCCGCGCGTGTACCACGACGGCGGATGAAACACCTGAACCTGCAGATCATGCGACGCCGCTTCGCCCGCGCCCGGGCCCTCTTCGCCGTCCCGCTCCTCGTGGCCGCGGCCGCGTGCCAGGACGACTCTCCCACCCTCTCGGGGGACGACCTCTTCCCCGGCGGCGGGCGCCCCACCACGCTGGAGGTCATCGTCCCGGCCGCGGAGTTCCTGCAGATGCTGGGCGTCTACACCGGCTTCGGCGACCGC